>Ga0181568_10000097_pt1 | contig 65955 bp, 62 predicted proteins | sample 101ome_20_FD_133758 | JGI IMG/M metagenome (GOLD analysis project Ga0181568, IMG submission 133758) | Coastal salt marsh microbial communities from the Groves Creek Marsh, Skidaway Island, Georgia - 101404AT metaG (megahit assembly) | ecosystem: Environmental > Aquatic > Marine > Intertidal...
CGGGTTCAGAGAACAGCTGGCACCAAACATCTTCACCGGCCAACGCGCGGGGAACGTAATATTCCAGCTGTTCCGGTGTGGCATAGGCCATCATGGTGGGAATACACATGCCCAGGCCGATGGTGAAGATATTGGCCGGCAGGTGATAGCTGGATTCTTCCTGCTCGTAGATCACCTTCTGCATCGGTGTGCCACCGGCACCACCAAATTCTTTCGGCCATGTGATAGCGGCATAACCGCCTGCGGCTTTCTTGGCCTGCCATACTTTCGACCGCTGAACACCTTCGGCTTCACTCAGGCCTTCGGGGCCCGGCTTCAGATATTCCTGTGCGTTCTCCGCCAGCCATGCTTTGGCTTTGGCGCGATATTCGGCTTCTTCGGGTGAATCGTTAAAGTCCATTCTTAAGCTACCTCCTCCAGGGGGCTGGACGCCCCGATTGGTCGAATGTTGATCGGCAAGCCATCCTTAGGCTTGGGGATAGGCATGATCTGGAAATCTGCCTGATATCCGTCTTCGACCGAAAATTCATATTTCGTGAGCAGATGGTACATAAAAACTTTCATTTGCATATAGGCAAAATGAAGGCCGATGCACATATGTGCGCCGCCGCCAAACGGTACCCATGCATATTTGTGTTTTCTGTCTTCTGCGCGCTGGTCCGAGAACCTGTCTGGCTCAAAACTCTCAGGGTTGGTCCAGATTTCTTCCATCTTGTGGGTAAAGCCGGGTGAAACGCTGATAGTGGTATTGGCCGGGATCGTGACGCCGCCAAATTTCACCTCTTTTGTCGTCTGGCGGGGAATGGACGGGACGGGCGGGTTAAGCCGCAGCGCTTCTTTAAAGGCCCATTGGCACATTTCCAGCGAATCCAGGCTGTCATAAGGCAGGTCATCATCTGGCCCCAGGCCCAATTCATTGGCGGTGCTCTGGCATTCCTTGCGCAGTGTGTCCTGCCATTCCTGGTTCAGCGCCAGGTGATAGATCAGGGTCGACAGGGAACTGGTTAGCGTGTCGTGCGCAGCCATCATCAAAAAGTCCATATGGTCGATGATGTCGTCATCGGAATAGCCATTGCCTTCATCGTCCGTGGCATTGCACAGCAGGGTGAACATATCCTGTGCATCGCTTCCGCGCCTTTTAGGCAACTGCTCGCGGAAGAAGTTCACCAGATATTCCCGGCCTTTGACGCCACGGCGGAATTTTGTGAAGGGGAGAGGGAAACGAATAACTGCAACAGAGGCCAGCACACTGTCCATGAAGGCTTCATTGACCCGGTCGGCCTCCGGCCCAAGGGGCATACCCAAAAACACAGAGGCGGCTGTGTTCAGGGTGAGTTCCTTGATGGCAGGGTAGAAGTGGAAGTCACCTTGGTCCTCCCACAACTTCAAACCATGGCGAATGCCGATGTTCAGATGGCTGACATAAGACTTCATGGCAGGCTGCTTGAAGGCGACCTGCATGATGCGACGATGGGCTTTGTGGTTGTCAAAGTCGCGGAGCATCAATCCATTGGGAAAGAGCTGGTCCAGCATCGGGTCCCAGCCCTGCTTGGAGGAGAAGTTCCGGTCGCGGTCCATCAATACGAATTCGTTGGCCTCTGGCCCGAGGAGCGACACGGTCTGTCGAAAAAACACATTGCTGCGATAGACTGGCCCATAGGTACCGTATAGATGGTCTGATACTTTCTTGGGATCCTTCAGAACAGCCAAAGTATTGCCAACTATAGGCAGGCCGTTCTCGCCAGGAATATGTGCAAGAGGATCACTTTTTGCAGAGCTGTTGAACAGGGCCATATGCGCTACTTTCCGAGTTTTCTACCGATACCTTCCGTGCCGTTACTATACAGTAACATGGTATTGATTCATACGGCTGTTCGAAGGCGGTGGATTATTCTTCGTCGCGCAAACTGTCGGCTTTGAAGACGGCGGCGGCCATTAGCAGGCCACCAAGAATAATAAAGCCCATGGCAGCATAACCATTCAGCGCGAAACCGGACGCAGACATGCTCAGCGGCCCGCCGATTGCCGGAGCAATGGCCCCCGGTAAGGTACCAAAGGCCGGATTGGACGCGGCTTGTCGTCCGGTTGGGTCAATGCGCACCAATGCACCCAAAAAGATGGGCATGATAGCCACTGGCAGGAACAGGAAGAGTGGCGCTGCCAGGAAGAACATCGTGGGGCTATCCGGTACCGCGACCATAGGCGCGAGGATAACCAGCACCAGCAACACGCCACCAATGGGAAACTTCGCCTTGAAGCGTGCGCCAATCATCCCGGCGGCCAGTGAGGCAAACATGCCGATGGCGCTGGCGGCCATACCAACATTGCCGATTGTTTCTGGTTTCAGCGGGATGCTGAGACCAATCTCCGAGAAGAAGATGGCAATCAGGCCATGGCCAAGGAAAATGAAGGACAGGCCGAAAAGGGCAATCCAGCCGATCAGCGGACTGGGCCGGGCATCTGGCACAACATCACCTTCTGAATGGGTGGCTTCCAGCTTGGGCGGGTGCGGCGTTGCTTTGATGAAGGCCAGGGCCATGATGGCCAGTACGAGATAGACGAAAAATAGCCCATCGCTTTCGCTGGTGATGAACCCACCGGGGATCGTTTCGTCCAGCGCAAAAGAACGCGGGATCACGAAATTGAGGACAATACCCATGCCAGCAACAGCGGCGTTGATCCAGGCAAAAGTCATTTCCGGATTGCGGCTGCGCCCGGCGGTCGACATCACGGTGGCGACAATAGCACCCAGCGAAAGGCCCGAGGCAAAACGTAGCGCACCCAACAGCCACAGATTGGACGCCCAGATGGCCGCCAAATTCATAACGATGACAAGGGTAACGCCCGTCCAGAATGTGTGATGCGGGTTTAGCCGTGTCGACAGTTGGGCGAACAATAGCGAGTTGATGGCAATACCCAGCAATTCCGCTGAGCCGATATAGGAGGCGACGTCCCGGTCTACCTCGAAGGCCAGTGAGATGGCGCTGATATTATAGGCCAGACCAATATTGGCCGCGAAGCTCAGTAGCATAACACCAATGAGGGCGCCCAGTTGGATACCAGTCAGGTCGATACGATCATCAACAGCTTTTTCGGACAATGTGATTTCCTCCCCTATGTCGGGCAGGGCGTCCCCACGCCCGCTACCCGGGAAGAACGCTATCACACTATCCGACAGGGGGAATGATTTTCATGTCCTGCAGGCGTTTGAACCAGTCATGCAGCATATCTTCAGTATCGATGCAGTCGTGAAAGCCGAATTGACGCGCCTTGATGGTGCTGACAAGGGCGGGGGGTGCGCTTTCCTTCAGGCCATAGGCGAAGCTGAAATCGGCATAGTAAAACGAATCGCCGACCAGACCCTGAAGGCTGTTCGGTTGCAGTCCATATTTGGCGACCTGCTGGTCCCAAAGGTCTGCCCGCTTTGGCATTTCTTCCTGCAACAGAATTGGCTCATCGTCACCGACGTCCATACCAAGCGCATCAGCAATGGTGGGCCAGACATTACGCCAGACGAACACATCGCCATTAGTGATGTTGAAGATGTGATTGCCGCAATCCGGGTTGGTTCCCGCCCATTCGAAAGCGCGGGCCAACAGGCGGGCATCAACAGCTTCAAACACCACGGGCGCACCGCCCGGGAAGGATAGCGGCTTGCCTTCTGCCTTGCGGATGGCGCCATAAGCACCAATCGCGGCCAGCATATTCATGGGCACACCCAACGCGTGCCCAAAGATGATCTGCGGACGCATGATGGTCCACTGCCAGTCCTGCTCCTTTTGTTCGGTACGGATGAAATCTTCCTGCAGCCAATAGAAATTGGGGTGGGGGTCTCTCGCCCAGCGTTCCCGGGCGGGCACGGCAATCGCGTGCAGATGGGCACCATAAGCCTTGGTGCCCTGCAGCAATGTGAAGTGCTGCAGGTCTTTGGCGGCCTTTCTCAAAGGAGTGAAGAAGTTCTCCAGCATCTCCAAATTGGTCTGCATCTGATGGTCTTCGCGCCAGCCGGCAACCAGGCCCGGCTCTTCGTAGAGGGCAGCATAGACAACATGGGTGACGTGCCCAAGTTGCGAGAGAACATGCTCACAGGCTGTTTTGTCCATCAGATCCAGCTTCAGCAGGGTAGCATCACCCTGGGTATCGGGAATGCGGCGCGACAGGCCGGTTACCCGCCAGTCGGGCAATGCGGCAAAGTGTTCGATGGCTGCCCGGCCAACGACGCCAGAGGCGCCGACAATCAATACGGATTTGTCTGTCATGGTCTCAAAGTCCCCCGCTGTTTGATGACCAGCTTAATGGGAGCATTCCCTGCGGCAAGAAAATGTCGAATAGTATGGCCAGGTAACGGAGGCGAATGTGCGTAAGATTGTCAGTTCTCTTTTAGTGCTCGGTTTGATGTGGGTGGGGTATCAGATTCATCATTCGGCAGCTCTGGCGGTTGATGTCAGCGCCAAGTGGGCCTGCCAATGCCGTTTTATCAATGGCGGCGAGGACGCTTTCTGCATCGCTGAAGACCCCCTGGGCTTACCCTTGATGGCGTTTTACTTTGTCCCGCCCGAGGGACGGGTGCGCGTTGATATCTTCGGCATCTATGTATCAGAGGCGGCCTATAAGCGGGGAGCAGGATGCATGGTGCTATGAAGAAAACTGTTGTTGCCCTCGTTCTATTCTGGATTTTGACTGAAATCATTCCGGCGAATGCCTATGACCTGGTGCCGTTACCGGCGCAGCCAAAAGGGACGCCGTGGCCAACGGAAACTTGGCCAGAGCAACCCACGACGGCGGCATTAGAAGCCATTGTTGATGAGGGGTTTGACAACACTGTCGTACCTGGTACGCGGGCCATTGTCGTGGTTCATCGAGGGGTGCTGGTGGCTGAACGCTACGCACCCGGTTTTTCAGTTGACCAGAAGTTCTTGTCACAGTCTGTGGCCAAAAGTGTGCTCAACACGCTCATTGGCGTGTTGGTGAAAGATGGGGTGCTGGATATCGATGAGCCCGCGCCCGTCGCCGAATGGCAGGAGGACGCCCGACGGCGCATAATAGTGGCCAACCTGCTGCAGATGAGCAGTGGGCTCGACTTCAACGAGGCCTATTTCAACCCGGTGAAGTCAGATGTGTTGCCCATGTTATTCGGTGAAGGGCGCAAAGATATGGGACAACATGCAGCCCGGTCGCCTTTGGCCCATACGCCTGGCACGTATTGGTCCTATTCCAGTGGCACGACCAATCTGCTGTCGCGCATTGTTCGAGATCGCGTTGGGGGTGACCGCACGTCGTATCTTTCCTTTATGCGAGATCGCCTGTTCGAACCCATCGGTATGAAAAGTGCTGAACCCGAGTTTGATGCGTCGGGAACCTTTGTTGCATCTTCGTGGCTGCACGCCACAGCGCGGGATTGGGCTCGTTTTGGTCTGTTTGTTCTGCGGGGCGGTAACTGGGAAGGTGAAGCACTGCTTCCTGAAGGGTGGACCGACTGGTCGCGCACGCCTTTGGCCCATACATCAACGGGGATGTACGGCGCGCATTTTTGGCTCAATATCGGTGATCTGGAGACGGGAGAGGGGCGTCGTATCGCCAATGGACCTCGGGACGCTTTCATGGCCTCTGGTCATCGCGGCCAATATGTGGTGATGGTGCCGAGTAAGGACCTGGTGATCGTGCGCTTGGGCCACACGGGTTATGCCGACTATCCTCGGGTTGCAGATTGGCTGGGACGGTTGATTAATTCGTTCGACGATGTGAAACGCTAGGCAGTCGAAAAAATAATGGGGGGCCGAAGCCCCCCAGAATTTGTGTCATGTCCAGTGGTTCCTAGAGGCTGAAGGACAGCTCCAGGCCCCAGTGCCGACGAATGTTCGGCACGCGGAAGTTCAACAGGCCACCCACATTGGTGGTCGCCTGGTTGAATAGTTCGTTGGTCAGGTTCTTGACGAAGAACGATACGCGATAGCGATCGTCAAGGTCCTTCCAGACTACAGACATGTTGATGATGTGGCTACTCCGACGCATGTGGGAAATGAACGTCCCGTCATACTGGTAGACACCCGGGCCATCTGGTCCATTAGCTTCCAACGCATTGGAGGCGGCAACAGTCGTCTTGGCTGCGTACAGCCAGTCAGCGGCGAAAGTGATGCTGCCTGCGTTGCCAACGATGTGCTCGTAAGCGAAGCCAGCAGAGATCGTCCACTTCGGTGCACGGGTTGACGGCTGCAGGTTGGAGTTATCCGTCGGCTGCAGCCAACCACCAAAGTCGCCGGTTGGGCCAAAGATCTGCGACAGTTCACCACAGGGCTCACCTGTCGTATTGACAGGCCCCGGTGTTGGTGGCGGGTTGTTCGGGTCGGTGCCGAACGGACCGTCACCATCGGTGCAGAAGTCTTTTTCCTTGTAGTTGAGGTAACCCAAGGAGCCAAACAACGTCAGACCATCAACAGGTACGGCATTGATCTCCAACTCAATACCCTTGGTAATAACGCTACCAAGATTATCAACGATGGTTTCTTGACCGCCACCGCCATCAGGCGCAGCCCGAATAAAGGCGGTCTGGAAACCCTTAGTGTCAGTATAGAAACCGTTCAGGTTGACCTGCAGACGATTATCCATCCAGGAGGACTTGATGCCCAACTCGAAGTTGTCAGCCTTCTCAGGATCGAACGGGCCAATGGTTGTGGCTGAACCACCACGACCGTTAAATCCACCAGAGCGCCAGCCACGAGACCAAGTGAAGAAGGTCATGATGTCATCATTGATCTGATAGGTCACGCCGGCACGGGGTGTAAACTGGCTCCAGCTGATCCCATCGCCATTCACGTTGTTACAGAACACCTGACCCGTGGAATCCGTCGTACAATTAGGTGGCACAAAGCCACCGAAAGTTGCTGCCGTTCCTGGCATCAACTGATACAGCGGTGTAGGTGTAGGACCAGAACCCGGCAGAGGTGGCGCTAGTGGGTTTGGCGTCCAAACAGGTACATTGGTACAACCGGCAGCGCCCACGGAAATGGGAACATCCGGGTTACCGGCACCGACTGCACAATGCATGAAGTCTTTGCTTTCTTCCGTATATCGACCACCGACAATGAAGGTTAATTTGTCGGTGATATGGATGTTGGCGTCGGCGAAGATAGCCCAGGCATCATTCTTCTGGTTTGAGAAACCAGCCTGCCCCTGTGTATTGGGGCTGGTAAAGGTTGGTCCGTCAAATGGTCCCAGAATGATATTCGGCGCAAATAGAATGCCCCATGATTCTTGCTTCATGGTGTATTCTTGCTCGAAATAATAGACGCCTGCTACGAAGTCGACTCTATCCGAGAATTCTGACGCAAATCGTAACTCGTGGCTCATCTGGTCATGATCCTGAATACGGCGACCTGCGAACAAGTCATGTGCCGCTACGTCGATGGTGAAGATGATATCTTCGTCAACCTGACGGTAGCCACCAATGTAGGTCAGTGTACCAATATCCGGGATGTTGTAGTTGATCTCAGCCGTAATGCCCCAGGCATCGATATTGTTGAAGTTGCCACGGTCCTCTGTGTTGATGGCCGTGTATTCAGCAGCAACGGTCTGGCTTTCAATCGGTTTGGCACATAACAGGTCTTCAGCGTTTGCAGCTGCAGTGAATGGATCCTGTCCGAGTACTATGAGGTTATACAGTGACTGCGTCAGGATAACCAAGTCATTGCCTGGCGGGTTCTGTACCGGAATGCCCAGCAACGCATTCACAGGGTTGTCGCGGCAATAGTGATGCGCCTGTGTCATGTTCGTGTCGTCGCGTGATCGGCTGTATTCACCACGAATGGTAATATCCAGATTGTCATTCGGCACGAATTTCACACTTGGTAACAAGGTGATGCGATCTGTCTTACCCCGACGTTCGTTATCGAAAATGGGGTTGCGCCAGTAACCGTCATGATTTGTCGATTTGAAGGCCACACGCGCGGCCACTTTATCCGTGATGATCGGCGCATTCACGATACCTTTGACGTCAAGGCGGCCAAAGTTACCGACCTGCACACTGCCTTCGACACCGAAGGCTTCAAGGTCAGGTGCCTTGTGTCTTACGAGCACGGCACCGGCCACGGTATTACGGCCAAACAGCGTACCCTGCGGCCCACGCAGAATTTCTACTGCTTCAATGTCGAGCATGTCGCTGAGTGACGATGATACGCGAGCCTGTACTACACCATCGACAAAGATTGACACTTTGGGGTCAGAAGCCGACTCAATGTCCGACGTACCTTGACCACGAATGTAGAACGAAGCCGAGTTCTGGAAGATACCAATCGGTTCCAATTGGATGTTCGGTGCGGCATTTGTCAGGTCTCGAAGGTCCTGCGCAAATTTTCGGTCCAGTGCATCGCCGGTGACAGCTGTCATCGGAATAGGCACTGTTTGCACATCCTGAGTACGACGTGTTGCTTCCACCGTGATGGTGTCAACGCCGGTAATCAGACCCGATCCGCCTCCGTCTTGCGCCCAGGCAGCCCCGGCTGATAACGCGATGCTGGAAACAGCAAGCGTCGCAGCCGAACGCACGAGCGGCTTTGCGATGGTGTGGCTAATATCCATCTATCCCTCCCGTATGTTACTCGACTGAAAATGAAAGGCCTTCCTCAAGGCTTGTTTCACCGTCTTCCCTAAAAGCGGTCCAGTCGAAAATCAGAATTAGTCTAACTAAAGAATGCGTACAGCGTAAACAATTTATTCAGCTGACCAAAATGGCCTGAGCACAAAAAAAGGGGAGGCCAAAGCCTCCCCTTCTTGATTTTTGTCAGCTTTAACCTTTAGAGGTTGAAGCCCAGTTCGAAACCCCAGTGGCGCGGTACGTTGCGCTGGGCGAAGTTGAACAGGCCAGCAACATAGGTGCCGGAGTTGATGTAGGTCTCTTTGGTAACGTTCTTCCAGAAGAAAGAAATGTTATAGCGACCGTCTGCATCTTCCCATGTAGCCTGCAGGTTCAGCATGTCCGTGCTCTTACGCTGTGCTGTAGCGTTCACACCATTGTAGTTGTCCACACCAGCCTGTGAGGCAGGGGGGAAACCAGAGGAGATCAGCGACATGGACGAGCGACGCAGATAGTCTGCGGAGAGCGTCAGGAAGCCGTTATTACCAACAGCAAACTCATAGGAGGCATTCAGGTTGAATGTCCATTTCGGCGCACGAAGAATTGGGAAATTCTTCAAGCTGAACGGCTCAAGGAATACACCTTGGCTCAGTTCAACAATGTCACCGCAAGCGTCAAAGCCGGCGGGTGAGTCAACACCCGGGCCATTCAAGTCTGCACACCAGTCCAGTGTTGTGGCGTCGAGGAAACCAACAGACATGCCGATGGTCAGGCCTTCAGTTGGAACAGCATTAACTTCCAGTTCGAAACCGCGTGAGCGTGCTGTAGCAGCATTCTCAGTAACGGTTTCCTGGCCACCGCCACCGCCGGTTGCCGGGCGGATGATGGTACGCTGCAGGTCTTCAAACTCGGTCCAGAAACCGGTCAGGTTGACTCGAACAGTGTTGTCCATGCCATCCCACTTGACACCTACTTCCCAAGAGTCAGCCTTTTCTTCGTCGAATGGGCCAGCTGTTGCAGGGAAGTTACCACGACCGTTAAAGCCACCAGAGCGGAAGCCGCGGGTCCAGCTTGCATAGGCAAACAGGTTGTCAGTTGCCTGATAGTTCAGGGCAAGTTTCGGGCTGACATTGTTCCAACGGTTGGTGCCGGGGTTCTGGCCAGCGCCATCACCGATGTCCGTGTCACTGTTAAAGGTAACAGCAGCCGGGCAGGACCGAGTTGCGCCATCGCCGAAGCCAACACCGCAATGCAAGAAGTCTTTGCCTTCTTCAGTGTAGCGAACGCCGGTAACAAGGGTCAGCTGGTCGGTAAAGTGCCAGTTGGCCTGCCCAAAGAGCGACCACTGGTCATGCCACTGTTCGGAACGACCGAAGATGCCAGCACCGCCACCAACGATTGCGCCGTAGGTGTCCTGCTCAAGAATGTAGTGCTGCTCGAAGTAATAGAAGCCAGCCACGAAGTCTACGAAGTCAGAGAATTCTGACGCGAAACGCAATTCGTGAGACGTCTGGTCATGCCACTGCTGACGACGCGTTGCGAACAGATCGAACTCTGTGGTGTCGAAGTCGTTGTGTACGTCTTCGCGAACATCACGATAGTTACCGATATAGGTGATCGTACCAGTATCCGGGATGGTGTAGTTGATTTCACCGGTAATGCCCCAGATGTCGAAGTTCGAACCAAAGCCATTGGTGTAGTCATGGTTGACTGTATAGGCGCGGCTCGTGTCGTCGGCATCAAATGCGCAATACTGGCGCATGTTTTCACCACCGCCCTGAAGGCTACCGAGCAGGATGACAAGGTCATTGCCGTTGTTGCCTAGTGCTGGGTCCATGCGACAAGCGTTATGCGGCGTTGTCGGATAGGAATCGTCACGAATCTGGACATATTCACCACGCAGTACGATATCCAGGTTCTCATTGGTGAACCGGAAGCTTGGCAGCAGGGTAATGCGGTCGGTTGCACCCGTGTCTTCTGCCTGACCACCGAATACGTTGGTGTAGTAACCATCGTGGTTGGTGGACTTGAAAGCAACGCGGAAAGCGGCTTTGCCTTCAACGACCGGGATGTTGGCAACAGCCTTGACGTCAAGACGGCCGTACTGACCTACAGTCAGGCCACCACTTGCGCCAAATTCATCGACATCCGGTGCGTTGTGGCGCAGCAGAACAGCACCACCAATGGCGTTACGGCCAAACAGTGTACCCTGCGGGCCACGCAGAATTTCGACGGCTGAAACGTCGAGGAAATCGACCATGGCTGTGGAAACACGTGCCTGGTAAACACCGTCGATCAGAACAGCAATCCCCGGATCGGCAGCTGATTCAATATCAGCAGAACCTGCACCACGGATAAAGAAGGATGAAGCGTTCTGGAACGAACCTACCGGTTCCAGCAGCACGTTTGGTGCAGCTGATGTCAGATCGCGAAAGTCCTGTGCAAAACGCTGTTCAAGCGCACGGCCTGAAACAGCTGTAATAGCAACGGGAACTGTTTGTGTGTCTTCCGTCCGCTTTTGGGCCTGAACAACAATGGTGTCGAGCGCCGTACGTGGGCCCCGATCATTGGTTTCAGCATCCTGCGCGAACGAACTTGTACCAGTAAGGGCAAAGCCGGAAACAGCAAGTGCTGCCGCCGGGACCTTGAACTTACTTTTGAGAAGTTCATTAACCATAATTCTCCCTTGAATTTCTTGGTTTCTTTGAGGAACGGGCGAATAAAGTCACCAAGACTACGCAAAGGCAAGGGAGAATAGAACAAGATGCACCGTATGAGGGTTTTATGGCCACAGCTGTGGCAAAAACGCAACAATATGGCCTTAATACCCTGTAGAAATTGACAGCTTCTGTCCTTTTTTTTGGCCTCTATTGCGGCAATCCGGAAATCATGCCCCCATCCACCAGCAATTCAGCACCTGTGATGTAAGTGCTTTCGTCGCTGGCCAAAAAGACCGCCATATTGCCAATGTCATGGGCTGGGTCACCCATATAGCCTACCGGCAAATATCCTTCGATATGCGCGCGCATGGCAGCCGGGTCCGGCGCGGCTGCAAAGGCCGGATCCATGATGGGTGTGTCGATGATCCCGGGGTGGATGGAATTACAGCGGATCTTCAGCTTTGCTGTTTCCATGGCGACAGATTTGGTCAGAATATGCACACCTGCCTTACTGGCGGAATAGGCCGTACCGCCGATCTGTCCACGCAGGCCCGTCACGGACGACAGGTTAATGATCGACCCGCCAATGCCATCGGGATTGTTTTTCAGGGTTGCAACCCCATGTTTGCAGCCCAGGAAGACGCCGGTGAGGTTTACGTCGATTACGCGTTGCCATTCTTCCAAAGGCATCTGGTCGACAGGGCAGTTGTTGAAGATGCCGGCATTATTGACCAGTGTGTCCAGCCTGCCATGGGCTTTGGTCACCTGGGCGAGGGTGCTGATCCACTCATCTTCACTAGCGACGTTCTGCTGCAGAAAAGTCGCGCTTAATGCGTCGGCGACTTCCTGGCCTTGGTCGACCTGAATATCCGTGATGTAGACGGTCGCACCTTCTTCTGTGAAACGCTGCGCAATGCCTTTGCCAAGGCCCGATGCGCCGCCGGTAATCAGTGTAATCTGGCCTTCTAGTCGACCCATGGTTCTGCTCCCTGTGAATAGTGATCTATGCAAAACAATAGTTGGAAGCGCATCAAGGCGCATGCTTTAATCCGCCTTCAGGAAGAATCAGTGGACAGGACGGGAGTATCCCATGGCCTATGACATCAAAATCACAGGCGGCACCATTATTGATGGTTCCGGCAAGGCGCGTTACCAGGGCGACGTTGGTATTAAGGATGGTGTGGTTGTCGCACTTGGCGATGCGCCAGAGGATGCAGCCAAAACAATCGACGCGACAGGCAAAATTGTTTCCCCCGGCTTTGTCGATATTCACACCCATTATGACGCCCAGGTGATGTGGGACCGCATGATGACCATTTCCCCCTGGCATGGGGTGACAACCACCGTCGTGGGTAATTGTGGTTTTGGTGTGGCACCGACGCGGCCGGAACACCGCACGCTCATTCTACAGACGCTGGAGCAGGTTGAAGGCATGTCTTTGGCCACCTTGCAGGCCGGCCTTGGTGATGACTGGGGCTTTGAGACCTTCCCGGAATACATGGATGCCATCGAGCAGCGCGGTACGGCCATCAATATGGCGGTGCTGTTGGGGCACACCCCTTTGCGCCTTTATGTGATGGGCGAAGAGTCGGTTGAGCGTGCAGCGACGGATGAAGAAGTCGACAAGATGCAAAACATTGTGGCCGAAGCGCTGGACGCGGGTGCGCTTGGTTTTGCGACTTCTAAGGCCATTACGCATGTGGGCTACCAGGGAAAGCCAGTACCAAGTCGTTTGGCCGAGCAGTCCGAGATTGAAGAACTGGTCCGCCCGCTCGCGGATCAGGACAATGCCATGATGCAGGTGAATATCGGGCCAAAGTTTTATCTGAAGGAACTGTCACGCCTCGCGCAGATTACCGGCAAGACTGTTAGCTGGACGGCATTGCTTTCAGGCCTGTTTGGCGATGGCGGGCATCGTAATCAGTTGGAACGGACGCAGGATCTGATTGACCAGGGTATTAATGTTATCCCGCAGGTGGCTTGCCGCCCGCTGAACTTTGAGTTCCAGTTCGAAACGCCTTTCCCGTTTGAGACCATGCAGATGTTCAATGATCTTGGCGCTGGCACGCGCGAGGAACGCATTGCCGCCTTTGAAAGTACAGAATGGCGTAGTGAATTCCGCAAGAACTTGTTGCCGGTGCTGCGCGGCTGGGAAGACCGCACCATCATCGCAATGTACGAGCCAGACCCTTCTGTAGAAGAACGTAATCTGGCTGAGGTGGCGGCTGAAAAAGGTGTCGATCCCACCGATCTCGCGCTGGACATGGCATTGGAAACAGATTTGAAGGCGCGGTTCCGCCTGTCGATGCTGAACATCAATGAAGAAGAAATCAGCGAATTGCTGAATGACAACAACACCGTGCTTGGCCTGTCTGATGCGGGTGCTCATGCCAGCCAGCTTTGCGATGCCTGTTTCTCGACCCATCTGTTGGGCTATTGGGTCCGTGAAAAAGGCGTCATGAGCCTGGAAGACGGCGTACGGACACTGACCTCGCGCCCGGCCGAAGTTTTTGGCGTCAAGGATCGCGGTACGCTGGCCGTGGGCGTGCCCGCTGACGTGGTGGTGTTTGACGAAGCGACGGTAGGCGCCGCCAAGATTGAACGGGTTTATGACCAGCCAGGCGGTGCTGACCGACTGCGGGCAGATGCCATTGGTATCGATGCCGTCATCGTCAATGGCACACTGCTGCGCCAGGGCGACCAGGACATGGTGGACCCAGAAGGTGACCTGCCGGGCAAGCTACTGCGGAACGGACAGGCGGCGACCATGAGTATGGCGGCCGAATAGACAATATCTCAAGCCAAGGGGGAAGGCTTACGTGCTGAGACGATCTGCCAGTGTACTGGCCGCACTTTGTGTTGTTGTTTTTGGACCTCTGGCGTGGGCCGAAGAAACTACCTGGACCCATTATGGCGGGGACCCTGAAGGCACACGGCATAGTACAGCCACTAAGATCACCCCTGAAAATGTTGGTGAACTGGAGGTCGCTTGGCAGTTCAGTACCGGGGAAGTCGAGCGGCTGGGCGAAGCCTTTCTGACCAATTCATCGACACAGAACACGCCGACCCTGGTGGGTGGCAATGTGCTGGTGTGTTCACCCATGAACCGATTGTTTGCGCTTGATCCAGCCACGGGCAAGCAGGTCTGGATGTTCGACGCCGAAGTCCCCACCGACTTTGAAAGCCCGTTTCATTACAATTGCCGTGGCGTTGCCCCATGGCAGGACACGGATGCCGAAGAGGGCGCGCATTGTGCCCTGCGTATCATTATGCCGACGGTGGATGCACGGCTGATCGCATTGGATGCGGCAACCGGCACACGATGTGAAGGTTTTGGCGCTAATGGCGAAGTGCACATCCCGCAAGAGGTGATGCCCCTGTGGAAGGGTGAGCTCAAACTCGCCTCCGCACCCGTGGTGCTCAATGATGTCATCGTTACGGGTAGTATCATTATGGATAATTTCCGGGCACGGGCACCCATGGGAACGATCTTTGCCTTTGATGCCAGATCGGGTGAAGCCAGCTGGCAGTGGGACCCGATCCCTCGCGATGAGACAGACCCGGCTTATGCCACCTGGGAAGACGGCAGTGCCGAGACAACCGGTGCGGCCAATATGTGGTCGACCATGGTCGTGGATGAAGAACGAGACCTGGTCTTTGTGCCAACCTCCAGCGGTGCGCCAGACTTTTATGGTGGTGAACGCCCGGGTAATAATCTTTATTCCAGTTCCTTGGTTGTGCTGAAAGGCACAACAGGTGAGGTCGTCTGGCATCATCAGATCGTCCATCACGATATTTGGGACTTTGACGTTTCCTCTCCGCCGCTGCTTGTAGACTTGGAGAAGGATGGGGAGACAATCCCCGCTGTTGTGCAGAACACCAAGCAAGGCTTTGTCTTCGTTTACCATCGTGAAACGGGTGAGCCGATTTACCCGATTGAGGAAAAGCCGGTACCGCAGAGTGCGGAACCGGGTGAATGGGTGGCCAAAACGCAGCCTTACCCCATTGAAAGCCTGCGCCTGTTAAAGACCGACCTGACGCCGGATGATGCATGGGGATTCAGTTTCCTCGACCGGGCGGCCTGCAAGGATCTGATTGCCAGTCTGAAAAATGAAGGCATGTTTACGCCGCCTTCTGTTGGGAATGGCACATTGTTTCCGCAGGGTAATTCGGGCGGTGCCAATTGGGGAGGCCCGGCCTTTGACCCGAACCGTCGCCTGATGCTGGTGAACCTGAATAATGTTCCGCAGATGATCAAGCTGATCCCCCGGGCGGAAGCTGGAGACTTTGAAGGAATGCGGATTTCTGCGGACGGTTGGGTGATCAGCGAACATCGCGGCACGCCCTATGCCGGGGCGACCAAATGGCTGCTCTCGCCTTTTGGCGCGCCTTGCATTGAGCCACCCTGGGGTGAGCTTGTGGCGGTGGATCTCGATAAAGGCGAGGTCGCTTGGCGTACGCCTTTAGGGTCGTTGGAACACTATCTGCCTGTACCGTTTGAATGGAACACAGGCACGCCTAATATTGGCGGCCCTGTCACCACAGCAGGCGGTGTTACCTTCATTGGCGCGGCGATTGATCAATATTTCCGCGCCTATGATACCGCAACGGGCGAAGAACTATGGCGTTACAAAATGCCGGCAGGTCAGTCCACCACGCCGATGGTATACGAAGCGGATGGCCGACAATTCATTGTCATGGTTACGGGACATCACCTGTATTTCGGGGCGCCGGTTGGCGATGCTGTCGTCGCATTTGCATTGCCGAAGCGGTCCGACTAGATGCCTGACATCAAGCTGTTTGAACTCGCCCCGACGCGATCGGCCAGATGTCGCTGGACTTTGCTGGAAGCAGGCCTTGAGTATGAATCAATTGGCAATTCCATTGATGTCTTTTCAAGCGTTGACCTAAAAGCAGTGCACCCCCTGGGTAAATTGCCGGCGGCCATTATCGACGGAAAACCCCTATTCGAGTCTGCAGCCATATCGACAGCAATTGCAGACCTGGTGCCGGAGAAGAAATTGATTGCAGCACCGGGTTCTTGGTCTCGAAGCCTGCATGACCAGTGGGTCAGCTTCGCGCTAACGGAAATGGAAGCGTTTGTCCAAAGCATCGAGGTCAACACCATTGAGTTTTTGTTGCCAAAGGAACAACACGTCCCGGCCATCATCGAGCAGAACAATATGTTCTACAAAAAAGGGGCGGCCGCGCTGGAACTGGTCCTGGGAGAGACGGATTATCTGGTCGAAAACAGATTTACCGTTACCGACATCATCGTCGGGTACACGGTGTATTTCGGGGAAGAGCAACACTTGCTGGGTGACTTCCCCAATTTGCGCGCTTATCTGGACCGCCTGATGGCGCGGGAACATTGTACTTTCGCGCCGATCGAAGAGTACGAAAACTAGTCGGTCAGTAGTCTGCGTTGCAGGAACTCAAGCCCGTCGATGTTTTTTCTGAAGTGCCCGAATGTCTGGAAATTGTCGCAGCCAATGCGGGGCAGGGCGTAGATATCGTCGTCCCCCAATTCCACAAAACCGAACCAGGAAGCTGTGGCGCAGCTATACCCGGCCTCACGCACCATATCTCGGTGCGTGTCGTTGAAATCTCCCCCCATGCCATAAGGATAGCAAAAACTTGTGACCGGCTTTCCAAGTCGTGCCTCAAGCGTTGTTTTTGAAGACACAATTTCGCCGTGACTGTCTGCATTACTTGTGGCGGACAGGACGGGGTGCGTCATGGTATGCGCTCCGATTTCCACCAGGGGTGAAGCGGCTAGTTGCTCCAGTGCGGGCTAGCCTACAAGCTCCTGGCCGTCAAACAGGGTTTGTTCGCCCCCTTCTGAAATCAGGGTCGGGCAGACAAACAGGGTGGCTGGCAGGTTATAGGCCTCCAATAGCGGCATGGCATGTTCTGCAAAGCTGGTGTACCCGTCGTCAAACGTCAGGACGATTGTATATTGAGGGTACTGGCCGTGGTCGCCCATATACTGCACCAGTTGCGATACGGTCATCGCCTCATAGCGGTCAGCGATATAGGCCAACATTCTATTCAACTTGGACGGCGTAAGCCCTGACTGTCCTTCTTCACTAATGTGGTGAAACATCAGAATGCGGGGTTTGTTTCGCGTGATGACCCGGGCCAGGGTGTTCAGGCCCAAGTAATAAAACAGGCCAAAAACAAACCGTTTCCACAGAGCAGGGCTGTTGGCTTTATAACCTTGGACAGGTTTTTTCTCTGTTGGGTCGGTCTGGGTCATTCATCCAGCTTTGGCCGATTATGGGCCTGTGCAGGATAGACCTATTTACCGTCCCTTGAATAGACCAGCAGCACATTACCCGCCATACGGCCACCATATAGATAACCGGAATTCACGAAGACCTTGCCATTGGCAATGACCGGGCCGTCGGATTCAATCGTGCCGCCACGGGCAATGTCGCCATTAACGGTTTCATAATCCCGCACGGTATTGACCTCCCAAACGACAGTACCATCGGTGCTGTCATAGGCGCGCAAGACCCCATCAAACCCACCAGCAAAGACGACACCATCCGTCGACGTTGGCGCAGCTGAAAGGCCTGGGTCACAGGCTGGCTTGGTGCCTTCCGGGCAGGTGTCGGGGGCAGGGGTGAACCACACGAATTCGCCCGTGGACGGCTCAATGCCATACATGCCCGGTTTGCGTTCCCCTTCCCAATAGCCGTAAAAATCTGTGTCGGCATTCGGGGCGTAGAGCAGTTTACCGTCTGAGGCCATGCCCCAATGGACGCCCCCAGCGAAGCCGCCCAGACCAATGCGTTTCTTCCAGAGGAGTGCGCCTGTTTCGGCGTCCAGCGCATGGACCATGCCGGACTTTTGCCCTGCCAGCAGAATATCCTGCCCCTCGGTCGTCGTGATCAGCACCGGCGGTGCGCCAAAGTCGAAGTCTGGCCCGTTTTCATCGGGACAATTGGTTTTGTCTTCGATCACGCAGGCCAAGTTCCAGGCATCACCTTCAGTGCCCTGATAGGCCCAGATCAGCGCGCCATTTTCCATATCCATAGCCACGATGGCGTCGCTGGTATTGACGGCGGGGGAGGTGTAGGCCTCACCCGTTCCTATATAGAGCCGCCCACGCTTGGTATCGACCGTCGGGCTGTTCCATACAGGTGCGCCTGCCGGGTTCCAAATGGGAATGCCGACAGCATTGCTCCGGTCTGTTTTGACGGGTTCATCGGGGACCACATGGCCACGCCATTGCATGGTGCCGTCGGTTTTGTTCAGGGCAACAACACTGCCGCGGAAGGTGCAGCATTCATATTCCGGGTCAGCAGCAGAGGCCCACTCCCGGCTTGAGACTGGGACGTAGAGTGTGTCTTCATAGAGCTTGGGTGAGCCCGTAATAGTGGCCGCTACATGGTCACCGACGGCTACTTTCCAGATCAACGCGCCGGTGTCTGCGTCAATTGCATAGGCATTGGCATTAAAGTCACCAAAATACAGCATGGGCTGGTCGCTCTCGACGCCGTCCAACGTCAAGGCAGAGCGTACTTCGGCCTCCGCCTGATAGGTCCAGCGGGCGCAGCCTGTGTCTTCGTCCAGCGCATAGATTGTGCCGTTCTGGCTGCCGATAAACACGGCACCGCCGCCAATGGTCGGTTGGGACCGTGCCCGTGTGGCATCGGCATAGGAGAACGCCCATTTCAGTTCCAGATGCGGGACATCCTCTGCGGTCAGCCCAGCATCATCTGCAGCAACATGTCGGGTGTTTTCCTGGGTGATACCCCAGGCAACGCTGCGGGCTGGCTTGCTGGCATCAAAGTCAGATGACCCTGCGTTGCACATAAGAACAGGCGCTGCCGTGCTGCTGGCGCCAAGCTTTTGGCCAGACAGGAACTCCGCCAGCACGACTTTTTCGTCATCGCTCAGATGTTCTGACTGCTGAGACATCACACCATTCATGGCCGTCATGATCGACGAGGCAGGTGACATGTTGAATGTCAAGGAATGAGGCGCTTTGGGTACGCCGCCTTCGTGGCAGGAGGCACAATTTTCCTGATACAGCGTCGCGCCATCTTTGGTGGCAGGGATGGTTTCAGCTGATGGTATCGGTGCTTCCTCAGCACTACAGGCGGCGAGTATGACCATGCCACCGAGAAGTAGACGACGCAGTATCATTGCAGGCCCCTAGAGTTCGTATTCCAATGTCTCGCGCACGGCAGCGGCAATCTTGGCCGTGTCGGGGATATACAGTGCTTCCAGCATCGGGGCAGCAGGCACGGGCGTGTGCGGTGCTGTCACTTTACGGATGGGTGCATCCAGGCTTTCAAAGACGTTTTCTGCAACGGCACTCGATATTTCGGACGCCATGGAACAGATAGGCGTTGCCTCATCCACCACCAACAGTCGGCCGGTCTTGCGAACGCTTTCATAGACGGTTTCGTAGTCGATAGGAGACGTCGTGCGCAGGTCGATGACTTCAACGCTGAAATCTTCTCCGGCCAGTTGGTCAGCGGCTTCATTACAGAAGTTCACCATCCACGACATGGAGACGATCGTCAGGTCGGAACCCTCACGGGTTTTTGCGGCCTTGCCAAAGTCGATGGTGTAGGATTCTTCCGGTACTTCACCTTCCATCGCCAGCAGGCTTTTGTGTTCGCAGAAGATGACTGGGTCATCATCGCGGATTGCCTGGATCATCAGACCTTTGGCGTCGTAGGGGTTGGAAGGTGTCACCACCTTCAGGCCGGGTACCGATGATAGCCACGGGTAAATGGCCTGGCTGTGTTGCGGGCCCGCGCCCATACCTGCACCAATCAGTGTCTTGATGGTCAGTGGGGTTACGGCCTTGCCGCCAAACATATAGCGGAACTTGGCAGCCTGATTGTAAATCTGGTCAAAGCAAACGCCGATGAAGTCAGCGAACATAAGTTCTGCGATGGGGCGCAGCCCGGTCAGCGCCGCACCAGCACCCATACCCATAATGGCAGACTCAGTAATAGGCGTATCAATAACGCGTTCGCGGCCAAACTCGGTTGCAAGGCCCTGGGTAACACCCATAACGCCACCGGCCGCTTCTTCGCCACCGGCAGACCCGCCGGACCCACCGGCGACATCTTCGCCCATAACGACGACAAGCGGGTCGCGCCGCATTTCCTGTGCCATCGCCTGATTGATGGCTTCACGATATGTAATAATTGGCATGATCTTGTCCCACTCTTACTGGTAGGTGTTGTAAACGTCGGTGAACAGGTCTTCCGGCATTGGGTCTGGCGCGGCCATGGCTTCAGCCACCGCTTCGTCCATCAGGGTCAGGACTTCAGCATCGATGGCATCAAGCTCTTGCTGGTCCAGCAGGGCAGCTTCTGTAACCCGATCACGGAAATTGTTCAGTACGTCGTGATCTTCCCGCACGCTTTTGAGTTCTTCGGCTGAACGATACACTTGGGGATCGCCAGAGAAGTGGCCGTGGAAACGATAGGCCGTTGCTTCGATCACGCTGGGGCCACCGCCATTGCGGGCTCTATCGATGGCCTCGCGCGCGGCTTCATGGACGGCAAAAAAGTCGTCACCTGCGACTGTTGTGCCCGGCATGCCATAGGCTTTCGCCCGGGCTTCAATGGAGCCAGCGGTTGCATAACTGGCAGCGGTAAATTCGGCGTAGCCGTTATTTTCAAACATGAAGACCATGGGCAGGTTCAACACGCAGGCCATGTTCATGGCTTCAGCGACCGTGCCCTGGTTGGCAGCACCGTCACCAATAAAGGGTACGGACACACCACCTGTCTTGAGTGTTTTGGCGGTCAGGGCAGCGCCCAGAGCAAGGGGTGGGGCGCCGCCGACAATGGCGTTGGCGCCCAACATGCCTTTGTCGAGGTCGGCAATATGCATAGAGCCACCCTTACCACCGCAGACGCCTGTGGATTTGGCATAAATCTCGGCCATCATGCCTTTGACGTCGACACCCTTGGCGATGCAGTGACCGTGACCACGATGGGTCGAGCCAATATAGTCGCGGTCTTCATCCAGATGCTCGCAAATGCCAACGGCGATGCCTTCCTGGCCCGAATATAGGTGAATAAAGCCCGGCACGGTCCCTTTCTGGAACTCAACATTCAGGCGTTCTTCAAACTCCCGAATGGTGCGCATACGGGTGTAGGCGCTCAATAGCTCTTCGCGACTTAACTGCACGACGGTTCTCCCCGATAGTGTCTTGAACTGCCGGTTTCCCGACCGGCAAGTGGCCTAGACCTTATCGACTAAGGGTTAAGTCATCAAGCACGGATGAATTTTTTGCGTGTTTTTAGCCAAACACCACTTCGGGTAACCAGGTGGCCAGTTCGTGGAAAAGTGCCAGCATCAACAAGGCGATGACCTGAATGATGATGAAGGGAATGGCCCCGCGATAGATCTGCCCGGTGGAGACTTCTCTGGGTGCCACGCCACGAAGGTAGAAAAGCGCAAATCCGAAGGGCGGGGTCAGGAAGCTGGTCTGCAGGTTCAATGCCATGAGAATACCGAGCCAGATGGGGTCGACGCCCATGAGGAACAGGGCAGGGGCCACAATGGGCACGACCACAAAAGTGATTTCGATAAAGTCTAGGAAGAAGCCCAATAGGAACATCACCAGCATCACGACAATGATGGCTGTCACCACGCCGCCCGACATGTCGGCCAATAGGCCCCGGACAATCTCGTCGCTGCCATAGCCGATCAGCACCAGCGAAAACAGAGAGGCGCCCACCAGGATAATAAAGACCATCGACGTGGTTTGTGTGGTGGAGGCCATGACAGAGCGCAACACCCCGCTTCGCAAGGTGTTGACGATGGCGGCAACAATACTCGCCAGCACCAACCCACACAGAACAAAGGCCAAATATATGGCAATTTGGTCTGAAATCGGTGTCTCCAGTCGGCCGACACGCAGATCGAACAGGCCGTTGAGCAGAAGCAGTACGATGATGGAGGCAAGCCCCGCATAGATGATGCGGTGATATTGATTACCCAATTTGAGCGCGGCCAGGAACAAAGACCCCATGGCCCCGACAGATGCGGCTTCAGTGGGGGTGGCAATACCTGTCAGGATGGATCCCAAGACAGAGATGATCAGCGCAAAGGGTGGCAGAAAGGCCTGCAGAAGGTTTGGGCGGTTATCCGGTTCGGCCTCGAGTGCCTTTACGTCATGCGGTGGAGCGTCTTGGGGCCTGAAGATAGCGATGCCGAGTTGGTAAAGAATATAGAGGCCGACAAGCAGCAGGCCGGGCAACAGGGCACCTGCAAACAAATCACCAACAGAGATAGATGTATGCGTCGCGGCATCGCCCAACTCGCGGCGCACATTCAGGTAGGCTGTCGACAGCACGTCCCCCAGCAGGATAAGCACAATAGAAGGCGGAATGATCTGCCCCAGCGTGCCAGCTGCAGCAATAGAACCCGCCGCCAGGGAAGGGTTATAGCCGTGGCGCAGCATGGTGGGAAGTGAGATCAGCCCCATGGTCACCACGGTGGCGCCAACAATACCTGTTGAGGCAGCCAGCATCGCGCCCACAATCGTGACGGAGATACCCAACCCGCCGCGAATATGCCGCATCAGGTAAGACATGCTTTCCAGCAGGTCCTCAGCGATGCGGGATCGCTCTAACATGACACCCATAAACACAAAGAGTGGGACAGCCATCAGTACCGAATTGGTCATGGTGCCGAAGATGCGGTCCGGGTACAGCATCAGGTCGCGCAGTTCCAGCACGCCTGCAAAGACACCAATGGCCCCAAATAACAGGGCTGTGCCACTCAGTGTGAAGGCGACCGGGAAGCCACAGATCAGAAAGCCGCCAGCAGCAAGCACCATCAGGAGTATGAGGATTTCAGCCAGTTCCATCGGTTTTACAGCGCCAATGCGTCGTCGTCTTCGGTGTCGACCAATTTGCCGCTGAGTGACAGGCAGGCCTTGAGACTCTCGGAGATGGCCTGCAGCAGCAGCAAGACGGCAAACACGAGGATCACACCCTTATAGACATAGAGAAATGGCAGGCCGCTTGTTTCCTGCGAGCCTTCCTGGCTCTGCCAGGCGGCGTCAACAAAGGGGAAGCCCGACCACAGTGTCCACAGGCACAAGGGCACCAGGAACAACAGCCCGCCAGCAAGGTTCACCATGCTACGAGCACGGGGCGAGGCATCGCGATACACAAGATCAACCCGCACATGGGCTCCATGCTTTAGGGTATAGCCTGCGGCGACAAGGAACAGCGTGCCATGCATATAGAGCAGACTTTCATCCAGCATCACGGCGGTGACCCCGAATAGGTAGCGCGCGACAACAAGGCTGAACTGCAACACAACCATGGTAATGGCCAACCAGGCGACATATTGGCCTGTGCGTTCGCTAAGCGTATCCAAAAAGCTGCTGAGCGGCTGCATGGCCTAGCTTTGCTTCAGCTGTTCAAGCATGCGCGCACGGGCATAGCCATATTCGGAGACTTGCGTATAGGCCATGGCTCGCTCGCGGAAACTCATATAGCTTTCATGCACACGGCGGGTGATGTCGTCTTCCGAGCTCAAATCTGCGAGAACTTCTGCTGATGTTTCAGCAATGGCGACCGAGACATCGTCCGGTAGAGCACGGACGGTAATGTCCGGCATGGCAAGAATTTCCTGGAAGGACAGCGCGTTCTTGGCGTTGAACTCCGCCAAGGTGTTTTCCACTTCTGCAGAGGCCGCATTCTCGATGGCCGCCTGCTGTGACGGCGTTAGCTTGTTCCAGACATCGAGGTTGATACCGAGTGACAAAACCGTGCCGGGTTCGTGGAACCCCGGACAGTAGTAGTTTTTCGCAACTTCGTAGAAACCCAGCGCCAAATCATTCCAGGGCCCGACCCATTCGGTACCGTCGATTGCGCCAGACTGCAGTGCCTGGAATATCTCGGAGCCGGGCAGGGTGACAGATGCTGCCCCAAGTCGGTTCAGCACTTCACCGCCCAGGCCCGGCATGCGGATTTTCAGACCTTTGAGGTCCTCTAACCCATTGATGGGATTCTTGAACCAACCGCCCATCTGCACACCAGAATTGGCGGTCATGAAGGGTTTGATGGAAAATACAGCAGAGAGTTCATCCCACAATTCCTGCCCGCCACCCCAGCGGACCCAGGCAGAGGTTTCATCGGCATTCAGGCCAAAGGGTACGGCGGCAAAAAAGTTGAAGGCCTTGGATTTACCCTGCCAGTAATATTCAGCGCCATGGTAAATGTCGGCCAGCCCGCGCTGCACAGCGTCGAATGACCCCATGGCGGGCACAAGTTCGCCGGCTGCATAAACCTTGATGATGACAGAGCCATCAGTGGCTGCTTTGACGCGTTCGGCCAGTCGTTCAGCTGACGTGCCCAGACCCGGGAAGTTCTTTGGCCAGGTCGTCACCATATTCAGCTCGACCTTCTTGTTGATAATTGTCGGGCCGCTGGAGACTGTCTTGGGTGCACTGGCGGCAAAAATGCCCGCGGCCGTCGTGGCGGCAGCGCCTGTCAGGAAGCTGCGGCGCAGCAGGCGGTCGTTTTTATTCGGCTTCGCCGGTTCAGGCTGTTTGCCCGGCGCCTTGTCTTGCTCTTTGGTCAAGTGATTGCTTCCGTGAAAAATCTAGCGCTGAGCACTCATGGGCTGCCACAGATCTTCAGAATAGGCCTGCAGGGGTTGGAATTTTTCCTTGTAGCTCATCTTGTCTGAATTCTCGATCCAGTAGCCGAGATAGACGTAAGGCAGCCCCATCTGTTGGGCCCAGTCAATGTGGTGCAGGATCATGGCCGTGCCGAGACTACGCCGGGCCAGTGATGCGTCGTAATAGCTGTAGATCATCGACAGCCCGTCATCGAGCAAATCGGTGATGCAGGCTCCTGCCAGTGGTGCGCGCTCACCTGTAGAAGAACGGGGCCTGAATTCAACCAATCGGGTGCTCACCGTCGTTTCTTCCACCATTGTGGCATAATCTTCACGGGTCATGCCGGCCATGCCACCTTCTGCATGGCGGTCATCGAGATACCGGCTCAGCAATGAATATTGTTCGTCAGTGGCAACTGGAGGGTAGTCAGCAACTTCAAGGTCGGTATTGTTGCGCCAGATACGCCGCATGGTACGTGACGGTGTAAACCTGTTTACGTCAATGCGAACGGATAGGCAGGCTTCACAATCTTCGCAGGCTGGTTTGTAGGCAACCTTCTGTGAGCGCCTGAAGCCGATCTTGGAGAGTGAATTATTCAACTCCGATGCATGGCCATCCTTCAACTCTGTGAAGATCTTCTGTTCCATGCGGTCGGGCAGATAGGGGCAGGGTGACGGTACCGTCAGATAGAAGCGCGGAAATTTGATGAATTGCTCAGTCACAAACCAATCTTTCCCAGCTTTTCCTGTTTCCCCAGTGTTTTAGCGAATTTGTCGATCGTTAGAACCAGCCGTAATGCCACGGAATGAACAATGAGAACGTCAACCATAGCAATAGAATAAGCGGCGTACCAGCACGAAGGAAATCTGCAAATTTGTAATGACCTGGGCCCATGACCAGCAGGTTGGTCTGGTAGGAAATGGGCGTTGCGAAAGAACAGTTGGCGCCGAAAATCACGGCCAGAATAAACGGCATGACCTCGACATTCATTTCAGTCGCCATATTGATGGCAATGGGCGTGAACAACACGGCCGTCGCGTTGTTGCTCAACACATTCGTCATCACCACCACCAGGATGAAGAAGGCAGACAGGGTAATGGTCGGGCTCATGCCATCGAGTGCCACGACCAGGCCATGGGCCAGATAGGATGCCCCGCCTGTTGCCTGCATGGACGTGCCCAGTGCAAGGGCCGTTGCCACCAACAGCACAACGCGCCTGTCGACAGAGCGGGCGGCCTGTCGGACGTTAAGGCATCGCGCCAGCACCGTGACGGCTGCACCCCCCAAGGCGGCGACCTCAATTGGCAGGATGTTCAGGGCTGCCAGTGCGACCACGCCACCAAATATTAGAAGCGCACGGTTGGCAAAGGCGCGCTTGGGCATCTCGCGGGTTGACCACTCCATCAACAAAATGTCGGGGTTAGTCCGCAGGGAGGTCACGTCGTCTCGCCTGCCAAGTACGAGCAGCACATCACCCGCCTCCAGGCGGATATCGTTCATGCTGGTACGGATCATGCGTGACCGGCGCTGAATGCCCAGCACAATACAACTGGTCTGGCTGTGGAAGCCTGAAAGTGCCAGCGTGCGGCCATCCATACGCGATGCGGGGGCGATGACAACCTCAGCAATGATGCGACTGCCAGTGCGGGCCTTGCCCGTATCGCTGTCGATCATTGGCAGGTCGGCATCTTCGACAGATTCAACCAAGTCGGGGTTATGGCTAAACCATTCTGCCAGCACCTTGCGGGTGGCAGCAACGACGATGGAATCACCTGCCTGCAACGTGACTTCATCAAAGGGTGGCAGCATGGCCTTTTCGCCGCGCTGGATGACGCGCACAGTCATGTTGGGCAGTTGGTTGAACATGCCTGCAACCGGTTGTTCGCCAGCTAAAACACTGCCCGGTGTAACTTTTATTTCTGCAATGAATTGCTTGCCGTCTTCCTCAGCAATCTGACCCGCCAGGTCGCTGCGTTTCGGCAGCAGACGCGGGGCGATGAATATCAGATACAGCATGCCGACACTGGCCATCACCCAACCGGGGCCGGTAAAAGCAAAAAAGTCCAGTGCCTCCAGCCCCAGGCTTTCCATGCTGCCCGAAACCAGCAGGTTGGTGCTGGAGCCGATCAGCGTTGTCATGCCGCCCAGAATGGCTGCAAAACTTAGCGGGATCATGACGCTGCTGGTAGATTTATCCAGCCGTTCCGCTAGCGCACTCATGATGGGGATAAAGATGACAACAACCGGCGTGTTGTTCAAAAAGCCACTGGTGGCCGCAACAAAGACCAAGCTGGCGACAATGACGATGGTGCCCCGACCGGTGCCCAGTTCCATCAGTTTGTTGGCAACGCCATCCAGCGCGCCTGTTTGCACGAGCCCCTGACCCACAACAAGAAGCGCGATGATGGCTACCAGCGCGGGTTCCGCAAAGCCAGAAACCAACATGCGTGTTGTAATGACCGATGTGCCGGTATCATCGACCAATGGGAACAGGTTGAAGAAGACAAGCAGGATACCGAGCGTTACCAGCGAGGTAATCTCGATTGGGAATTCCTCGACAGAATAGGCGGCAATGGCCGCTGCGATCACAGCGAATACAAACCACATCTGCCAAGCGGTTATAGTAACTTCAAATCCCATCAGAACTCACATCCCCCGAGCGCTGCATAGCATAATTTGTCGCTAGGCGACCTAGTTATTCAGAATATAGGCGGCTTCGATGGCGAAATAGGTCAAAATGCCATCAGCACCGGCCCGTTTGAAGCCCAGAAGGCCTTCCATCATCACGGCTTCTCGGTCCAGCCAGCCGTTCTGGGCGGCAGCGCACAACATCGCGTATTCGCCACTCACCTGATAGGCAAAGGTCGGCACAGCAAATTCAGCTTTCACCCGCTGGACAATGTCCAGATAGGGCATGCCAGGTTTGACCATGACCATGTCGGCGCCTTCCTGCAGGTCGAGCGCGACTTCACGAATGGCCTCATCCGTATTGGCCGGGTTCATCTGATAAGACTTTTTGCCTGCCTTGCCGAGATTGGCGGAGGAACCCACGGCGTCGCGGAAAGGGCCATAGAAACCAGAGGCGTATTTGGCGGCATAGGCCATGATCATTGTATTGCGATGGTTGGCCTGTTCCAGCGCCGTGCGAATGGCGCCAATGCGACCATCCATCATATCGCTGGGCGCAATGATGTCGCAGCCTGCGTCGGTCTGCACCAGTGCCTGTTGGACCAACACGTCAACTGTTTCGTCATTGATGATTTCATCTCGTACGATCAAACCATCCTGCCCATGGCTGGTATAGGGGTCGAGCGCCACGTCACAAAGCACACCAATATCCGGCACCTGTTGCTTAATGGCGCGTACTGTGCGGCACACTAGATTGTCGGGGTTTACAGCTTCCCGTCCGTCTTCTGTCTTCAGGGACGGGTCTGTTTGTGGAAACAAGGCAATCACGGGAATGCCGAGGTCGCAGGCTTTGGCGGCGGCCTCAACAGCCAAGTCGATCGTCAACCGTTCCACACCCGGCATGGAGGCCACTTCGGTGCGCGTATTGTCGCCATCCTGTACAAATATCGGCCAGATCAGATCATCGACGCTGAGTGTGGATTCGGCCACCAGGCGGCGGGACCAGTCTGCCATACGAGAGCGGCGAAGGCGGGTGGCAGGAAATCCACCGATATTGTTTGTCTTGTTCGTCATGCCTTATTCATTTCCTGCTTCGCAGTTTGGCCTAAAAGCGCAGGTTGGTGCTCTTTCATCAACTCCGTGAGAAAGTCGCACACAGCCTCGACGCGCGCAACATGGCGTAAATCTTCATGAACAACGAGCCAAAATTCACGTCGGATGTCAATTTTCTCTTCCAGCAGGTGGACGAGGGAGGGTTCAGGGTCCGCGGCAAAGCGGTGTAGTAGCGCCAGACCCAGACCAGACATGGCGGCGTTAAAGTGAGCAATCACGCTTGTGGACTGGAAGGTAAAGTTGGGTTCGCGCACCAGCTCGTCAATAAAGCGCAACTGGGGCAGGGTGACGAGATCTTCAATATACCAGATGAAGTCGTGGTCCTTTAGGTCTTCGACCTGCCTGATGGGCGCGTGATGATCAAGGTAGGACCGTGCTCCATACAGACCCAGCGCATAATCAGCCAGTTTCCAGGCTACCAGCCGCCCGGTAACCGGACGGGAGAGGGTGATGGCCAGGTCGGCTTCCCGGCGCGACAGGTTCAGTGGTGGTGTACTGGCAACCAGCTGGATGGTGATGCCGGGGTGCCGTTCCCGGAACTTGTCCATATGGCGTGACAGGAATTCAATCGCCAGGCCCTCGGTGGCAGCCATGCGCACCGTGCCCGTCAGCGTGGCGTCTTCACCTGAGACCTCTTGATACAAGGATACGGATTGAGCTTCTATGGCTTCAGCATGGGGTAGCAGGGCCTGACCGGCTTTTGTCAGTTGATAGCCCCGTGGTGTTCGGTCGAAGAGGCGCGTATCCAGCGCTTCCTCCAGCGCCGTAATGCGTCGTGAAACGGTTGTATGGTCGACGCCGAGCCGCTGTGCCGCACTTACCAATCTGCCGCGGCGCGCCAGTTCCAGAAAATAGCGGAGATCATCCCAGCTATACATATGCGCACTCCGCTAATCCAGTTTCCCCAAGACGCATGACTGGTCTGCATTTTTGCAGACCATCGGCGAACAATTTCGCATAGCCAAGCATATTTGTCTTGTATAGAGTGCCCTGCACAAACTGGTCGTGCTGTCAGTGCGGCTGGAAAGGGGCGCGTCAGCGTGTTTGAGGCGGGCATTTTCATGTCTGTGATCTTTGTGAGTGAGATCAAACAGGTTATTCTGCGACTCTGATATTTGGGACACGTCAAAAGGAAGAGAGACTGTCATGCTTGAAACCGTAGAAAAATCTGAAGCTCAGATTGAAGCTGAAGCTGAAATTTCGGCCCTGATGGAGCGTTCACGCGCTGCCCAGGAACAGATCGAAAATTATACACAGGAACAAGTGGATGAACTGATCCGCGCCATGGTTTGGGCCGTTGCCCGCCCTCATCGCTCCGAGAAGATTGCACAGTTCACGGTTGATGAAACGCAGTTGGGTAATTACGACGGCAAGTATCTCAAAATTCATCGCAAGACTCGCGCGACCCTGATGGACATCATTGACGACAAGTCGGTTGGTATTATTGAAGAAGACCCCGAACGCAACATCGTCAAAATTGCCAAGCCCATGGGTGTTATCGGTGCCCTGGCGCCGTCAACCAATCCGGAAGCAACGCCGGTAATCAAGGCTATCCATGCCGTGAAGGGTCGTAATTCTATCATCGTTGCGCCGCATCCGCGTGCAAAACTTACCAACAAGATGATCTGCGATTATATGCGCGAAGCGATTACCGCCATGGGCGCACCCGCTGATCTGGTTCTCGCAATCGAGACCCCGACACTCGAAAAGACCAATGAGCTGATGGCTCAGTGTGACCGTGTGTTGGCCACCGGCGGTGGTGCCATGGTGACGGCTGCCTACTCCAGTGGTACGCCGGCGCTGGGTGTTGGCGTGGGTAACGCGGTGATCACTGTCGATGAAACCGCAGACCTTGAAGACGCATCCGAAAAAATCCGCATGTCCAAGACACTGGACCTTGCCGCATCTTGTTCCTCCGACAATTCAGTCGTTCTGGTTGATGCCGTCTATGACGCGATGTTGGACAAGCTGCAGCATCAGGGCGGCTATCTGGTGAATGCTGAAGAAAAGCAGAAGCTGCAGAACACCATCTGGCATGACGGCCACCTGAATACGGCAATCGTTGCCCAGCCGGCTGAAAAGATTGCATCGATGGCTAATATCGAATTGCCAGAAGGCAAGACCTTCTATATCGTGCCAGAATCAGGTTGGGGTGCAGATCACCCGTTTTCCGGTGAAAAGCTGTCGGTTGTGATGGCATTGTACCGGGCCAATGACATCGATCATGCCATTGAACTGACTAACAATATTCAGGCTTACCAGGGCCAGGGTCATTCATGCGGCATCTACTCCAATTCTGATGAAAACATCATGAAGATGGCCAATGCCACCAAGACCTCCCGCGTTATGGTGAACCAGCCGCAGGCTGCCTCCAATTCAGGTAACCTTTGGAACGGCATGCGCCAGACTTTCTCCCTGGGTTGCGGCTCTTGGGGTGGTAACGGCACCAATAATAACGTCTCCTGGCGTGACCTTATCAACGAGACCTGGGTTTCCAAGCCTCTTGAAGTCACCAAAGAACTGCCTTCTGATGAAGAGCTGTTCGGAGATGTGATCGAAAAGCTCGGCTAAAAGGTCGCTTTTGAATCAGCGCGGCCAGCGGGTTCTGCCAACGGCAAGACCCTGCTGGCCGTATCCTTTTTGGCCATACTGTTCTTTTAAATAGTTGTGTTGCCGTAGCCTGATTGGCTAAAACGCCCCCGAGGTTCACGTGCTTGAAACAGGACGGGAAAATACGCTATCTATCGCCCGCCCCCGGGATGGTAAGCGCATCGGTTGCGCTGTAAGGAGACAATACAGATGGACTTCGATCTGAGCGAAGATCAACGTGCCTTTCAGGATGTGGCACGAAGTTTTGCCCGCGATGTTTTTGAACCGAACGCGGCGCATTGGGACGAAGAATCAATTTTCCCCGAAGACGAATTGCGGCAAGCGGCCGAACTCGGCTTTGCAGGTATCTATGTTCGTGATGATGTCGGCGGTGTTGGCCTGGGCAGGCTTGAATCCGCGATTATCATTGAAGAGCTGGCAACAGCCTGCCCGTCAACGGCGGCTTATGTTTCCATCCACAATATGGCTGCCTGGATGATCGACAATTGGGGCAATGAAGACATGCGACAGTCGCTGTTGCCCCGGCTCACCAGCATGGAACTTTTCGCTTCCTACTGCCTGACAGAACCAAATGCCGGGTCTGATGCCGCGGGTCTGCGGACCAAGGCCGTGCGTGATGGCGACCATTATGTATTGAATGGCTCTAAGGCCTTCATTTCCGGTGGTGGCCGGTCCGACGTCTATGTCGTGATGGCCCGTTCGGGCGATGCCGGTGCCGGCGGGGTTTCCGCATTTGTAATTGAAAATGGCACACCGGGCCTTTCCTTTGGTGCCAACGAGAAAAAGCTGGGCTGGAAATCGCAACCTACGTCAGCCGTGATTATGGAAGATTGCCGCGTACCGGTTGGCAATATGCTGGGCGAAGAAGGCGACGGCTTCAAAATTGCCATGAAGGGTCTTGATGGCGGTCGCTTGAATATTGCCGCCTGTTCCCTCGGTGGCGCGCAGGCCTGCCTCGACAAAGCGATTACCTATACGCAGGAACGTCAGCAATTTGGCCAGCCCATTGCCAAATTCCAGGCACTGCAGTTCAAGATGGCTGATATGGCCACCGAGTTGGAAGCAGCCCGCCTGATGGTTCACAGCGCAGCGGTCAAGGTGTCCAATGGCGCACCAGATGCAACGGTCAAAGCTGCCATGGCCAAGCAATTTGCCACCGATGTTGGCTTTAAGGTCGTCAATGAGGCGCTGCAGCTGCATGGAGGTTATGGCTACATCAAAGAATATCCCATCGAGCGTTATCTGCGTGACCTTCGCGTGCATCAGATTCTCGAAGGAACCAACGAAATTATGCGGGTTATTATTTCGCGTCACCTGTTGAGTGACCATTACCCGTCAAACCGCTAGGGGACCATAATGGCCGAAGATACGGAGGTATTGTTTGAAGAGCGTGATGGTCTTGGCATCATTACGCTGAACCGCCCCAAGGCACTGAATGCCCTGACCCTGGGGATGGTGCTGGAAATTCACCCGAAGATGGAACAATGGGCCGATGATGACAGCATCAAGGCTATTGTTATCGTTGGTGAGGGCGACCGCGGCTTCTGTGCGGGTGGTGATATCCTCTGGCTGCGCAATAACGGGTTGGAAGATCGTCCCACAGCTGTTGGCTTCTATTGGGACGAATACCGCCTCAACCGGTACATCAAGAACTACCCCAAGCCCTATATCGCATTCATTGACGGCATCACGATGGGGGGCGGCTGCGGCCTGTCCGTCCATGGTGACTTCCGCGTGGCGACCGAACGCACGGTCTACGCCATGCCGGAAACGGGTATTGGCCTGTTCCCGGACGTTGGCGGCACTTACTTTATGCCGCGCTGCCCCGGCAAAACTGGCATGTACAGCGCCCTGACTGGCGACCGGTTGAAGGCTGCTGATGCGGTTTATCTGGGTATTGCGACCCATTATGTGAGCTCAGAAAATGTCGATGCTGCGATAGCCGCACTGGCGGCTGCGGAGATTACCGACAATGCGTCCGTTGCTGCTGTTCTGGACGGCTTGAATGAAGAAGCAGGCCAGTCTGATGTTGAACTGCTGCAGGGGCAGATCGACGTGGCCTTTGCCGGTGATTCCGTTGAAGAAATCATGGAAGCGCTGGAAATCAGCGGCTCTGACTGGGCACAGAAGACCCTGAAGACTCTGAAGACCAAATCGCCGACCAGCGTCAAAATCACCTATCGCCAAATGCGCGAAGGGGCAGAGAAAGACTTCGACGCCTGCATGCAGATGGAATATCGCATTGTTTCACGTGTTATGGCGGCCCACGACTTCTATGAGGGCGTACGCGCTGTTATTGTCGACAAGGACAATGCCCCGAACTGGCAACCTGCAGAATTTTCGGCCGTGACGGATGAAGACGTCGCCGCCTATTTCGAACCGCTGGGCGACCAGGACCTGCATTTCGACAGACCTGTTGGCACCCGCGCTTAGCCCCGCGACCAGAACGACAAGGAAAAGGAATACACCATGGCAAAGATCGGCTTTATCGGCCTCGGTAACATGGGCGGCCACATGGCCCGCAATCTCATCAAGGCAGGCCATGACCTCAAGGCTTTCGACCTGTTTGAAGCCGCTGTTGAGCTGGCTGTCAGCCGTGGCGCAACCGCCGCTGCAACCGCCAAGGATGCAGCAACAGACGTAGACGTCGTTGTCTCGATGCTGCCTGCCGGCAAGCATGTACGCAGCGTTTATGTTGAAGATGATGCCCTGCTGGATGTCGTGGCACCCGGCACGCTGATTATCGACAGCTCAACCATCGACGTGCAGTCTGCCCGTGACGTGATTGCCGAGGCCACCAAGCGCGGCGTTGATATGATCGACGCGCCGGTATCCGGCGGTGTTGGTGGTGCTGAGGCTGGCACGCTGACCTTTATGTGCGGTGGTACGGACGACGCTTTTGGCCGCGCCAAGGAATTCCTGGACATTATGGGCCAGAACATTTTCCACGCCGGTGCGGCTGGTAACGGTCAGGCTGCGAAAATCTGCAACAATATGCTGCTGGGCATTTGCATGATCGGCACTAGCGAAGCCTTCAACCTGGCGGACAAGCTGGGCCTGGATGCGCAGACCTTCTTCGATATTTCTTCCACAGCATCCGGCCAGAACTGGTCCATGACGTCATATTGCCCGGCACCGGGCCCGATCCCGACTTCTCCGGCTAATAACGACTATCAACCTGGTTTTGCCGTCGACATGATGCTCAAGGATTTACGTTTGGCCAAGGAAGCGGCTGAAAGCGTCAGCGCCCCAGTACCCCTGGGCAACGATTCAGAAGAGATCTATGGCAAGCTGTCTGACGACGGCCATGGCGGCCTGGATTTCTCCGGCGTGATCAAGATGTTAGCTGGCGAGCTTTAAACAGCAATACATCTCGCTTTTGATGGGCTGGTGACGTTGTCGCCAGCCCATTTTTTGTGTCGGAGCATGTGTATTCTGCCGTGCTTACCCCTATATTCAATAAATACGAGGGGAGGGTTCATTGCGCATAATGACTGGATGGTATCTGACACTGGCAAGCCTGTTGGCTGTGCTGCTGTTGAGCGCGCCTTCCCAAGCCAATGAGTATCGCTGTTTTGGTGACAATGACGAATGGTGCGCTTGGACGGTTCCCGAAAGTACCCCTGAGAAAGGCTGGGGCACGATATCGAAAGTGCGCCATCGTGGCCTCGTTGTCGAAACAGTCATTGACGCCCAGAACAATGTTGCAGCTTTGCGCGTCCGCGTGTCGCCTGTGACGGACCAGGAGACGGCGTCGGTGACCCTGTCCATTCGCAATGGCGAGCGGGATTGGCGCATGTGGCGCAACTTCACCGGCAATATGGAGCGGTTTGAAGAGACCATTACCCATTTTGTCTTGTCGCGCCAGGCGCTTGAATCGGCGCTTGAAGCACCGGCGGATGCGCAACTTTATGTCTTTGTTGAGCTTAAAAACGGCAAGCGCAGTCACAAGGTTTCCCACAAGGTTCCCGTGGCGCCGTTGGGGCAGGCCCTGCGATTTGCCCGCATGGGTGGGTCCTGACCACTACATCTTGTGGGGAAGGGGCTAGGGAATACCAAGCGCGCTGCTAATCGTCTGAAATCAGCCAAATTAATTGGACTCTGTTGATCTCAATCATTTGTGTTTGAATCGCGAAACCATTAGGGTGCGAGGTCAAAACGCAGGGAATGCGTCAGTGGCAGGATGACAGACCAGCATGGACTACGAAGCCAAGTTTGAAGAAGCAATCGGTGCCCTCAAGTCTGAGGGGCGCTATCGCGTATTCATGGATATTGCACGCCGCAAGGGCGCTTTCCCCAATGCGCGGCATTATGGTGACGGCGGCGAACGCGACATCGTTGTCTGGTGTTCCAACGACTATCTCGGCATGGGCCAGCACCCGGACGTGATTGCGGCGATGGAAGAAGCGTTGCACACCAATGGCGCTGGTGCTGGCGGTACGCGCAATATCAGCGGTACAAACCACTACCACGTGCTGCTGGAAGATGAACTAGCAGATCTGCATAACAAGGAAGCAGCCTTGCTGTTTACCTCGGGTTACATTTCCAATGATGCAACGCTGAGTACTATTGCCAAAATCCTGCCGGGCTGTGTGGTTTATTCCGACGAATTGAACCACGCGTCCATGATCGAAGGTGTACGCCATTCTGGTCAGAAGAAGTTGATCTTCCGGCATAATGATGTGGAGCACCTTGAAGAATTACTGGCGCAGTCAGACCCCAATGTGCCCAAGATCATTGCCTTTGAATCTGTCTATTCCATGGATGGTGACATCGCGCCCATCGAAGCCTTTTGCGACCTGGCAGATAAATACAACGCCCTGACCTATCTGGACGAAGTTCATGCGGTTGGCCTCTACGGCCAGCGTGGTGGCGGTGTTGCTGAGCGTGAAGGCCTGATGGAGCGTGTCTCGATCATTGAAGGCACCCTGGGCAAGGCCTTTGGTGTGATGGGCGGTTATATTACCGGGTCACGTAATGTGATTGACGTTGTACGCTCTTATGCTTCCGGCTTTATCTTTACGACGTCTCTGTCGCCGGTACTGGCGGCGGGCGCACTGGCGAGTATTCGCCATCTCAAGACAGCAAACCACCTGCGCGAAAAGCACCAGGAGCGGGCAGCCCGATTGAAGGATTTGTTCCGTGAAGCTGACCTGCCGGTGATGGAATCGGTCAGCCACATTGTGCCGCTGTGGGTTGGTGACCCGACCCTGTGCAAGCAGGTGTCTGACGCGCTGATGGATGAATTCGGCATCTATGTGCAGCCGATTAACTATCCGACGGTACCCCGTGGGACAGAACGCCTGCGCTTTACGCCAAGCCCCAACCATACCGATGAAATGATGGCCGACCTCGTGAGTGCCCTCAATATCGTTTGGGAACGCCTCAAGATCACCCGCGCTGCATAAGTAGCCTCGCCTGATTAGTCATCACGCCCTATACTGCGCGCATGACTATCATTGACGTTGATCACGACATTCTGGCCAAGCGCGATGTACTGATCTCTCGGTTGGAGCAAATCCTGCCGAGTGACTGCCTGTTGTGCCATGAGGACCAGTTGCGGCCCTATGAGGCCGACGCCCAAACCATGCACAAGCAAACGCCTATGGCGGTGGTTTTGCCGGAAACAACAGAGCAGGTTTCAGCTACCCTCGCATTGTGCAACGAATTGGGCATCAAGGTCGTACCCCGTGGGGCAGGGACGGGCCTGTCGGGTGGTGCCTTACCTCTTGCCGACGGGGTGCTCATTGGCCTGGCCAAGTTCAACAATATTGTCGACATCGACTATGACAATCGCTGTGTTGTGGCCCAACCAGGCGTCACCAATCTGGCGATCAGCGATGCTGTGCGGGATGATGGCTATTATTACGCACCGGACCCTTCAAGTCAGATTGCCTGCACTATCGGCGGTAATGTGGCTGAAAATTCCGGCGGGGTGCATTGCCTGAAATACGGGTTGACGACCAACAATGTGTTGGGCGTTGAAATGGTGCTGATGACGGGCGAGGTCGTGCGTTTTGGTGGCAAACACCTTGATGCCGATGGTTACGATCTGTTGGGGGTGATCACCGGCTCAGAAGGCCTGTTGGGCGTGATCACCGAAGTGACCGTGCGCATATTGCCTGAGCCTGAAACGGTGCGCGCGCTGCTGCTGGGCTTCAATTCCTGCGAAGACGCTGGTGCCTGTGTGGGCGCCGTTATTGCCGAAGGCATCATTCCCGCAGGCATGGAGATTATGGACCGGCTGACCATTGATGCGGTGGAAGACTATTGCCACCCTGGCTACCCGGATGCTGAAGCGGTGTTGATTGTAGAGCTCGACGGACCGGCGGCTGAGGTCGATTACCTGATAGAACGCGTGACAGCGCTGGCGGAGGAAAACTCGGCCACTTCCATCAGTACGTCTCAGTCGGAAGAAGAACGCCTGCGTTTCTGGCAGGGCCGCAAGGCAGCCTTTCCAGCGGTCGCTCAGTTGCGGCCAGACTATTACTGCATGGACGGTACGATCCCCCGCGGCAAATTGCCGGAAGTGCTCGCGCGTATGAGCGAAATGGCCGCCGAAAAAGACCTTCTGGTGGCCAACGTCTTCCATGCCGGGGATGGTAATTTGCATCCCTTGATTTTGTACGATGCCAATGTGCCCGGTGAGATGGCCAAGGCAGAAGAACTTGGTGCGGAAATCCTCAAACTATGCGTCGCTGTTGGCGGCGTGCTCACTGGGGAGCATGGCGTGGGCACAGAAAAGCGCGACCTGATGCCGGAAATGTTCTCGGAGGCGGATCTGGAGCACCAACAGCGCGTTAAATGCGCTTTCGACCCAGAAGGCTATCTGAATCCCGGAAAGGTATTCCCGACCCTGCATCGCTGTGCCGAGTTGGGCCGTATGCATATTCACCACGGCCAGGTGCCGTTTCCTGACCTGCCACGCTTCTAGGCTGCATCATCATGACAGAAACGCTGCAGCCGCAAACGCCGGACCAATTGCTTGAGGTTATCGCCTGGGCCAATGCTGAAAATGCCACACTGAATGTGCGTGGCTTTGGTACGAAATTGGGCTTGGGTGAGGCCGTCGAGGCAAGCCATATGCTTGATATGTCAACCTTTTCGGGCATTGTGAATTATGAACCTGAGGAACTGGTGCTGACCTTGGGGTCGGCTACGCCGATGGCAGAGCTGGAGAATCTGTTGGCAGAGAATCGCCAAATGTTGGCGTTCGAACCGCAGGACTGGGGCTGGGCGCTCGGCGGTGAAAGTGCCTCGGGTACGATTGGTGGTGCCATGATGGTATCGAGTAATGGACCGCGCCGTTTCAAGGCGGGTGCTGCACGCGATCATTTGCTGGGCTTAAAGGCGGTCAGTGGCCGGGGAGAGGCTTTTGCTGCTGGTGGTCGTGTGGTCAAAAATGTCACGGGATACGACCTTTCCAAATTGATGGCCGGTAGCTATGGCACCTTGGCGGCGGCGACGGAGCTGACCCTTAAGGTTTTACCCGCACCGGAGAAAACCTACACGCTGCTTGTCTACGGGCTTGATGTTGAGCCCGCTATGGCTTTGATGAGGGCCCTGGCCAACACGCCATATGATGTTAGCGGGCTTGCGTATGTGGCGGCGCACACCGCCAGCTTGTCTTCTGTATCCTATGTTCGGGACCGACAGATGTCGGTCCTTGGGGCGCGGATTGAAGGGCCGCAGATATCCGTGCATCACCGTCTGCAGGCGCTCAAGGAAATGCTGACAGGTGCGCAGGAAATCGATGAGTTGCGTACGCACAATTCAGTCGCCTTCTGGCAGGAGGTGCGGGACATAAAGCTTCTGCCGAATCTGGCAGGTGACGTGTTGTGGCGCGTCTCTGCGCCGCCGTCCGCGGCTGCAAGCATCGTTGCGCAATGCCAGCCGGACCATTGGGTGGCAGACTGGGCTGGTGGGTTGATCTGGCTGCATTATGACCGCGCGGATGCGGGGCAGGCAGAGGTTGTCAGAACGTCTGTTCAGGCGGGTGGGCAAGCAATGTTGGTGCGGGCACCAGATGATTTACGCAACGCCATTCCCGTATTTCAGCCGCTGCCGCAGGGTTTGGCTACGCTGAACCGACGGGTGAAAGAAAATTATGATCCCAACGGGGTGCTTAACCCTGGTCGAATGGGGGTCTGACTATGCAGACGAATTTTACGCCTGATCAGCTTGCTGACCCCATGCTCGAGGCCTCCGAAAAGGCCCTGCGCGCCTGTGTACATTGTGGTTTCTGTTCGTCTTCTTGTCCTACCTACAATTTGTTGGGGGACGAACTCGATAGTCCCCGTGGGCGCATCTACCTGATCAAGGATATGCAGGAGAATGACAAGCCGGCCAGCGACACGGTGGTGACCCATCTGGACCGATGCTTGTCTTGTCTTGCCTGTCAGGATATTTGTCCGTCCGACGTGACCTATATGCATCTTATCGACGGTGCCCGGTTGCACATTGAAAAGACCTATAAACGTCCGAGGCCGGAGCGCATACTGCGATGGCTTATTGGATTTTCCATGCCGCGCCCCAAGGCGTTTGCCTGGCTGATGCGCCTGGCTGGTTTGGCCAAACCTTTCAAGGCCATGCTGCCTGGTCGCTTGTCTTCGATGGTTGCGCAGGCACCCAAGGTGAAGACGGCAGGGCTTTCAGGTCGCAATGATATTTTCGATGCACCGAATGCCAAGGGGCGTGTAGCGCTCTTGGCTGGCTGTGTGCAACAGGCGGTGGGCGACCATATCAATATGGCTACAATTCGCTTGCTCAACAGGCATGGCTATTCGGTGACACTTCTGCGCGAAAGCCAGTGTTGTGGTGCGGTGAACCATCATTTGGGCCAGGAAAGCCCTGCTCTGGCTCGCGTGCAGGCAAATGTTGAAGCCTGGTCAACGATGATGGAGCAGGAAGGTAGCTTTGATGCCATTATCGCCAATGCGTCAGGCTGTGGGACCATGCTGAAGGATTATGGCTTCGTGCTGCGCAATGAGCCGTTGGCTGACAAGGCGGCCAATATTGCGGCATCTACGCAGGATATTTCCGAGTTTCTAGCTACTTTGCCGCCATTGGATATGACCCAACCTGTCTCCCGTGTGACTTATCAGGCTGCTTGTTCCCTGCGCCATGGGCAGGGCATTATCGACCAACCCTTGCAATTGCTGCTGGATGCTGGGTTTGAGGTGTCGCAACCCGCCAACCCCAACCTCTGTTGCGGGTCTGCAGGGTCATACAACATGCTGCAGCCAGAGATTGCCGCCCAGCTTGGAGACAATAAGGCCGCGGCAATCGCCAAGACCGAACCGGAGATTGTGGCTAGTTCCAACCTGGGCTGTATGGTTCAGTTGCAGGAACGGGTGGAGGCACCTGTGGTGCACCTTGTAGAGTTGTTGGATTGGGCATCAGGCGGCAAAAAGCCAGAAGGGGTGAGTGGTCATGACTGAAGGTGTCTACAAGGTTGTCGGGTCGCTGGCCTCGCCATTTTCGGTCAAGATGCGGGCCATCTTCCGCTATCGGCGAATTCCCCATGTCTGGCACCTGCCGGTCGGTAATATTGCCGAGGCCACCAAACATGTACGGCCGCCGATCATTCCTAAGGTGCATTTTCCTGAGGAGGCTGACGACATCTGGCATGTCGATTCCTCGCCGTTGGCTTATGCATTGGAACAACGCCACAGAGAGCGCTCCATCCTGCCGTCCGACCCTGTGCAGGCTGTGCTGGCCCATATTCTGGAAGACTTTGGCGACGAATGGGGCACCAAGATGATGTTTCATTACCGCTGGCAGGACAAAGAAAAGGGGGGTGACCGGGACCGTGTCGGTTGGTGGATGTCCTATCCCGGATCGGGGCCTTCGACAGATGAAGACCTCGCCCAGAAGACACGGGATTTCTATGAGTGGCAGATCCCTCTCTGGCCCGTCGCCGGGATTGAACCTGGCAATGTCCCGCTCATTGAGGAAATGTATCGGCAGATCCTGGACGCCTGGGAAGACGTGCTCAGGGAGCATGAATTCCTGTTTGGCTCTAGGCCCTCTCTGGGGGACTTTGGCTTTTACGGCCAGCTTTACCAATGCCTGCAGAATTATGCGTCTGGCGATATTATGCGCGAACGCTGTATGCGTCTGCCAGCCTGGCTCAGCATTATGGATGATGCCGGTGGTGTTGAAGGCGATTGGGTGGACCCCACTGCCCCCCTGAACAAGGGCGTACAGAAGCTGCTTTGGCTGGCGGGGGAAGTCTACTTACCCTATCTGGATGCGACCCAAAAAGCGTTTGCAGCCGGAGAAGATCGTTTGCAATTTGAGGGGCTGGGCATGGTCCATGAACAAACGCCGATGAAATATCATGCACGGTGTCTGGATGTTATTCGAGAACGTGTGCAACTCTTATCGGACGAAGATAAAGCGCGGTTATGGGACCTGCTTGTCGAGACGGACTGTAAAAAATATCTGCTCACCGACATGTGAATAACGCCCCATTTGCGTTTATCAGTGAGACTTATATACTCTCCGCCGGGTTGGAAGTGTGGCATACCGGAGGGGCACCATGCCGATAGCGTATGTCTACGACGAAGCAACAGGTGTTGTCATGACGACAGCAAGCGGTGTGCTGACGGTCGAAGATTTTCTCGAAGAGCTCAAACGCCAGCGTCTGGATGATGATATACCAAAGAACACCCCTGGTCTTGTCGACTTGCTCGAGGTAGAGCGCGTGGATGTCGGCCAGGGTCTTAGTGCGCTTATTCAGATCGTTGATGAAACGGTAGATGCTCGTGGCTATGCAAATGTGGCTTTGCTGGTGCGTGACCCAGCGCTGAGACAACTGGCCGAACTGATATCTTCCGGTTCGAAGTCAGCTGAATCGGCTATCATTTACGAAGTGTTTAAGGAGCGGGAAGACGCCCTTGCCTGGTTAAAAAGTGAACCGTGCCACCCCGCCCTGACGCAATCTAGCGGCAAGTAAGCATTTGTAGTTGCCGGTTTTCATGACTTCGCCCCCATCGTGAACTTGAAGATCACGACACCTGCCGCCATCGAGGCAAAGAAAATCATTGTTTGTTGCATGCCGAAAGCAAGCCCTGTGATCGCGGGTCCCGGGCAATAGCCTGCCAGCCCCCAACCTGCGCCAAAGAGAACAGCGCCTGTTATCAACCGCACATCTATGTCGCGGCGTGATGGCACCTGGAATGCATCAGCAAAGAGCGGCTTGGCGTTCTTCATGACCAGTTGATAGCCAATCGCATAGACAGCCACGGCACCACCCATCACGAATGCCAGGGACGGGTCCCATTCGCCAAAAAAATCCAGAAAACCCACAACCTTGGCGGGGTTGACCATGCCTGCAACAGATAGGCCAATTCCAAACACAATACCTGCGATCAGGCCTGTCAGTTTCTCACCCATTGTTATGCTCCCACCACATGGCGAATGACAAAAACGGTCAGTGCACCAGCACCCATGTAGAAGAGTGTTGAGATGATTCCACGGGGTGAAAGGCGGCTGATGCCGCAGACACCGTGACCACTGGTGCAGCCACTACCCAACTGGGTACCGAAGCCAACCAACAGGCCTGCACCAATCAATTCCGGCAGCCCTGCCTCAATTTTGATGGCAGCTACGTCACCCCCTGCAATGGCCCAGATAAAGCCACCACCGATGAGGCCGAGTACAAAGAGAATGCGCCAGCCATTGGCACTTTGATCGGTGGACATCACACTGCCGAAAATACCGCTGATGCCAGCCATGCGGCCATTGAGCCACAGCAAGAGCAGCCCTGCCGTGCCGATGAGGATGCCGCCTATAAGGGCGGTCCAGGGAGTGAAGTTGATGATCGTCATGGAATCCTCCAGTTACGACTAAATAACGGGGTCAAAACCATCTGCGTGGACAATCTCACGCAATTGCTTGACCGCTTCATGGGTGGAAATGAATACCCGGCCCGGGGTCAGGTGTTCGAGAAAATCGGTGCGGGAAAGCCGGTCCATGATCGGCCCTTTTACTTCGGCCAGGTGCAGGGTCACGCCCGCCTGGTGGAAGTTGTCGATCAGCTGTTCCAGCGTTTCCATGGCGCTGGTATCGATGAAATTCACCGCGCTGCAGATCAGCACAATCTGGCTGACCTCGGGGTTATCGGCGACAATTTCCTGCACCCGTGTTTCCAGATAGGCCGTATTGGCGAAATACAGATTCTCGTCGACGCGCAGTAACAGGATTTCCGGGTCAGTTCGCACCTCGTGCCGTAACACATTGCGGTAGTGCTCTGTATAGCCAACCTGGCCGACAATGGCCATATGGGGGCGGCTTGTGCGCCACAGGAACAGCACCAATGAGAGCACGACGCCTGCCAGAATGCCTGCCTCAATGCCCACGGCCAACACAACAATGATGGTCGCCACCTGAGCACTGCCGTCTGACTTGGAATATTGCCAGGAATGTTTGATCGACTTGAAGTCGATGAGGCTGGCAACGGCAACCAGAATGATCGCGGCCAGAATGGCGCGGGGGAGGAAATAAAAAAGCGGTGTCAGGAAGGCGACAGACAGGCCCACCAGCGTTGCCGTGATGATGGACGCTAGGGGCGTTGCGGCCCCGGCGGCAAAGTTGACCATGGAACGCGAAAAACCGCCGGTGACCGGATAACCGCCAGTAAAGCCCGCCCCAATATTGGCCATGCCCAGGCCCATGAGCTCCTGGTTCGGGTCGATTTTCTGGCGACGTCTGGCGGCAAGGGCCTTGGCCACGGAAACCGATTCCATATAGCCGACCAGACCAATCAAGGCGGCAGAGGGCAGCAGGCTGAGCCATAAAGCCTGATCAAAGAAGGGAGTGGACACATCCGGCAGGCCAAGAGGGATATCCTTGACGATGGCGACATTGTTGGTTTCCGATAGACCCAGAGACATGGTCAGTACGGTACCGAAGAAAACAACCACAAGAGGGCCTGATTTGGTCAGAAGCTGGATCAGGAAGGGGGACAGGCTTCGTTTCTCCAGAATTTTCTGCAGTGGTCCGCGCATCCAGACCATGAGCAGAATAGCTCCAAGCCCCAGGGCAAAGGCGGTGAGGTTGGTTTCGCTCAATTCGCCGACAAATCCTGTAACTGTATCAACTGTACTGCCACGAGGAACGGAGACGCCAAACAAGTGCTTGACTTGTGACAAGCCGATAACGAAGGCGGCCGCACTGGTGAAACCGGATAGTACCGGGTGGGACAGGAAGTTCACCAGAAAGCCAGCCCGCATGGCGCCAAGTGCCAACAGGACCAGGCCATTCAACAGCGCCAGCACGGCTGCAGCGGCAATATATTCGCCGCTGGAGGCGCCTTCAGGCAACGCGGCACCCAGCGCGGTTGCCGTCATCAGGGAGACAATGGCGACCGGCCCAACTGCGAGTGCCCGGCTGGTGCCGAAAATGCCATACAAAACCAGCGGTGCCATGCTGGAATACAGCCCGATCTGTGGGGGTAGCCCTGCCAACATGGCATAGGCCATGCTTTGGGGAACAAGCATAATTGCCGTGATCAACCCTGCCATAAGGTCAGATGGCAGGTCATCCCGCTGATAGCCTTTACCCCAGTCGAGAATGGGAATTAATTGTGTGAGCCGGCTCATCATCAGTCCTCAGCACAAAAGACGGTATAGAGGGCTTCGATGATTGGCAGTACATCGGTACGCGCCAAGCGGTAATAGACGGTCGTGCCTTCACGTCTTGTTGCGACGATGCCGTCGTCACGCAGTCGGGCAAGATGCTGCGAAACTGTAGGCTGACGCAAGTGCAGGATATCAACCAGTTCGTTCACAGAATGCTCACCGCCTGAGAGCTTGCAAAGAATCAACAGGCGCTGTTCATGGCTGATACTCTTGAGAAAGTCAGTCGCGCGGCGGGCATTGGCCTGCATCACGTCCAACGGAATGGGTGTTAATATATTCATAAATTTGAATATACAAAATATTGAATGTAACGCAAGTGTTATCGCTGCAAGGGAAGCCGATGATGGCATTCCTGCGGGAATGGATGCAGAGTATGGCTCTTATGCGATCAACTGATGGAGAGGGAAGATGACCGCAGACACCTTATTTATGTTAGCGAATTACAGCGTGATGCCATTCTGGCTGTTGTTGATTGTCGCACCCAGAGCGAAGGTCACAGACATGCTGGTGCATTCGGGCCTTGTGCCGATGGTGCTTGGGATTACCTATTCGGCCCTATTGCTGAATTCAATGGTCGGAAATGCACCCGAGGGCGGTGGCATGGGATCGCTGGATGCACTGATGATCAGTTTCAGCCAACCGATGGCGGTTGTAACGGGCTGGGTCCATTACCTCGCTTTTGACCTGTTTGTCGGTGCCTGGATTGCTCGTGATGCCGCGCGCATGGGGATTCATCACTTCTCGATCATTTTACCCTTGATCCTTACCTTCGTGGCGGGGCCTGCGGGTCTTCTTTTCTATCTGCTGCTGCGCTACGCGTGGAAGCGACGTTTCCAGCTTACAGAGGTCGCCATATCTGACTAGACTGTTGGCAAAGGGCGGTTGTTCAGGACGGTCGCCCGCTTTTCTGCCAATCATTCAAGGGAAGCGAGACAATGGCATTTGGATTTGAATCAACGACCGACGAGGTGCTCGACGGTATCGACCTGTCCGGGCGGCGCGTGCTGATCACAGGCGCATCCGGTGGCCTGGGTGAAGAAACGGCCCGAGCAATGGCCGCCAAAGGCGCGTTGATCACCATCACGGCACGCGATATGGCCAAGGGTGAGGCCGCCGCCGAAAAAATTCGTCAATCGACGGGCAACCAGAATATTGATGTACGGGAGCTGGAGCTCTCCGTGCCGGACAGTGTCCGGGCATTTGCGGCAGGTTATCTGGCTAATCATGACAGCCTGGATTTGTTGATCAACAATGCCGGTGTCATGGCCTGCCCATTGGCGCGCACGGCAGAAGGCTGGGAGCTTCAGTTCGCGACAAACCATATTGGTCACTTCCTGCTGACTAACCTGCTATTGCCCGCACTCAAAAAATCAGCGGCCGATGGGCGCAAACCGCGTATTGTAAACCTGAGCTCGGCGGCACACCGCTTTGGCTTGGTCGACTTTGATGACATCCATTATAACAGCCGTGACTATGACAAGTGGAATGCCTATGGCCAGTCCAAGACGGCCAATGTGTTGTTCTCTGTTGAGTTGACCAAGCGTCTGGCGAATGATGGCATTACAGCCAATGCCCTGCACCCCGGCGGTATTCAGACAGACCTGGGCCGCCATCTAACGCCAGAGGATATTGAAGCCTTGATGTCCCGCGTGCCGGTAAATGAGCCAGAAGAAGAACCTGCACCGCTGCAGATGAAGACAGTGCCGCAAGGTGCTGCGACCACCTGTTGGGGGGCGACGACAGCCGAACTGGAAGGCAAAGGCGGGTTGTATCTGGATGATTGCCAGATTGGTGATCCGGAACCCTATGCTGTCGATGAAGCGGCCGCTAGCCGTCTTTGGACGGTTACAGAAGAGCTGCTGGGCGAGACCTTCAACCCATAATCTGCTCGATGTCTTGAAAGAAGAGCCCTCGGTTTTTGCCGAGGGCTTTGTGTTACATCTCCCAGCCACCAGCAGCGGGGGTGACGTGGCCGGTCAGGAAGTCGCTTTCGTCGCCCGCGTAAAAGGCGATGAGGGCCGAAATTTCCTCCGGCTTACCTAGGCGGCCCAGCGGGATGTTCTTGACCATCTTGGCGTAGGCTTCTTCATTGGCCAGCAACTCGGGCGGGAAGTAGTCCGGGTTCTCCACATAGTTGGGGGCGATGGCATTCACCTGAATATTGTGGCGCGCCACTTCCTGAGCCAGTGAGACGGCAATGCCATTGGCGGCGGCTCGGGCCGCAACATACATGGAATAATTGGCCAGGCCGTGGAACACACTGGCCGATGTCATGAAGATGATCTTGCCTTTTTTACGTTCCTTCATCTGCGGCAGGACAGCGCCAGACATGACGAAGGGCTCAACGACCATGGCCTCCAACCCGTCGCGCATATCCTGCGGGTCGGCAGCATCAACAGCAGCGCGGATGGCCGGGTAGGCATCGTTATTGACCAGCACATCCACCTGATCTGCTTCGGCCACAATGTCAGCCGCACTCGTCGCGCCGACGGCGCGGTATTCGGGATTGTCTGCCCTGAACTGTGCCAACACGTCTGCATCTGCGAAAGTCGGGTCGCTGACAATGACGTTGGCGCCTTTGTCTGTCAGGTATTTGCTGGCGACCAGCCCTACAAAATGGGTGACATTGGTGATGAGGATATTTTTGCCGTTGAGCATGATTAGCCTTTGTTTCGTGCGTCGAGTGAGAGTTTGGTGTCGCTGTCCCGCAGATACCATAGCAGGAACATGGCTGCCAGCACCGGAACACCCGTGAAGAAAAGGTGATTGCCGGGGTCATAGGGTGCCAGCATGCGCGGAATCGTCGAGAGTGTAGAGACAGAATGGATGGCGAAAGCCAAGGCGTAAGAAACGCGTTTCTGGAACCCTGCCAGCACAGAAAGCGCCACCAGGCATTGCAGAACACCAAGGATGTAGGAGAAATTCTGCGTCAGGCCATCAATCCCGTAAAAGTGCGAAAAGATGTCAGCTGCCGTATCCGGCAGGACAAATTTTTCCACCCCCCCCACTGCAGCATAAACAAGCCGATGGTGATGCGTAGGATAAGCAGCGGTATCTGCAGTCGTTGATCTGTTTCGTTCATGGTTGTGATCTTCCCTTGGTTTCAGCCCTTGTCTAAGGCCATCGTTCCCCTTGCAGTGTGATGGCCTCAGGACTATGTTCCCGACAGATTACAGGTTGCACACAGGGTATCACCATGTTCAAGGGCTCAATCACAGCATTGATCACGCCGTTCAAGGATGGGGCAGTCGACGAAGCTGCTTTCCAGGCCTTTGTGGAATGGCAGATCGATCAGGGCACGCATGGGCTGGTGCCGGTGGGTACAACCGGTGAAAGCCCCACACTGAGCCACAATGAGCACAAGCGGGTTGTCGAGCTTTGCATCGAGGCCGCAGCAGGGCGTGTGCCGATCATTGCGGGCGCCGGCTCCAACAGCACGGATGAGGCTATTCACCTGACCCAGCATGCCAAGGGGGCAGGTGCGGATGCCGCCCTTATTGTGACACCGTATTATAACAAGCCGACCCAGGCCGGCCTGTACGCACACTTCAAGGCGATCCATGATGCCGCGGACATTCCGCTGTTCATCTACAATATTCCTGGCCGCAGCGTGATCGATATGTCAGTCGATACCATGGCAGAGTTGTTCAAGCTGCCCAATATTGTCGGTGTCAAGGACGCGACAGGTGACCTTGCCCGCGTCAGTCTGCAGCGCTGGAAAGTGGGTGAAGAGTTCATCCAGCTGTCTGGCGAAGATGCCACTGCACTGGGGTTCAACGCCCATGGTGGCCATGGTTGCATATCCGTAGCGGCCAATATTGCTCCGGCACTGTGCGCCCAGATGCAGGAAGCATCCCTGGCCGGAAATTATGCGACAGCCCTGTCCATTCAGGACAAGCTGATGCCATTGCATACTGCGCTGTTTGTTGAAAGCAATCCGGCCCCAGCCAAATTCGGTGCTAGCCTGCTGGGCCTGTGCCAGGAAGAACTGCGCTTGCCGCTTGTAAAGGTCAGTGAGCCAACTCAGAACCTGATGCGCGAAGCCATGACCATTGCTGGTATTCTCTGATGGCGGCTGCCCGAAAAAAGAACAAGGATTTTGACGGGCAAATGGTGGCGGACAACCGCAAGGCTCGGTACGAATACTTTATAGAAGATACCTTAGAAGCCGGCATCATGCTCGAGGGCTCCGAGGTGAAGTCCTTGCGCAATGGCGAGGCGACAATTGCTGAATCCTATGCCGAGATTGTCGAGGGTGAGATGTTCCTCGTGAACGCTTATATCCCCATGTATCAGGAGGCAGGCCGCTTTAACCACGAGACCCATCGCCCGCGTAAGCTATTGCTGCACAAGCGGGAAATTGAACGCCTCGGCGGGCAAATCAAAAAGGCCGGTATGACTATCGTGCCGCTGCGGCTTTATTTCAACAAGGATGGCCGGGCAAAGCTTGAACTGGGCATTGCCAAGGGCAAGAAGCTGCATGACAAGCGGCAGACCTCCAAAGACCGTGATTGGAAGCGGCAACAAGGCCGATTGTTGCGAGAAAAGGGTTAGCTCCGGGTTTCCACTATGTGTGACGAAATTACACTGCTGGGCAAACTCAAGGAAAAGCTGATTCAGCGAAAGCAGGAATGGGCGCGGGATGGCAGACTGCTAACCGGCAACCAGAAGCTGGAAGACAGGGATAGCCGCTTACCGCGTGGCCAGCGCCTTGTGACAGATTGGCCGGTGCTCGACCTTGGCATCCAGCCCGATGTTCCCAAGGAGGCATGGTCTCTGACAATCGACGGCAATGTCGCCAATCCACTGACCTGGGATTGGCAGGCCTTTATGGACCAGCCGCAATTTGACGATGTTTCCGATATTCATTGTGTGACCGCCTGGTCACGCTACGACAATTATTGGCAGGGCGTCAGTGCCAAGCATATTGTCGACTTGGTGAAGCCCTCAGCATCTGTAAACCATGTCGTTCTGCACGGATATGATGGTTACACGACCAACGTCACGTTGGAGGCCTTCAGTGCTGACGATGCGCTCATTGCCCATAGCTGGGAAGGGAAGCCCCTTAGTCGCCAGCATGGTGGGCCGGTGCGGGCCATCATTCCGCAATATTATTTGTGGAAGAGTGCCAAGTGGATTTCACGGATCGAATTTGTGGACGCGGACCAGCCGGGCTTTTGGGAAGTGCGCGGCTATCACAATGTGGGTGATCCGTGGAAGGAAGAACGCTACGGCTTCTAGGCCGCTCTCTAATAGGTTGGTCTACAGTCCCGCGTGGACTTTTGCCTTTGCCATGGCGTCTTCAAACATGGCTTCTGTCAGTCGGCCTGTACTCGTGTTGTAACGCGAACAATGATAGCTATCGACAAGTATCAGGTCCCCGATCTGATGCTCTGCTGCATGACCAAAGGGATGATCTTTCAACTTGGCGCCCAAGCCCCGAACGACGCTGTCATGGGCGATTTTACCCAGTGCCAGAACGGACTTGATATGGGGTGACTGTTCCAAGAGGGCGGTCAGGAATGGGCGGCAATTGTTGATTTCCGCACCAACAGGCTTGTTCTGCGGTGGCAGGCAACGGACCGCATTGGTGATCAGGCAGCCCTTCAATTCCAGCCCGTCATCCGGGCGGCAATCATAGGTGCCGGTGGAAAGACCCAGTTTTTCGAGGGTGGCGTAGAGCAAATCACCGGCATAGTCGCCGGTAAATGGTCGACCGGTCCTGTTGGCCCCCTGCAAGCCTGGGGCCAGACCAACGATGAAAAGTTTTGCCTTGGTGTCGCCGAAAGAAGGGACGGGCTTGTTGAACCATGTCGGCTGGTCCTTCTGCAGACTGTGCCGCAGATCAACCAGCCGTTCACACTTGCTGCAATCGGCATCCGGCTCGCGGATGCCAGTTGGGTCGTCTGTCATGGTTGCCTGATGAGGCTAGACGGTTTGGTCGTCGAATTCTTCGGCGTCGTCATAGCCGCCAGCCGGTGCCGGGCGCTGGGCGCGGGCAATTGCGGGGGCTAGATCGTTCAGTTCCATGAAAGTGTCAGCCTGGCGGCGCAGTTCATCAGCAACCATGGAGGGCTGGGTCTTCATGGTGCTGACCACGGTGACGCGCTTGCCACGACGCTGGACAGCTTCAATCAACCGGCGGAAATCGCCATCGCCTGAGAACAGCACCACATGGTCGACATTTTCAGACAGGGTCATCACGTCAACCGCGATTTCAATGTCCATATTGCCCTTGATTTTGCGGCGACCGGTGGAATCTACATATTCCTTGGCGGGCTTGGTGATGACAGTAAAGCCGTTATAGTCGAGCCAGTCGACCAGAGGACGCAAAGGCGAAAAGTCCTGATCTTCGATCAGTGCTGTATAATACAGCGCACGAACGAGCACGCCCTTGGACGCGAATTCGTTCAGCAGTGCCTTGTAGTCGATGTCGAAGCCCAGGGTGCGCGCGGCTGCGAACAGGTTGGAGCCATCGACAAATAGGGCGATGCGCTCGCTTGGATAAAAGGCCATGTTGTATTCCTACTCCAAATTTTTTATCTGCTTGTATCCCAACGTTGAATACGACGTTGTGTGTTGTATGGACCAATGTTCAAAACAAGGCCAATGTACTCGGCCAATCTATAGGTTACACCTTTTTTCTCTGGGAAGTGAGGAAAACCAATGATTTTTATCGCCTTGGGGGCGAATTTGCCTTCTGTAGAGCACGGTTCTCCCCGCCAGACGCTTGAGAAAGCCATAGAAGCATTGGAAGGCAAAGGGATCACTTGTCTTACAAGGTCGCATTGGTATGAAAGCGCCCCGGTGCCACCTTCGGGCCAACCAAATTATATCAATGGCGTTATATCGATACGGACCAAGGCAAAACCCGCAGAATTATTGGCTATTCTACACGAGGTAGAGGCTGAATTTGGCAGGGTGCGGCAGGTGCGCAATGAAGCGCGAGTGCTTGACCTGGACCTTATCGATTATGCCGGGGAGGTGTTGCGGGGACAGGCGGGGCCCGAACTTCCTCATCCTAGAATGCAAGATCGATCATTCGTGTTATTACCCTTGCAGGACATTGCGCCAGACTGGTGCCACCCGGAAACGGGTCAAACAATTACAGAATTGGTGGCAGGGCTGTCCGGCACAGATGACATTAAGGTGGTTGTTTAGCCGTTCTGTCAGCTTGCAATTATGTGGGCGAGGCTTTATGTATACCGCCACTTTTTCGGCGAATTGCTCATAGGAGTTGGCTTTATGGCCCGCGTAACCGTAGAGGACTGCGTAGAAGTTGTCCCCAGCCGCTTTGATCTTGTTCTTCTGGCCGCCCAGCGCGCCCGTGAACTGGCCTCTGGCGCAGAAATGACTGTTGACCGTGACAATGACAAAGACCCTGTCGTTGCCCTGCGTGAAATTGCGGACGAAACCATAGAAATTGACGAAGTTCGTGAATCCAAGATTCGGGGCCTGCAGCGCTATGTTGAGCGCGACGAGCCTGAAGATGATGATTTGAGCATGGAATTTGCAAGCCGCCAGTTGGCTGCTGCCAATGAGGAAGTAACGCCTGAAAACCTGAACAAGGTGCTCAGCGAAATGGTGAATGCCGAAGTTGAAGACAATATGGAAATCGCCAAAGAACAGCCTGACTTGCCGGAAGACTTTGACGGCGTTTCCTAGAAACGCCAAAGGCGTATAATGAAGGCCGGAGGACGGAAAAGTGATCCGGCAATATGAACTCGTAGAACGAGTCCGGGCGTATGATCCGGAAATTGATGAAAACCTGTTAGACCGGGCTTATGTGTTTTCCATGAAAGCACATGGCAACCAGAAGCGTGCGTCTGGTGACCCCTATTTTTCTCATCCGCTGGAAGTGGCTGGCATCCTGACCGACATGAAAATGGACGGGTCAACGGTTGCCACGGGCCTGTTGCACGACACAATCGAAGACACGCTGGCGACACATGAAGAAATCGAAGGCTTGTTCGGGGGTGAAGTTGCGCGCCTTGTTGATGGGGTAACAAAGCTTTCATTGCTGGAATTGAATTCCGAAAGCACAAAACAGGCAGAGAATTTCAGAAAATTCTTCCTGGCGCTGTCCGACGATATACGCGTGTTGATCGTGAAATTGGCAGACCGCCTGCACAATATGCGGACCCTGCATCATATCAAGAAGCCAGAGAAGCGCCGCACCATTGCCTTGGAAACCATGGAGCTATACGCGCCATTGGCTGAGCGAATTGGTATGCAGGAAATCAAGACGGAACTTGAGGACCTGTCGTTCCTGCATATGAACCCGGATGCAAGGGCGTCAATTGCAGCGCGCTTGTCATTCCTGAATGATGAGGCGGGTGACCTTCGCGGGCGGATTGCCCAGGCGTTGAAGGACACGTTGTCGGCTCACAATATTGAGGCTAATATCTTTGGCCGCCAGAAGCAGCCTTACTCGATTTGGCGGAAAATGCAGCGTCAGAATGTTGGTTTTGAGCAATTGGGCGATGTCATGGGTTTCCGCATACTGGTTGACGATGTGCCCACCTGCTACCAGGCGCTCGGGGTGGTCCACGGCGCGTGGAGCAGTGTACCGGGTCGCTTTAAAGACTATATTTCGACGCCAAAGCGAAATAACTACCAGTCTATCCACACGACGGTGATTGGCCCGGAGCGTCAGCGGATCGAGATCCAGATCCGCACACATGAAATGCACGCCCTGGCCACTTACGGTGTTGCCGCCCATTGGCAATACAAATTGTATGACGCCACAGATTCTGATCAGCATCAGAAATGGTTTGGAGAATTGAAGGAAATTCTCGACCAGGCAGAAAGCCCGGAAGAGTTTCTCGAGCACACCAAGATATCGCTCTATACGGACCAGGTGTTCTGCTTCACCCCGAGAGGCGACCTTGTTCCCTTACCACGCGGGGCAACACCGATCGATTTTGCCTATGCTGTGCACACGGATGTCGGCAATACCTGCGTTGGGTCCAAAGTAAATGGCACATTGATGCCGCTGCATACCGAGTTGATCAATGGCGACCAGGTCGAAATTGTTCGCTCCAAAACGCAAACGCCGCCGGCATCCTGGGAAGATATCGCCGTTACCGGGCGGGCACGTGCGGCCATTCGGCGGTTCCACCGTGAACATGGCCGGGAAGAATATGTTGCGCTCGGCAAGCGATTGTTGGACCGGGCCTTTACTCGCGCTGGCTATGATCTGGCCGAACAAACCTTGGAACCCGCCTGTGACAGCCTGCTAATAGACAGCGAAAACGATCTGTATCTGGCTGTTGGCAGGGGGAATGTAACGGCGGGCCGTGTTTTGGAAGCCCTGTTCCCCGGCGAGCGCAATAAGGATGAAAATCGGATCAATTTGCCGCTTGCTGACTCAGGCGGGGAAGAAGAGCCTATCGTTATCAAAGGTGTTCAGGATGGTACGGCCATTCGCCTTGCCTCGTGCTGTCATCCGCTACCGGGTGACCGTATTGTCGGCCTGGTAACCCCGGGTACGGGGATTCAAGTGCACACAATTGATTGCGCAGAACTTGCCAAGGTTAGCGAGGACCCGGATTTGTGGGTCGATGCGTCATGGGACGAGGATGCGCGAGACCACTTCTTCCATCTATCGTCGGTCGAAGTGCGTATGAGCAATGAACTAGGCGTATTGGGTAAGTTGGCAACGCTGGTGGGCAAGAACCAGGGGAATATCACCAACTTGAAGATGACGGATCGCAGCCAGCAATTGTTCACATTGCGCATTGATATTGAAGTGCAGGATGTTAAACACCTCACCGACATTATTGCCGCCCTTCGGGCCTTGGCAGTGGTAGAATCGGTGGAACGTATTCGCGGCTGACCGCAGACAAAAACTAAAGGAAACAGACCATGGACCAGGAACAGGTGCTCAACGAATTTCGCGCGGCCGAGGCATTGCTCGAAGGGCACTTTATCCTGTCTTCGGGGCTACATAGCCCGGTCTTCCTGCAATGCGCACGGGTGGTGATGGACCCAGCCCGTGGCGCGCGCCTGTGTGGTGCCCTTGCAGATAAAATCAAGACCACGCTGGACACAGAAATTGACGTGGTTGTCTCCCCGGCCATGGGGGGCGTGATCGTGGGTTATGAGGTGGCTCGCCAACTGGGTGTGCCCTCCATGTTTGTTGAGCGGGTGGAAGGGACTTTTACATTCCGTCGCGGGTTCGGCCTTGATGAAGGGGCACGCGTGCTCATGGTGGAAGATGTGGTTACCACCGGGTTGTCTTCTCGTGAGTGCATCAAGGAAATCACGGCACAAGGCGGTAATGTTGTTGCCGGTGCCAGTCTGATAGACCGAAGCAATGGCACCGCTGATATCGGTGTGCCGTTGGTCTCCCTCGCGGTTCTCGACGCACCAAGCTATGAAGCAGATAAGCTGCCGCCCGAGCTGGCAGATACCCCGGGTGTCAAACCCGGTTCGCGTGACCTGAAATAGGCGGTTTTGGGATGGTCGAGAAGCTCCGGCTTGGGGTCAATGTTGACCATGTTGCTACTCTTCGCAATGCGAGGGGTGGTGTGCACCCCGATCCGGTGCGGGCGGCGCTGCTGGCGGTAGAAGCGGGTGCTGATGGCATTACAGCCCATCTGCGGGAGGACCGCCGTCATATTCTTGATGCTGATATGGTGCGCATCAAAGAGGAAGTAGACGCGCCGTTGAATTTTGAAATGGCGGCTACCGATGAAATGGTGGAAATTGCCTGTGACGTGCTGCCCAACGCTTGCTGTCTGGTGCCGGAAAAGCGCCAGGAACTGACAACAGAAGGCGGTTTGGCGGTTTCCGCCGGTCACAACACACTGGCACCACGAATTGAACAGCTGCAGGATGCTGGCATTCGGGTGTCTCTGTTCATTGACTCGGACGCTCGGGAAATAGAGGCAGCGCGATCATTGGGCGCCGACATTATTGAGCTGCATGCCGGGCCGTACACAGAAGCAACCGGTGCTGAACGGGGAAAAGAACTGCAGCGTCTAATTGAAGGCGCGCGTTTGGCTGAAAGCCTCGGCCTGGAGTGCCACGCCGGTCATGGCTTGAATTATGAAACGGTTGCGGGGGTTTCATTGATCCCCAATATTGTGGAGTTGAATATTGGGCATTTTCTGGTGGGTGAGGCTGTGTTTGCTGGCTTGGCTGAAACCATCCGGGAAATGCGCCGTTTGATGGATGCAGCGAGGGAGAGCCTGACATGAAACTGATTGGTCTGGGCAATGACCTGATCGACATCCGCCGTATCGAACGGACGCTGGAGCGTTTTGGCGATCGATTTATCAATCGTGTATATACCGTCGTTGAAATCACCAAGTCGGAACGTCGTGCCAACAGAGCTGAAAGCTATGCCAAGCGTTTTGCCGCTAAAGAAGCCTGCTCCAAGGCGCTGGGGACAGGCATTCGCCGCGGGGTGCACTGGCGCACCATGGGGGTGGTGAATCTGCCCTCGGGTAAACCGACGATGAACCTGATTGATGGTGCCGCCGTTCGTTTACAGGAACTGACCCCACCGGGCATGGTCGCGCAGATTGACCTGACGATCACCGATGAGTACCCGTTGGCGCAGGCCATTGTCATGATCAGTGCCATCCCCGAAGAATGGGCGTAGGGCCACAGGAGTTAATGCATTGAGTACGGAAGGCGGCGATAAGCCGCAGGAAAAACAGCAGGAAAGCTGGGGCGATTTTGCTCGCACCGTCATCTATGCATTGCTGATTGCCATGGCGTTCCGCACAGCGGCCTATGAGCCATTTAATATTCCGTCGGAATCGATGCTGCCGACATTGCTCTATGGGGACTATTTGCTCGTCTCCAAGCCGTCCTACGGCTACTCCAGGCATTCTCTGCCATTTGATTTGCCGCTTTTTGAAGGCCGGATTTTTGAATCACCGGTAGAACGGGGTGATGTGGCCGTCTTCAAATGGCCGGGGGATAATTCCACGGCCTATATCAAGCGGATTATCGGCCTGCCGGGCGATACGGTCCAGGTACGTAATGACGTGCTGTATATCAATGATGAGGCGGTAAAGCGGGAACGTGTAGAGGACTTTCAACACCCCGACCGAGACAGGGTGTACCAACAGTTCCGCGAAACACTGCCGAATGGTGTCAGCTATATGACGTTGCAGTTCCGTTATACGGAGGTGGATAACACCAAGGTCTATACGGTGCCAGAGGGGCACTATTTTGCCATGGGCGACAACCGGGACGACTCATCCGACAGCCGCAAGCCTTTGCCACCTTTCGGTATCAAGCGACCCGTGCCGGGTACAGGTGTCGGGTTCATTCCTGCCGTGAATATGGTTGGGCGCGCAGATGTCTTGTTCTTCTCGACCTGCGGTTCGGACTGTGATGCCCCCCTGTGGAAACCATGGAACTGGTTTACCGCCATGCGATATGATCGTTTCTTTGATACGATCCACTAGATGGCGACGTGAGGAACAGGCTTTTTGGCTGACTTGAAAACATTGGAAGTGGTACTGGGTCACCAATTTGCCGACGCTGCCTTGCTGCGCCAGGCGCTGACGCATCCTTCCGTGAGTGGTGATGCTCATTATCAGCGGCTTGAGTTTTTGGGTGACCGAATTCTGGGGGCCATCATTGCAACTCAGCTCTATCGTCGCTTTCCCGACATGAACGAAGGTGACCTGGCCTTGCGTTACAACGCGCTGGTTCGCAAAGAAACGCTGGCCACCATCGCCAAACGCATTGATCTGGCCACCTACATGGTGATGTCGGGTGGCGAGGAAGACAGTGGTGGCCGCGCCAAGCCGGCCATTCTGGCAGATGTCTGCGAAGCTATCATTGGCGCGTTGTATCTGGATGGCGGGATCGACATGGCGCGAACCTTTGTGCTCCGCTACTGGGATGATTTGTTGGAAGCGGCGCTGACGACGGAAAAAGACCCCAAAACCACCCTGCAGGAATGGGCGCAGGCACGGGGTTTTGGTACGCCACGGTACAAGGAAGTAGAATGCACCGGCCCCTCTCATGCGCCGCGTTTTACCATTCGCGTGTCGTTGCAGAATGGGCAGGGGGCACAGGGTATTGCAGGCTCAAAAAGAGGGGCTGAACAGGATGCAGCCCGGACGCTTTTGTCGGAGATAGATTTGCTGGAAAAGAGTGATAACGCATGAATATGCATCAACAAAAATGCGGGTTTATTGCCCTGTTGGGTGCGCCCAATGCCGGTAAGTCAACGCTGTTGAACAATCTGATCGGCACGAAGGTGTCGATCGTGACCCAAAAAGTGCAGACCACACGGACTCGTGTGCGCGGTATTTGCATGGAAGGGAATACACAACTCGTGTTCATCGACACCCCTGGTATTTTTGAGCCTAAAAGGCGCTTGGACCGTGCCATGGTGTCTGCCGCCTGGGGCGGTGCAACGGATGCCGACATTATTGCTTTGCTGATCGATGCCCAACGCGGGATTGATGCGAATACCCAGCGGATTATCGACGGGATGACTGAAAACGGCCAAAAGGCTGTTTTGGTCGTCAATAAGGTTGACCTTGTCGGGAAAGAAGAGCTGCTGACGCTGGTTGCCAAGCTCGATGAAACCGAGTTGTTCACCGACGTCTTCATGGTCTCCGCCCTGACAGGTGATGGCGTGGAGGATTTACGGGCATTCTTTGCCGGGAAGTCTCCCGAAGGGCCATGGATGTACCCCGAGGATCAATTGTCTGACCTGAGTGAGCGAATTTTGGCGGCTGAGATAACCCGGGAAAAACTGTTTCTGCGGGTGCACCAGGAATTACCCTATGCGGCGACGGTTGAGACCGAGCAGTGGGACCACCGCAAGGATGGCAGTATTCGTATTGACCAGGTTGTCTATGTCGAGCGCGAAAGCCAGAAGGGGATTGTACTGGGCAAGGGCGGCCGCACGATCAAGGAGATTGGCTCCCAGGCCCGCGAGGAATTGCAGGAGATGTTCGACTGCAAGGTTCACTTGTTTATGCAGATCAAGGTCCGCAAGAACTGGAGCAATGAGCGCTCTCACTATCGCGAAATTGGCCTCGACTTCACCGACTAGCAGAGCATAGCGCGTGGACTGGACAGAACAGGCTATTGTTCTCGCCGCCCGCAAACATGGCGAAGGCTCTGCAATTGTCGAGCTGTTGACGCCGCATTTGGGTCGTCATGCAGGCTTGGTGCGGGGTGCCAGCCGACCGGCGATGCGGGGGATTCTGCAGCCGGGTAATAGTGTCCAGGCCAGTTGGAAAGCGCGCCTGGCAGAACACCTGGGCACGCTGACCATGGAAATGACGGAAGCCCGTGCGGCGCTGATCATGACGCGGCCGGAGGCATTGTTGGCGCTCTCCAGCCTGTGTGCGCTGGCCGTGGCCGTGTTGCCTGAAAGGGAGCCGCACAAGGATGTCTATGAAGCGACAGGCCATGTGCTGGATCTGCTGAGCCACGAGGAAATGACGCCGATTGATATTGGCCAAACGCTTGTACGGTGGGAGATCGGCCTGCTGGGCTCGCTCGGTTTTGGCCTCGACTTGTCTGCCTGTGCCGTGACGGGAGAAGTGGACAATCTGATATATGTATCCCCACGGTCGGGCAGGGCTGTCAGCCAGGAAGGGGCAGGAGAATATGCTGCGCGTTTGTTGGTATTGCCGCCTTTCCTCATGGATGGTGACCCTCAAGAGGTCACAACGGAGCAGGTGCAGGATGGTTTCCGCCTGAGTGGTCATTTCATAGAATTGATGCTACTGCAGCCGCACCAGCAGTCCCTCCCCCCGGCTAGAGAGCGTTATCTGCAACATCTTGCCGATTAGCCCAACATATTGTGTGCGCCAAGGCCCGCTAATGCTATATTCGGTGTATGAACGACTCAACACCACCACAATCTCCTGAAGGCGGTAACGTCCGGGACGTGCTGCTCGGCGAAGCGCTGAGCGAACGCTATTTGTCCTATGCCCTGTCGACCATCATGTCCCGCTCGCTGCCGGATGTGCGTGATGGGCTGAAGCCCGTGCACCGTCGGTTGTTGTTTGCCATGCGGTTGCTGCGCCTGAACCCGGATGCTGGCTACAAGAAATGCGCCCGTGTAGTTGGCGATGTCATTGGTAAATATCACCCTCATGGTGACCAGGCCGTCTATGACGCTCTGGTCCGCTTGGCGCAGGACTTTGCGGTCCGTTATCCGCTGATCGACGGGCAAGGGAATTTTGGCAATATCGACGGTGATAATGCAGCTGCCATGCGATACACAGAATCGCGTCTGACGGCGGTTGCAGAGCTGCTACTCGATGGTATTGACGAAGAAACGGTCGACTTCCGTGATACCTATGACGGTGACGACTCAGAGCCCGTCGTGCTGCCTGCGGCTTTCCCGAACCTGTTGGCGAATGGTTCAGCGGGCATTGCTGTGGGGATGGCGACAAATATCCCGCCGCACAATGTTGCAGAATTGTGTGATGCGCTCATGCATCTGAATGACAACGCCAAAGCCGAGACGGCAGACCTGCTGCAATTCCTGCCGGGGCCGGATTTCCCGACCGGCGGCGTGCTGGTGGAGAGCAAGGAGAATATTCAGGCGGCCTATGAAACGGGCCGGGGTGGTTTCCGTCTGCGGGCACGCTGGGAGACAGAAGATATTGGCCGCGGGCAATATGTCATTGTTGTCACGGAAATTCCCTATCAGGTGCAGAAGTCCAAGCTGATCGAGAAGATCGCGGACCTAATCAACAACAAGAAGTTGGGCGGCTTGCTCACTGATGTGCGGGATGAGTCGACAGAAGATGTCCGCATTGTGCTGGAGCCTCGTTCCCGCACGGTAGATGTTGCTGTGATCATGGAAAGCCTGTTCAAGTTTACTGATCTTGAAACACGCTTTTCCCTGAACCTCAATGTGCTGGATGGTGGTCGGGTACCCAAAGTCATGTCGCTCAAGGAGGTGCTGCAGGCCTTTTTGAACCACCAGATCGATGTGCTGGTGCGGCGCACGGCCTTCCGGCTGGAGAAGATCGAGCATCGCTTGGAAGTGCTTGCCGGTTACCTTGTCGTCTTCCTCAATCTGGACGAAGTCATCGCCATTATTCGTGAAGAAGATGAGCCCAAGCCAGAGCTGATGAAACGGTTCACGCTAACTGAAATTCAGGCGGATGCGATCCTGAATATGCGGTTGCGCTCTTTGCGCCGGTTGGAAGAGGAAGGCCTTAAGACGGAATTTGATGACCTGGAGGCCGAGCACGAAAAGCTGACCAAGCTGATGGGTAGCAAGGCACGGCAGAAAACCCGTGTAGGCAAGAACATCAAGGAAATGGCCAAGCAGTTCGCCCCTGACACAGCATTGGGCGCGCGCCGGACAGAGGTTGGCGAGGAGCCTGTTGAGCAGGAAATCTCGCTCGAAGCCCTGATTGAGAAAGAACCCATAACGGTTATCTGTTCCAAGATGGGCTGGATCCGCGCCATGAAGGGGCACCTCGACAAGGAGGCAGACGTCAAATTCAAGGAAGGCGATGGCCCGGGCTTTGCCTTGCATGCGCAAACAACCGACAAAATTTTATTGTTTGGCACCAATGGGCGTTTCTACACGCTGGGCTGCGACAAGTTACCGGGTGGACGTGGGCACGGTGAGCCTGTCCGCTTGATGGTTGACCTGCCCAAGGAAGAAGACATCGTCGAAATCCACCTTTATGAGCCTGGCAGCAAAATTCTTGTTGCCTCTACCGATGGCCGCGGGTTTGTAGCCGAGGCAGACAACGCCATTGCTCAGACCAAAAACGGTAAGCAGGTGCTGAACGTAAAAGGTGGCGTTAAAGCACAGGTTTGCAGGTTGGTCCCGGCAGACGGGGACGCGGTTGCCGTTGTCGGCGAGAACCGAAAGGTATTGATTTTCCCGCGCGACGAATTGCCTGAAATGGGCCGTGGCCGGGGTAATGTCTTGCAGCGCTACAAGGACGGTGGTTTGAGCGACGCCAAAATCTTCAAGCTTGAAGATGGGCTGACTTGGGCCTCTGGCGAGCGCACAAGGACGGAAACAGATGTTAGCGCCTGGCTTGGCAAACGCGCCCAGGCCGGTCGTCTTGCCCCCCGTGGCTTTGCGGCAGACAACAAGTTTTAGGAAAAATGATGGCGATTGACCCAACAGAGGCACAGGCCTCGGCACTGGCTGATACACCCATGGATGAGCCGGTGATTTTCATCAATTGTCATCGGTACCACCCAGAGGCGATTTATCCGGCCGACTATATCAGCGAGACCAAGCCTGCCAATGTCAGTGGGAAGGAAGCTTATCACCGCTATCTTTGGTCAGTAGAGCGGGACTTTATGCCGCAGGTGGGCGGTCGGTTTTTGTTCGCAGGGCCCGTCGAATTGGTGCTGATAGGGCATGTCCAGTGGGACGAAGTGATTATCGGAGAATACCCGTCAAAACAGGAAGCCTTCCGCATGCAGACGCTGCCCGGCTATGAGGACATCAATGTCCTCCGCGCAGCCGGCCTTGCTGAGGTGATGACCTTGTCCTTCACCCAGGCGCAGATGGAGCGACTGGCCATCCCCGATGCCTGGATCAATCGTGGTTGATCAACCCTCGTAATACTGGGCAAAAAAATCGAGCCGCAGCTGGTCGATAACATTGTCGTCTTCATCCAGAATATCCAGCATCAGGTCGCTGGTGCCCTGAAAGCTGGCATAGACAATCATACCTTCTTCCGTCGCATAGGGCGTATGGATGCTGCCCGGTGGTTCGTATGAAAACGTGCCTTCAAAGTGCAGTTCCTCGCCTTCGCGGTATTCCCACAAACCGTCGAGCGTCAGCGCAACGGCTGTGCACTTGTGTTCATGTTTGGCGAACTCTGCGTGTGGGTCCTGTTTGAACAGGAAATCGACACGGTTATTGGCCGCATCCAAAGTCAAAACCTTGATGTAATTACCCGGCTGTCCATCCACTTCGCGCCAGGGTACAAGTTTGGAATTGACGTTTTCGATGGCACCATAGGCGGTGCGGGCCGTGCTGGCCAAAATACCTTTATTCATAGCGATTTATCTCCCCACGGAGGGAGATATTAATCATCCCAATAGGGTGCGCGCAATTCTCTTTTGATCACTTTTCCCAAAGCGTTTCTGGGAAATTCATCCCGTTCTTCTATCGCGCTGATCCGTTGTGTTTTGGCCAGCTGCTCATTGGCCCAGCCCAGAATGTCGTCGAGTGCGGTCGTTGCGCCCTGTTTGAGAATTACGAAGGCGAGGGGGGTCTCTCCCCACTTGTCGTGGGGGATGCCGATGACGGTGACGTCTGAGACATCTTCATGCTGCCCGACGATCTGCTCAATGTCAGCGGGGAAGACGTTGAAGCCACCGGAGATGATCATGTCTTTCTTGCGGTCGAGAATGAAGAGAAAGCCGTCTTCGTCAAACCGACCTATATCGCCCGACCGCAGGAAGGTTTTCCCCGCCCTGTCGCGCCAGACGATCTCTTCCGTTGCATCCGGTCGGTTGTGGTATTCCTTCATGATCCCGCCGCCATAGGCGACGATTTCACCGGTTTCACCAAAGGGTAGTTCATTGTCCTGATCATCAATGATACGGATATCAAAACCAATCACGGGCGTGCCGACTGAGCCCCATTTATCTTCGGCATCTTCAGGTTTGATCATTGTGGCCGAGCCTTCAGAGAAGCCGTAAAGCTCATACATACCCATGCACAGGCGTGCAATGGCCTCCTTCTTGGTGTCGACCCGCAGGGGTGAGCCCGCCGACAACATCACCTGCAGGCTGGAGACGTCGTGATCGTCAAAACCAGGGTGCTCCAGTGTGACGATATATTGTGTGGGGACCATGAAGGAGTGGGTGATCTGCTCTCTCTCAACAGTCGACAGGAAACTGACCGGGTCAAAGCTCTCCAGGATATGCAAAGTGCCGCCGGCGAACAGGACAGGCAGGGCCATCAACCAGGTGCCGTTGGAATAGAGGGCGGTTGTCACCAGGGCCTTGCTGTGTCGGGAAAAGCCCATTTCGATAACGTTGGACCACGCAAAATGCTGGCGCGCCCGATGCGTTTGCACAATGCCCTTGGGCAGGCCGGTGGTGCCAGAGCTATAGATGATATTCACCGGATCATCCATTGCGTAGATAATGCCGGGTTCCTCGGTTGATTGATTGGCCAACCAGGCGGCCATATCCTGCCAGTCGTTACCAGCCTCGCCCAAAAGGAAGCGATGCGTAGGGGTAATTTGCGGCATGTCATCCAGGATAGGGTCCAACAGATGGCGGGTGTCATCATTGGCAAACAGGCTGGTTGCGCCGGAATCCTCTATCAAACCTTTCAGCTGGTCTGACGACAGCATGGTAGACAAGGGAACCACGCAGGCTCCCGCTTTGATGATGCCGTAGAGGGCTAGCAGCATGTCGATGGAGTTCGACATAACAACGGCCACCATATCATTACGACCAATTCCCAGGCCCTTGAGGCCATTGGCGACCCGGTTCAGGCCTTCATTATACTGTTGCCATGTAATGCGCTGATCGCCGCAGACGGCGGCTTCTCTATTGGGGAAGTGGCGCGCATGAACAGACCAGACGTCCGGGATAAAGGCTTGGGAGTCATCAATGAAATGCGTCATCTGGCTTCATTCCTGGCGGTTGCGCGCTTATGATGAGGTGACTGTAACCACCACCTGGGCATAAGTCATGTCGAACCGGCAACAGCGACGCTTGCAGCAAAAGAAGCTGCGGGGCAAGGGCAGCAAGGCTGCCCAGGGCGTCGTGACGGCTGAGAATATGCAATCGGCCCTACACGCGGCGGTGCAATATCATCAGCAGGGCAAGTTCCGGCAGGCAGAGAATATTTATCGTGAAGTTCTGACGATTGATGACGCCAATGTTGATGCGCTCAACGGCATGGCCATGATTGCCTTTCAGAACCGGAAGTATAAAAAGGCCGCCAACGCCATGGAGAAAGTGGTTGAACGCGTGCCTGATAACCCCGGTTTTCGCATGAATATGGGCGCCATTTATGACGCGGATGGCCGGTTGGAAGACGCTATCAGTGCCTATCAGCAGACTATTGATTTAAAGCCGGACTATTTGGACCCCTACCACAATCTGGGTGACTTGTATTTACGGCAAGGCAAGCCGGAAGAGGCCATTGCTGTGTTTGATATCAGCATGGCTGCCAATGGGCGTGAGTTTCACGCCTTGGCTTATAAGGCCCACGCGCTGGATGATGCAGGCCGGCATGAGGAAGCACGGCGATTGTTGGATTTCGATACCTATGTGAAGGCCTGGAAATTCGACGTGCCGGAAGGCTATGCAGATATGGAGGCCTTCAACGAGGCTTTGGCCCGTCATGTCAAAACTCATCCGACCTTGCAGGCGGGCGTGATGTCGACGGAGAACGGCAAACATACCGGTGAGCTGCTGCGTGGAGACATGGGGCCCATGGCTGCTATGAAAAAGCGGATTGAAGAAGGCATTCATTGGTATCTGGAGCAATTGCCGGATGACCCGGAACACCCGGCCGTTAAATGGGCACCGCACCAGTGGAAACTGACCAGCTGGGGCGTTGTTATGCACAACAAAGGCCACGAGCGAGCGCATATTCACCCCAATGGATGGCTCAGTGGTGTGTTTTATATATCTTTGCCAGATGTGCTGAATGACCCGGATAGGCAACCGGAAGGATGGCTGGAATTTGGCCGACCGACGTCTGATCTGCATGTGCAGTCAGACCTGACCATCCGTCATTACAAGCCGGAATATGGCCAGATGTTCCTGTTCCCGTCCTATTTCTATCACGGGACCATCCCGTTCAATAGTGACCAGCGGCGCATCTGCGTCGCCTTTGATGTCGAGCCGATCTACTGAAACTCCTGGCTGATGTAATAGTCGACCCAGTCATGGAAATGTTGGACGCGGCCCTCGTCATCATTCAACCAGCAGGCGTCGAAATCGCGTGAATGCATGCCAGCCTGGATGTCGCGCAGCAGGTGCACATCCTGGTCAACGGTGATGGTCATGGTGTATTTCCCTGCAATGACATCTTCCTGGGTGAAGTCTTCGTGCTCCACACGCTCCTCGCCGGTTCTTACGTCGCGGTCTTCCGGGTTGAAGGAGATATTGGCTTCGCGAGCGGCATCTTCGGACGGGTCC
>Ga0181568_10000099_pt1 | contig 65638 bp, 49 predicted proteins | sample 101ome_20_FD_133758 | JGI IMG/M metagenome (GOLD analysis project Ga0181568, IMG submission 133758) | Coastal salt marsh microbial communities from the Groves Creek Marsh, Skidaway Island, Georgia - 101404AT metaG (megahit assembly) | ecosystem: Environmental > Aquatic > Marine > Intertidal...
TCCGTGGAAGGCGGGAAAATCGGCTCGCCAAAACGCACGTGTACAGAATTTGGCCTGACCCGAAAACTTCCTTTGGGCAAGGCACGACGGGTACCGTGGATGTGGAGTGGAATGATGGGGACTTGTGCCTTCTGTGCCAAATGAAACGCACCCTTTTTGAACGTTCGGATGGAACCATCGTCCGAACGGGTTCCCTCAGGATATACGATGACTGAAATCCCACGACCCAACGTTTTGATCAGGCCGTCGACCGATTTTTTGGCTGCCGCAGGATTCGACCGATCGATGAAAACCGTTCCCACGCGTTCATTCAACAAGCCCAGAACAGGCACCTTTCGAATGGAGTCTTTCGCGAGGTAAACAATAGGGTAGGGAATGGCACTTGCCGAAGCGTTGATATCCAATTGACTGGCGTGATTGGCAATGAAAATGGCTCGCTCTGGCCATTGATCGAACGATGCCGCTTTGCTTTCGAATGTGATGTTCGGTCGCCAATTGCCAATGATTCTGAGCATATTGGTGCTCCAAAGTTGCTTCCCAATCCGAAGCAATACCCATCGCGCTGCATTTCGATTAAGCAAAATCACGGTTAGCGCAAACACACAACAGAATGCTGACCAAATGAATGCCGCAAGCGTGATAAAGATGGAAATCATGCAATTTGGTTTAGGCCCAAAGTTAGCGGAGTGCTCGATTTGCAACACTCCGATCCAATTCACACACCATGCCCGGATCAATTCCCAAGTCTTCCAGCATCAAATCCCCAATGCCAGCGCGAATCAACCGGAGCGTCGGAAACCCAACATGAGCCGTCATGCGCCGAATTTGACGGTTCTTGCCCTCTGTTATTTCCAATTGAATCCATCTTGTAGGAATGTGCTTGCGGAAACGAATTGGTGGGGTGCGTTCTGGAATGGATAAATCCGACATCAAGGAAACACGTGCGCCCACGGTAAGGTGTTCTTTGCCTTTTATCCGCAATTTCATTGGCTTCTCCATGTTCGCCAAGTCCTGCTCGTCCGGATCACCCTCAACCTGAACCCAGTAATTTTTCGGACATTTCGATGCGGGATCGGTTAGCGCACTCCGATAACGCATGTCGTTGGTCAGCATCAACAATCCTTCAGAATCACGGTCCAATCGCCCCACAGGCCAGACATCGTTGGGCAAACCGAGCCCAAGCGATGCAATGCCCGGGTGTCCAGCTTCATCCGTGAATTGGCTGAGCACACCGTACGGCTTGTTCAGGGCGAAGTATCGAAACATCAATCCATCCAATCCGCGACAAAAACATTCGTATTGCGGGTGCGCCCGTTATTGCGGTTGCTCGAAAAAGCGATACGCTTACCATCTGGGGAGAACATCGGAAATGAGTCGAAAGCATTGTCAAAAGTCACCTGTTCCAAGCCAGTTCCGTCGATATTAATTTTAAAAATATTGAACGGGAAAGCGCCCGTTTTGTGATTGCTCGAAAACAGGACAGATTCACCACTGGGGTGGAAGAATGGCGCCCAATTGGCTCCACCTAAATCCGTCAATTGACGCATTTCGGAACCATCCACGTTTGCGATGTACAGCTCCATTGCTGTCGGTTCGACGAGGCCTTTGGCCAACAATGAGGTGTAATGCTCAACCTCAGCTTTGCTTCGCGGTCGGCTCGCGCGCCAAATCAATTTGGTGCCATCTGGAGAGAAGAACGCGCCTCCATCGTAACCCAATTCATCTGTGATTTGTACCACATCGCTTCCATCCAAATTGCACGTGTACAATTCCAAATCCCCACTGCGCGTGCTCGTAAAGACCATGCGATCACCGTTGGGGCTGATGGTTGCTTCCGCATCATATCCGGGCTCAAATGTGATTTGTTGAAGTGAATCCCCAGAGAGCGACGCCGTGAAAATGTCGTAACTCGGGTAAATGGGCCACACATATTCACCATTTGGCCCACGTGGCGGAACTTCAGGGCAAGCGTCATTCGCCAAATGTGTAGAAGCGAAAACAACTCGTTCATCACCAGGCATAAAATACGCACACGTTGTTCTGCCTAGTCCATTTGAAATGCGATTGAGTCCGGAATTGGCAAACGTGGAATCGTTGCCCAAATCCATCCAATAGATCTGATCACAGGCTGCGCCCCAGGCAGGGTTTGTCGCTTGAAAGACCAACTTATCGCTTCCGAAAGACCAATAAGCTTCGGCATTGTCGCCACCAAAAGTCAACTGCCGCATGTTCCGCAGGTGGTGCTCCTCGTCATACTTCAAGGTGTCCAACGATTCGTCGTAGGCATCCGACATAGATCCCTCGGATTGGGAGGAGCGTTCTCCACATGAGATGAGCACGCCACTTAAAATAATGAGCGAGATGTAGTTGAATTTCATTTGCTTAACCGAATTTTGCGCGAAAATACCGCGAAATGAAACTGTCTTTTGGCCCAAAATGTCACGAATTTGTCCTTTTCAGCACAGTCGCTGCACTGCTACTTCTCACTGTCTCTGGTTGTGGTAATTCCTCTTCCAGTGCTACTGGGTCATCTCAGTACATGCGCGACGTGGTGACCGCATTGACCGATTCCACGATGGAAGGGAGGGAAACGGGAACACCTGGAGAAGCCAAAGCCGCCTCATACATCAGCCAGTCCTTTGCTGCGTTGGGGTTGAACCCACAAGGTGAAGAAGGGCCCATGCAATCATTCAGCTACAAACCCCATCCGCCGATGCAAATTCACGGCACTGGAGATTCAACTCATCTCGGCATGGCGTTGGTAAAGGAGATTATAGGTGCCAATGTCTTGTACAGTCAATCGAATGATCAAAAGCCCTTTTGGGGCATCGTTGGGGCGCATTATGATCACTTGGGCTATGGGGACGAGAATTCTTTATTTCGCGGTGAACCGACGATCCACTTTGGAGCTGACGATAACGCTTCTGGAGTTGCGGGCATGCTAGAATTGGCAAAACGCTTCAGCAACAATGCCCCAGGTCACTCTGTGTTGTACGCCGCGTTTTCAGGAGAAGAAAAAGGACTTTGGGGATCCAATCATTATTGTGAGTCTCCGACGATTCCCTTGGATTCTGTTCGATACATGATCAATTTTGACATGATTGGACGAATGCGTGGAGATACCTTGGCTGTTTACGGCACAGGCACTTCACCCGGTTGGATGGACTTATTGGAAAGTTGTAATGAGGATTCATTGGTTCTTGTTCCCAGCGAAAGCGGTGTTGGCCCCAGTGATCACACCAGTTTTTACCTAGAAGATATCCCCGTATTGCACTTCTTCACCGGTCAACATCCCGACTACCACAAGCCCACGGATACAGCCGACAAAATCAATGAAGAAGGCATGCGGAAAATTGTTGACTTTGTGGATCGTATTATTCGAAAACTAAACGATGAACCTTCTTGGTTATTCACTGCAACGAAAGATCAAGATGAAGACAGTACGCCTCGATTTAATGTCACTCTTGGAGTCATCCCTGATTACCTTTTTTCCGGCACAGGTATGCGAATTGATGGCGTAACCGAAGATCGGCCTGCTTTCAATGCCGGCATGATTCGCGGCGACATTGTCACCTATATTGATACCATTGAGGTCATTGACATGATGTCCTACATGACCGCTTTGTCACAATTTGAAGAAGGACAAACGTCGCAAGTACAAATTAAGCGAGATGGCAAACTCCAAACTTTGAACGTACTTTGGGATTAACATCAAAACTGACATTACATGTGAATTCATCGCTCCCTTTGGGAGAGGAAAGTCCAGACAACACAGAGCGCCACACTTCTCGAAAGGAAGGGGGCTTCGTGAAAGCGAGGTCCACAGAAAGTGCTACAGAAATTTATACCGCCGATGGCTTAGGCACAGGTAAGGGTGAAAAGGTGAGGTAAGAGCTCACCAGCTTTGAAGTGATTCAAAGGCTTTGGAAAACCTTGTGGGTTGCAAGACCATGTACACTAACGTCCGAGAGCTGCTCGCTCAAGTTAGGGGGTAGGTTGCTCAGATAAATGATGAATCGCTTTTGCGAACAGAATCTGGCTTACGTCATGTCAATGTCATAAAAACAGGTGAAAGGCTGGGCAACGGCTTTTTCCCTGTTTTTTTCTGTTTTTTTTATGCACTATTGGTATATTCGCCGCAAACCTGCACGGATGAATTTGAACACGAAAGACATGGCAGAGATTGCCAAATATTATGCAGAAGAGAAATTACGACTCTCTTCAAAGCTCAAGCACATTGATGCCATTTTAAGAAAAATAAGCGGCGATAACATCGATGCCGAATCAGGTGTCATTTTGACCAAAAGAGGGGATAAAGCAAAAAAACGTGGTCCCAAGAGTGTCTGGGGGAAATTCATTCTCGATTGCTTGGAAGAAAAGAATCACCCATTGAGTTATCGTGATTTGATGGATCTGGCGATGGAAAAGAACAACTTAGACAAGAGCAAGTTTCAGAGTATCCGTGCAAGCATCTTGAATAGTGCATTTCGCCTTCGTGCCATACAAGGTAAAATCACCACAGTCGGAGAAGAGGGCAAAAAAGAGAAATTTCTTGTTATGACCAAATGGCTGAATCCAAAGGGTGTGTTGAATGGGAATCATGCCCAATGGCTACGTAAAGAAATGAACTTTAATCCTGCTCCAGTGGACATGGACGAATTACCTAAACCGAAATACGAGGAGGATTTGTAATCCAGTCAATTTAATTCGGATAGATTATAAAAAAGGGAGGTTGAAACCTCCCTTTTTTTATTCCGTCGCTATCATGTTAACCCATAAACGGGTAAGCATATTCCGTTGGTGGCACAAAGGTTTCTTTGATGGTACGCGCACTCGTCCATCGCCACAAGTTCAAAACACTTCCCGCTTTATCGTTCGTACCAGATCCACGAGCACCCCCGAATGGCTGTTGGCCAACGGCTGCTCCTGTAGGTTTATCATTGATGTAGAAATTCCCAGCAGCATGCTCCAGCCGCTTGGTCACGTGATCAATTACCAGGCGATCTTTTGCAAAAATCGCACCTGTTAAAGCATACTCGCTTGTCGAGTCCACCAAATCCATGGTTTCTTCAAATGCAACATCAGGGTATACATATACAGTCAAGACCGGCCCAAAAATTTCCTCTACCATGGTTTTTGATTTTGGATTGGTCGTTACTGCAACGGTTGGCTCTACAAAATATCCCTTCGACTTATCTGCTTTTCCTCCAGCGATAATTTCAACTTCATCGGAATCAGCCAAGCCACTTAAGTACCCTTGAATCTTATCAAACGACCGTTCGTCAATCACGGCGGTGACAAAGTTCTCAAACTGCTCTGGCGAGCCCATTTTAAGCTCATTCACACAAGCAATCAACTTTTCCTTAATCGCTGGCCACAGACTCTCTGGAAGGTAAGCGCGACTTGCAGCACTACATTTTTGACCTTGAAATTCGAATGCACCGCGAACCAAACCGGTAACAACCTCGTCGACATGAGCAGAGGAGTGAGCCAAAACGAAATCCTTTCCACCGGTCTCGCCCACTATGCGTGGATAGCTCTTGTACCGGGCAATGTTTTTGCCGATTTCTGTCCATAAATGACGGAAAACTCCTGTCGAGCCGGTAAAGTGTAATCCGGCGAAATCTGGATGATTGAAAACGACATCACCGGCTACCGGACCATCACATGTTACCATGTTGATGACACCGTCTGGCAGACCTGCCTCTTTAAATACCTCCATGATCACTTGGGCTGAATACACTTGAGAATCAGCAGGTTTCCATACGATTACATTGCCCATGAGAGCAGGAGCTGCACACAAATTCGCGGCAATTGCTGTGAAGTTGAATGGGGTGATGGCAAAAACAAATCCTTCCAACCCACGGTATTCCATCCGATTCCAAATACCATCCTGGCTATCGGGTTGGACCGACTGGATTTCCTGCATGAAATGGGCATTAAAACGCAAAAAATCAATCAACTCACATGCTGCGTCAATTTCAGCTTGAAAGATGTTCTTCGATTGAGCAAGCATGGTGGCCGCATTGATTTTTGCCCGAAAAGGGCCAGCGAGCAAATCGGCAGCTTTGAGGAATATGGCAGCTCGTTCATTCCAGGGCAAGGCAGCCCAAGCAGGTCGAGCTTCAAGAGCGGCATCAATTGCCGCCTTCACGTGGTCGGCCTCGCCATAATTAAAATGTCCAAGCACATGCTGATGGTCGTGTGGGGGAGACATCGGGCGCTTATCGTTCGTTCTCACTTCGTTTCCGCCAATGTACATGGGCACATCAATCGCATTTTGAGCATACATCTCGCGGTACTTAGCTAGCACTTCCTCTCGTTCGGGCGTACCAGGAGCATAGCTTAAAACCGGCTCATTAATGGGATAAGGGATATTGAAATTACCTGTGGACATTTTTCGTGATTTTTGTTCAATTCAATGTGCAAAGCTAATTCATTGAAAGGCAGCGAGAGCCTTAAGAGCCCTTAACTTCGACGCTAGCACCACAAGCATAAATATTCGTCAAGATGATCAGCTTCACGCATGCCAAGTCAATCAAGCCCTTTGGATTGGTTCTTTTGCTCAGCATTTTTTCCTCTGCTGCTGCGCAGGGTCCTGAATGGTCAGAAAAAGATTTATCCAGATCTGTCCATCGTGCGGAACAGACCTTTCAAGCTGGAGAAATGAGTAGAGCTTACGGCCTATTCGCTCATTTAGTTAGTGTAGCAAGTGATCGAGCTTTTTTGCACTTTCGATTCGGAGCAACATGCACATACACCACTCGACGCTTAAATGAGGCAGAAGAACACTTGAAGATTGCTCGGGAACTTGGAATTATGGAAACCGAACACGCTTCAGAATGGCATTATTACATGGGGCGTCTTCGGCATATGAAATACGAGTTTGATGAAGCACGCGTCCACCTTCGATTGGCCATTGACACGGAAGATTCACAAGAGGCGTGGCTCGACGATGCCAAATTGCGTTATGGTCAATGCGACAACCAAACTAATTTTCCTGAGCAATACGTGGAGCTCAATTCAAAAGAGGTATTGATTTCGCATTCCAAAGATTTTTTCAGGCTCTATGAAATGCCTGTAAATGAAGGCCGCCTGCTTGTTGTTCCCAATCAATTGATCAGTAAGGAAGACAAAAAGCGAGGCTATGAATCTCAGCTTCATTGGCTTCCTGGTAAACGATTTGCCTACTTTTCGAGCTATGGAAAAGATGGAGACTCTGGACTAGATATCTACCGCGTAGGAGTTGACGGCTTCGGTGAATATGGCGAACCTGTCAAAATGCCAGCACCCATTAATTCTGATTTTGATGATTGTGCACCGATATGCGTCCCAGGTGATCCGAAAAGCAAAGGAGAGGACCGTTTGTATTTCTCCAGTTCGCGTCCCGAGAGCATTGGAGGCTTCGATATTTTCACTGTCGATGGATCTTTCACGGATGACGAGATTGTCGTTCACAATGAAGCCTCAGCGAGGCAACTTCCATTTGAAGTCAATTCTGCATCCAATGAATTTCTGTTTTTTGAGAATCAAACAACAGGTGAAGCTTGGTTAACAACCAATCGAAACCAAGACTTTGAGGGCCAAGAAGTTTGGCGTTTTGACCCTTCCTGGAGACCCATCAGCCCAATCGGTATCACGCTGCAAAACGGTGAAGTTAACCACGCAGGTCAAGTCACCCTTTCTTCTGTGAACGGCCATGAAATTTTTGAATTGCAACTTGAGCCAGGTGAAACAGCGGACATCCTCTTGCAAAGTGATACAGATTTCATTCTCAACTGGGAATCCCAAGATGGGAAGTCTATGAAAGAAGAACTCATTCGCTTGCCACTGAATTGGACGCAATCTGTTTTGGCCAATCCCTTAGTGCTTTCCTCAGAAGCTTCGAATCTCCTGCAAAATCAAATCGATGAAAACACATCGATAGTCCAACGAAACTTGAATTGGACAGAGCGAGCCATCGCCAGTCGGGTGTTTTCAAATCATTTTGCTGAAGCGCTTCCAGGTGAAGTTCTGGCTCATCTCCGCAGCGCCCAATTAAATGAAATCAGCATTGAAAAAGTACTGCAAGCCGCCTCCAAAAAATCTGAGGATGGTACGGAAGAACAATCGCCACCCAAATGGATGATAAGGGCGATGCAAGAAGCCGAACTGATGGTCCCTGGTGATCCGACTCCACAAACGGTTTATCATGCACGTGCAGCAGCCTTGCAAATCCAGTCACAAATGGAAAAAGCACAGTGCTGGGACGCACCGGGTGCAGATGAATGGAAAATCCAAGCCGCCATTGCACGCTACGGCGAACCTTCTATTGCCGTATTGTCCGACGAAACGAGGGAGCTCCGCAAAACCACCGAAAATGAGCGGGACCTCTGGGAAGATTGGTACCGATCGGTTTACGACTATATGCGCACCATGGGAGTGGAGTCAGAAGACTGGAACATCATGTTGGCCTACTTTGATGCCCAACGCCAATCGTTTAATGGTGCCGTGGTGCATGCAGAGGATATGTTTCGGCGTATCGATTCTCACTTGCGCTACGAGCGATGGCTGGCAGAAGCATTGCCGATGAACGTACCGAGTTTCAAAGAAGGACTCATTGAATTGGTTACCCATTCTTCCGAGGCACACACAGCCATGATCGCCGCAGCCAAAGCAATTACTGAAGGCAATGAATACGTTGATGCGTCAACCACGCTCCACACCGTGCTTTGGGATGACATCACAGAGAACATCGTCAATCTTCAGAGCATGGGGATTTACAGTTTAAATGGCATGGAAGATGCCCAGTCATGGTTTTTACGTTCAGGCGGAATCATGGATGACATTGCCGATTTAACAGTTCCAAAGAAGCGCCTTTCGAAAGGGCAACAGGCCATCGGTCTTGCTTGGGAAACGTACCATGCGGGAGCCCAACATTATGACCGTGTATTGCAAGAAGCTCAAATGAGCCCGGGCCAATGGTGGAGAAACTTTAGACCCGCTGATAACAGCTTGACCAAATCAAATGCAGCAGACGCTTATGAGGGTTACGCTTTGTTTGAATCCAACGATGATAACATTCTTGATCAAGCTAATCAATACCAAAGTGAGTTGGACATCATTCGATCCACTCCAATGGAAGACCATCGTCACATTGAATCGATGAAAAATGCATTGGTCATGCGCTCAAACATTGCTAGTGAAATGACCGCTCTCTTTGGTGGAGAAGGACGAGCAGAAGGTGTGATGGCCGTGCGGAGAATAAATTCGTCATCAATTACGAGCGAATCTATGCCTGCAAAACCAGTGGAGTCCAATAGCAACCTGTCCGTTACGGTTGCCGAAAACTCTGCTTCTCTCGAGGGGGTCAATGAAAATCCTGCGTTAGAATCAGGCCATACCCAATTAACGATTCAAATAGGTGCATTTTTAAACGAGCCAGACTTTTCTGGCGTTGCAAACAGCTCCAGTATTTTCAAATTGAATTCCAGCGGTCCATACACGAAATATGCCATGGGCATCTATGAATCCAGAGCAGATGCGCTTTCTGCATTGGAAAAAATTCGCGATTGGGCTCCTGATGCTTTCCTTAGGTTGCATCATGCGACCGAAACTCCTTTGAAATCGCCTTCAACATCCGTTGAATCGAAGAGTCTTGAAAGAATAAGAACACCCAAAAAATCAATCAAGGAAGCACCTTCGATTATTACCGAAGCAACGATTCCGAAAAACAAGCAGTTTCATGTCCACATCATGGAGTACAACGAAGTTTTAAAACCCACGGAAGTGGCCAAGCTCTTGCGTTTGGGTAATGTTATTCCGCTCAAAACAACTCGACTTGCCAACAAAACTGTTTATTACACACACGCATATGGCACCATCGAAGAAGCAAAGGCAGCGCTTGAAATTTGTTTGCAACAAGGATACTCCGATGCAGAAATTGAAGTGGTTTATTGAACCGGTCGCATTGCTGAGTGCACTGGTAATCGTTTTAATTGCTGGCAAGGCTAACGCTCAGAATTTGGTCATCAATGAAGTATTGGCGAGTAATTCGAGCGTGGACTACGATGATTTTTTTCAATTTGAGGATTGGCTTGAGATTTACAATGGAGGAGGAATTCAAAACCTCGCAGGTTTTTACTTAAGTGATGACCCTGATACATTGGACAAGTGGATGTTTCCATCAACCAATGCAGGCCTGACTACAATTCTTCCAGGTGGACATTTAAGAATTTGGTGTGACAACGACGAACAACAAGGAGAAGACCATACGAATTTCAAAATTAGTGGTGAAGGAGAGAGCTTGTTTTTGGTGGATATGGATGGACAAACCATCATAGATAGCATCACCATTGGCCTGCAACAAAATGACATTTCATACGGAAGATCGTGCGATGGCTGCGCTGATTGGCAGTTTTTCAATGTGCCTACGCCCGAAGCCCCAAATTCCGATTCAGCACTTCCAACGGCTGTCCTTTTCATCAACGAATACCAACCAACTAATTTAAGTACCGTTTTCGATAATGGTTTCTTGTTTCCAGCTTGGGTTGAAATCTTCAATCCCAATGACTTTCAGGTGAATCTCGCCGGTTACACGTTGTCAGGGACCAATGGGAGCCATACTTTCTTGAATTCCACTCCGTGGCTCACAACCATTGAAGCCAATAACCATCAAATATTTTGGCTCGATGGAAACCCATCCCTTGGAGCTAATCACTTGAGTCTGCTCCCGACTGGAATCGACCAATTAAGTTTAGAAGGACCAGACGAAACGTTGGTTGACCTCATTGATTGGAATGAATCTTTGCCGACTGACCTGAGCTATGGGCGTGTTTCAGACGGATCTACTGCATGGATCGAATTCACAACTCCTACGCCTCGAGTTACGAATTCCCTGCAAATTATTCTGCCCGAACCGATTGTCATTAACGAAGTGCAAAGCGACAACTTCATTACCTATCCTGATAATGCAGGAGAATATGAAGATTGGATCGAGTTGTACAACCCAACCAATAGCGCTGTCAATCTCGCCGGTTATTATCTCACTGACCGTTTAGATCTACCTATGAAGTGGCAGTTCCCCGAAGAACTCGGTGATTCTACTGTTATTCAACCAGGAGCATACATGATGTTGTTTGCTGATGAAAATGGATCCGAAGGCTGGAATCACCTCAATTTTAAGCTCAGCTCACTTGGAGAACCTCTTGCACTGCGCTCTCCTGATGGTTTTACCGTAGCTGATTCCTTGTTCATTCCCGAACTTAGTCCAGATCGATCGTGGGGCAGAGTTTACGATGCTGGAACACCTTGGATTTTATTCAATCTCCCCACACCCAATGCCTCAAACGGGCCCGTTTCGATATCCGAAATGACCATGGATCCCGCCGTTGATATAAACCTATATCCCAACCCAGTTGCTGCAGGCCAACCCGTCTTTACAGGATCGAAGGGAGCATTGTACTCTTCCAAAGGCAACATTTGTAGACAATGGAACCAAGCCGCTTGGCATCATGCACCCGTAAACGCAGGCTTGTACATTTTCATCGATGCAACGACTGGGAAATCTAAAAAATTGATCGTCAACGATTAAGGAAATCAAGTATTTCCCGGAGAATTCTGCAGACTTAAACAAGTATTCCCTACTTTTGCCACCGCAAAATGCCGTTGGGACACGGCTAGTATCCATTCTTCTGCATTCCGTCCCATTGCAGAATACAAACACCCTGGGAAGCTATGAGCGAAGAAACCCAGCAACCGGAAGAGCAGTCCGAAAACCAAACTGCTCCACAAGCAGAAAATACTGCTGAAACCCCGAAAGTCGAAGAAACAACCGCAGAGGAAGCCACTCCAGCAAAAGATGAAGTTGCTGAGGCTCAAGCCGAAAAGCCCGTGGTTGAGCAAGAAGTCATCACCGAACGCCCTGCATTTGCAGAGCCAGGTGAATTCGATTGGGATGCATTCGAAGCGGACGTAGACGATTACAACAAAGAAGATCGCGCTGCACTCGAAACCACCTATGAAAATTCTCTGAATCTAATCAAAGAGAAGGAAGTGGTAGACGGTACAGTAGTCGCCATCACCAAAAAGGAAGTTGTAGTCAACATTGGTTACAAGTCGGAGGGCATCGTAAACGCGAGTGAATTCCGATACAATCCAGACCTTAAAGAGGGTGACGTGGTGCCAATCTTTATTGAGCGCCAAGAAGATAAAAACGGACAGTTGGTCGTTTCTCACCGCACAGCACGGATTTTCAGCGCTTGGGATAAAATCAACGAGGCCAAAGAGAAAGACATGATCATCCAGGGCGATGTGAAATGCCGAACAAAAGGCGGACTCATCGTGGATGTGTTTGGCATCGAGGCGTTCCTGCCCGGTTCCCAAGTCGATGTGAAGCCCATTCGTGATTTCGACGTGTACGTTGGAAAACAAATGGATTTCAAAGTCGTCAAAATCAACCAAGAGTTCAAGAATGTCGTGGTTTCCCACAAAGCACTCATTGAAGCTGAGTTGGAAGAGCAAAAACGCGTTATTATCGGTGGCCTGGAGAAAGGCCAGGTGTTGGAAGGAACCGTCAAGAATATCACGTCATATGGTGTCTTTGTCGACTTGGGTGGAATCGATGGCTTGGTGCACATCACCGATATGTCTTGGGGACGTGTGAATCACCCTGAAGAGTTGGTGGAACTTGACCAGAAACTCAATGTCGTTATTTTGGATTTTGACGATGACAAGAAGCGTATTGCCTTGGGCATGAAGCAACTCACATCGCACCCATGGGATTCAATGACGGAGGAATTGGTAGAAGGTGGCCGAATCAAAGGTAAAGTTGTGGTTATTGCCGATTATGGTGCATTCGTTGAAATCGCTCCTGGTGTTGAAGGCCTCTTGCACGTTTCTGAAATGTCATGGTCACAGCACTTACGAAGCGCTCAAGATTTCTTAAGTGTAGGAGATGACATCGAATGCGTCATTTTGAACATCGACCGCGAAGAGCGCAAGATGTCCCTCGGACTGAAGCAATTGAAGCAAGATCCTTGGGCGGAGATTGACCAACGGTACCCAGTGAACTCCAAGCAAAAAGGAATCGTACGAAATTTCACCAATTTCGGACTGTTTGTTGAACTTGAAGAAGGAATTGACGGACTCGTTCACATCTCAGATTTGAGCTGGTCTAAGAAAATCAAGCACCCATCTGAATTCTGCAGCGTCGGTGATGAAATCGAAGTTGTGGTGTTGGAACTGGACAAAGAAAACCGACGCATGAGCCTAGGCCACAAGCAGTTGGAAGAGAATCCATGGGAAGTCTTCGAAACCATTTTTGCAGTGGGATCCAAGCATGCTGGAACAGTCGTAAAAGTCGACGGCAACCAAGCACTCGTCGCCTTGCCTTACGGATTGGAAGGTTCTTGCCACGTAAAGCATCTTAACAAAGAAGACGGCAGTGCTGTTGCTGTTGAAGAGACTGCAGACTTTGTCGTTCTTGAGTTCAACCGCAATGCCAAGCGCATTACGGTAAGCCACACGCGAACATTCGAAGAAGCACCTCAAGCTGCTGAACCAACAAAAGAACGCAAGCAACGTTCTGGTGGTGGAAGCAACCGAATGATGAACGAAGTCAACGCGAGCGTTGAGCGAAGCACCTTCGGAGATTTGGATGTATTGAGCGCCTTAAAAGAACAAATGGACGGTTCTCCTGAGGACGAAGCGAAAGCTGAAAAAGCGCCCAAAAAGAAAGCAGCTCCAAAGAAAAAGGCAAAAGAAGTAGAAGCGGAAGCAAAGCCTGAGGAGGTGGAAACAGAGGATGGTGCTGAAGAAAAGAAGGCTGAGGAAAAGCCAAAGGCAAAAAAAGCACCTGCGAAAAAAGCAGCTGCCAAGAAGCCAGCAGCGAAAAAGACCACAGCTAAAGCAAAGAAAGATGCGCCAAGTGAAGAAAAGGATTCTTCTGAAGCTTAATCATTCATTGTACTGACGATGAAAAAAGGGAAACGAAATCGTTTCCCTTTTTCTTTGGTCTTATCTTTGCCAACGATGGTTTCTCAGGTCTTGATGGATGAAGCGCTATTTGAGCGCGTAGTTGACCGGCTAACGCACCAGTTGTTAGAACACCACGATTTTTCCAATTCGGATCTTGTTGGTTTGCAGCCACGTGGATATTGGCTCGCTCAAATCATCCAAAAACGATTGCAAGAACTGCTTCCTGGGCAATCCATCAATTGCGGCGCATTGGACGCAACGTTTCATCGAGACGATTTTCGACGACGCGAAAAGCCGATCTCGCCGTCTTCGACGCACATGCCATTTTTGGTGGAAAACCGACATGTCATTCTCGTGGATGATGTGCTGTTCACGGGGCGCACAATTCGAGCTGGTTTGGATGCTTTGTTAGCACATGGCCGTCCTGAATCTGTCAAGCTCCTGGTACTTGTCGATAGGCGATTTCAAAGAGAGCTTCCGATTGAACCGCAATACATTGGCAAAACCATCGATAGCATTGACTATCAGTATGTGCAGGTCAATAAAAATGTCACGAATGAGGCTTGCCAAGTTATACTTCTCAACGAAAAACCTGCATGAATAAGCTTTCGGTTCGACATCTTACAGGAATTCGAGGATTGCTCGAAAACGATGTTGAGTTGATATTCCAGGCCGCCAAGGAGTTCAAGGAAGTCATCAATCGGCCTATCAAAAAGGTCCCATCATTAAGGGATTTAACCATCGCCAATCTGTTTTTTGAAAACTCAACGAGGACAAGGTTGTCTTTTGAACTCGCCGAAAAACGATTGAGCGCCGATGTGGTAAATTTTTCTGCTGGAAGCAGTTCGGTCAAAAAAGGCGAAACGTTGGTCGACACGGTCAACAACATCTTAGCCATGAAGGTTGATTTGGTCGTGATGCGCCATCCGCATCCAGGAGCTCCCGCATTCTTATCCCAAAAAGTTGATACCATCGTAGTGAATGCTGGTGACGGCACGCACGAACACCCCACCCAGGCCCTGCTTGACGCTTTCAGTTTGCAGGAACGATTGGGAGACTTGTCGAACAAGAACATTGCCATCATAGGAGACATTCGCCATTCTCGCGTGGCCATTAGCAACATTTTGTGCCTCAAGCTCTTAGGGGCAAATGTCCGAGTGTGTGGACCCAAAACGCTCATCCCAAAACACATTGGAGCAATGGGTGTTGAAGTAAGTCACAATCTTGATGAAACCTTGGCATGGTGTGATGTCGCCAACATGCTGCGTATTCAGCTCGAACGCCAAGACGAAGGAGCGGTCCCGTATTTTCCTTCCCTACGCGAATATGCCAACGCATATGGATTGAACCGAGAGCGATTAGATCAATTGGACAAACCCATCACGATCATGCATCCTGGGCCGATCAATCGAGGGGTAGAGATTACCAGTGACGTGGCAGACAGCGAGCACGCCATCATTTTGAACCAAGTTGAAAACGGCGTTGCGGTGCGTATGGCCGTGTTGTATTTGCTCGCTTCGAATAAATGATTCATTCGAAGATTCAATTATATTTACCGCATACATTCGATTCATGAAGTTCTCTACCGAAATCCGCGAAAAAATCGCCATTGTCAAGTCCCATGTTGAAAAGCTAGATGCACTGCATGCCCCTGAGTTAAAAGGGGAACTGGTCCGGATTGCAAAAGAAGGAACGGTGCACATGGTGCTCGACCTGAGTGAATCTCGCTATTGTGATAGCTCCGGATTGAGTGCGGTGCTCATTGGCAACCGATTGTGCCGTGATGCCGAAGGAAGTTTCGTATTGACAGGACTTCAACCTTCTGTAGAAAAATTGGTGCAAATCAGCCAATTGGATAAGGTGCTTAAAATCGTCCCTACTGCTTCTGAAGGATTTGACCTTTTGGTCATGGAAATCACTGAATCCGAATTGGGATCCGAAAACGAAGAAGCCTAACACTTAATTATTACAAAATGCGCTACCTCTCTATCCTTCTCAGCTTTGTTCTGGCAAGCAGTGCCGTTGCTCAATGTGAACCCGATTTTGATTTTGGCACAGCCGAGTGGGGGGCTTCACCAGATCCCGCTGCGGGAGAGCAATTTGACACAGCATACGTTGATGTTCCTTACTTCGACGTTTTTCATGTGTTGGTTCCAACAGATGCATCAGCCATTGACCCAATGTTCACCTTACCATTGGACTCGGTCATCCTTGTTAACGTGATGTTGGTTGATACCGTTTCTCTGGACACATTGAGTTTACAGGATGTCGGTTTGGATATCATTTGCAACAACCAAGAATCTTCTCCGAACCCCTGTACGTTAATTTCAGGAGACCAATATTGCGCTTCTCTCGAGGGCACGCCCACCACAGGCGGGGTGTTCCAAATGACCCTCGAAGTACAAGCATGGGTTACGGTATTTGGTGTGGGGGTAGCCCAACCCTATGTTTTCAGCGGTTACATACTGGATATCGTTGGAGAATCATCAACCAACGGAGTTGCTGCTGCAACATCACAAAACTGGATGATGTATCCGAATCCTGTGGACGAGCAACTAACTCTGCAAGGTTTGTCTGATCAGTCCATCGTCCGTGTATTCAATCTCGCGGGACAAGAGATGCAAGTTGTATCAAACCAGCAAGCAGGCGCTTTTCGTTCGCTTTCAACAACTGATTGGCCAGAAGGAATCTATTTCGTTGTTGCTGAAAGTTCTGAGAACGTAATGACGCAACGACTGCTCGTGCAGCACTAAGATCACAGGGTACTTTGCAGTTTGAAATAGTCATCCTCGGATGCGGAGCTGCAGTGCCCACCTTGAGGCATGTACCTACTGCACAGGCCATCAATTGGCATGGCAGATGGTTTCTAATCGACGCAGGAGAGGGGGTTCAACTTGGATTGAGAAAAAATTCCATCCCTTTTCACAAAATTGAGGCAATTTTCATTTCGCACATGCACGGCGATCACGTCTTGGGATTACCAGGATTGCTCGGAAGCATGAGTTTATTGGGTCGAAAAAACCCGATCAACATCATTGGACCGTATGAACTTCAGGCATTTCTTATGAATTCGCTAAGGGCAACTTCAACGCATCTGGCTTTTGAATTAATATTCAGGTCACCTTCGGAAGGAGTCACCATCGAACCCGTTCATACTTGGGAAGAATGCTCTATTTGTTCATTCCCAGTCAAACATCGCATTTCTGCATTCGGATACATTTTCCTATTTGAGCCAAGCATTCGAAACATCCGTCGCGAAAGCATTGTGCTTGAAAATTTAAGCCGAGATGAAATCGTTGCGCTGAAGAAGGGGGAGACGGTTTATCGTGAAAACGGAAAGGTGCTCAATCCTGACGATCATTGTCTTCCAATAAAGCCCTCAAAAAAATACGTTTACAGCGGAGACACCTCACCGTGTGACTCCCTGAGGCAAGCCGCGCAAAACGCCGATGTCTTGTATCATGAAGCGACGTTTCTTCACGAATTGGCTCAAACGGCCAAGGCAACCGGGCACTCTACTGCGCGCCAAGCGGGAATTTTGGCTCAAGAAACCAGCGTTAAAACGTTGATTATCGGGCATTTTTCCTCTCGTTACAAGAACGATACCATCTTGTTAAACGAAGCACGGCAATTTTGCACGAGTGTAATCGCGGCGAATGAAAATCTTAGGATTTCTCTTTGATTGCAAAAAGCCCCCAATTGTTATTTGGAACGGTTCTTAATAACTAAGTTTGCACTTGAATGAGTAAGCAAATCGTCATCGCTGACAGCAGCCCCGTATTTCGATACGGCCTGAGCCAAATCTTGGAAGGCAATGACGAATTCGACGTTGTAAAGCAATTTGAATCAGGCGCCCAGTTGACGGAATGGCTTGCGAAACATTCGAGTGATCTGATCATTATTGATTGCTTAGCACCTGGTTTTAGCGTTGATGACGTTCTCACTTGTCAACGCCTGAATCCTGGCGTAAAAATGCTCGCCATAACATCTTCACACAGTGGCCAAAGCATCGTTCATGCCCTGCGAGCGGGCATTACAAGCTATGTCAAGAAGGATTGCAGTATGGAAGAGGTCATGGATGCGATTTACGAAACCAGCCGCGGTGGAACTTTTTTTTGCGGACAAATACTCGCCGCCATTGAGTCGGAAAGCATCGAAATCAATGAATTGGAATTGGCTGACACAAGTTGCGATCCAATCCTACTGACAGAGCGTGAAATTGAAGTGTTAACGCTAATCTCGGAAGGGCTGACCAACGTTCAAATCGCGGAGAAACTATTTCTATCCAGCCACACGGTGAATACCCATCGAAAGAACATCATGCAAAAACTGCGTGTTAATAACACCGCCTCTATGGTTATGTATGCCGTAAAATCTGGATTTGTGAGTCCCAATCGATTCTTATTCCATCAATAGTTAAAACAGTCCAAAACTATCGTGTCATTTGGACAATGGTGCAGAAAAAGCGACCTTTGCACAGCCGCATACGCAAGAAGCTGACCCTAATGATGATAGAAACTTCACCCTTTTTTGATATTCACAAAACAGAAACATCGCGCAAAGACCAAGTTGATTTTAACAACTTGGAATTCGGTCGCGTGTTTTCGGATCATCTTTTTTTGATGGAATACGAAAATGGGGCATGGCAACGAGGCATCATTGAACCCTATGGTCCCTTTACCATGAGCCCAGCCTCCATGGTTTTTCATTACGGCCAAGCCATTTTTGAAGGAATGAAGGCGTATCGCATGGCAGATGGATCCGTCTCACTCTTTCGACCAGGCAAGAATATTCAGCGATTCAACAAGTCCGCAGAGCGAATGTGCATGCCAGAAGTGCCTGAAGATGTCTTCATGGAAGCACTGGCAGCCCTTGTAGAATTGGACAAAGCTTGGGTTCCAGATGGAGAGGAATCTTCCCTTTACATCCGACCGTTCATGGTGGCTACAGATGCATATGTTGGCGTAAAAGCCAGCGATAAATACGCATTTTCCATTTTCACTTGTCCTGTAGGCGCTTATTACAAAGGCAACGTGAGAGTGAAAGTGGAACGTAAGTTTACACGAGCTACCCCAGGAGGAACTGGATATGCAAAAGCGGCTGGTAACTACGCTGGCTCGTTGTATCCGTCCAAATTGGCGAGAGAGGAGGGGTATGACCAATTGCTCTGGACAGATGCCGTATCACACGAATACATTGAAGAAAGTGGCACCATGAACGCCATGTTCGTAATGAATGGAACATTGGTTTCGCCAGCGACCTCAGACACCATTCTAGATGGCGTAACGCGTGATTCAGTCATTCAACTCGCTAAAGATTTGAACATCCCAGTTGAAATTCGACGATTGGGGGTTGAAGAATTGAAAGAAGGGCTTGCCAGTGGAAAAATTACCGAAGCTTTTGGAGTAGGAACTGCGGCAACTATCAAATCAATCGCGGAAATTGGGATTGATGGAATCAACTATCCACTGGTGGATGTAGACAAAGCAGACGGATTGGCCCATCGGTTACTTCAAGAATTGGATGGAATTCGAAGGGGCAAAATAGCAGATCGTCACGGTTGGAACATCACTGTATGAAAATTGCTTTGAAGTGAGGTTTCTCGAAATTTCTAGACGCTTCATCGTTAGTGCGCTTTTTCTTGTCTCTAGCGGTCACATACTGGCCCAGACACGCTACCTAACTTTTGGCACAGGTGCTACACCCATGGTCCTCTCAGGGGACTACCGTGCACTCGGATGGAATCCGGCTCAGATGACGTTCTCACCACTCAATAAACCTGAATGGAAATCGGCAGCCGGTGGAATCGAATTCGGAGCTCGATTGAGTTCATCTGTTTTTGAACGCTCCGAAATCTGGGACGATTTACTGAACCGAAACAACGACGAGGCAAGCAGCTGGACGACCGAACAATGGAATGATTACGTCGATCTTTTAGGTAACGAATCCTTTGCTCTAAACGTTGATATCCTTACAGCTGCGACCGCAAAACAATGGAGAAATTGGGCCTTTGCATATTCCAATACGCAACACATCCAAGGCGAAGCGTATTTCGATCAACAACCCATCGATCTGCTCGTCCAAGGCGGTTCTTCCAACTGGATCAACGCTTTTGACCTCTTGCTGACGGCTTCAGGCGACACCATACCGAATACTGGTGATTTCACCTTGGATGAGTTGATGAGTTTTATTGGTGGAATCGAGTTGGATGGAGATGCAATCATCGGGAACATCTTGCAGGATACAAGACTTGGATTCTCATGGCATCGCAGCCATAGCATGGGAATTTCCAAGGCCTGGAAAATCGGGGAAATCGCATTGCATACGGGCATCTCTGGAAGGCTGTTACTCGGGAACGGGTATTTCAGCATTCAAAACACAGATGGCGAATTGGATGCATTTGGAGCTTTTTCCAATGGATTTGGTTTTGATCAATTGGCCACATTAGACCCCGGTAGCGCAAACTTGACTGACGTTGCTCGCTTGTGGGGACCTGTTGGGCAAGGTTGGGGATTGGACATTGGAGGGGTAGTTGAATTCTCGGACGGCATTTGGGTGTCAGCAGCCGTTTCTGATTTGGGTCAAATGGAGTGGAGGGGGGAACGTTATTCGTTTGCAACCTCTTTAGGAAGTTGGCAAACCCCGGTAGCCAACCCAGAAAACATGGCCGAAATCCTTATCGGAGCGATGACACCTTCGACGTGGTTTGAAGCCGCTGAAACAGAAACCCGAATCGTGCCGAACGGTGCAACCTTTCAACTTGGCGCTGGGATAAAACTCAGTAAACTATTGCTACTCGCAGGTGAGGTTGCTTTTGACAACCCTGAACTTTTGGGAAATTCAGGAACGAGAATGGGGGTGAGTGCAGTTTTCCAACCCGTCCCTCTTCTTCGCTTGGATGTGGGCTTGAGCAAATGGGGGGATGAAACTTATCGTGTTCCCGGTGGTTTAATGATCAGAACAGGTCAACGAGGATTCGAATGCGGCATTCAAGCTACAGACATACAAGCCTTATGGAAAACGTCACAACCAGAAATTGGTTTCCGGGCTGTGGCCATGCGTTGGGTTTGGTAATCGCTTGTTTTCTCGTCTTTTGCTTTGCCACAAATGTTGCCGTTGCCCAACCGTCAAAAGCTCAAGCCCCAAACATGGAACGAAAAGAAGTGATTACACTCGGTGCAGGATGTTTTTGGTGCGTCGAAGCCGTCTTTGAGTCAATCAATGGCGTTTTAACTGCAGAATCTGGGTACATGGGCGGTCACATCAAAAATCCTGCTTACCGAGAAGTTTGCACTGGACGAACCGGTCATGCGGAAGTAGTCCAAGTCTCCTTCAACCCAGAAATCGTTTCATTGGAAACCCTACTGAACGTATTTTTCGCCACCCACGATCCAACCACGCTAAATCGTCAAGGCGCTGACGCAGGCACACAGTATCGCTCTGCTATCTTTTGGCATCAAGCAGATCAATTGGAAGTCGCAAAGACAACATTAGCCTCGTGCCAACAGAATATTGACAAGACCATCGTTACGGAAATCACTGAAGCCAGTGCGTTTTACGCTGCAGAAGATTACCACCAAGCTTACTTCGAATTGAACGGCGAAGCACCCTATTGCAAGGCGGTTATTCAACCGAAAATGAGCAAATTCAGAAAAGAATTCCAGTCAATCTTAAAATTTGACTAACGACGCTCAGTCCTCAGCTTCCGCTTCTTCAATCAATTGATCGAGCAGGCGCTCGATTTCCTCTAACTCCGCTTCGGTGATGTCCTTCTCGAGTTTCGCCTGCTTTTTCAAGTACCGGTACATCGCACTTTTCTTAATTTCGATAGCAACGTAAACGGTATAAGAACCATCATCGGATAAATACTTTTCAGAACCTAGGATGCGCATATCCGCCAACTTTGTACTCGTAATTTCACGAGCCAACGTTTCAAATCGCGTCATGGCTTCATCCACGTGTTCCCCAGTCGTATTGCGCTGGTAATCATCAGTAACCACTTCAAAATAACTCTGAACCTGCTGGGCCAATTGTTGACGTGCGCGCATTTCAGCTTGACTTTGTGCAACAGCGTCCATTTTGCTTGAGCCATTGCCCGTACCGCGATAGTAGCGTTTATTTGACTCATACTTTGACCCTGAAAAAGGTTCCTTAACGGCCTGCCCCAATGGGTTCGAAGCGCACGAAATAAAGAAAACAGCGAATGCCAGTAGACGCGAAAAATGCAACAAGGTCGTTCTCATCGGGGTCTTAGATTGATTTGTCCCAAATATGCGAATGTCGTGCCAAACTTCGCATTAAATTTGTTTCGACCTTACACCAATGAAAGTTCTGCCCCAGTCGCTTCAAGATAGAATCGCGCACTACATGCTGCGGAAGACCAGGGGATATGACCGGGAGAAAAAAGGCGTCAACTTACGGGGAGCAGAGCAAATCTTGCTGGTTTATGCTGAGACCAACGAAGCAAGGTTTAAGCTGGTCAAGGATATCGCGATTTACCTCAAGAAAGAGTACGGTATAAAGCGCATCATGCGCTTGGCTTATGTGGATGTTGAAGAAAAATCCGTCCCATCTTGGCACATGCGAAAATTGGAATCAGATTTCTTCTGCAAATCCGATTTGAATTGGCAGGGGAGGCCAATAAGGAATGTTCAAGCGATTCTCAATACACCGTATGATATCTTGATTCAATTGGATCCGGACACGCATGTGGCGCTCGATTATTTTGTAGCTCACTCACATGCCAAAATGAAAGTAGCGAACCATTCTGAGGCTCGTTCACATGATTTTGACATCTTGCTTCCCGCTAAAGAAGGGGACAGCTGGAAACAGAGGAATCATCGAATCATTGAATTCCTATCCGAATCTCCGTTAACATGAATCGCTCAATGAACTTGAATGGATTGGGGGTGAACTTGGTCACGCCTTTCAATATGGCGGGAGAAATCGATTTTCCGGCATTGGAGCGGCTCGTACGGCACATTCGTTCTTCACGCATCAATTACATGGTCATCAATGGCAGCGCCTCTGAAGCTGCCTTGTTAAGCCTTGAAGAACAAATAAGGATCTTAGATTTTGTCTCCGAAATCAACGATAAAACCAAGCCGTTGATAGGAGGCATTCCGGGCGGAGCCACTCGAGCAAGTGTTCAACGCATTTCAGGATTCAACCGGCGGGATTTACAAGCTATTTATTGCGACGAACCTTCACCACTAGCTTCTTCGCCATCGGGCTTTATTGGTCATTATCGTTCCGTAGCACAGGCTTCACCGCTGCCCATTATCATCGAACACAAAAGTGGAATTCTGGGGTCAAATACCGCAGAAGCGTTGCTTACATTGGCTCACGAACCGAATATTGCAGGGGTGGTGGAATCGACTGGGGATGTTGCCTTACACGGCGAATTGATTCGGAAAAAGCCGAAGAACTTTTTCGTCTTGAGCGGGCGAGATGTCATGGCACTTCCCTTGATGTCAATGGGTGCAGACGGCATCGTTTCTACCATTGCCAATGCTTTTCCTACAGATTGCAGCCGGATGATGGACCAAATGGAATTCGGAAATTTCCAAGACGCACGAACCATGCATCACACTTTGGCTCCCTTGTTGCGTATCCTGGAAACGGAAGGTGTACCTACGGGCATCAAAGCCATGTTGAATCACTTCCAACGCATGGAACATTTAGTTCGATTGCCGAACACGCCTGTGTCCGACGAAATGAAGGCCGCGTTGTACCGAGAATTAGCGGAACTTCCGCAATCGATGGTTGAAAACGTGATGAGTCCAGCTTAGACTACTGGTGATGCCAATCGCATCACTTCCTCCACGCGCGCTTCAATGGCTTGAGCGTTAAGTCCATATTTCTCCATCAGTTGAGCCGGTGTTCCGCTTTCTCCAAATGAATCTTCAACAGCCACTTGCAACATGGGAGCTGGAGCATTCGACGCTAATAACTGGGCAACCAATGCACCCAAACCACCCGTGCGTTGATGTTCCTCGGCAACTACGACAGAACCGGTGCGCTTCACGGAATCCAGAATGGTCTTACCGTCCAATGGCTTGATCGTGTGGATGTTGATCACTTCGGCACGGATTCCTCTGCTTTCCAAACGCTGACTTGCCATCAATGCTTCCCAAACCAAATGACCTGTCGCGACGATTGTGACATCATTTCCTTCAGTCAAAACCTGAGCCTTACCAATTTCAAAAGGCGCATCAGGCTTCATGAAAACCGGAACCTTCGGCCGGCCAAATCGAAGGTAGACTGGCCCCTGGTGGTCCGCTACAGCTTTCGTCGCTTGTTTCGTTTGTTCAAAATCTGCGGTACAGATTACTGTCATGTGCGGCAACATCGCCATCATCCCAATGTCTTCGAGGATTTGATGTGTCGCACCATCTTCTCCCAAGGTCAAGCCCGCGTGTGAAGCGCAAATCTTGACGTTTTTACCAGAGTAAGCAATCGACTGTCGAATTTGATCGTATACCCGTCCGGTTGAAAAATTCGCAAACGTTCCTGTAAAAGGAATTTTTCCTCCAATGGTCATACCCGCTGCAAGGCCCATCATGTTCGCCTCTGCAATGCCCACTTGGAAAAACCGATCAGGAAATGCCTTCTGAAAAGCCCCCATTTTCAATGACCCTGTCAAATCAGCGCACAGCGCCACAACTGCATCATTTGCTTGTCCCGCAGCCAAGAGACCTTCACCAAAGCCGCTGCGTGTATCCTTGGATTCAGTGGGAGTCAAAGATTGGATGAATCGAGAATTAACCATTTAAAGAGAGATGAGATGTTTGACCTGAGCGAATGCTGAAAGACTTCAAAACTGAATATTCAATGGATTTCGATGCCCGAGAGCGAAAGGTAATCGTATAATCTCCGGGCTGCAATAAATATCGTCCTGTTGGATTGCCAATTCCTTCCGCCCACTGATACACCGTACGTCCCTCATTGTCTATTATGGATCCAAAACCTGTGGATGCGGCATCCAACTGCAGGTATCCAGGTTGAGGAATACTCACTTCCAAAGATTCATCTTCCTTAACCTCTATTCCCGATAGAAGTGATGGAGGATAAGTGGGAAAATAAAAATCGTAAGTGCCGACCAACAATTTTACAGCCTCATTGACGGGCACAGTTACCAACGGCTCCAAATCTCCGGGTCTATGCACTGAAACTGGAAGATCACCGTAAGGATTGCGTTCACCTCGGGCAAACTGAGGAGTCACCATGCCTTGGCCTGCATTTTCAAATCGGACGTGATTGTGCTTTCGAGGGGTGAATCGAATGCCATCCCGATGAAGCGGGGGAATGGTGTGAACGGTAATGGCATAAGTCGGAACTGGATCTACCCCGATCGTATCAGGTTCCCCAGCCAAACCCAATGTGTGTACAAACCGGTCGAGCCGTTCTCCTGTATTGGAATTGAAGACGCTCACCGGGACGTTTGTCACCGTTGCATTGCCATCTCCATCGATCAAATCAATTTCATATGAAGTGTCCAACATGGCTTGCTCGATGACAATGTCCAACACTTCCTTAAATGTCTCAGGATCCGAGGCGTCATAGAAGTGCCCCACGCATTGAAAGGTGGCTTTGTAAGCATCTTCCAATCCAATTCCGATGATGAAGGGTTTCACAATGATGCCTTGATCTTGCAACATCCTGGACACTGCACAAGGATCTTCATCGCACGCCTCTATGCCATCGGTAATGAGTACGATAACCTTCCTGGCGTCTTCCTGCGAAAAATCGTCAGCGGTTCTCTCCAAAGAGCGAGCAATCGGCGTGGTACCGCGAGCTTGGATTTTCTTTAAGGCATTTTGGATCAGCAAATTGTTGCCATGCGCAAGGGGGACCACAAGCTCCGTGTCATCGCAATCTTGCTCCCCTTGAATAAATTTGGTTTGGTGGCCATAAACCCGCAGTCCCAATTTCAATCCGGGTATACCGTAGAGCGCTCCCAACGATTCCGAAAGCAATTGTGTTGCAACCTCTATTTTCCGTTTGCCTTGCCAGTAGGCATTCATACTGTTCGATGCATCAAAAACGAACAAAATGTGCGTATTCGCTTCCCATTCCTCTGTTGGCTCCTGAGCTTGGACTGAAACTGCATAAAAGCTCATAGCAAAAACCAGCGCAATGGAACGCTGTACGAGCTTCAATGGAAAAGAGAAAGCTGACATCAGGCTTGCCAATCAGTAATCAGCCAGACTAGAATGCAATTGGTTGAGTGCTGAACTCAATTGGTCGTCATTGGGCGCGATACCGTGCCATTCATGCGTGCCTTCCATGAAATCAACGCCTTTCCCCATTTCAGTGCGCATCAATATTACCGTCGGCTTCCCAGATCCTCGATTTGATTTGGCTTGATTGATAGCGTTCCTTAAGGCATCAAAATCATGTCCATCACACGAAAGCACGTGCCAATTAAAAGCCTCCCATTTAGCCTGGAGATTTCCAAGACTCATGACATTTTCTGTGGAACCATCAATCTGTTGACCGTTGCAATCCACGAAACTGATGAGGTTATCCACGCGGTGATGAGGAGCATACATTGCAGCCTCCCAGATTTGTCCCTCCTGAAGCTCGCCATCCCCATGCAGCGAAAAAACCCAGGTATCCTCACCATTCAATCGTTTCGTCTGCGCCGCACCGATCGCTGCAGAAAGTCCCTGTCCCAAGGAGCCCGATGCGATGCGTATTCCCGGCAGTCCCTCCTCAGTGGCGGGATGACCTTGAAGTCGGGTGTTCAATTTTCTGAAGGTGGCCAATTCTTCCACAGAAAAATAACCGCGGCGCGCTAGAACTGAATACCAAACGGGGCTGATGTGACCGTTAGAAAGGAAAAATACATCTTCTCCCAAGGCATCCATATCGAATGAATCGGGGTTGATTTTCATGGTCTCGAAATAGAGCAACGTCAGCAAATCTGCACATCCAAGGCTTCCACCAGGATGACCAGATGCTGCTCCGTGCACCATGCGCACAATGTCGCGTCGAACTTGTGATGCGATTTGAATCAATTCGTGAGAATCCATGTTTTGGGCTGTTCAATGAGTACGAGTACAAAGCTACCTCAGAACGCAAGCTTGCTCGGTGCATTGTTGAGAAAGTGTTAAAAGCAATTGCACGCATCGGCTTACCTTCGCCCTTCGAATTAATTCTGAATCATGGCCCTGAAATGTGGAATAGTGGGACTCCCGAATGTGGGCAAGTCCACCTTGTTTAATTGCCTTTCCAACGCGAAGGCCCAAAGCGCGAATTTTCCGTTTTGCACCATCGAGCCCAATGTGGGGGTCATCACCGTTCCAGACGTTCGATTGAATAAACTCGCTGAATTGGTAAAACCGCAAAATGTTATACCCACTACGGTGGAAATCGTTGACATTGCGGGCCTAGTTAAAGGAGCCAGTCAAGGTGAAGGACTCGGAAATAAATTCCTTGGTAACATCCGAGAAACGGATGCCATTTTGCATGTGTTGCGGTGTTTTGATGACGGAAATGTGGTTCACGTGGATGGCAGTGTTGATCCCATTCGCGATAAAGAAGTCATCGACATGGAACTTCAATTGAAGGACCTCGAAACCGTACAAACCCGAGCGACCAAAGTCAAAAAGGCTGCGCAAACAGGGGACAAGGAAGCCGCTAAATCGTATGGCTTTTACGAAAAGGTCATCACCGTTTTGGAATCAGGTCAGTCTGCTCGTTCGTTGTCCCTTGAGGATTCAGAAGTACCAATGATGAAGGAACTGCAATTGCTCACAGCCAAACCTGTCATGTATGTGTGCAATGTAGACGAGGGTTCGGTCATTGGTGGAAATGCTCATGTGGAACGCGTCCAAGCAGCAGCGACCAGCGAAGGAGCTGCTGTGATGATTATTGGAGCGGCAATCGAGGCCGATATAGCCGAATTGGACGATGCTGAAGAGCGGCAAATGTTCTTGGCAGATTTGGGATTGGAAGAAGCCGGTGTGGCCAAGCTCATCCGCAAGGCTTATGAACTTTTAGATTTACAGACGTATTTCACGGCGGGAGAAAAAGAAGTTCGAGCATGGACTTTTCGCCAAGGATACAAAGCACCTCAGGCTGCAGGAATCATTCACACAGACTTTCAGAAAGGGTTTATTCGAGCCGAAGTGATGGGGTATGATGACTTCGTCCAATATGGTTCAGAGGCTGCGGTAAAGGAAGCGGGAAAATTGAGCGTTGAAGGCAAGGAATATTTGGTTCAAGACGGCGACATCATGCACTTCCGTTTTAATGTGTAAATCCAATGGGAAAGCACACCTTATACGCGGTTTTGGTCCTTATGATTTCGAGTTGTATTCAACCTGATACAAATAATTTTGAGCTTAACGAAATGCCTGAATCGGTTGTCGCAAAACTGACCGCACAGCAAAACGCCTGGAACAGTGGAGACATCAAGGCTTTTATGGAAATTGCTTATTGGAAGGATGACGCATTGATTTTCATTGGCAGCAAAGGTCCCACTTACGGCTTTGACGCCACCTTGACCAATTATGAGAAAAGTTACCCCGATGCGCAGGCGATGGGTACCCTCAAATTCGAACTTTTGGACTGGCGATCTTTGGGCACGAACCATGGATTGATGGTTGGCAGTTGGGCTTTGTCACGAAAAGGAGATCTTGAAGATCTACAAGGGCATTTCAGTTTGACGTGGGAGTGCCAAGAAGGGAATTGGGTTATCATAGCCGATCACAGCAGCTAAGCCATGTCATTGGAGGCACCATTGATGCTGATTCTGGCCATCACGGCTTTGACATCGTGGCAAGCGTTCAACAGGCCAGCGTTGATTGATCAATTCATTCTGCATCCTTACCGCGTAAAGCACGAAAATCAATGGTATCGATTGATTTCACATGCATTCATCCACGCCAATTTCACCCACTTGGCCCTCAATTTATTTGTGCTCTGGCAATTTGGGCTTGTGGTTCAGAACTACTTCATGTACACCGATGCGGAGCCTCTTATTCCATTGCCAGGTTCCTACAATTTTTTCATGCTGTATACAGGCGGCATATTATTTGCGGCCATTCCAGCCATGATTAAGCATGCAGAAAACCCTTCATACCGAAGCCTCGGAGCTAGTGGAGCTGTATCGGCCGTATTGATTTGTTACATCCTGCTCTTTCCTACGGCCAAACTGCTGCTCTTCTTTGTCATCCCCATGCCGGCGTTCTTGGCTGGAGCGTTATTCTTCCTATACGAGCATCAAATGGGCAAGAGGGGAGGAACCGGTATTGCACATGATGCCCACTTGTGGGGAGGCATCTACGGATTGCTATTCACATTCGCTTCGGACCAACAGGTAGGTCATCGATTCCTGCAAGAAACGATGAACTATTTCAACTTTTAGTCCAAGGGTTTACCGATCACACGGAATAAATCTTCATTGTCCTTTTTCATGAAGTATTGCTCTCGTGCAAATCGTTCTAAGCGACTTGGATCGGATGAAAGAGCGTTGAGTTGGGCTGAAGTTGCTGCTATTTCCCGTTCGTAGTGCTCCACCTGATTTCTGAGCTGCACCAGTGTTCTTTGGCTTTTGAACAGGTAAATCAAATCGATTTCCGAAATGAACGTGACCCAAACCAAGGCAAAAACAGCGGTGACGACGTAGCGGTTTTTAAAACCGGTCAAAAACCCTTGAAACCCCCTACTTGTCATCTTCATCAGAAGCTGGCTCTTCCGTCGTTAAATCCTCTTCTAGCGCCTCATTGGCACCTTCTGGCATGGACAAGAAGCCACCCTTGACTACCGAGATTTTCAACGCCTTATCACCTTTTTTGTAGTCAGCCTTTAGCAAATCGCCTTCCTCGATGTGCGCATTGATGATTTCCTCAGCGAATGGATCTTCAATGTGCTTCTGAATCGCCCGCTTTAGAGGACGTGCACCATACTTTTCATCATATCCTTCTTCAACCAAGAAATCTTTCGCCTTCTTCGTCACGTCGATGCCATAACCAAGTCCTTCAATGCGGTCCACCAAAGCACTCAATTCCAAATCGATAATGGAATGAATGTGATCTCGATCCAGGCTCTTGAACACGACCACGTCATCGATTCGATTCAAGAATTCTGGACTGAACGCGCGCTTCAAGGCTGTTTGAATGACCGAATCGCGATTGGCATTTTCATTTTCAGTTCGAGCAGAGGTTCCGAAACCTACTCCTGTACCAAATTCAGCCAACTGACGGGCACCAATGTTCGAAGTCATGATGATGATGGTGTTGCGGAAGTCAATTTTCCTTCCCAAGCTGTCCGTCATTTGACCATCATCCAACGCTTGCAGAAGCAAGTTGAATACATCGGGATGCGCTTTTTCAATTTCATCAAGCAGTACAATGGAGTAGGGGTGGCGACGCACCTTTTCTGTCAATTGTCCTCCTTCCTCATAGCCAACATAGCCTGGAGGCGCTCCGACCAAACGGCTGATGGCAAACTTCTCCATGTATTCAGACATGTCGATACGAATCAAAGATTCTTCCGAATCGAACATGAAGCGTGCAAGCACCTTCGCCAACTGCGTCTTTCCCACGCCAGTGGGGCCCAAAAAGATGAACGAACCAATCGGCTTATTGGGATCCTTCAATCCTGCTCGATTGCGCTTTATCGCTCGCGCCACGCGAACAATGGCATCATCTTGACCGATTACTTTCCCTTGCAGGTCATCGTTCATTCGCGCCAATCGGCCTGATTCCTTTTCGGCAATGCGCTGAACGGGAATTCCTGTCATCATACCCACCACATCACCAACATGGTCCACGGTTACCGTGACCCGTTTGTTCTTGCTGTCTTCTTCCCATTGGGCTTTGGCACGATCGAGCTTTTCATTCAATGTCCGCTCCGTATCGCGCAGTCTCGCTGCTTCTTCATAGCGCTGTGACCGAACGACTCGAACTTTTTCATCTTTGATTTTCTCGATTTCTTCTTCAATGTCCACAATTTCTTGAGGGACGTGAATGTTGTTCAAGTGCACCCGGGATCCTACTTCGTCCATGGCGTCAATGGCCTTGTCCGGTAAATGGCGATCTGTGATGTAACGTGCTGTCAAATTGACACAAGCTTCAATGGCCTCGTTAGTGTAAGCCACGCTGTGATGTTCCTCGTACTTATCCTTGATGTTGTTGAGGATCTGAATCGTCTCTTCAATTGAAGTAGGCTCAACCAAAACTTTTTGGAACCGACGTTCCAATGCGCCGTCTTTTTCAATGTGTTGGCGGTATTCATCAAGTGTTGTTGCACCAATGCATTGGATTTCACCTCGTGCCAGAGCCGGTTTGAACATATTCGAAGCGTCCAAACTTCCGCTTGCGCCGCCCGCACCAACAATGGTGTGAATTTCATCAATGAACAGAATCACATCGGGAGATTTCTCCAGTTCGTTCATGACCGCCTTCATGCGTTCTTCAAATTGACCACGATACTTGGTGCCTGCCACGAGCGAGGCCACATCCAGGGTGACGATGCGCTTGTTGAACAATACGCGGCTCACTTTTTTCTCTACAATGCGCAATGCAAGACCCTCTGCAATAGCGGACTTTCCAACTCCCGGCTCCCCAATGAGAATGGGGTTGTTTTTCTTTCTGCGGGATAAAATCTGCGACACCCGCTCAATTTCTTTCTGTCTCCCGACAATCGCGTCAAGTCGACCTTCCTCCGCCATTTTGGTTAAATCCCGACCAAAATTATCCAGCACAGGTGTTTTGCTTTTGGGATCCACCTTCCGAGCAGAAGAACCTCCTCCAATGGAATCTGAACTGCCCTCATCATCTTCTCCGTAATCTGTTGATTCAGCACGCGGACTCGATGGCGCTTCTGTTGCGCCTTCACCCTGAATCATAGACTCATATTCTTCTTTGGCTACATCATAGTCAATGTTAAAGGCGGAGAGCGCTTTGGTGGCGACATTGTCTTCGTCTTTCAGAATGCTCAAAAGGAGATGCTCCGTCCCGATCAAACTGGACTTGAAAATTTTCGCTTCGAGGTAGGTAATTTTCAAAATCTTCTCAGCCTGTTTCACAAGGGGGATGTTCCCTGCACCCACTGATGCTCCAGCAGTGGGTCGAATGCTACCTTCCAGTACTTTACGGAGCTTTTGAAGATCGACATTCAATCCCTCCAGCATGCGCACGGCTGTGCCTTCTCCTTCCCGGATGATCCCCAATAAAAGGTGTTCCACACCAATATAATTGTGGCCCAATCGCAGTGCTTCTTCACGGCTGTATGTAATTACATCTTTGACCCGCGGTGAAAATTTCGCATCCATGCTCTGATAACTCTTTAGATTCTCGATTCTTGCGATTCGCCAGTTCCATTCAAGGATGACAAATACGACGTTTCTAAACTACAACCCCATAATGTCAAACATCTTGCCAACAATATGGTTTATTCACATCTCATTGGGGAGATTTGTGGGTAATTGAGGCTGCGCACACCTTACATACAGCGCATTCCCGCTGTATTTTCGTTAGGCGAAAGAATGAGGGGCGAAAAGAACCAATTTAGGAATCACTGACACGATGGCAGAAGGAGAAAAGATCGTCCAGATCAACATTGCAGAAGAAATGAAGTCGGCCTACATCGATTATTCGATGTCGGTCATTGTATCCCGGGCACTTCCAGATGCACGCGACGGATTGAAGCCTGTTCACCGACGTGTTCTTTACGGAATGTTGGATTTAGGCGTTTTATCGAACCGGGCGTACAAGAAGAGCGCAAGAATTGTAGGTGAGGTCTTGGGTAAATACCACCCTCACGGAGACAGTTCGGTTTACGATACGATGGTGCGTATGGCACAAGACTGGTCCTTGCGCTATCCAATGGTCGATGGCCAGGGAAACTTCGGTTCCATTGATGGAGACAACCCAGCCGCCATGCGTTACACCGAGGCGCGCTTGCGAAAGGTCGCTGAAGAAATGTTGGATGATTTGGACAAGGAGACCGTGGATTTCCGGCCAAATTTTGATGAGAGCCTCTCCGAGCCTACCGTGCTACCTTCCAAGATTCCCAATTTGTTGGTCAATGGAGCTTCCGGTATTGCGGTGGGCATGGCAACCAACATGCCTCCACACAATTTGAGCGAGGTAGTCGACGGTGCAGTAGCCTACATTCAAAACAACGACATCACCGTGGACGAATTGATGGAGTTTGTGAAAGCCCCAGACTTTCCCACGGGCGGCATCATCCATGGGGTAGAAGGGGTTCACGAGGCTTTCCATACGGGACGAGGACGTGTCGTAGTAAGAGGAAGGGCACGAATCGAAGAGACGAAAACAGGTCGTGAGGTCATCATCGTGGAAGAAATTCCTTACCTGGTCAACAAGGCCGACATGGTGCGCAAAACTGCTGAACTGGTCAACGATAAGAAGATTGAAGGCATTTCAGAAATTCGAGACGAGTCCGATCGGAAGGGAATGCGCGTTGTTTATGAGATCAAACGCGATGCTATGGCATCCGTCGTGTTAAACAAACTGTACAAGTATACGGCTCTACAAAGCTCATTTTCAGTTAATAACATCTGCTTGGTCAAAGGCCGACCACAGTTGCTAAATTTGAAAGGCCTCATTTCAAATTTTGTTGAGCATCGTCACGAAGTGGTGACGCGACGAACGGAATTTGATCTAAGAAAAGCACAAGAAAGAGCGCACATCTTACAAGGTCTGATTATTGCCATTGATAACCTTGATGAAATCATCGAATTGATTCGTGCGAGTGCTACGCCGGAAGAAGCACGCACAAACTTGATGTCGAAGTTTGAGTTGTCAGAATTGCAATCACGAGCGATTCTCGATATGCGATTGCAAAAGCTCACAGGTCTTGAGCGGGATAAATTACGAGCGGAATACGATGAACTGCTCGCGACCATTGCCGACTTAGAGGACATTTTAGCCCGTGTAGAGCGTCGGATGGAAATCATCACTGCAGAATTGGTTGACGTCAAGGAGCGTTATGGAGATGATCGAAGAAGTGACATCGAGTTCAGCAGTGCTGACGTCCGCATGGAAGACTTGATTGCCGATGAGCAGGTGGTTGTGAGCATCAGCCACGCAGGCTACATCAAGCGCACACGACTCGCGGATTATCGATCGCAAAGTCGGGGAGGTGTAGGTTCGAAGGGAGCTACCACACGCGACGAGGATTTCGTGGAACACATCTTTACAGCGACCAACCACAACTGGCTGCTCATTTTCACCGCCAACGGTCGGTGCTTTTGGATGCGTATTTTCGAAGTGCCAGAAGGTTCAAAAACGTCGAAAGGTCGTGCCATCCAAAACCTGATTCAAATTGAATCTGATGATAAAGTACTCGCATACATTCCCGTCCAGGATTTGAAAGACGAAGAGTACGCAAACAACAATTTCGTCGTTTTGGCAACGCGCAAAGGGTTGATCAAAAAAACCACGCTCGCTGCCTACTCCCGGCCAAGATCCAACGGGATCAATGCCATCACCATCCGTGAAAACGACGAACTCTTGACGGCTCGATTGACCAACGGTGATAACGAAATCATCATTGGAAAGAAATCCGGAAAAGCCATTCGATTCCACGAAAGCACGGCCCGTGCCGTTGGCCGCACCGCCATGGGCGTGAAGGGGGTAACGCTTGAAAGTGCTGATGACGAGGTGATTGGCATGGTTTGCGTAAGAGGAGCAGACTCTGAAATCTTGGTCGTCTCCGAAAACGGATACGGCAAACGATCTGCAGTGGAAGATTACCGAATCACGAACCGAGGCGGAAAAGGGGTGAAAACCTTAAGCGTCACAGATAAAACGGGTCCGCTCATCAGCATTCTTAATGTCACCGATGAAGATGATTTGATGATCATCAACCGATCAGGCATCACCATTCGCACGGGAGTGGAAGAGTTGCGGGTCATGGGCCGCGCAACGCAAGGAGTAAGGCTCATCACCCTGCGTGGAGACGATCAAATCGCCTCCGTGTGCCGAGTTCCAAAGGGCGACGATGAAGAATTACCAGAGGGCGAAGGAGGAGAGGCTCCTGAAGCGAATGATTCGCAACCATCACTTGAAAACAACGCTCCTTCGGAAGAATAATCAATCGCAGTCCTTTTCTTGAAAACAACGCTCCTTCGGAAGAATAATCAATCGCAGTCCTTTTCTGGCATTACTTTTGCCGAAACTTTGAAGCAGAAACCACAGGATTCCATGAAACACTTTATTGCACTCGCATTCGCTGCACTCACTACCGTGGCAGTAGGACAAAAGCAAGTCGTATCGGCCTACAACGCCAATAAATCTGGCGATTATGTAGCGGCTGCAGGTTACATCGAAGAAGCAATTACGATAGAAAAAGCCGCCATCAAAGACAAAACGTGGCGCTATAGAGGTGAGATTTATCTCAACATCGCAACCGACAGTGCTTTATCCGCACAATACCCACGTGCGTTATGGACCGCAATGGAATCCTACACGAAAGCGAAAGAATTGGATGTAAAGGGAAGCTATGAGCGTGAAATCATTACTGGTTTGGGATTGGTACAAACCACTGCTGGAAATCAAGGAATCAATGATTACACGGCGGAAAACTATGAAAGCGCAGCGTCCAAATTCGATTTGAGCGCTGATGTCGCTGGCATGTTTGACGTTATCGACACCATGGCGATCTTCAATGCAGCACTGTGCTACGAAAAGTCCAACAACGTTGATATGGCCGTAGCACGTTACAAAACGTGTGGTAGCCACGGTTACCAAGTACCGAACGTGTATCTGTTTGTTGCCAACTTGCTTCGACAAGCCAACCGTGTGGAAGAAGCGTTGGCTGAATTGCAATCAGCACGTGAATTGTTCCCTCGTGAGCAAAGTCTAATCATCGAAGAACTCAATATCTACTTAGAAGGCAAAGACTTTGAAAGGGCAGAAAACAACCTCAAACTTGCTGCAGAAGGTGATCCGACCAATGAAATTTTGTGGTTCAGCTTAGGCAGTGTTTACGACAACTTGGGCAAGTCTGAATTGGCGGCTGAAGCTTATTTGAAAGCATTGGAGTTGGAGAGTAGTTATTTTGATGCCAATTACAATCTCGGCGCCATGTACTTCAATGAAGCTGTAGCTGGAATCAATGCGGCCAACGACATGTGGAAGCCACGAATGACCAAAACAGAAAGCGCCAGACAAAAAGAATTGGAAGAAGCTGCAAAGGCGAAATTCATCGAGGCACGACCATACCTCGAATCAGCACATGAAACGAACCCAGAAGACATTGATACCATTCGATCCCTCCGCGATATATACGCTAGAACTGGGCAAGATGAATTGATGCTGAAAATGAGCAATTTGCTCAAGTAAGGCATCCGCAATCGTTTCTAGGGAAAGGGGCTTCGGTCCCTTTCCTTATCCAAACTATAGTTAACATAATATTTATTATCATTCAATTGGACTTGTAATCATTTCGAATCCAATCAAATGCGAATCCTTGGTATAACGCAACATTTTTAAAAGGAAAGCCGTAAATTTGCGTCGACTTTGGAGGTTTGGCAGAGTTGGTCGATTGCACCGGTCTTGAAAACCGGCGTACCGCAAGGTACCGGGGGTTCGAATCCCTCAGCCTCCGCAAACAAAAAGCACCTGATCGGGTGCTTTTTTTGTGCCTGCTCGTATCCTTGACCGAATTAACCAGATTTCTTATATTCAACATGGCATGCAGGTAAAGTGCAACATACTCACTGGGTTTCTTTGTTTGGTCCTGGCTACAGGTGCATTTGCCCAAACTCCGCAAACCATTGACCCGCCAGAAGGCACCATCGATGGCGTCAATGTGCTTTCTGCGTCTTCCGTCATCATCCAACTTCGAGCTCCTGGCAAAGATTATGTGCATCTTCGGGGCGATTTCAATGGATTCGCCATCAATGACAATTCATTGATGCACGTTTCCGAAGATGGAAATCGGCATTGGATGCTAGTGAATGGATTAAATGGATTCCAGAATTACCGTTATCACTTCCTGATTGAAGGCATGCTTGAGGTCGGTGATCCATACACCACATTGGTTTTAGACCCGTGGAATGACCAATATATCCCGGATGATCATTATCCCAACATGCCCAATTTCCCATTCGGGCAAGCGAATTGGCCGAATGGCGTTTTCCGAACGGTTCAGACCGAATTCGATTGGACCGATGCTGGATATGTGCGACCTGCACAGGACCGATTGGTGATTTACGAGTTGCTCATTCGGGACTTTGATGAAGGTCAAACGTACCAGGATGTGGTCGATCGATTGGATTATTTAGAATGGTTGGGAATCAATGCCATTGAGTTAATGCCCGTTAGCGAATTTGATGGAAACCTCAGCTGGGGATACAATCCAAGCTTTCGCCTCGCTCCTGACAAATATTACGGAAACGGTGATTTGCTGAAATTCTTGGTCAATGAAGCGCACTCACGGGGAATGGCCGTGATCATGGACATCGTTCCTAATCACAGCTTCGGATTGGACCCCATGGTTCGCATGTATGAAAACGCAGATGGCTCCGTGGCTGAAGACAACCCTTGGTTCAATGAAATCGCCATGCACCCGTTTTCTCCCGGATACGACTTCAATCACAGTGATCCATGGACGGTGGAACATTGGAATCGTGTTTTCGATTATTGGCTTGATGAATATCACCTTGACGGTTACCGAATCGATCTTTCGAAAGGTCTGACACAAACATTCAGCGGATCCGATGTTGGCAGCTGGAATCAGTATGACCAAGGCCGAATCGATATTTTGTTCAATTATGCAAACACCATTTGGGACAATCACCCAGGCGTTTACCTCATTCTCGAACATCTCGGCGGAAACGACGAAGAAACTGTGCTGGCAAATGGTGGTTTCATGCTCTGGGGAAAAATGACTTATGCCTATACCCAATCAACGCTGGGTTATGGCGCAGATATCAGCTGGAGCGTTTGGACTCAAAGGGGCTGGAATTGGCCAAATTTGGTGACCTATTTTGAAAGTCACGACGAGCAGCGTTTTGCTCATGAAATCCAGGCTTATGGCGCCTCGGAGGGTAACTATAACGTCCAGGAATTCGAAACAGCCATGCATCGCATTGCCCTTGCAAATGCCTTTCTTTTGACGACCCCCGGACCAAAAATGATGTGGCAACAAGGTGAATTGGGATATGATCTCAACATATTCGATTGTGGGAATGGGTATTTTGAGGAGTCCTGTAAACTGAATGAAAAGCCTGCCTTATGGGAATACTTGGACGTTCCAGCTAGGCGACAATTGGTCAAAAGAATCGCAGCCCTAGCAAAGCTGAAAACCGAACAGCCCGTGTTCAATACGTGGGATTTTGATATTGACTTCGGAGGTGATGGCAAGCGACTCCAACTCTACTCCCCCACTCAAAACGCAGTCATCATCGGGAATTTTGCCACCCACGGAATCAGTCTCGTTCCGGGATTTCCATACGCGGGCACGTGGTATGATTATTTCACAGGTGAAGCGATTGTCGAGAACAACCTTTCGAATGCATGGTACCTCGAACCCGGAGAATTCCGAGTACTTCTCGACACCCCATTGCCTGTTCCAGATACCGATCCCAATACGCCCTTGATTATTGACACGGGCTGCACGGATCCGTCAGCGACGAATTATGATCCAGAGGCTCTAGGCGACGATGGAAGCTGTTTGTATGCCGTCACATTGACCTTGGACCTTGGAGACACGCTCGCGAATCCGTCAGGCGTTCATGTGGCCGGAAATTTCCAAGGTTGGGATCCCGGTGCCACTCCGATGATTTCAGATGCCAACGGAATCTGGTCGGTCATTGTCGAATGGCAAATGAACACCAACTACGAATACAAGTTCATCAATGGCAACGCTTGGGGTCAAGATGAAGGCGTGCCTGAAGCCTGTGGAGCGCCCAATGGACTCGGGGGATTCAATCGAATGTGGTCGTTCGATTCCATTGAGGGTGCTTCACCAGAAACGGTATGTTGGTCCAGTTGCACAAGCTGTAGTGTTCCCGACCCCGACGATGTTGGCGCAGCGTTTTGCGGTCCGGGCACTGCTTGGGATGCGGCCCTTCAGCTTTGCGTGGGAACGCTGGAGGAGGACAATTGTCCGGAGGATATTGATGGAGACGGCGAAATCGCAGTGACCGATTTACTCGCCCTCCTATCTTCATTTGGAGCGAGTTGTCCGACGAATTGATCCAACAAGTCAACCTTTTTATTGCACATGTTGTTGTTCCTGTGTGACAGTGATTTTCGGGTATTCAATCTGATGGGAAATCAGGCGACCAACTGGTCAGACGAATCCCGAATTGAAGTTGCAAATTGGCCTGCTGGCACCTACATCGTTCAAAGTCGCACAGGCGAAACGGCATCTATTATGGTGAGTCATTAAACAGCGGTCAATTTTTCAGGCTTTTCAACTCCAAGCGGAAAATTTGTCGCGCAATCCGTTGATATAGCGACATTCTGACAGCGAAATACATGTGAAATCCGACTTGGCGTAGCCTTTGACGAGCATGAGAAAACGCATCTCATGGACGCAAACACATTCACGCTAAAAAGCCAAGCGGTCATCAACCAAGCCCAGCAAGAAGCATTGGTTGCACAAAATCCTGCAGTGGAAACCACGCACCTCTTGCACGCCATGCTCAACAGCAGCGATCCCGTCATCCCTGCCGTCTTGCGGAAGATGGGCATCGCCGTCGAGACGTTGAATGAAGCCAACAAAAGACGGATGGCCCAGCTCAGCCAACAAGAAGGGGCTTCTCCGCAGTGGTCCCGAAATGCATCCCAAGTGTTGCAGCGAGCTGCAGGGATTGCAAGAAAATCAGGCGACGATTATGTCTCCACGGATCGTCTCTTGGAATCGTTGCTCTTGGAGGGCGATTCCACCTCGCAATTACTCAAAGACGCGGGCATTGAGAAAACTGAACTGGAATCAGCGATTCAATCCATTCGAAAAGGCGCCCAAACCACCTCTGCAAGTCAGGAATCCACGTATGATTCCCTGCAAAAATTTGCGCGTAACCTGAATGAATTGGCTGCCGATGGAAAATTGGACCCTGTCATCGGACGAGATGAAGAAATCCGCCGAGTACTGCAAATTCTGAGTCGCAGGACGAAGAACAACCCTTTGCTCATTGGCGAACCCGGGGTTGGGAAAACAGCCATTGCAGAAGGCATCGCGCACCGCATCATCCAGAATGATGTCCCGGAAAACTTGTTGGACAAAGTGATTTACAGCTTGGATATGGGGGCTCTGGTGGCGGGTGCCAAATACAAAGGCGAATTTGAAGAGCGTCTAAAAGCCGTAGTGAAAGAGGTTCAGGAAGGCGCTGGTCAAGCGATTTTGTTCATCGATGAAATTCATACGTTAGTTGGAGCAGGTGGTGGTGAAGGTGCCATGGATGCCGCCAATATTTTGAAACCGGCCCTGGCCCGCGGTGAATTGCGAGCGGTTGGAGCCACTACCCTAGCCGAATACCAAAAGTATTTCGAGAAAGACAAGGCCTTGGAACGACGCTTCCAACCGGTATTGGTTGAAGAGCCCAATCGCGAAGCAAGCATCTCCATTTTGCGCGGCATCAAAGACAAATACGAGCATCACCATCAAATTCAAATCTTAGATGAAGCAATCCTTGCCGCAGTTGATCTATCCACACGCTATGTGAGCGACCGGCATTTGCCGGACAAAGCCATCGACTTGATTGATGAAGCCGCATCCAAGCTTCGGCTAGAGATGAATTCGAAACCGGAGGAACTGGACGAATTGAATCGGAAAATTTTACAACTGGAAATCGAGCGTGAAGCCATCAAACGAGAGGACGACACTGCGAAACTGGCCGAGCTGGGCATGCAATTGGCCAATTTGCAAGAGGAACGCGATCAACTCCAGGCCAAATGGCAAAATGAAAAGGACGTGGCCGATCGCATTGCATCATTGAATGCACAAAAAGAACAACTTAAAGTCGAGGCAGAACGCGCCGAGCGCGACGGAGATTTCGGAAAAGTTGCTGAAATCCGTTATGGCAAATTGCGCGAGATAGAACGACAAGTTGAGGATGACAAAGCAACATTGCTCAGCCTGCAAGCCGATTCAAAAATGATCAAAGAAGAGGTAGACGCATTTGAAATTGCCGAGGTAGTCGCTTCATGGACGGGGATTCCTGTGCAAAAAATGATGACGGCTGAAAAAGACCAATTGCTTCAATTGGAATCCATCCTTCAATCACGCGTAGTGGGCCAACAACAAGCTGTGGAAGCTGTAGCCGATGCCGTCCGACGTTCACGAAGTGGACTGAATGACGAACGCCGGCCCGTGGGGTCATTCATGTTCTTAGGCACGACGGGCGTGGGTAAAACCGAGTTGGCAAAAGCGTTGGCGGATGCGCTATTCAACGATGAACAAGCCATGATTCGCCTCGATATGAGCGAATTCCAAGAACGACATAGCGTGAGCAGACTGATCGGATCTCCTCCTGGCTACATTGGTCACGATGAAGGTGGGCAATTGACCGAAGCCGTTCGAAGGCGACCCTACTCCATCGTCTTGTTGGATGAAGTTGAAAAGGCCCATGACGATGTATTCAACTTGCTTCTTCAAGTGTTGGACGATGGAAGGCTTACCGATTCCAAAGGCCGCGTGGTCAATTTTCGCAACACCATCATCATCATGACATCCAATGCAGGCGCAGCTGAAATTCAAGAGCGATTCAATGCCGCAGAAGGCCGAATGGATGCTGGCATCCTTGCGGCGATGAAATCCGATGCGATGGAAGCGTTGAAACACCGCATGCGACCGGAATTCTTGAATCGCATTGATGAAATTGTCCTCTTCGAGCCATTGCAAGAGTCTCATCTCCAATCGATTGTGAAAATTCAATTGAAATTGCTCGAAGACCGCTTGCAAAAGGCAGGAATTCAATTGATGATTTCCAACGAAGCCTTGGAATGGTTGGCCCATCGTGGTTACAGTCCTGAATACGGAGCCCGTCCGTTAAAGCGATTGATTCAAAACCAAATCCTGAACACCTTGAGCAAGACGCTGTTGGGAGGTGATTTGGATAAAGAAAAACCGATTGTAATCGACGTTTTCGATGATCAAATGGTGCTGCGAGCTCCAATTGAAGAAGAAGCCTATTTCGAAATCAGTTGAAGTCATTTGAATTCATGCAATGAAGGATGGTGTGAAGCGTTGTTACTTTGCACCATCCTTTTTTTCGTTCGCAAAGCCCAATGCATACACCAGCTACTCACCCAACCTGTTGGTATAGTGACCCCAAGTGGTTGGCCAACGGCTCAACTGGGGGGCTGATGCACGCGCGCATCAAAGGAATACCAGCGCTTATCACACCACCTTGGGCGCTGTATGCCACTCCAAGCAACTCGATTCCAGATACCCATGAATTTCAGCGTGCTATGCGTCTCTTCGAGCAAGCTTCCGCATCACTTATTGTCTGGGATTTGCCACCAAGCGTTCGTACCGATTTTCCGCCGTCATGGCATGTGATTGTTAAACATACGAGGCAACTCCAAACCGATGCAGAGGGCCTTTTCCCTCCTCTCCCCAAACACCGGCAAAAGCAAATTCGAAAAGCCGATAGTGCAGGCATCCAATTGATTCCTTGCACTGACGTAAAGCGCATGCTAGCCCTTCACCAGCTCGCCCGACATCGAAAAAACATTGCCTCTGATGCGAGTCAGCTGCATGCGTTGCTGACAGCCATTTTTGACACCCCCTTTCACTCCAGTTATGTGGCTGTGGACGCGGACGGAAACGACATTGCAAATGCCGTGTTTCTTCACCATTTGAATGAAACCGTTTACGCTTTTGGCGGACAAAATAGGAGCCAATATTCGGCTATCGCCACGGCCATGCTCATTTCCCAAGGCATTGAACACGCTCAGGAATTGGGACATGACACGTTCGATTTCGGAGGCTCCGAAGATCGAGGAGTCGATCAGTTCTATTCGGAATTTGGAGCGGTCAAAGTTCCACGACTGCAAACTGTTTTGGCCAAACGTCCTTTTCGGCGATGGCTGAGGTGGACGCGACCTGATTTATTCAAATAATCAGCGAACCACAGTCACCTGCCCTGAATACTCAAAAGGGGCTTCATCACAAACATGATGCGAGCGGAAAATCACGTAGTACGTGCCCTCCGAGACATTTTGATCTGGCCGCCATGCCCGTCCTGCTTGCTTCGTATTGAATAGCAGATTCCCCCATCGATTGAAAACTTGCAGATCATAATAATTGAATTGTCCCGGGTCTAAGTTTTCAAACGGCTCACCGTCTGGGCCAATCAATGCCGCAGTAAACGCATCATTTTTTGCATCGTTGTTGGGAGATATCACATTGGGAATGATGTATTCCACCCCTTGGAGAGGTGGCGGTACGACAGCATTCACCGTCCACGTAGCCTCGACATCGCAGTACGCATTGTACAGCGTGATCGAGCCTGGATACGTCCCTTCAGCCGGGAAATCCGCTTCAACGGTAAATTCATCAGAATTGATGACCCCTGGAAAGTCCCACTCGATTTCGTCCGCTCCTGATCCGAGGTATTGGAGCAGCATGAATCCGGTATCATCGCACAAGGCCAGCGGCTGAATCACCCAAGTCGAATCAAACGGAATAGCCGGCAAAACAGTCACCTCCATCGTCTCTGTATCGGCGCATTCGCTTCCAGCTCCTGCGGTTAATGTGACTTGGTACGTGCCGTATGCGGGATACGTGAAGGTGGGATTGGTTTCATCGTTGGGCAATCCTGCTCCGCCTCCAAAATCCCAAGAAAATGGACCGCTTCCAGGCGATAGATTTTCAAACGCTACTTCCAATCCTTCACAAGGTTCGGAAACGACATCGAAAGAAGCCAATGGCAAGGCCGGCAATTCCAATGGTACGGAGGCATCATTCACGCACCCGAATGCTGAAGAATTCAAAGTCACTTCAATTTCTTCATCTTGTGGGAACCAAACCGTCGAAGGGTGCGCATTCGATAACGAGGGAGGTTGTGAATTGTCGCCAAAATCCCAGGTCCAATTCACATATGAAGACCACGCTGAAGTATCCAACTCCACCTGCCCAGTCCAGCCTCCATCGTCGCAATACAAGTCAACAATCTCGAAATCTGTATCCCAAGGATCGTGGGCCGTTACTTCGAACCAAAGCGAATCGGAACACGTGCCCGTTTCGAAATACAAGCTCACGTTGTAAATGCCGGGTTCGTCATACGTGAAACTCGGTTCCGCGACGTTACTCACGTCATCGTTAGTCCCGGGCACGCCAAAATCCCAAGTGTAAGACTCACTGGGGTTTGTGAGCTGGTCAAATGCTATGGTCATTCCAGTGCACGGCTCAGGCACGTCGTACCCAGGCGATTGAATGTTGCACGTGACCACATCCAGCGTAAAATCGCGCAAGATGGAGCCGATTTGCTGTCCGTTACGCCATTCGATGACGCAAACTCCGAGCGCGAATTTCCCCACGATGTTCGGGGTTCCCGTCAACATGCCCGTTACGGGGTTGATGCTCAATCCAGCCAAGCCTCCGAGCGGATTCGGGGCATTGAAACCTGCTGCCCAACCCACAGATGTAAAAGGAGGCCCGGTCGGCGGATTGGGGATTGGAACCGTGTAAGTGCCACCCAAGAAAATGGGACATAAGGTGTAACTCAAAGAATCGCCGTCCAAGTCAGTTGCGCTGTTATTCAGTTGGAAAGAATAGTTGTTGCAGACGAATGCTTGCGGAAGTTCATTAAACGTGGGAGAAGAGTTTGGATTGGATAAGGCGACGTTTCCAGGAATAGTCGTCGTGAGTGAAAAACCCTGATCTTGAGGATTCTCCAAATTCGTGATTGAAGGCGAACGGCAACATCGCTGATGAACCAACGTGTAAGGAATTTGACTGGGTTCGAGGGATATGTTGATGATGTATTCCGCACGCTCTATGCACAAGTCTTCAGGTAAAAAAGCGCAGTTATTGGGATTTTGAGGAATAATATCCGTCACCAAGCTGAGATCCAGGTTGCCTGATGCCGTTTCTACCAAGGTGGAACCTTGGTAAATTCCGATAACCGCAGAACCATCGAATCCGGTGCCATTTGTGTTCGCTGAACTGCAATCACGGTAGATATAGCAATGCACCTCAAACATATTTTCACCAGCTGCATTCTGGCCCTGGTATTCGTACGTCATCTCCCCACCCACCAAATGCGTCGCTCCTGCCCTCACGACAAATCCCATACCGAAGGCCACGAAAAAGGCAACATTCAAGAAGTGAGCGACGTTGTTTCGGCAGATCATGGCAATCGGTTATTAGGACAATGTACGATATCCTGCACAGGAACTCGAAAGGCAATAACTTTACCTCATGCAACGAAAAGAAATTCTCGTGTTCTTGGCAACTGCCTTCCTTCAATTCAATGGAGCGATGGGGCAATCGGGTATCTCGTGCGATGTTCTGCGCTTTCAGAGTGCAAAGTCTCCATTTATCGAGGTACACCTTGACTTTGAAAGTCGCTTTTTCCAGCCCATCCAAGGAGATGGCTCATGGAAAACGAATGCGTTGATTGAGGCGGTTGTCTCTTCTTCCAGTGGCATTGTCAATTATGGGAAAACGTATGTTTCAGGCCCTCCTTCAACGGACTCACTTTCCGCCCTAATCGGCCATCAATTCCATTTGGAACGCATCACCGTTCCCGCCGGAAGCTATAACGTCTCGGTCAAAATCAGTGATGCGCACCCTGGAGCAAATTTTTCTCAAGAAATCAATCTACCGGTGATGGTGCAGGACCCCGAAGCTCCAAGTTGGTCGGATCCATTCATCGTTGAGGCATTTGCACCTGCTGATCAAACCGAACAATCCACCTTGACTCGCTCGGGTTACGAAATGTTGCCTGTGGTTTCAGCCCAACTTTCGACTCAAGCTCCGAAGCTCCAATTTTATGCCGAATTGTACCAAACTGATCAGGTAGTTGATTCGATGCTACTGGTATCATGCTGGTTAGAAGAGCCCAACGGACAAGTCGTGCCCGCTTCTCGCCGCTTTTTTCGCAAAACTGCCGCCCCTATCCTTCCCGTGTTCACTAGCATTCCACTGACCGCCAATTCAGCTGGAAAACCGCTGGAATTGGTGGTTCAAGCTGTCACCAAGGCCAACGAATTGATCGCTGAGAACCGGTTGCCCCTGCAATTCATCGATCCGATGGCTACATATGATGCCGTTGCGGCAAATGGAGACATCCCTGCTTATTTCCGTGCGTTCACGGATTCTCTCGCACTCGAACAACACATTCGAGACCACCATCCCAGGGCAGATGCCTCCCAACGCAAAACCATCGACGGGTTCATTGATTACGCTTCCGTCTCTCAAATGCAAGCATTTCTGACGCATTTCTGGGAAGAGAATGCCCCTGAAAATCCCGAGGTCGGCTGGCGTTCATATGCCACGGCCATCGCCTATGCCGACTCCGCTTATGGCGCTTGTCGTCAAGGACATGGCGCGGAAACGGACATGGGCTACATCTACCTGAGGTATGGACCACCGAACACCATTGTAAAGCGACACAATGAAACGGACTACTACCCGTACGAAATTTGGCACTATCACCGCGCAGGCGCATTCACCAATAAGCGGTTCTTGTTTTTCTCGCCACACATGGTTGCCGAATGTTTCACCTTGTTGCATTCGGACATGTTGGGAGAAGTTCAAAATTCTGATTGGTTGCACCAATTACGTAACCGTGAGAACCGTCTTCGCGTAACGGATAGTCAGTTAAACCGACTCAACCCAAGAAGGGACACTTTTTCCGGCGAAGAACCGGAGGATTTGTTCTTCAACCCGCGATGAATCCTCCAACCCAACCGCATGTTGTTGTAGCCATCTTGAATTGGAATGGCAGGCATCACCTGGAAACCTATTTGCCGTCTGTGGCTGAGTATTCTGAGGGACATGCGGAGGTCGTGGTCATCGACAACGGCAGCACAGATGATTCCATCTCTTGGCTGCAATCCTCATTTCCCAATGTGAGGATCATCGAACTTGAGGAAAACCTTGGTTTTGCAGGAGGCTACAATGCTGGTTTAGCTCAAGTCAAAGCGGATTATTATGTCTTGCTCAACAGCGATGTTCGCGTCACCAAAGACTGGATTCCTCCGGTGATAGACATGATGGAAACAGAATCATTCATCGCCTGCCAACCGCTCATTTGCAACGATTCAGATCCTGATCTTTTTGAATATGCCGGAGCAGCTGGAGGATTCATCGACCGCGATGGATTTACCTTTTGTGCCGGCCGCATTTTCGAGGTTTTTGAATCGAATGAAGGCCAATACCCCGGCAACAGGGAAGTTTTCTGGGCTTCGGGAGCGGCCCTTTTCGTGAACGCAGCTGCCTACCACAACGTTGGAGGATTGGACAATGATTTCTTCGCACACATGGAGGAAATTGATTTGTGTTGGCGCCTCAAAAACCGAGGGCATCGCATTGGCGTTTGCGGATCGTCTGTGGTCTATCATCTCGGAGGTGGAACCTTGCAAAAAATCAGCCCATTCAAGTCCTACTTGAATTTCCGCAACAACCTGTATTTACTGGTTAAAAATCACCACCGCAAACCGCTCTACCCGATGCTTTTGCGACGCATGGTACTTGATGGGATTGCGGCGATCAAATTTTTGAGCGAAGGATCCACACCGCTGTTTGGCGCCGTTTGGAAAGCCCACCGGGATTTTCGAGCGCAATTCAAAACCATGAAGCAAAGGCGTCGTCTAGAATCTCAGGCCATTAAATCAGCATCCGATTCCCCCCCATGCCAACCTTTAAATTATGCGGGGTGGTATCAACGAAGCATCCTTATCGCTTATTTCTTCAAGCACCAACACGTCTTCGAGGAACTCTCGAATGACGATTTCATGAAGTCAAAATTGAAATAGGCTTTCACGAAAGCAAATCGGTAAATGATTGAATCAACTGCCGTGCGTAATTCACGCAGTGACCAGTGCTTGCATCCGTGCCCCTCTTTTCCTTTCCACATGCTTTTTTTGGCTTGGATGCCTTGGTGAACAAGGGGCTTTGATGTCCATAGGGGCCGCTTGCATTTGCAGCACAGTGCTTTGGCATGCGCGATTGAGGGTATTACCGGCATTGACTATGGGCCTAAGTTGGGGATTGGGGTGGGCTGCTGTCCAATACCAGCAGCATTGTACCGAGCTTCAACACACTTCCATAACCACCATGTGGACGTGTGATTCAACTGACATTCTGGAATTTTCCAAGGCCAAAGCGTTGATGTGTTCAAGTGATTGGGGTTCCTTTCGATTGGAATGGAACCATGAACAACCTCCAGATTTTGCGAGGCCCATTCTTGGTACAGCATGTGAATACAACCTTTCGGGTTCGAGCTGGAATCGCTGGAAATACCAACAGGGTGCCCGTGGAACCTTAACACCTTTCATACATAACAAGCAAACCCGGCGTTGGCCGGAGCAAACTTCACCTCGAGCAGGAACCTGGGAAAGGTTGAACTCCACTTTCAGTCCAGAAGTTGCCGGGTTATTATTGGCTATCACCACAGGGGATAAGTCGCGTTTGTCGGACAGGTTGAAAGCAACATTGTCACGAGCCGGTTTAGCACATTTGCTGGCTGTCAGTGGTTACCATGTAGGATTGATTGCGCTGATTTCTGTTTGGCTCTTGCGGCGCAAAAAAATCATGCTTCGGTTTATTGGCTTGGTCTCGTTACTCGGTGTTTGGAAATTCATTGGCTTTTGCGGAAGTCCTGATTCCGCAATTCGGGCGGGGATGATGTTAACGATATATGCAGGATTTCAGCTGATGTATCGATCCGTGAGTGGAATGCATATGCTATCTCTGAGTGCGTGGTTTATGTTATTGCTCGCACCCATTCGGGCGCAACAATTGGGCACGCAATTGAGTTTTATCGCCGTCGCTTCGATTCTCTTGACGCTCGAGCTCATTTCCCACCGAACTCAAGCCAAAGCGGCGGCAAGCCTAGCCATTCCAATTGCTGCGCAAGCAGGCACCAGCTTCATCACATGGCCCATTTTCGGCCTGTTTCCGGTTCATTTTCTGCTCTTCAATCTGGTAGCTTCACCCATTATGATCCTCCTGGGATTTATCCTAGCCATTTGGTTTCTTCTGCAGCACACTGGCTGGGCACCCCTAATTCTGGCGCGATTCTCCGGGGCTATTGAGCACCTGATTGCATCCATTATTTCTTGGCTTACCACAGAGAACCAGGATCATTGGGCGCTCGATGTAAGTCAATTTCCAGCCTGCTTCGGCTGGTTTATAAGCTGTCTTTTCTTTCTCGGAGTCGGAATGGAATTAAAGGGTATGCGCTCTTGGCGCCTTCCTTTTGTTTTGGTCTGCTGCTGCTTCATAGGCGCGGTTCCATGGATTTGGTGGGTACGTCAACCTGTGATGAACGTTGGGATGCGTCATGCTCCCTATGTTTTGTTACAGACGGTCTGTACACCGTTGGTTTGGAATATTCAAGATCAATCGGCCGTCTGCAAGAAGTTTAAATTTCTATGCAATGAACCCCATCAAGTGAGACTTCTTCATCCACGAACTTATTGGTCAAATAAAGAAGGAGATTGGCTCATTCGACCCAGCGAGATGCACACAATTGGGCTCATACAAAATCGCCCATTCAGCATGAGCCAAATGGGCGATTCCAGCGTTTCGATAGCCTTCGGAGCCGACAGCAGTCTTGCGACCGCATGGGGAGACCCCGTGCACTTCCGACGCTATGCGTTTAATTCAGTTGAAGCAAGTTGGTAATGACCTGGTCTACATAACCCTCCCATTCGGGCAAATCTGCGATGGGTAGAATCGCATTAACTCGGTTATTGCGACGGCTATATATCGCCTCTACGTAAAAACCATTTAGTTCAAAAATGCACAAAATGTATCGATTCTCGACAATTCGTTGGGCGAGACAAACGCCATGATCCCACATATAATTTGTCTTTTCGTCGAGGGGTAATCGGTTGAAAGCGGTCAAGTCCATATTGGTATATAATAGTAGTGAAGTCGTAGGCCTCTTACGTATTTCGTGCCTCAAAGGTTTCAGCTCAATTCAATTAAATTTGGGCATGCGTCCATTGGAATTAATCGAGTGTCCTCGTGACGCCATTCAGGGTTGGCCCCACCCCGTTTCAACTGCGGATAAATTGGCCTATTACAGAACACTTTTGGATGTCGGTTTCAACTGCCTGGACTTGGGGAGTTTCGTTTCCCACAAAGCAGTCCCACAAATGGCCGATACCCGTGCGGTATGCAATGCGCTTCATGACGAGGGGAAGTTGGAAGGGACAACCTCGACCTTGGTCATCGTCGCAAATGAGCGAGGTGCAAAAGAAGCATTGGCGACACCTGGAATCGACTTTATTGGATTTCCGCTTAGCCTCTCAGAAACATTTCAACTCAGGAATACAAGAGCAACATCCACGGAAGCACTCGAGCGATTGCAAAACATCCGATCGCTAGTTGAGGGCAGTGACATTCGCATCGTGGTTTATCTCAGCATGGGTTTTGGAAATCCTTACGGGGACGATTGGGGCGCACAGATGGTTACCGATTGGACGGGAAAACTGAACGAACTCATCAAACCCGAAGTCGTTTCATTGAGCGATACCGTAGGCCAGGCGAGCCCCGACCTGCTCAAAGATGTCTTCACCACCGTTTTCAACCATTTTCCAAATCAATCCATTGGTGCACATTTACACGCAACACCATGGGATGCTCCAGCGAAAATCCAAGCCGCTTGGGATGCGGGATGCCGCCGATTTGACGGAGCTTTGCGCGGCATTGGCGGCTGTCCCATGGCGCAAGATGCGCTTGTTGGGAATTTGGCAACAGAGACCATTGTAGAAACGCTCGGGCTCCACGAGAAATTGGATTTGGACATGCGCGCATGGAACCAAGCCATGAGCCTCGCAGTTGATTTGTTTCAATCTGCCTAAAAAAAAGCCCCAATTTTTCAATTGAGGCAGTATTCAAAGAGGTTTACTTCAAACCGATGACGGTGCATGTAAATCTGTTCAAACTTGTGAATGTCGATGTGGATGCGGTAATGTTTCATGAGCGTGGTTAAGTGCTCATGTCTACGAGTTTATCGATAAAATGTTTCGTTTTGTCGATTAAATGCCCGTTGTCAATACCGCCAATCCCAGACCAGCAATGGTCACGAGTAATTTATTCCGATTAAAACGATGCCCATCTCCCGCTTCGAACAGGATGGTCGTGCTGATGTGCAAGAGAATGCCAATCAAAATTCCCCCTGTCCACAATGGCAGTGCTTCTTGCCAAGTGGTTCCAAGTTTGAGAAGTCCCCCATAGGCCAGCATCCCCAGCAATGGCATCAAACCAAACGTGACCAAAGCCAGCCATTGTGACTTCCTGGAAATCCCCAAAGCATCCAACATCCCCATCAAGACCAAGGCTACAGGAAATTTATGCAGAATCAAGCCAATCAGCAGCGCCGTATCAACACCTTCAATACCATGCAAATGAATGTGTCCGCTGTGATCGTGATGCTCATGATGCCCACCATGCCCATCACCATGCAGCGGCATCGATTCAATAAACGCGTGCAAACACAGGCTGATAAACATCGCCCATGGCATCGCCGATTTGTTTTCGTGTTCGTGGTGATGAATGTGGCCGTGTTCTACACCTTGACTGCCGTACTCGAGCACCCCTTGCAACAGAAAACCCATGACGACAATCCATCCCGCATGCCCATCCATGGCATACACTTCAGGAATCAAATGATTAAAAATAATACCGATTAAGAATGATCCACCAAAAGCAAGTATCAAGTTCAAGTGCTCACGCAACCGCTTCCCAAAACGATCATAAGCCAATGCTCCCGCAAGGGTGATGGCCAATAAAATCAAAGCTGCTATCCACATGGCGATTTCTGAGCGACAAGTATACAGCGCGGGCTGTCCTCCTTCAAATTGTTCATCATATAATCACCGAAAGCGCTTTGTAACTGCCATCCTACCGATTGAAAAGCTTCAGCCCAATGGAGATCAGACCACGCCCTCACGCGTTCAACGTGATGTTGGTTCAATCCTTGATTGTCTGTGTAACAAATGGATTTCTCAATCCACCCGCCGTGAACGCGTCGATGAATATCGAATGAATAAGCGCCCTTATTTACCGATTCTTGTTGTATCAGGTCAGCGATGACACGAGGCAAATTGAGGTAATCCAAAATGAACGTGCCACCAGGTCTCAACACGTGATCAATGCCGTGCAGCGTCCTCTTCAAATCCTCTTCATCGTGAAAGTACCCCATGCTGGTGAATAACGAGGTGACCACATCGAAGGAAGCTTTTGGGAAATACTTCGTAAGGAGCCGCATGTCACCCACTTGGAACACCGGATTTGAGCCAGAGGTAAGGGATTTTGCAGCATCGATGCTGTTTTTACTCAAATCGATACCCGTCACGGCATGTCCCAGTTTGGAGAATGCCTCCGCATGGCGCCCAGCACCACAGCCCAAATCGAGCAGATGTTTCGCCTGCCCATTCCAAAGTTTTTCCGAAAACGCAGCAGCGAGGTGTATCGCTTCTTCCTGATCGCGATGATCGTAAAGCACATGGTACGCTTCGGTATTGAACCACTTCACAAACCAATCGGTATCGCTTTTCCACAAATCGTTCATCATTACTCGTTGGGAATGCCCGAGCAAAGTTCGGACTTGTGATTTTATTTTGAACCATGTCCACGGTTTTTCCATCTGATTCATCCTCATCTCACTTCGAAGGAAGCATGAGCGAAGGAATCTCTGGAAATAACGGCACCACCGCTGAATTTCAATGGACAGGTCCGGTACACGATTCTTCAACGCGATTCATCGTGCATTGGCTGGAAGATCGCCTGGGCCAACTGAATGCTGGCGTGCTTCAACGCAAACGCATCATCCACATTGCCATTGAACTCCTTCAGAATCTCCATCACCACGCAGCCGAGCCTGTGGACGGCGCGACATTCCAAATTGAAGAGTCCACTCCCGGAATCTGGCAATTGAGAACGAGAAATCGCATTTCTCGGAATGATGCTCACGTTCTTCAAGACCGCTGGGAGCAATTGAAAAATTTAGGAACGGCTGATTTACGTCAAGCGCAACGAGACCAAGTTGCCCAGGAAGAAAGGAGTTCGCATGGCGGCGGCGGCATTGGGTTGAATGACATATTGCGCAAAGCAGACGGTCGAGCCGAAATGCAGATCTCACAGGAGGAACAGCACGTATTCGTTACATTCACCGCAGAATTACCCATACATCAATGAGCGTTATTCGATTAGAAGGCACCCCGAAGACCCCGCAAGTAGATTTTATCGACTCACCGCTTTCAATGAGCATTTCAGGCAGGTCCATTCCAGAGAATTCCATCGAGTTTTACCAGCCCTTGATGGATTGGGTACAGGAACATCTTTCCAATGCCGAGGCTACGGTTGAAATTTCGATTCGATTGGAGTATTTCAATACGAGCAGTAGTAAGTGTTTGATGGACTTGCTCAAACGCGTTGAAAAAATGCCCACTAAGTCAAGTGTATTGTGGTATTACGAGGACGAAGACGAAGACATGCTAGAAGCAGGCGAAGACTACGACGCCATTATCGACATGCCATTCCGATTGATTGCCTCGAAACCGTAATCAATCCAATCGCTTACCCCACCCCCAACGCTCAGGCCAGCGGTTCGCAAGCAGAAAGTACAGCGCTGCACTCATGGCCCACAACACAGCTAAATTGAACCAAGGTGTAGGGTATGATCGGTTTCCCAGTTGCTTGTATGGAGCGTAAAAGGGAGCATTCCACGCCTGCTTTCCCTGCGGCAATTGATGGATGAAAGCCGTCTCTTGAACCAATCCACGCGCTGACAAGGAAATCCGTTGAGATCGGTCAGTTTGCATCACCCAATCGTGCAGAGCATCATTGTGGTGGCGGTCTTTCATTGCTTTCAAATCGGTGTGTGCAGCAATCGATTCCCGCAATACATCCCTTTCCTTGAATCCATCTCGATAAGCCAATTTGAATGCATCGCGGAGTTCATTCATGGTGTTTATGTCCACCACCGCGTATCCCCAGCTTTCCAGCTCTTTCAAGGCTTGACTCCATTCCGTTGCCTTGACTGCTTCATCCTGCAGATCACGATAGGAATGACACCAGAAATCACGGCGCCAAGCGGCTCTTTCCATCCGGTCTTCAACAGCTACAAAAGGTCGATCTGCTTCGTTTTCGCGTGTGAGGTACACCGCCAATGATTCAAACCCCCAACGAGAAGCCATCAAATTCCCAATGACCGGAACGCGGTCGACTTGTGTGAAAATCGGGTTGAATCGATCAAAGCGTATGATGGCTCCGCCAAAAATGATTTGCGGAATGATCAACAGGGGAATGATGATGTAGATGTTTTTGGCCGATTTCATTGCGGAAGAAAGGCTCAATCCCAAAATATTCGCAAAACTGCTCAAACTGAAGAGCGTCAAAAACAATAAAATCAATGCGTTGGGAATCTTCAACACGAGAACCGCGACCGTTGCATACAACAAACTTTGGACTGCGGAAATGAGCAACATGATGCCCGTTTTGGAAGCGAGGTAGGCATTCCAATTCAAGCGCAGGAATCGTTCCCGTCGGAGCGTCGGACGATCGCGAAAGATTTCCTCTGCGCTGAAGCTCAATCCCAAGAAAAGCGAGACAATGACCGAGATGAAGAGGAACTGCGGTAGGTTTTCGCTCAATCGGTACATAAACTCACCTGGGCCACTTTGATATTTGGTGAACAGCGCAAGCAGCAAAGCCAACATTGGCGCTTGCAGCAAATTCATCCAGACGTATTGACGATTTTTTCGCTTCGCCAGCATGTCCCTTCGGCTGAAGATATTCAATTGCTTCCACCACGTTGGCTTCACTGTCGATTTCGGCAAAGCCATTGGTGCTTGCTCAGGTTTTGCTGCTTCAGGTATACCTAGAATGTTGTAATAATCATTCCATTCCTCAGGGCTCACCCGACGAACATCTGTTAAATGTCCATATTCATCTACCATACAAGATTCAATGGTCTCAAAAATTTCCTCTGGGTTCACCGTCCCACATGATTTACAAAGCGTATCACGCGAAAGGACTTGATTGGACATTTGCTTGAGATAATCCAAGCATTCCAGGGGATTGCCTTGATAAACGGGGAAACCTCCCACGTCCAACAAAAGCAATCGATCGAATAATTTGAATATGTCGGAACTGGGCTGGTGAATCACCACAAATATGACCTTTCCGCGAAGTGCAAGCTCCTTCAGGATGTCCATGATGTGCTCGCTGTCCCGACTGGACAAGCCACTTGTGGGCTCATCGACAAACAGAACCGATGGTTCGCGAATCAACTCAAGCGCTATGTTGAGCCTTTTGCGTTGACCACCTGAGATGGTTTTGTCCATCAACGAACCGACGCGCAAGTTTCGAATTTCCCACAGCCCCAATCGCTTCAGCGTTTGATCTACCTTCAACTCAATGGATTTGACATCCTCATCTCCTAAACTCAATTCTGCACTAAATCGGAGGTTTTCATAAACGGTCAATTCACTGATGAGCGCATCTTGCTGGGCAATATGGCCAATGCTGCCCTTTACATCGAGTGTAGGGTCGAACACCGAATTACCATTCAGCATTACACTCCCAAAAGTCGGCTGTTGCGAACCGTTGAGGATGTTGAGTAAGGTCGATTTTCCCGAACCACTTGCCCCCATGATGCCGAACAGCTCCCCTGCTTTGGCGTTGATGGAGAGCGGCCGCAAGGCGGGTTCCTTCGGATAAGCAAAAAAATGAGCAACATCAATGGCATTGAATTCAATGTCAGCGTGCTGGTGACCGCAACTTTGGCACATTTGGAGCAAGTCACTGAAGAACAATGCATGACCGCTTAGGTCTTTTAGTACACTGCCCTGGGCCATAGCCGTCGTAATACCACCGAGGAGTGGATTTCCATTCAATCGCAATCCACCGGCACCGAAATCTTTGATGAAAAACAAATCATCCAATGAAGTCTTGCATGCTAAAACAGATGAGGACTCGTCGTGCGCAAAAGCGAGTGGGAACAGATTCTCTCCCAACTCGTGTTCCAACGAATCGCACTTCACCATGATTTTAATCGCAGTTGCATCGGATGGATCTACATTAAGTGCCTCTGCAACGGTATTCAGAAAACTATCAGCATCATCAATCGTGCCGGTAGAATTGGCCAATTCCGTAAGTCGAGTGAGCATGATCAGTCGATCACTTACTTCCAATTCAGACTGAATCTGTTTGGCTAATTTCAGCAACCTTACCGATAATTTGGACTTGCGTTTTGCAAGTTTGATTTGATCCGTCTCCTGCGCATTGCCTTGATTGAGGTCATTCAAGGCTGCATCGTAATGCTTCAAGTATTGCTCAGTGAGTTCATAGGATAACCTTCCAGATAAATATCGCTGAGCGGCCTGACGACCTGACATGGCTTCGCGCGACGATCGACCTGCCGCGAATACCGCGAACAGGCTCATGAGCGCATCCAAGATTCCAGTGGTCATCATAGAGTCCACATACGGAAAAGAACACGGAATGTTGCGATTAGGCGATTAAAAACGATTATTGCTGGCGCTCATAGCACCCTTTGTCTGGATTTCCTATCGATCGAGGCAACCCGTCTAAATCCGAAGAAATGCTGAATTGAGATGCACCGCCGTCCCACAGTGAATTGTTGGAACTCAAATGAAAGTCACGGTCGGTGACTGAAACGAATGGGGGTGCATTTTCGGTTGTGGTCGCCTCAAGAATGAGGTATGGAAACTCGTCATCCTGCACGTCCACAGCACAATTGCGAAGAATTGGATTGACAGGAGGCGCCAACAAACTGACTACGAGCTCGTCATAATCCGTCAAACTGTAATTGTTGCCCCAGAAAATGCAATTATTGAATTCGGAACCCTCCAAGGAACGAACTTGAATGTTCCCGTCGATGTCTTCATACCAATCGGTAAACAACACAGATGGAGCCTGCCTCACGCCTTCTGACCAATAGTTGGCGAAGGTGCAGTGATCCAGTCGATACCTCCCTCCCAACGTAAAGGCTGCAGTGGTCTGTCCACAGTCATAAATCAGGTTATTGAATCCCTCTATGGTTGCGCCCTGCGCGTAAAGTCCATAAGCCGACATGTTGTGTACGATTGTATTTCGAACCGTCAACGCGGGAGTCGCAGCAGTTCCCGTCGTATCAACTTGCATACCAATGGTTCCATTTTTGAGGATCGCGTAATCCATGGTACATCCAATTCCGCCGTACACCCACACCCCACCACGTTGTGCCGTCACTTCCTCAATACCATACTCCGTCTCAAATTCAAAGCTCAACTCAATGCCCCATTGTCCAGGCACATCCTCGTATCCTTCATCCAATCGGTCTCCTTGAAAAACGACTTCATCTCCCAGCGTTCCATTGACATGCAGCGTGGATTGGTACACCAACAACCCCCCGCCGTCGTGCACATGAATTTGGGTTCCCGGATCGATGGTTAATTGGCACCCCGGTTCCACTTCAACAATGCCATAAATCACATGGGGCAAATCGTCACTCCAAACCTCGTCGCATGATGGCAACGGCGTAATTTGTTCCAAGCCGCCATGAAAGTGAGCATTTTGGCCCCACGCGATGAGGTGGACGAGTTGTTCCTTTCCATTGGCGTTGAAGCGTATGCCGTCCTCAATAACAAACGGCAAGGACGCCGCACTGGGATCCACAGTGACCTCGATGAACACCCACATGCTGTCTTCGGCGAGCAAGGGCCAATCTTCTACTCGCGGTCCTACCTGGCCATCGATGTTGACTCGAAACGGAGAATCCGACCCTCCTTCGAGTTCTATGACATCGATTCGAAGTGCCTCGCTGTTTGGATTGAAGACTTTGAGCGGAAGGGTTACAGAACCGACTGTGGTGAAAACCGTGTCAAAGAATATGGTATCCGCCGAAAAATCCAATTCCAAATCTGGATTGTCCGAGAAACTCACCCGTGCGCATTGCGAAAAAAGAGTCAACGCCAGAACCAGCACCACCCAAATCACACTGGGCAAAAATTTCATCGTTCCTTCTCTATGGCGCATGATTCACAAAGATGCTGCATATTCGTCGGATGAACGCGATTCACAAGGAATTCATTGCACACCTTCAGCAGGTTGACCCCATTCTCCACAAGCTCGTCGCGAAACATGGGGAGATTCCTTTACCAGAGCCGCAAGATTCGTTCTCGGCTTTGTGCAGAGCCATCATCGGTCAGCAACTGAGCACCCGTGCAGCAGCAACCATTTTTCAGCGATTTCAATCGTGGGCCTCTACGGAGTTATCTGGCGTTGGCAACCTTCCAAATCTCATTCAGGCAACAGAAGATCAGACACTCAGAAGCTTGGGTGTCAGTCCACAAAAACTCTCTTACCTACGCGCTTTAAGTCAAGCCTGGATTGAAAATCCCGAGTCTTTTGCCCAGCTGCATGAAAAATCTGATGAAGAAATCGTCTGCGTTTTGTGTGGTATCAAAGGAATTGGAGAATGGACAGCGCAGATGTTTCTCATCTTCACCCTGCACCGACAGAATGTTTTTGCGCCTGGAGATTTGGGCATCAAAAAAGCCATGGGAAACCTGTACGGCATTCCCATGGCTTCTTCATTAAGTACATTTTCGGACCATGCAAAAGTTTGGTCACCTTATCGTTCGCTCGCTTGCTTGCATTTGTGGCGGTCGCTTGATGCGAGCGACAGCAATTAGCCCAAATAACTCTTTAAAATGCGGCTGCGGCTCGTATGCTTCAGTCGTCGGATGGCCTTCTCTTTAATTTGGCGGACGCGTTCACGTGTCAAATCAAATCGTTCGCCAATTTCCTCCAGCGTCATAGGATGCTCTCCATTCAATCCGAAATAAAGTCGAATCACATCTCCTTCACGCGGAGTTAAAGTGCGCAATGAGCGCTCGATTTCCTTTCGCAACGATTCCGTCATCAAATCCGTGTCCGGAGAAGGCGTGTCGCCGGTGCGCATGACATCGTACATGTTGCTCGATGACTCATCACCATCCTTCAAAGGTGCATCCATGGAAACATGACGACCCGCATTTTTCATGCTTTGCTTGACTTCATCAAGTGTCATGTCCAAGGTTTCTGCCAATTCCGCAGCCGTTGGCGGACGTTCGAATTCTTGTTCGAGACGTGCGAAAGCCTTATTGATTTTGTTGATAGAACCAATCTTATTCAACGGCAGTCGAACGATTCGGCTCTGTTCAGCCAACGCCTGCAAAATGCTCTGGCGAATCCACCACACGGCATAAGAAATGAACTTAAATCCGCGGGTCTCATCAAAGCGCTGAGCAGCTTTGATCAGACCGAGATTGCCCTCGTTGATTAAATCAGGCAAAGAAAGCCCTTGATTCTGGTACTGTTTTGACACCGAAACCACAAATCGCAAGTTGGCTTTGGTGAGTTTTTCCAAAGCCACTTGATCTCCCTTTTTAATCCGTCGCGCCAACTCCACCTCCTCTTCCGCTGTGATCAAATCGACACGTCCAATCTCTTGCAAGTATTTGTCAAGGGATGCCGTTTCACGATTGGTGACCTGCTTGGTGATTTTGAGCTGCCTCATGGAAAGAAATGCTTATTCGTCGTTTAAATTAAATCTCTAAAGTGCGGGAAATGTTGCATCAACGGTGTTAATCGTTGTTGCTCTCTTCACGTCTTGGTCCTCGATCTCGGTTGCGATCGCCTCGTCCGCGATTGCGGTCTCCTCGGTCTCCACGAGGACGCTCGGGACGCTCAACATATCCTTCGGGTTTTGGCAACAAGACTTTTCGGCTCAACTTGATTTTGCCTGTCTTCTCATCGCGGCCCACAACCTTGAATTTCACTACTTCGCCTTCCTTCAAGATGTCCTCAACCCTTTCCACACGCTTCCAATCCAATTCCGACACGTGCAACAATCCATCTTGTCCAGGAATCACTTCCACGAATGCACCGTAAGGCATGATGCTTTTGACCTTGCCTTCGTATTCCTCGCCGATTTCGACCGTTGGAGGGAACGCAATGGCTTTCACCTTCGCAAGCGCTGCGTCGATTGCTGATTTATTTGATGCAGCAATCTCCACGATACCCTTTCCATCGACATCTTCGATGCTGATGGTAGTCTCTGTCTCGGCTTGGATTTCTTGGATGATTTTTCCACCAGGACCGATGATTGGGCCGATGGCCTCGCCCGGTACAACCAAAGTCACAATGCGCGGTGCATGCTCTTTGTAGTCGCTGCGCGGTTCTGAAAGGCTGCCCAACATTTCCTTGCGGATGTGATGTCGCCCATCACGTGCTTGAGCCAACGCCTCACGCAACTGCTTAAAGCTCAGACCTTTGATTTTAATGTCCATCTGGCACGCTGTGATTCCGTGCTCAGTTCCTGTGACTTTAAAGTCCATATCACCGAGGTGGTCTTCATCGCCCAAAATATCCGAAAGCACCACATATTTGCCCGAATCCATATCCGTGATCAATCCCATTGCAATGCCCGAGACTGGAGCCTTAATTGGAACTCCACCATCCATCAATGCCAGCGTGCCAGCGCAAACTGTAGCCATGGAAGAAGAGCCATTTGACTCCAAAATTTCACTCACCAATCGAATGGTGTAAGGACAATCCTCTGTGCTAGGTAAAACAGGCTTCAAGGCACGCAAAGCCAAGTTTCCGTGTCCAACTTCCCTACGGCTCGTACCACGCAATGGACGCTCTTCCCCAGTTGAGAACGGTGGGAAGTTATAGTGCAACAAGAACTTCTCATTCTTACGGACCAGCGCACCGTCGATCAACTGCTCGTCGAGTTTCGTACCCAAGGTCAACGTTGTCAAGGACTGCGTCTCTCCCCTCGTAAAGATCGAACTACCGTGTGTGCTGGGTAGATAATCCACTTCCGTCCAGATAGGTCGAATGTCCGTAGAAGAACGACCATCCAGGCGAATGCCTTCATTCAATAAAAGGTCGCGAACGGCCTTCTTCTGAGCAGAGCTGATGTATTGACGCAACATGAATCCCTTGTCAGAAATTTCCTCTTCCGACAAGCTTGTCAAGAACTCCTCTTTCAATTCGCTGAACTTGGCCTTGCGCTCTTCTTTTGTGCTTCCCTGTTTTGCGGCTTCGTAAAATTTATCCGTCAATGCGGCATTCACCTTAGCCCGCAAATCTTCGTCATGGTTCTCATGCGAATATTCACGTTGAACACCGTAGTGTCCCGTTTTCTTTGCCAACTCGATTTGGGCTTCACACTGCTTTTGGATAGCGGCGTGGGCTGCTTCGATGGCGTCAACCATCTCGTCTTCGCTCACTTCACTCATTTCCCCTTCCACCATCACGATGCTGTCCATGCTGCCTGCCACCATGATGTCCATGTCAGCGCGCTCCAATTCTGATCGGAACGGGTTGATGATGAATTCACCATCAACACGTGCCACGCGGACTTCCGAGATGGGACCATCAAATGGAATATCACTGACTGCAATGCACGCTGACGCTGCCAAACCCGCCAAGCTATCTGGCAAGACTTCGGCATCCGCGGACATCAATTGAATCATTATTTGTGTTCCAGCATGGTAATCACCTGGGAATGTTGGACGCAACGCGCGGTCCACCAATCGCATCACAAGTACCTCCGTATCAGAAGGTCGCGCTTCACGCTTGAAGAAGCCGCCTGGGAAACGCCCGGCAGCAGCATACTTTTCTCTGTAATCAACTGTTAGTGGCAAAAAGTCCACATCATCACGCACATCATGCGCTGAAACTGCTGTCGCCAGCAGCATTGTATCGCCGCTCCTTACGACGACTGAACCGTGCGCTTGCTTGGCAAGTTTGCCGGTTTCAATGGTGATCTCGCGCCCGTTGCCGAGATCAATGGTTTGGTTGTGTACCGTGTAATTCATCTTTCCTGTAAAATCATCCTAAGGCATTTCACCCCGTTGGGTGCAAACGCAAAAAAACGAAGAAGGCAATGGTACCTTACCAATGCCTCCCCCGTTTATAAAATTCGTCATTAGCGACGCAAACCGAGTTTTGAAACAATTTCGCGGTAGCGTGTAATGTCTTTTGCTTTGAGGTAATCCAACAACTTCCGGCGCTTACCGACGAGTTTGATCAACGCGCGCTGCGTGTGATAGTCCTTTCGGTTTTGCTTCAAGTGCTCCGTCAAGTGAGCAATTCGGAAACTGAACATGGCGATTTGTGCTTCTGCACTCCCCGTGTCCTTTTCATTCGCACCAAAGGTTGCGAAGAACTCTTTCTTTTTTGCTGAATCTAAATACATTTCGAAATCAAATTGATGTTCGTGATGCCAAAATTGGAGCCGCGAAGATAGATTGTTTTCCTACGCAATCCAATGAATCCTGCGGATTTATTCCGCTTTCGAAAAATCTCCCATGGCGCGCAAGCTGAAAGCCAATTTGGATTTGAGTTCTTTACGCTCAACAATCGCATCCAAAAAACCATGTTCCAGAAGAAATTCTGAGCGTTGAAAGCCTTCAGGAAGGTCTTTTCCTATTGTCTCTTTTACCACGCGTGGACCAGCAAAACCAATCAACGCATTCGGCTCAGCAATGTTCAGGTCACCCAGCATTGCGAAAGAAGCGGTCACGCCTCCCGTTGTCGGGTCCGTCAACACGCTGATGTATGGCAAACCTGCTTTGGCAAGCAAAGACAACTTCGCGCTAGTCTTGGCCATTTGCATCAAGCTCAAGCCCGCCTCCATCATCCGAGCCCCTCCAGATTTGCTGATGCAAATGAACGGACACCCTTTTTTCAGCGCATGGTCAATGCCGCGCGCAATTTTTTCACCGACCACGCTTCCCATCGAACCGCCAATGAACTGGAAATCCATGCAGCTGATAACCACAGGCATTCCCGCCAAATCGCCTGATGCCGTGCGCAGCGCATCTTGAAGTCCCGTCTTTTTCTGAGCCGCATTCAAGCGATCTTTGTAGGCTTTGGTGTCTTCAAATTTCAGTGGGTCGGCGCTTGTGATTTTCGGTGCGATTTCCCGGTACTTACCCTCATCAAAAAGCATATTGAAATAGGCCTCACTGCCCATTCGATCATGATGCCCGCAGTAATTGCAGACACTCAAACGCTCGGTATGTTGCTGGGATGTCACGACCGTTTTGCAGCTTGGACACTGATACCAAGCACCTTCAGGAATCTCCTTCTTCTCTGTGCTCTTGGTCGTAATTCCGTCTTGAATTCTCTTAAACCAACCCATTTTTTATCCGTTTAGCGCTTCAAAGGTAAACACTCCGTTGGTTTCTCAGAATGCATGTCCCAGGCCTAAGTGAATCCTGCCCCGAGGACCTTCATTTCCAATCCACCTCACTCCCGCTGGCTGGGCTGGATCGTGCAGTCGCACTGCGCCATCAAGTCTTAACAAGAAAAAATCAAAATCAAGCCGAACACCTAAGCCACAACCCCACGCCATCGATTTGCTCGAAAGGGTGACAGCCTTATCGGCTTCATCGTGCGGGAGCAGCCAAACATTGCCCACATCCGAAAACCACGCAAGCTCCAATGCATCAGTTAACTCCCTGCGGTATTCGACAGATGCTTCGAGTTGCACATCACCCACTCCCAGTGCCGCCCCCAATCCCTGGTCTTCCGAATTTGCAAACCCCGGTCCTAAGTCGCGAACTGACCATCCCCGAATGCCGTTTGCGCCACCTGCATAAAATGCTCGATCGAAAGGAACGACCTCCGCATTTTTACCCGTCAAAGCGCCGCCAGCCTTGATCCTCCCGTTCCAACTGGCTCGAGATGAGAATTGTTCTGAAGTTGAAACCGTCCATTCACTTTCGCCTCGGATGTAGTGAGCATAAGGAATGCCCGCCAAGGAAAATACTGTTTCTGCATTGTCCGTATATCGAGATCGATTCCACAAATCCAGCCCGATGCCCGTCCATTCAATACCCGTTCGCAAAAGACCATGCACAGATTCCTGCCGCCCCCACTCCGTGGACCATTCAATTCGCGACAACAAAGATGTATAATCTGCAAACCGTGCACTCAAAATGGGGTTTGCCTGATCATCTAACCATGCCGTGAATTCAGGTTTCGCGTCGATATCGGAATAGCGCAATTCGATCGGAACGATGGCAATGCGGCTGTTGCGTTCAGGATTTTCAATCAACTCAAACGCATAATTTAATCCAATGGCTTCACGCACATATTCGGGACGAATTTCCCTCATCCAATTCGCAGCTAATGAGGTGCGCGCTTGATTGGATGGTCGCAACCGTGACAGGCCAATTGGAGGAATACCCGCTGTTGAATAATTCATTTTGATGGACCACGTGCCGCTATTCGGAATGATATTCTCTTCACTATAGCTGAAAGGTTTGATGGAAAGCAGACCTCCTGACATTTCAGCACCCCAAACATCCCCGTTACCGGTGAGGTTTCTATCCTGCAACGATAACCGAACTAGCGGTCCGTATCGCGCATCGCTGCGCACCATTTCAATTCCAGAGCTGAATTCAAAACGTTTTCGCAAATGGATTCGGACGTCGATTTCGTAAACATCCTCCGTTCCCGTTCCTGGAACCAGCAGTCCTGGAATTTCCACCCGACCAACGCTTGGGAGCCTGGTCAATCGCTGGTACGTTTCTTGCAAAGCCGTCTCATTGAAACGCATACCAGAATCCAGCGCAATGAGAAAATCCACCAATGCTGAATCCAAGCAAATTTGAGCGGTATCGACCGATTCGTCGCAGTGCCAAGCGATCGAACCAAATCGCGCAGCCCGATGGGGAATGGGCGAGCCATTCTCATCCCAATCCAATGGCAAAACCTGACCAGTTACACGAACACCGTTATTGGCTTCGAGATTTGATGAATCAGCAGTGAACGCAAAATGAGAAGATTGAATGGTGGGAAATCCTTTTTCACGAAAATCTGCAGCCAGTCGCGCCCGAAGATTTTCCAACTCGGTCACATCGAGTCGATCACCAATTTTATCTGGAACGGACGCAATAAGAGGATGGCCTTCTACACCTGATCCTTCAACCTGCCAATTCCAACTTGAGATAATCCAAGGCTTTCCCAGATTCAATTGGTATTCAACCGCAATCCGATCTGAGCCCATTTCCTGCTTTACGACGGTGCACGTTGCATCCAAAAAACCTCGCCTTCGGGCCAAGCTCAACAAGTTCATTTGGGAACGTTCCGTCAAAAATTCATCATAAATAACCGGTGCTTCACCCATGCGATTCGCAAGCCACCACCGGAAACCACCTTCGGAACGGCCCCGTTCTTTTCTACGTTCAATGGATCGGTAAAGCGCTTGCTGCGAAACCAATAAATTCAATCGCATGGGCACGCGAACTCCGAAAAACCGACTGTTGGCCTGTTGCCTGAGGACGGCAGTGTAAACATGCTCTGGCTCCGGTTCAGAGGCATTTACGATGACTTGAGCTTCGTGCAGCAGGCGTTGGTCATCACTTAAATTTCGAGTAGGAGAACATCCTGCACCAAGGAAAACTGCACAGAAACCATAGATTTGCCAACGGTATAGCCATCGACCCGACATGACCCGCCAAGAAATCCAATTGATCCGATCGCTGCGACA
>Ga0181568_10000100_pt1 | contig 65474 bp, 39 predicted proteins | sample 101ome_20_FD_133758 | JGI IMG/M metagenome (GOLD analysis project Ga0181568, IMG submission 133758) | Coastal salt marsh microbial communities from the Groves Creek Marsh, Skidaway Island, Georgia - 101404AT metaG (megahit assembly) | ecosystem: Environmental > Aquatic > Marine > Intertidal...
GCGCGCTCCGCGCGAGGCGACGAAGGAGGCGTCCCTTGGCCGCCGCCGCCACTGCCACCGATTTCGCGCGCGCTCGACGCGTTTTCATCGCCGTCGGCGTGAGTCTCCGCGACGGCGGTGTCGCCCTCGGCCGCCGCCGCAGCCGCAGCCGCAGCCGCAGCCGCGGCCGCGGCCTCGCGTTCCTCCTTTTGTTTCGCCTCCTTTTCTCTCTGTTTCTTCTGCGCCATCTTCTCCTCCATGTCCGCCTTGTACGCCTTGAGCGAGAGCAACGGCGCGCGATGTTTCTTCGCCTTGACCTCCGATTGACTCGGCGCCTGCGCTTCGCCCACGCCTCGACTCCACGTGGGAAAGCATCGACACATGGTCTCCTCGCTGAGCGTCCTTCCCAGGACAAAGTATCTAAACTCCTCCAACGCGCTCGCGCTCGCCGCGTTGGCGCACGCGTCTCTCGCGTCCTCCTCATCCGCGTCACCGCCGCCGACGACGACGGTGGCGTCGCTCCCCTCCTCGACGACGGTCGCGCGCGTCGGCGTGAGCGTCGGCGTCACCACGAGCATGACCAGCAGCGACATCGCCCACACCGCCCCTCCGCCGACGACGACGCGACTCGACGCTCGTCGGCGCCCCCGTCGCCGTCCATCGACGCGCGTTCGACGACGACGACGACCGTCACCGTCGCCGTCGTCGCCTCCCATCGCGCGCCCCGACGACCGACCGACTGTCGCGGCGTCGACGCAAGACACAATCAATCACGCGCGTCGCGTCGTCGCCGCCATTCGAGTGACGGGACGTTTTTTGACTTGACTTTCAAACAACAAACTATAGTCACCATCCATCGAAAAAGTATCGGGGATCTAGGGTTCAGACCCGACCCCTCCAGTCCGAGAGCGCACTCGATCTTCGTTTCGTTTCGTTTCGTTCGGTCGTCGTGGGGAGTGGAATCGACGTCGTCGACGGAATGGATGACGAGTGGACGACGGACGAGTGGACGAGCGACGAGCGATCGTGAGAGCGATCGTGAGAGCGATCGAGCGATCGAGCGATCGTGAGAGCGAGGGACGATGGACGCGCGCGAAAACCGCCGGGACGACGACGACACGGACGACGACACAGACGACGACACAGATGACGATGATGTGTTCATGACGACGAGGCGCGACGACCGAGACGACGCGGACGACGACGCGCGAGACGATCTCGTCCCCGACGAGACGACGACGACCGAGACGACGTGGGACGCGCGCGTCGATTCTCTTCGCGAGGCGGTGCGTCGGTACGAGCGCGCGACGCGGACGCACGACGCGTGCGAACGAGAAACGGTCGCCGCGCGACGACGACGACGACGCGCGCGGGCGCGACAGCGCGTCGAGGAGGCGGCGGCGCGCATCGAAGCCTTGTGCGACGCGGAGACGACGCGTTTCATCGCCGGGACCTGTTCCAAGGGCGCGATCGGGGACGATGAAGGCGCGGATGCGTCGCGCACCCAACCATCGCCTCTCTCGCTCGACGACGACGACGACGACGACGACGACGACGCGCTCGAATCGCCGACGACGATGGAACGCGCGGCGCGCGACGACATCGAACGAGCGCGACGTGCGTACCGATCGAGACGCGCGCTGGAGAAGACGCACGCGTCGGCGTTTGCCATAGAGCGGAGTTTAGAGGAGACGAGACGCGCGCTCGACGCCGCGCGCGTCCTCAAAGACGGCGAAGACGACGAAGACGACGCGTTGGTCGAGATTGACGCGCGTCTGCGCGCGTGTCGACGGTGGTGCGCGCTTGATGCGCTGAAATTTTAATGTCATCACTACTGTACGTGCTACGCGCGCGCGTGTCGACGACGCCGACGCTTCTTTTGTGTCCTACCATTTCATCTTCCCGGCCGGCGACGGTTTCTTCTTTCCGGCCGGCGCGCCGCCTCGCTTCTTCGCCTTGAGCGCTCTGTACGCGGCGATGGCGCTCTCGCGCGCCGAGTGGACGTTCGACGTCGTCGCACTCGCCGCGTTCGTCGCCGCCTCTCTCACCCGCGCTTTCCCCATCGTCGTCGATGCCTTCGCCGCGACGGCGTCCGACGCGTCGCCGTCGAGCCGCCGCTTTTCGCGAAGTTTTTGCTTCCACAACATGTCCTCCTGCGCCTTGCCCATCTTGACGTACGATTTCCCGTTGAACCCATCGACGTGTTCGTCGAATAAGACTGTGAATTCTTCTAAAAACGTCTCGCTCGCAATGTTCACGTACGTCGACGTCTTCGCCAATCCCTGTCCGCCGTATTTGGCGCGCACCGGTTGGAGCACGGGGGCGATGACGGCGTCCACCTCTCTCGTCGTGAGCGCGCGATGTCCGTGCGCGGACACTCTCAGCGCGCGCATCAATCTCGGTTTCGCCCCACCTCTCGACGACCACGTGCTCTTCTTGCTCTTACTCGTCGTCGTCTTACTCGTCGTCGTCTTCCCGCCGAAGACCGTCGAGGCTGAGGACGCCCTCGCACCGCTCCCGCGTCTCGCCGCCTCGGCGCGCGCGGCTCGCTCGGCGTCGAACGTGCGCGCGGTGCGCTCGGCGTTCTCCGGAAGACCGCGCCCGTGGGCGTACTTCTTCAACAGTTTCCCCATGTCCGCCGACGACGACGAGGCGCGCACTGCGGAATGGGTGAATGAAGTGACATGAATGACACGGTCGAGGTGTCCCCGCACTCTCCGTCGAGCGCGAGGGGGGAGAGAGACGCGCGCGTCGTCGTCGTACCCCGTCGTCGTATCCCGTCGTCCCCGTCCCCGTCGTCGTCATGTTGGCGCGCGCGCTCGCGCGAACGACGACGTCGACGTCCATCGTCGTCGCGAGACGAACGCTCGGGGAGACGGCGGCGGCGCGACCGTGTGCGCGGCGAGCGACGGTGGTGCGCGCGCGGTCGACGACGACGACGACGACGACGTGGATGACGACGACCGTGACGGCGTCGACGGTGCGCGCGCGCGAGTCGCGACGCGCGTCGACGTCGACGACGACGCGCGCGAGACGACCGAACGGGGGCGCGGGACGACGCGTTTCGAGCGGAGGTGGCGGCGGTGGCGTCTTCGACGACGGCGACGACGCTGTCGGCGCCGAATCGTCGGGAGATGAAGATTATTTCGCCGGTTTTCTTCCGAATTCAAAGTCCACGCCTCTGGTTCCGGAGAACGCCGCCAGAGGCGGGCGCGCGAAAGGCGCGGCGTCGCCGCGCTTCAACGGCGAGGCGTACAAGACGCCCGCGGAGAGACGACGGGCGCGAGACGAGGGTGAACGTCTCAATAAAGCGCTGGCGAGTTTGGGTGTCGCGAGCCGACGCGGTGCGGACGATTTAATATTCGGTGGTCGCGTCAAAGTGAACGGCGTCACGGTGACGGCGCCGGCGACAAAGGTCAACCTCAACGCCGACGTCGTCATGGTGGATGGGAAAGTCATCGAGGGCGGCGTGAGCTTCGTCAAGGAGCACACGTATTTTATGCTCAACAAACCCAAAGGGTTCGTGTGTAGCGCCAGGCCGAACTCTTCGGGAGGTAAGACTGTGCTCGATTTGTTTGAGCAGTGGCGAGAGGAGTTTACGACGCAATTTCCTGGCAAGCTCCCGCCGAGACTCTTCACCGTCGGTCGACTCGACGTGGCCACGACCGGGTTACTCTTGGTGACGACGGACGGTGATTGGTGCCAGCGCGTGGCGCATCCGAGCAGCGAGGTGGTCAAGCAGTACATCGTGACGGCGAATAATAAACCGACGCGAGCGCAAATTTCGGAAATGGCCAAAGGGACGGACGTGGATGGCGCGCACGTCGTTCCAGTGCGCGTCGAAACAATGGGCGCGGACGGTGGACCGAAAAATCGCATCTTAGTCGAGGTGGTGGACGGTCGTAATCGCGAGGTGCGCATCTTGTGCGCGAACGCCGGCATTGACGTGAAAAATTTGAAGAGAACTCGCATAGGAGGTTTGCGCATGCCCAAGGAGCTTCCCTTGGGCAAGTACGTTCGGTTACAGCCGCACCAAGTGGCGCACGTGCTCGATAAAGGGTTGGCGCGGAACGGTGGCACGTTTTAGTGGCAGTCAACAGTCTACAACAGTGTAATAACACATAGCTCGCCCGCGCGAATTCGGTTCCTCTCTTCAGAATCTTTGGCGCACCGCAGCACCGCATTCGTCCGCGTTGAGCGGAGTCCAAGAAAAGTTCGCGAATCGCGCACGCAGATGGGGTGCGCGCGAACGGTGATTTGATGCTGTGGGATGAAAATACAAACGGTTGGATTGATAGGAGGCGTAGGATTGATGGGAGGCGCGGACGGAGGAGGGGCGGCGCGGAGGCGGCGCGGAGGCGGCGCGCGCGCGCGAAGGCGGTTGACGACTCACTCGCGCCCCTTGGCGTACGCTCTGCGGAACGCCGTGACGCCCGTGGACACGACGTTAAAGCTCACGCCGGCGAGGAAAAGAATGGCGAAGATCTCTTCGTCGACGACGGGAATGCCGAATTCTTGGTTGACTTGTTCGAGCGGCCCCAAGCCGCCGGTTTCCACGTCGCCGACGAACGCGAACGCCGTCCCGAGCATGGCCAATCGCCCGTTGAACAGCTCGTACGGCTTTTGTTCCCGAACGTTGGTTTCGTACGCCTTTTCAATCTCCGAGAACGCCGCGGCCGAGGCTTGCGCGCGTTGTCCGGCGTTCCGTCCGCTCACCGTGCGAATCGGATTACGCATCCCTTGCGAAAAGCCGAGCAAGAGCGCGCTTCCGAGCACCAACCACACCAGCACGACGCTCTCGATGTAAAATCCCCCGAGCTCGAGCGCGTCGCGCGCGATTTCCATCGGATTCACGTGTCTCGCCACGTACGACGACTCCATCGTCAACTGTTCGATGGGCCCGTCGCCTCGCGTGAGGACGTCGCCGACGGTGGTTCCCAAAAACCCGAGCATCGCCGCCCGTCCGAGTCCGAGCTCGACGCCCTCGATGCGGTCGGCGTCGGCACCCCCGCCCGCACCCCCGACGCCGACCGCACGCGTCGTCCTCCTCGCCGCGCGCGCCGCCGGTCGTCGTCCTCGCGAACGCATCGGCGTCGACGTCACCATCACGCGCCCCGACACCGACGTCGCGCGCCCTCCCATCTCGCGCGCCGCGCGCGCGCTCGCCCGCGACGCCACCGACGCCGACGCCGACGACACCGACACCGCCGTCATCCGCGCCATCGCGTTCGCCCGCACCGTCCTCGCGCGCGTCGTCGTCGTCGAACGAGTCGGACACTGTCGAGATTCGAGTCGACATTCATTCAATCCTTCACTCGTCGTGCGCGGCGGCGACCGTGAGGTGAGGTGAGGTCGACGTCGACGTCGACGTCCGTCGACCGAGCGACGAGGGGCGGGGGACGAGGACGAGGAGGATGCGGACGACGTTCGCGGTGGCGATGCGCGCGACGACGTCCTCGCGTCCGACGACGACGACGACGAGCGCTCGAGGCGCACCGCGAACGAGGATGGGACGGGCGATGCGCGTCGTCGCGTCGGCGACGGGGGCGGTGGAGGCGCGATTACCGCGAACGACGCGATTGGGATCGTCCGGTGTGCTCGTCACCGATGTGTGTCTGGGCACGATGACGTGGGGCGTGCAAAACACCGAGGCGGAGGCGCACGCGCAGCTCGACTACGCAATCAAAGAGCGAGGCGTCAACTTTATCGACACGGCGGAGATGTACCCGGTGCCGATGAGCGATCCGACGTGGATGCCGGGGACGACGGAGAGATACATAGGGACGTGGCTCGGGAAGAATCCGGGCGTTCGAGAGGATGTCGTCATCGCGACGAAGATTGCCGGTTTCGGGGCGTCGGCGAAAATCGTCGACAACCGTTTTCCAAACAGAGACCGACCGGGGGAGGCGACGGGTCGTTTAGACAGAGATTCCGTGCTTCGCGCGTGCGACGCGAGTTTGGAAAGATTACAGACCGACTACATCGATCTGTATCAAATCCATTGGCCCGATCGGTACGTTCCCATCGGCGCGTTTTACGGTTCGCCGGCGTACAATCCAGAGCTCGAGCGCGCCGACTCGGTGCCCATTCGAGAGACGGTGGAAGCGCTCGGTGCGCTCATAAAGGCCGGTAAGATTAAACACTACGGTTTATCCAACGAGAGCACGTTCGGGGTGTGCGAATTCGTGCGAGCCGCGGACGAACTCGGCGTGCCCAGACCGGTGACTATTCAAAACTCGTTTTGTCTGTTGCACCGGTCGTTTGAAACCGAACTCGCCGAGGCGTGCGCGGAATCCAACTACGACATCGGTCTTCTCCCCTGGACACCGCTCGGCGGTGGGGCGTTGACGGGCAAGTATCTCGACGGCGCGGGCGTTCCGGCCGAGGGACGGCTCGTCAAGTATAAAAAGTATGGTTTCCACCAGCGCTATTTGAACGCGCCGTCGCGTCTCGCCACGGCTGAGTACAAGAAGATTGCCGACCACGAGGGCGTCTCTCTCGCCACGCTCGCCTTGGCGTGGTGTAAAACGCGCTCGTACGTCTCCAGCACCATCATCGGCGCAACGACGATGGATCAACTCAGAGAAAACATCGACGCCTTCTCGCCCGCCGTCGCGCTGAGCGAGGAGACGCTCAGAGCCATCGACGAGGTCCACGAGCGGTGTCGCGACCCATCCATCCAATCGGACTTTTCGGAATGACGGTCCTCCTCGCATCGTTAACACGTTGTCATCGCCATTGTTGTCATCATCCGCGCGCGTCGTGCCTTTCCCTTTCCCGCGCCGCCTCCCTCCGTCGTCGTCGCTTTGTTTTTAAAAAAACGCGTTTCCAGACGGACGGATACCGAACCGTCACTCTGACGCCGACGCGCGCACCGTCGCGTCGAGTCGACGAGAGGCGCGCGAACATGCGCGCGTTCTCGTTCGCACCGCCACCGCGCGTCGCCACCGCGTCGTCGCGCGATGCGTTCCGCGCGCGAACCACCGTCGCCACCGCGTCCCCGTCGCCACCGCGTCGTCTCAACGGTCGCGCGGAGATTTTGACGAGGACGAGGATGAGGACGACGCGAGACGACTGCGACGCGCGCGCGCGATGGACAAAGATATCATCGTCCTCTTCGTCATCGTCGATGTCGTCGCGCGCGACGCGGGTCTCGCGTCTCGCGACAACGACGTCATCGTTCGTCTCCGAGTTGTTCGCCGACGCGACGCCGGCGGAGGGCGAACGCGCGCAATACGTGGCGACGCTGTCGGTGTGTCTGGCGATGCTGAGCGTCGGGTGCGCGTGCGGTGCGATCGCGGGTGCGTTGGTGTACATCGAAGCGGGAACGGTTCTCGGAACGTTGACGACGACGGCCAAGGGCGCCGTGGTGGCGGCGCTCCCGTTGGGGGCGACGTTTGGGTGCGCGGCGACGCCGGGATTGAATGAACCGCTCGGACGGCGGTTCGCGCTCGCGTGCTGCGACGTGGGATTCATCGTCTCAGCCGCGCTCATGGCGACCGCGTGCGCGATCGAACAGGTGGTTTTCGGACGATTCGTCGCCGGACTCTCCGTGGGCATCGCGACGTCCATGTGCACGATGTACATCTCCGAATTCGCGCCGGCGAAATCGCGAGGTAAACACAGTGGATTGGCACCCTTGTCCGTGACGATCGGATTGCTCTGTTCGTTCGTGCTCTCTCTCGTCGCGGCAAGCTTTGTCGACGGCTGGAGGTACATGTTCGCCGTCGCGGCGCTGCCCGCCGCGGCGCAACTCGCGATTCTCCTCTACACCAAGTGGCTTCCCGAGTCGCCGAGATGGCTCGCGGAAAATTGTCGCGTGGGTGAAGCCAAGGCGATGCTCAACAGACTCGGACAACCGAACGTGGACGTGCACGTCATCGCTCTGAACGCGACGACGCGGCCGACGAAGAAGGTTTTCAATCTCTTCAAGGATTCCAAGACTCGAAGAGCTCTCGGCATCGCGAGTTTGATGAACTTTTTCCAACAGGCGTGCGGCATCAACGTCGTGATATACTACGCGCCGAAAATACTCAGTGATCTCGGCTTCGACCGTTCGCACGCAATCGCTCTCACCGCGTGCGTGAGCGTGGTTCAAATTCTCGCGGGTACGTGGCTCTCGCGAAGCATTGACAGCATCGGCCGGCGGCCGGTGGCGCTCGGCGGGATCGCCGCCATCTCGTTTGCACTCGGTTTACTCACGCTCAGCGTCACACCAAGTGTGTACACACACTTCATGAGCGCGAGTTGTGCGCCCTGGCTCGCCGTGGCTGCGATTCTCCTCTTTCGAATCGCCTTCAGCGTGAGTCTGGGTCCCGTGCCATACATCGTGACGAGCGAAGTGTTTCCTCAAAAGGTGAGAAATGCGGGAGTCAGCGCCGCCACCGCGGTGCAATGGGTCATGAATGCCGTCGTGACGTTTTCGTTTCTTCGTATCCGCGAGATGTGGAGCGCGCAAGGCGTCTGGATGTTATACTTCACGGTGAGCATCTGCGCGTTTGGCATCATTTACAAAATGCTGCCGGAAACCACCGGTAAAGTTTTAGAGGAAGCTTAGAGAGACTAGTCATCTATCCATATGTAAAACAACGCAACTATACATCTACTGCTAATACAATCAATTTTCTTCCATCAGTCGTAACATCGCGCCGGGGTGACGGCGTTGTCGTCCAGAAAACTGAGAGACACGTCGGCCACGTCTCGAGAAGTCAAATCGTGCGCCGCCAGATATTCATCGCTCCAGAATTTCGTCATGTGCCGCAGTCCACTATCGCACGCGATCGTGCACACGCAGTGTCCCGGACCCAGAGACTGCGCCACGCGCACGGCGGAGACGAGATTGACGGCGCTCGAACTTCCGATGAAGAGTCCGTCGTGTTTCGCGACGAATCGACTCATCGCGACCGCCTCGGCGTCGCTCACTTTCACCGCTCCTTCGAGCATACCGGAACGTCCGAGCAAAACCTTAAAATTCTCTGTGATTCTATTTATTCCGACACCCTCTGTCACCGTATCAAACGGGTTTTTTAGTCTTTTCCCTTCCGCTTCTTCCTTAGTGTACATGACGCCTCGGCAGACTCGATTGAACAATCCGCTTCCTTGCGGATCGGCGAGAAATAACCTGATTGATGGTTTTCTCTCCCTCAGAGCCGCGCCGACGCCCGCCAGGGTTCCACCGGTACCGCACGCGCACACGAAAGCGTCCAGCTTTTCACCCAACTGGGCGAAAATCTCTGGGCCGGTGCCATCCTTGTGCGCGCGATAGTTGGCTAAATTTTCAAACTGATCGGCAAAGTACCCGCCTCCCTCACCGCGCTCCGATCGTGCGTTTTCAGCTTCGCGTCGCGCCACGTTCACAAAGTGACCGCGATTCGCGATCGACACCGGCCGCACTCGCGCCACTCGAGCTCCGTATGCCTCGACGAGTGACGATTTTTCCTGCGCCGCGTCGTCCGGCATCGCGACGAAACACTCCACCCCAAGCGCTTTACACACCATGGCGAGAGACACACCCGTGCTCCCGGCGGTGCCCTCCGTGCACAGACCGCCTCGCCGCAGAGCACCGCTCGCCAAGGCGTCCTTGACGATTCTCAGAGCGACCCGGTCCTTGACTGAACCGCCAGGATTGAGAAACTCGCACTTGACATAAATCTCACACCCCGTCAGCGCCGATAACGACTCGACGCGCATCACGGGCGTGTTTCCGATCACTCCGAGCACGTCCTCGTGCTCGCGCGACGCGCTCTCCGCCGTCTCGGGCGCGCGCGCCCACCGCCCGCCGTCTTTTCGTCCACCTGGCGCGTTTTCGTCCCGCGCCTCGGCGCGCCGCCACGCGCGTTGATACGCCGCGCAGAGGACCCCGCACGCGGCGACGGCGACGATGGTCGCCGTCGCCGTCGCCATCGTCGACGACACCGTCGACGACGACATCGCCGGCGAGAGGAGTCGATCCGCCGGACCCGAGAGTGGCGTCATTCCTTCGCTCTCCGTTCACCGTCGACGCGCGAGGTCGACATGTCCGGCGCGCACGCCTATCTCGATGAGCACACGCTCGTCCAAAACTTTAACGCCGTCGACCAGAACGGGAACGGGGCGATTGACGCGAGAGAGCTGCAGAGAGCGTTAGCCGCGACTAATCTCGTCTTTAGCTTGCAAACCATCGCGCTTCTCATTCGATTGCACAGCGCGCAGGGGAACAAATCCGGGGTGCTGTCTTTCAGCGAGTTTAAAAAGGTGCACGAGTTCTTGGTGAACGCGCAGAACTCGTTCGCGCACTTTGATTCGGACAAGAACGGCAAGTTGGGACGAGAGGACGTCTTTAAAGCGCTGGCGTACGCGGGTTTCGGCGACGTGGACGAAACCGCGATCAAGCACGCGTGCAAAGCGTTCGATCCCGATCAGTCGAATGACTTATCTTCGGATCAATACATCGGTTTAATGCTCTTTCTCACGGCGGCGAGGAAGGTGTTCGCCAGTTTCGACCGCGACGGGTCTGGAAGAATCACCGTAGACTTCAATCAGTTCGTGTACGCGAACGCAAAGACGCGGTAGACAAGCTCTAGAATCTGAACGTGCATCATTATTTCTATCGATAGCGCATGTATTATTTCATTTCATCGCACATCGTGCTCAATCCGCCTTGACGCTCGCCGTCTTCGGAGGATTGCCTCCGTCGACGAACAAGTTCTTCGCGTAGAATGCGAGCATGAACGCGCTCGTAAAGGCTAATATTCCGCTCGGGAATAAGACTGCAGAGGAGAGATACTTTTTCCACATGACGTTGGCCAGTGCCGCGGTCACGAGCGCGCTCGCCGTCGTCCACGGAGCGCTCGATTTCCCAGAAGACCAACTCTTCAAACTTCCCACACCCATCGCGACGAGCGCGAGACCGATGCTCCCGCCGGACACGAGACTCGGCACTGACTTTTTGAGCAGGAAACCGAGTACGCCGAAAACGGCGACGAGTCCACCCCAGGGCAGGGTGAAACAGAAGTCGTGCTTCGGAAAGCACATCCCAGTCATGCCTTCGCTCGACGCGTGCGGCCAACAGCGACGGGTGGACGCGTCAGACGTCGCGCGAACAGAAACGATGGATCGATTCGCTGCGGACCGCGTCGTGGTCACTCCTCCGAGGCGGTGGACGCGGGACGCGACGAGTGCGCGCGCGCGATCGGTATCGGTCCTGGAGTCGCAACGGTGGCGTGGCCGTTGAGGAGGCGACGCGACCGCGCGAACGGGTGGCGCGCGCGATGAAGCGCGATTCGTGCGAGCGTGGATGCGCGCGGCCGAATAGATAGCGTTCGACTTCGCGAGCATTCACAGCGCGAGGGGCACGCGTCTTCGTCTGCGGGGACGGAGGGACGCGAGAGACGCTCGGGACGCGAGTTACGTCGTGATGCTCTGATATTACAAAACAATCGTTCGAGACATTCGAGACGTGCGTCGCGACGAGTGCTGCACCGAACGCTCTCATCTCGAGCGACTGTGGTCGGAGATTGATTTAACGCGCCGAACGCGACTGCGCCGTCTCCGCCGCTTCCTTCGCGTCTTCGATGGCCAAAGACTCGAAATATTTGTCGTACCAATCGGCCGCGACCTCGATCTGATCCATCTCCGCGTAGATATCCGCGATGATGCCGTACGCATCGGTCGCCACGCTCGTGTCGTCGTGTTCCGTGGACAACGACAAAACCGTCTTCATGTGAACGAGCGCTTCCTCGAACTCTCCCAAACGCACCGCAGCCGCGCCCAAGCCGCGCTCCGCCTTGCGAAGCGCCTTCCAAGGCTCCTTCAGCGAGGTTTCGTTGGCGACGATGAGGGTACGCGCCTTGGAAAAGATTTGCTTCGCTTCGCTCGCCGCTTGCGACTTGAGCTTCGCCTTGCCCGTCTTGAGCATGCCGAGGATGTCCACGACGATGTCGTTTGAGTTTTCATCCATGGAATCCATCGCGAGCGTCACTTTTCGACCTTGACTCGATCGAAGCTCCTTGCGCACCTCCTTGTTCACCTTGAGCAGAGTGGCGTTGAGACGCTCAATCTCTTCGGCACGCCTCCGCGCCTCGGCGCCGCCCACCGCCGAACCCACGAACCCGATCGTCTGTCCGACGATGAGAAGGGAGATCAAATCCTTGTGATCCACCTCAAGCCCCGCGAACTTGACGATGAAGTTTTCGGTGAAAATCTCATCCGGCTGCGTGAGTTCTTTCGGCAACGCCGCGCTCGCCGCCTCGGGCGCCGTCGCCCTCGTCGTCGCCGCGCCCGCGAGCGCCGCCAACCCCGCGCTCAAAAACTTTCGTCGTCGGTGCGACGACACCCCGCGCGCCGTCTCCATCGCATCGCTCGTCTTCGCATCGTCGTCCACATCGCGTCCCTTCGCACGCACCGCGTCTCCCACCGCGCGCGTCGTCGCCTCGACGCGTCCACCCGACGACGACGATCGTCCTCTCGACGAGGTCATCCGATTCGTCCTCATCGACGGTCGCGTCGCCACGCACGTTCGCCCCGTCGTCATCGCCACCATCGCACTCATCGTCGTCGTCGTCGTCGTCTCTCGCGCGCTCGTCGTCGTCGTCGACACCGCGCGTCGCACACCGTCGCGGTCGCGCACCCGCTATTCGCTATCCACACACACGACGCGCGAATAATCAATCATTCATTCATTCATTCATTCATTCATTCATTCATTCCATCAGTCACACCGTCCATCCATCACACCGTCCATCCATCACACCGCCGTCGATCGTGAAACACGGGCGATTCGAGCGATCGCACGCGCACGCCCACACCACGGGCCGAGCGCTCGATCCCCACCGCGTCTCGCGTCGGTGCGTCGGTGCGTCTTCCACACGCACGAGACGCGCGTCTCGCGTCTTCCACACCGTGCGCGTGCGTACGCCGATCCATCGTCGTCGTACTCAAGTACTCCCACGGACGACGTGCGTGTGTGCTGATGCGTGCTGACGTGGCACAATCACGCACACGGCGGGAAAATTGAAAGAAATCGGCGCGAAGGGGAACGTGAAAAATATCGAGTGGGGAGATGGATGTGTGTGAGATATGTGTTCAAAACGACGGCGAGTCATGACTCTAGAAAGAGGGGTCATAGAGCGTCGGCACCGCGACAAAAAAGCCATTGCGATTCGAGCGATCGAAATCGCGCGCGCGGTCGGTCGTCTCGTCACCTCTCGACGCGCGTCGACGAGTGATCGCGAGAGCGCGCTCGACCGATCGAGCGAAAATCGTCGTCTCGAACGCGCGCCGTCGCGATGAGTGATACCACCGAAAAGGCGAAAACGCCCGCCGCGGGCGCGGACCCGCTCAATTTCAAGGATGAGTCCAACATTTTGCGATTCGTTCGACCGAGCCGTTGGGTTTCCGTCGACATCGCGGGGTACCCGGTGCGTGCGCGCGAGAGAGATGTATTTTAGATTTTTTGTTGCGCGTATTTTCGACGCTCGTGGCGCGTCGCGTCGCCGCGTCGCGTCGCCGCGAGGGGGAATCGTCGCGCGCGCGATTGAATCGCAGGCGGGGGCGACCGGGACACCCCGCCACGTCGGGGGGGGGTGACGCTGAGGACGATTCGATGTCTCTGGTCTCACTGTTTACTCATATGTACGAAACGACCAACAAATGAATTGAATTGAACGAGTGACTGACATGTCGCACAATCTTTTATCATCTTCGCGCGCAGATGCTTCGCATGAACTGGGTGAGCTCCGGTCTCGCCTCTCTCGTGCTCTGGACCTTTGTCATCTGGGCGCTCTCCGCGGGCGTCAACGCCGCCGAGGAGGTGAAGGGCTGGCAAGCGTGGATCACCGTCAACTGGACGTGGTTGTACATCGCGACGCAAGACGTGTGGTTCATTTTCATCATTTACCTGTTGTTCACGAAGTACAAGGACGTGAAACTCGGACGCGACGACGAAAAACCCGCCTTTTCCGATTACGAATGGTTTTCGATGTTGTTTGCGTGCGGCATCGGCGTCGGTTTGTACACCTTTGGCGTCGCCGAACCGATGTGGTACTACCGCATGAACTACTACAACCCGCAGAAGATCCCCATCGTTAATGATGATCAGCGAGCGCAACAAGCCATTTTCATCACGCTCTTCCACTGGGGTATTCACGGTTGGATTCCGTACGTCCTCGTGGCCATCACGTTGGGCGTCATTTGCTACCGACACGGTCGCCCGATGACGATTCGCGCCGCGTTCTACCCGCTTTTGGGTGAAAACGTCAACGGTCTCATCGGTGATCTCATCGATGCCTTGTCCATCTCGTGCACCACGTTCGGCGTGTGCACGTCTCTCGGCCTCGGCGTCACGACCATCGCCACGACCATCGCTCGCCTCAACAGCGACGTCAACCCGAACTCTGACACGACAAAGGGCTTGATCATCTGGATCATCACCGGTATCGCGTGCGTCTCCGTCATCAGTGGCTTGAAGAACGGTATCAGACTTCTTTCAAAGATCACGTTCTCGATCGGTTTGATCTTCTTATTCGGTCTCATCTGCGTCGACGATCCGATGTTCTTGATGAACAGCTTTGTTCAATCCATCGGCCACTACCTCCAGTGGGTGACCGTCGTCGGTTGGGATTGCGATGCCTGGCCCGCGCTCACGGGTGGTCTCCTCGGAAATGGCAAGAATGGATGGACGCACGATGACGGAAGCTGGAAATCCACCGCCAAGGGTTGGGCCGGTTACGCGCTCGGACGTTCTGGCGAGCATAACATCATCGACAGCGTCAACACGGTGGCTGGTAATCCGACTCAAGATTTCGACGCAATGTGGGGCAAACGCACCGGATTCTATTTCATGGATGACTGGACCATCTTCTACTGGGGCTGGTGGATCTCCTGGGCCCCGTTCGTGGGTATGTTTATCGCCAGAATCTCTCGCGGCAGAACCGTCGGTCAGCTCATCAAGGGCGCGTTCATCGCCCCGGTGCTGTTCGGATTCTTCTACCTCACCATTCTCGGTTCTCTCGGCATCAAGATGCAACGCGTCGCGGAGATGGCCATTGGTACGTCGACTAGCGTCGATTGGTCCAAGGGTGGTGGCGCCGTCGACTGCGGCGCCTTCGGTTACTCGGGCTCACAACTCGACCCCACCACGGCTGGATACGCGGCGGGTAAGGCGTTGCAAGACGCGGGGTACTACCCGTTGTCCTGCAGAAACGGACCGGACCACATTCTCGACGTCGTCGAACCGTACGGTAAGTTGGCGCGACCGTTCCAAGCGTTGATCCTCATCGCTGTCTCCCTCTACTTCATCACGTCTTCCGACTCTGGTTCGTACGTCGACGATTTGATCTCCGCCATGGGTTACGAAAACCCGCCGGTGCTTCAAAAGGTGTACTGGTGCTTCACCGAAGGTGCACTCGCGACCGCGCTCGTGTACAGCGGTGGTTTGAAGATGGTTCAAGCCGTTTCCATCGTCGCCGGTTTCCCCTACACTCTCGCGCTCAACTTTATGTGCTTGTCCCTCTGGAGAGCGCTCCTCGACGAAGGCGGAGACGAAGAGTACCGCCGCAAGCGCAAGAGCTTCAACACGTGCCTCTTTGACTTCTTGGAAGCGTTCAAGCCGCTCGATGCGAGTACCAGCGCTCCGGGTGCCAAGGACCGCGTGTTGAGCGCCCTCAAAAACTTGATCTTCCCGTTCCAAGCCATCGTGAAGTGCAAGGAAGCCGTCGGCGCCGATAAAAACGTCGCCGTGATGAACGGCGCCATCGTCACCGGCCTTCTCTGGACCTTTATCGGTCTTCTCGCCTCCACGGGCGCCAAGGCGAACACGCACGGCGTGGCTTGGTTGATGTTTTTCATCTTCGTCTTCTGCGTCGCCGGCATCCGACGCGAACTTCGCGAAAAGAGAAACATCATCGGCGGCGTCATGGAAGACTTTACCTCCGTCATGGCTCTCTGGCCGTTCGCGCTCGCGCAAATGGAACACGAGGCCGACGCCGACGACAAGATGGCGTGATCGAATCAATAATTCAGACCATCTCTCACACAGTCGGTCTCTCCGTGATCGAGCGACGCACCACTCGCGCGCTCGACACGAATAATAAATAAATTAACAAAACGTGTTGACCTTGTCCTTACAAGAAAATATCAGACGAGTTGACGAGTTGCTCAGACAATTTTTACGTTGTCGTCTCGTACGTATTAGAACATCATCGTTGTCAGGATTGAAACTTTCATTGTCATATAATAATCAAATCCATATTACATCTCATCACTATTCGAACGTTGTCGCAGCCCGATCGATCGACGCGGCGAGCGAGGCGACGCGGCGCGCGACGTCGACGGTTTCCATTCAAACCACCCTCGACAGCTCGGACGCCGCGACGGCCCAAGGCGACACTCCGCGCCTCTCTCTCGCGGCGTCGCGCGCAGAGAGAGAAAACGGTCGCGTCGGAGTCATCATCGCGAATGACGTCGACCGCCATCTCGACGTCGACGTCGACGCAGAGTCGCCTGGCGACGTGTCCCATTTGTTTTAAACACGCCCACGTCGCCCTCATCGACGCGCACGTGGAGCGATGTCTGGAGGTGCGCGGGGGGAAGGACCGCGCGAACGCGCGCGAAAAAGACGGCGGCGCGATCGGAGCGAGTCCCGAGGCGCGGGAGAGGGGCGAATCGGCGTCCACGAGCGAGAGGCCCTCGTCTTCGTCGGCGGCGAGGGAGACGAGAGACCCGACGGCGGACGGCGCGGTTCGCGGTGGGGTGCTTCGGAATCTGGCCGCGGCGAGACGACGTGACACCGTCAATGCGAGCGCAAATACGTCGCATCCGGGCGTCCGGAGCGTCGATGCGCGCGGTGGTGACGTGTTTAGTGATTTCAAGCGACGGCGCGCGGCGCTCGCCGACGCGACGAACGGAACGACGGCGTTCAGACGCGCGCGTGAGTCGGCGGAGGCGACTGCGAAAACGCGCGTGGACGCATCGACACAAACGTGCGCGTTGATCGAGCCCGAGGAAGAGGTGGACGTGGACAAGGCTGTGGAGGACGTCGAGGGCGGCGCGCCGTCCAAGGTGTCCTTTGAATTGCGAGTGATGAGCGGAAATCACGAAGAGTGCGGGATATGCTTGACGCGTTTCGACGACGACGAGGGCGTGGTGAGACACGTCTTCTATCCGTGTCAACACACTCGACAGTGCGGAGAGTGCGCGTTGCGCGTGTGGCAGGTGCCAAAGGCGAAGCGGAAGTGCCCGTGGTGCAAATCCAAAATCGAGATTCGTCCGAAACCGTTCAAGCCGTTCATGTGACGTCCATTAGACATCAAAGTACACTACATACACCATTCATTATTTAGAATTGTAATAATCATCTAGGCCAGAGCATGCACACGAGCACCCCCGTCAGCGCCACCGCCGCGCCCACAAAGTCGCCGACATCCATGACGAATCCTTCGACGAGCACCCCAAAGGCGTACGACATGACGATGAAGAAGCCTCCGTACACCGCCATGATGCGCCCGAAATCATCCATCGGCACCAACACGAACACCGTTCCATACGCGGTCAGCGCTATCGCCCCCGCGAGCGCGAGCGCTCTGTCCCTTTTCAATCGCAGCGCCCGCCACAAAAAGTAACAACCGCCGATTTCCAAACACGCCGCGAGGACGAAGAGCGCGACGACGACGGCGACGCGTCGCGCGGACCACTGGCGTCCGTCGCGCGCGTTCGTCGCGCCGAGTGCCGGTGGCGACGCCGTCGGCGTCGCCATCGCGAACGACGAACGCGCGCCGTGACGTTCGGGCGGTTCGTACAACCTCCCCTCTCTCTGTCTCTCTCCGCGGGGCACCCACTGACTGGAGAGGGTTGGAGCTGATGCCGACGGCGCGGTCCCGACGCGCCCCGCGCGGCACACACCAACGCCTCTCTCTGCGTCGTCGATTTTATCTCTTACATGCTAATCTACGCGCGTCGCTCGAAGTAATGAATCACCGCTCGAATCACTCTCGGCGACGACGACGCGCTCGCGCGTGTGCGCGACGTCGCCCGCGTCGTCCGGAACGCACGCGTTCGGACACGTGAAGACGCACACCGTCTGCCAATCCCACGACAAGAGGTCTTCATCCGACGCCAAGCGCGAACGATCACCTCTGTGCATTGTCAACGCGTCCTCAACGTCTCGAATCAAAGCGGGCGTGAGCTGAAGCTCGCACGCGAGCGCTCGTTGACACCGTTCGCACCGCGACGGTTTCGGCGGCGTCTTGGTCGGCCAAACGCACTTCATGCCCGAGACGTCGTAACGCGCGCACTGATCGGGCGCGCGACTCAAACGCTTCGTAAACTTCAAGTACGCGTCGTCCGCGTTCGTCGCCTCACCGCGCTCGTACGCCTCACCCGTCCACTCGCTGTCCTCCTTTGCGTTCGCGACGATGTCGTCGACGGTGACGCCCTCGCGTTCGGCGTATCGCGCCAAGAGCGTCCGCGCGCGCGCCGTCTCTTTGTTTGACATCGCGCGCGTCCCTCGCGGTTCGGCGTCAGCGATGAGATAATACTCGACAAACTGTTTTGAACACGCGTCGTCGTACGCCACGCGCGTCGCGCGCGCCCGCGTCCCTCCGCTCGCCGTCGCCGCGGCGTCGCCGCGCGCCTCGACTCCCGCCTCGCGCTCCGTCTCGAACGCGCTCGCGCTCGACGACGACGCTCGCACATCGACGCTCATCAACATCGCGTCCAATTCCGCGCTCAACGCCTCCGCACCGACGTCGTCCGCGCACCACGCGCTCGATTCTGGATCGTCCCAAGAGTCTTCCATCGTCGGCGCGCGCTCGGCGACGCCCGTCGGCGTCTCGCCGCGTCCATCCACATCCATCGTCATCCCCGCGCCCTCATCATCGCCGCGCACCGACGCTTGATCACGCGCGCTCGCGCCCCCATCCTCATCCGCCTCGTCCACGCGCGCCGTCGCTCGCACGCACGCCCACGCGTCGTCGCCTCGACACCCTCTCGCGCACGCGTACACGTACAACGCTCTCGCCCTCGTCGTCTTCGCGGGCGCGTGCGTCTGCATCAACAGACTCATCGCCGCGCCGCACGACGCGCACGCCACGCGCGCCAACGCGTCGACCGCGCGCGCGTCGGCGTCGGCGTCGGCGTCTCCGTCGCGCGTCGTCAAGGGAACCGGTGCGCCGCCGACTTTGTGGACGCCTGTCGCGTCCGCGAACGCGCTCGATTCCGCGCTCGTCGTCAGGCGTCCGGCGTAACACACGGCGACGACGTCGTCATCGTCGCCGTCGTCGTCCGTGTCGTCGTCGCTCGACGCGCGAGACGTCATGCGACGCCAAACACTGACGCGTCGTCGTCGTGAAATCTCTCTCCAATGTTTGCATTCAAGACGACGACGACGACGTCGACGCTCGCGCGCGTCGCGTTTCGCGCGACGACAACGACGGTCTCGGTGACGGCGTCATCGTCGCGCCGTCGCGATTCCGGCGCGCGCGCGTCCTCCTCCTCGTCGTCCTCGTCGCACGCGCATAAAGTGCTCGTGCTCACGGGCCCGACGGCGATCGGAAAGAGCGCCGCGGCGGTGCGCGCGGCGACGCTCGACGCCTCCTCGACGTACGAGATCGTCTCGTGCGATTCCGTGCAGGTGTACGACGGTCTCGACGTCGGGTCGGGTAAGGTGACGATGGATGAACGAGGCGGCGTCGCGCATCATCTCTTGAGCGCGCGAGACCCGCGAGCGCGGGACGACGCGGACGACTCGTACGACGCGAGTCGATATTACGACGATTGCGTGCGAACGTTGGATGCGATACACGCGCGAGGACACCGAGCGATCGTCGTCGGTGGGGCGGGGATGTACCTGAAGTGGTTGACGGATGGGAAACCGGGAGCGCCGGCGTCGAGCGCGCGAGGCCGAGCGCGCGCCGAGCGCGCGGTGGAGGAGGCGAGAGCGCGAGGAGGGTGGACGGCGGCGAAAGAGGCGCTGACGACGATGGGTGGTGGGAAGACGGCGGCGAGTTTACACGAGAACGATTGGTATCGTATGACGCGCGCGTATGAGATCGCGATGGAGACGGGACGGGACGCGAGCGATTTCGAGGCGAGTCGACCCGAGGCGCGGTTTGATTTTAGGTGCTTCTTCATGTCGGCGCCGCGCGTGGGATTGTATCGAAAGATCGACGCGCGCGTGGAGGGAATGATGGTGGACGGTATCGTGGACGAGGCGGCGTGGTTGTTGGATTCGGGTCTCGCGCCGGGTGAAAACATACCGGCGAGGTCGATCGGATACAGACAAGCTATGGAATTTCTCGCTGCCGCGCGCGCGGGGAAGCGAGCGGTGGACGAGGCGTCGGTGCTCGAACTCGTCAATGAGATTCAAATGCTCAATCGCGCGTACGCTAAGCGACAGTTCACGTGGTTCAGAGGCGAAGACCGGTACGCGTGGGTGGACGCGTCGGGCGGGAGCGACGACGTCGCTCGCCGAGTGTTACGCGAGTTTGAGCGCGACGAACATCGAGGCGGAGGCGAGGAGATCGCGGATCTCACCAAAGAGGAATTGAACGCGCTGAAACGATACCGACCGGAATTGGTGGTGTTGAACGATAAATCTGTTCTCGAACGCGTCGTAGATAAGATAAGAACACACGTGTAATTTAGGATTCGTTGGGTGTATCGCCGCAAGGCTCCGACTCTCTCGGCGCGTCTGAAACCTTGTCATCCTCGACGACGAGTTTCGGTTCTTCCTGGTCCTCGTCTAGAGTGGAATCACACCGTTTGATCGCAGGTTTGGGCATCGCGGCGTCGTCTTCATCCGCGGTCGCCGGCGCCATGCGCCGCGCGCCGTCGTCCTCGACAGTCGGCGGCGGCGGCGCCGCGTCCTCGACGTCGACCTCTTCCACGTCTTCCTCGTCGCGCGTCACCTCCTCGCGCGATGCTTCTTCGACGACCACGACGTTCGCACCCGCGTCCTCGCACGGCGTTTCACGCGTCTTTTCTCCTGGCACGCCGTCCCTCAGGTCAACGTACGCTCGCGCGTGTTCCAAACTCTCCTCTGGGTACTCGTTCGCGAGGTATTCCAACACGAATCTCACGGGCGCGTTCGGTCGCGTTCGAAAGCACCCAGTCATCATGTCGCGAAACAAATCATCCACCTTGCTCTCTCGAGCGTAACGCTCGAGTTCTTCGATCATCCCGGCGCGTCGTCGTGTGCGGTCCGGGCGCGCTAAAAATAAAAAGACCCAAGTGCCGATTCGTGTCTCCAATGGTCGGTCAAAGGGACGACCGTCACACGCGCGCGCGATGCGACGCGAGGACGACGAGGACGACGAGGACGACGAAGACGATGAGGACGATGAGGACGATCGTCTCGCGTACCTCGTCGGACTCGCGCGCGCGTGTGCGCGAGGACGCGTGTGTGGATTCGCGTCTGGGTCCAGACGACGCGCGTTGGAATTTCTCGACGATGGACGCGGTGACGCGCTCGTGATTCGGTGTCGTGCGCGCGAGGACGGCGTGCAGAAGACGCCCGGTGCGTTGACGACGACCGCATCGTCGGTGTCGGTGCGCGACGCGACGGGCGCGGTCGATCTCGCGCCGGACGTTGCGTGTGATGAAGACGTCCCGAGGTTTGAGCTCGTCGTCGGCGACGACGCGTCGACGGATCCAGCGGTGTTCGTCGTGCGTCCGGAGCGCGCGGACGAGTCGAGCGCGATCGATGTGAAGGCGCTTCGCGATGCGTTGCACGGATATCTGCCGCACGGGTCGACGTTCGACGACATGCACGCCATCGTGCGGTACCCGTTTCTCGGCGCGTTGGAATCGAGTCGAGAGGCGTCGCATCGACGCTTCGCGCGCGACGTGCGGGAATTTCTCGATCGTGTCTCTCACGACGCGCGCGGTTCAGACGAGGACGCGACCACGCGCGATGGCATGTTTCGAACGCTCGGCGAGGGCGCGCGATGCGGGGAGATGGCGGTCGTCGACCCCGAAACGGCGTGTCGGGACGAGGATTTCGTGGGACAACTCGAGGCGGCGCTGTCGGAGTGGTGCGCGGTGCTGTCGGCGGCGCGACGGCGCAACTCGGACGACGGTGACGGCGCGAACGAATCAAACGCCGATGGTCCTCTTCGTGAGATTCACGCGTGGCGCGCGAGGCAGAGCGATCTTCGCGGATTGGTGACCCAACTCGATGATTCCGGCATGCGCGCGGCGTTGGACACGTTGAAGCAATTCGTCGCTAGAGGAGGAGACGTCGATCGGAGTGCGTTGTTCCGGCGCGTGCAGAGCTCGTTGACATCCTTCAAATCGTTGAGCGGCGACATACGCAACATGCACGATGAAAGCGTCGATAACGTCAAGTTTTTGTCGACTCTGGAGGGTCATTTCAAGATTTTACGCGACGCGCCACTCGAAGATGTCTTGAGAGCGATTCCGCCGTTACTTCGCGTGCTTCGAACGGTGTGGGTGATTTCGCATCATTATAACGATGATTCAAAAATGGGTGCACTGATGATGCAGTTGTCAGACGCGATCATTCACCGCGTGCGCGAGAGCGTGAATTATCGAGAGTTGATTGTTCTCGTTTCGAACGGGGACGACGTCGCCGCCGCGACGCGAGACGTGCGTCTCTCTAGATCTATTCTCGCCGAGTGGAAGCGTGAATACCTAAGCGCGCGCGAAGAAATTGAACGTTCGAACAGAGATTCGCGATGGGAGTTCGATCGCGACCGGCTCTTCTCTAAGACGGATTACGTCGCCGGCGTGTGCGAAGAGTTGATCGAGATGGTCACCGTGGTGAACGATTTCCGAACCTTTCTCAGTTCGCAATTGAAGGCGTTGACGCTCGATTCTGATGGCGTCGATGAAATTTCCACCAAAGTGGACGCCATGTGTCTGTCCATCGAAATGTCCGAGGTTGACATTTTCAACGCGGCCAATGCTTTGGAATGGAAGACCATGTACAAGTCGTTCAAGACGGAGAGGACTCGCATCGAGCGCGTGCTGTGCAGTTTCATCGACGCGTGCTTCAAGAGGTTGCGAAACAGCACAGGGGCGTTCGAGTTGGTGCGGCAATTGAAAACGAACACGCGCAATCAAGAGGATTCGAGTTGTGGATCGACTCGCTCGATGCTCAACAATCAAATATTGGGCAAGATGCAAGACATTCTCGAACAGTTTTCGCGCGAGATTGATTCGACTCGTCACAACTTCAACACGCGCCGCCGTGGCCCTCCGCTGAATCGAGATCAACCCGTCGTGAGTGGTTCGATACACTGGGCTCGATCGCAGTTTTATAAGATTCGCGTCACCATGCGCCTGTACACCGCGTGCGTCGAGGATCATCAGGCGATTCGCGCCACGCCGGAAGCGCAAGAGGTGAACGCGAAATTCTTGGCGCTGGCGAAGGTGATCATGAACTATGAGAAACAACTCGTTCACGATTGGAAACTCGACATTCACACGAGTTTGGACGCGAGTTTGACGCAGCCCATCTTGTGCAAAGACAAACACGGTGCGCTGCGCGTGAATTTCCCATCCGCGCTCATCGGCGTCATCAAAGAGACGCGCAATTTACAAAGACTCGGTCACGATCTCTCCGAGGAGATTAGAGGAGTGGCGCTGCAAAACAGAAAGTATAACGCGTGCAGAGTCATGTTACTGAAAATGTTGAGTCGACGCTGTGCCTTGTTCGATTCCTTGACGCCGCTCGAGAGACAGCTTCTCGCGGCGCGCGTCGCCGCTCTGGATGGGCCGTCTCTTCAGCGCGGACTGAAGACGTACAATTGGAATTCTTTGGGAATAATGGACTTTATAGAGACTTATTCAAAAGAAATGGATGCATTCGAAACGACTCTCACCAGTGTGCGCGATATATCATCTGAAATCGAGTCTGCGATACGGCGGATGTCAGAGGCGTCTTTCTTTCGTGTCGACGAATGCGTCGATTCTCACGCTTCAACTACAAGTGGAGACTTTTTCGCTTCGCTGAAGCTCAAAGTGGATAAAATATCAGCGGACATCAGGAATGAATACGAGGGCGTGATGAAGCATCTGCTGACGATTGAACAGATTGTATTCAACTCCACGACGGGGAAAATCGAAGAGTTGAGATCGTATTACGAGTACTGGGAAAATGAGGTGTACGAAGCCCTCGTCGGAGGTACTGAACGCATGTTGTTGCACGTGAAAGAATGTTTCGAAGATTCCTCGCGCGTGAATGGCACAATCTTCGGGGTCGACATTTGTTTACGAGCAGCGGAGATCGTGTGCGAGCCGCCGCTGAAGGAGCTTGTGTGGTCCGTCATGCACACCGCGCAATTGATTTCAAGTAGCTCCTCCATCTTGGGTCGATGGATGGACGGAACGTGCATCGAGGCTCCGACACAAGAGACGAAGCACGAGGGCGAATTGAGCCTGTCGACTATGCTCGCGCTGGAACTCGGCGATGTTTCACACTCGATGACGCACGTGTTCAATTTCGGCTCAGAGGTGTCCGACGACGAGCGCGTGCGAGACGCGACAAACGCGCTGAGCAACACCATGTACCTCTTCGCCGGGGGGATTCGCCGTCACATTGAAGCGTGGAAGCGATACCAGAGAGCGTGGAAGGATGATCGGTCAAAGATCGTGCAGAGACTAGCGAGATCCACCGACGCGCACAACCTTCAACGGACTCTTTTGGAATATGAAGACGTCAAGCGCGCCGTCGACAGTGAGTCCCCGGTTCAGATTGGCGCCATACGAGTACGGACGAACAAACTCGTGGAGACGATAAAAGATGTATGCGATGATTGGATGAGAGATATCGGCGAAGCTACCTATGAGGCCGACGTCGAGGCGATGGCGAGCGTTTTCGAGCGCGTCGAAGCGCGTGAAAAGGTCCTGCACACTCGAGTGAGCGACTTTCGCGGAATGAAAATATTGATGCAGACCATTCGAACTGTGCGCAAAGATTTAGAGTCCGAAGTTATTTCGTCAGCGGTGAACGATCGTTTCGCCGTACGGATGAAGTACAGCTTTGAACACAAGGAAACCGACACGCAAAGGGTGTCGGCGATGATTCCGTCTCTTGTCCGACTCCGTTCGAAAGCTGAGAGCGTCTTCAATGAAAGCGAAGATTCGATTTCCGAGTATAAATTACAATTACAAAAGCGCACTCGCGACTTTCAGGAAGAATGTTCACAGTTCGCGCGTCGACTCGTTTCGGACGGACCGACGTGTGCGGAGATGTTGTCCAATCTCGACGCCAGCTTTGAGCGGTTTACATCGTTTCGAGATGAAATAACCGGAAAACTGTCTCTTCTAGGCGAGATCCAAGAAGATGAATCCACGTTTGGCGTCGAGCACCAGTCTTTTGACGCACTCGAGCGTGCGAGAATTGATTTGAACGCGATGGAGCGCATTTACGAGTGCCGAAGTTTGTTCCACGCGCAGCTCTTGCGGGCGCACGACGTGCTCACCGCCGATCTCGACGTAGCCGAGCTGCGCTCAAGCGTGCTCGACTACAGTCGTTCTGAGCTTTCCGCGCTTCCAAAAGAGTTAAAGTCTCATCTTTTGTTTTCAGCCGTGCACGAAGAAATCGACAACATCGAAATCGACTTGAACTTGATCGAAAGCTTAAAGGAGGCCGCCATTCGACCGCGTCACTGGGAAGCCGTTTTCCGAGCGGTTGAGTGGGAGCCGATCGCGCCGCACACTCAACTCACGTTCAAGCAGTTGATGGAGATGACGTTTCACGCGCGGGCGCAAAAAATTATGGACATAACCGCCAGCGCCGACAAGGAGCTCAAAATAGAGACGGATTTGATCGAGATAGAGAAAAGTTGGAAAGAGATGCGATTCGATGTACGGCCGTATTCAAAGGCTAAAAGTAAGAAGCACACCCAGACGACGTACGTTCTGTGTGCGGTGGAGGATATTTCTCTCGCACTCGAAGACACTGGTCTCACGCTTCAAAGCATGTCCGCGAGTCGTTACGCAGATCCGTTCATAGAGACGGTTCGAGAATGGGAGGCTACATTAGCGCTCGTGAGCAATGTTTTGCAAGTATGGACTGACACTCAACAACGTTGGATGTACCTGATGAGCATTTTTGGTGGCTCGGACGACATTCGAACACAGCTTCCCGAAGAGGCTGAGCGCTTCGATAACATTGATACGGAAATCCGCAAACTCATGACGGAGACGGTGAAGACGAAATTTATTTTGGACATTTGCAAATCAGAAGGACGAGTGGGTAAGCTCGAGTCGCTGCGTCGAGATTTGGAAATCTGTCAGAAAAGCCTCAGCCAGTATTTAGATACGAAGAGAGACGCTTTCCCTCGCTTCTTTTTCATCTCAGACGAAGAGCTCCTCTCGATTTTGGGAGCCTCGGACCCGACGTTGATTCAAGAGCACATGCTCAAACTCTTCGATAACTGCGCCAAACTACTGTTTTCAACCGACCAGAAATCCGTCATGGGCGTGTCTTCCGCTGAGGGCGAGTCTTTCAAGTTTAAGTCACCGGTCAGTATTCAGGGACCGGTCGAGAATTGGATGTCGGCGGTGGAGGAAGAGATGCGTTCGACGCTCAGAGCCATGAGCAAATACGGAATCGCGAGATACATGACGTGTGATCGCGAAGACTGGATCAAAGCGCAGCTCGGAATGATCACTCTCGTCGGCTCGCAGATATGGTGGACGTGGGAAGTCCAAAATGTATTCAGAGCGATCAGAGAAGGAGACAAACTTGCCATGCGCAAGTACGGCGAGAGGCTCTCTTCGCAATTGGAGGTTCTCACAAAGATGGTTCGAGGAGAGCTAAATTCGTGTGAACGCAAAAAAGTGAACACGTTGATGATCATCGATGTCCACGCGCGCGACATCATCAATTCATTCGTTCGGGACTCTGTCTTGGACGAGTCTGACTTTGCATGGGAATCGCAACTTCGTTTCAAGTGGGATAAAGAGCGCGACGACATCGTCATCAACCAATGCTGCGGCGAGTTCAGGTACGGGTACGAGTACATGGGACTCAATGGTCGTCTAGTCATCACCGGTTTGACGGATAGGTGCTACATAACGCTAACGACTGCGCTCACATACAAACTCGGCGGAGCGCCGAGTGGGCCGGCGGGAACCGGGAAGACGGAGACGACGAAGGACCTCGCAAAGTCAATGGCGCTGCTCTGCGTCGTCTTCAATTGCGGCGAAGGCTTAGACTACAAAGCTATGGGCGCGATCTTTAATGGATTGGTGCAGTGCGGCGCGTGGGGTTGTTTCGACGAATTCAATCGCATTGAGGCGGAAGTGCTCTCCGTCGTTTCTTCGCAGATTAAGCAAATTCAGGAAGCCCTCAAGCACGATCTCACACGGTTTCAGTTTGAAGGTAAAGAAATCAAGTGTGATTCTCGCACGGGAGTCTTCATCACCATGAATCCTGGCTACGCTGGTCGAACAGAGTTACCCGACAACTTGAAGGCGCTCTTCCGTCCTGTGACCATGATCGTGCCCGACTTGGAACAAATTTGTGAAATCATGCTCTTCAGTGAAGGTTTCAACTCTGCGAAGAAGCTCGCGAAAAAGATGACAATGCTGTATCGTCTCGCGAAGGAACAACTCAGCAAACGCTCTCACTACGATTTCGGTTTGCGCGCACTGAAATCAGTGCTCGTGATGGCTGGGACGTTGAAACGCGACTCGCCGGATTTGCCCGAGGAGGTCGTGCTCATGCGAGCGCTCAGAGATATGAATCTTCCAAAGTTCGTTTTCGACGACGTCCCGTTATTTCTAGGTCTCATCAATGACTTGTTTCCGGGATTATCGTGTTCGCGCGTGCGCTATCCGACGCTGAATGACGTCGTCGAGTGTGATTTAGCCGAAAACGGCTATCAGGTGCTGACGAAGCCCGGGGAGCAAGTCGACAAAATCATTCAACTTTACGAGACGATGCTGACGAGGCACACCACCATGCTCGTAGGGGAAACGGGCGGTGGCAAGACGGTGATCCTCGAAACCCTCGCACGCGCACAAACCAAGATGGGCCGTCATACGAAATTACACGTACTGAATCCAAAGGCGCAAACCGTGTCCGAACTCTACGGCGAGCTTGATCCGGATACGCGCGACTGGACGGATGGTCTTCTTTCGAATATATTCAGAGACTGCAATAAACCTCTGATACCGGGACGAGAAACCGATCTGAAATATATCGTATTCGACGGCGACGTCGACGCCGTGTGGGTGGAAAACATGAATAGCGTGATGGACGACAACAGATTGCTCACGTTACCAAACGGCGAACGTATTCGGCTTCAAGATCATTGTAAACTCCTTTTCGAAGTGGCAGACTTGCGATACGCATCACCAGCGACGGTGAGTCGGTGTGGAATGGTGTACGTGGACCCAAAGAACCTCGGGTACGAACCGTTTTTGAAGACGTGGACGGACGACGCGGATGCGAAACACCGTTCAGCTTTGACGCATATGATTGACAAGTACATTGATAAAATTGCAAAGTTTTGTTACGAGTCGATCGACTTGGATGGAACCGTGGTATCACCTCTCAAAGTGTCGATTCAGCGCCCAGTCATCGCCGCGGTGAAACAGTTTTGCATTTTGATGAAGAGCTTTTTAGACGACTTGGACGTGTCGATCGGCGACGATCCATCCGTCGGCAAAGATACGTACGACGAGTCAGTGGAGTCGGCGTTCGTTTTCAGTCTCGTGTGGTCGTTTGGGGCAACGATAGTCGAGAGCGCTGGCAATTCGGATCGCACGCGATTCGATGACTTTGTGCGACGACTTTCGCGACGCGGAAGCGCTTTACCGGAAGCGTCGACGCTGTATGATTACGGATTCGACATCGCGCGGAACGTGTGGTACGATTGGAAGAGCCTCACCACACCTCTTGAGTTACCCGCGAACACGCCGTTTTCGTCCATTCTCGTCTCGACGGCGCACACGGTGAGAGCGAAATGGTTGATTGACGTGATGTGTTCGAGTAACGCACACACGCTTCTCACCGGTGGTAGCGGGACGAGCAAAACCGTCGTTGTGAAGAATTATTTACATCAGCGGCAAAGTGACGGAAAGACGAGCTCGATGACGATGAATTTCAGTTCTAGGACGACAGCCAACGACGTTCACAGCTCCATCATGGATGTCATGGATAAGCACACGAAGGACACCATCGGGCCTCCGATGGGTAAACGTCTCTTGTGTTTTATCGACGATTTGAACATGCCAGCCGTGGACGAATACGGCACGCAACAGCCGATTGCGTTGTTGAAGCTCATGATAGGTCGAAACGGTACGTACGACCGCGGAAGAGATTTAAACTGGTTGCACATGAAAGACGTCCAGTACGTTGCCGCGATGGGACACCCCGGCGGATCTCGAAGCGCCGTCGACCCTCGCTTTTTATCGCTGTTCCAGATATTCGAGCTACAACCGCCCGATGAGGCGAATTTGAAAGTCATCTACGGGTCGATCGTTCAGAACACGTCGCAGTCACTCCGAATCGGCGACGATTCTCGTCGGCGCGTCGTGGACATGACGTTGGATTTGTACAAGAGTGTCGTCGCGAAACTGTTGCCGACGCCGACTCGATTTCATTACATCTTCAATCTTCGGGATCTGAGTCGTTTGTTCGAGGGGTTATCAAAAGCAGTCTCGTCGGGAGAGGACGATACGTTACCATTCTTTCGTCTGTGGCGAAACGAGTCGATTCGCGTGTTTCACGACAGGTTGATTTCAGACGAAGATCGTACGTTTGTTTTAGGCAAGGTGTCGTCGCTCATCGCTTCACACGCGTCGACGAACGCACCGAGGATCACCACTGATCCGATTCTCTTCGCCGACTTCGTGAAACCCGCTCCGGTCAGCGACGAGGGAGATCAAGAACCGGCGCGTGATTCGGCGCTCGAAGAAGACGCTGATTTCGATGGTGCGCTTCGTCGATACCGTGACGTCGGAGATTACTCAACCATTAAACCGTGGTTTGAACAGTTGATCGCCAATCACAACGCAAAACTTAAAGACGGTTCGCCTCCAACGAGACTCGTACTCTTCGATCACGCGCTGGAACATTTGACGCGAATCCATCGCGTCTTGCGCACAGAGAACGGGCATGCGTTGCTCGTCGGCGTCGGCGGAAGCGGAAAACAATCTCTCGCGCGATTGGCTGCGGAGATGGCACAGTGCGACGTGTTTGAAATAACATTAACTCGTGGATACAACGACGCGAGTTTCCGGGAAGATTTGAAAAAGCTCTACAACGTCCTCGGCGTGCAAAATCGCAAGACGATGTTTCTGTTCACCGACAGTCACGTCGTCGAGGAAGGATTTTTAGAATCAATCAACAACATGCTCACCACGGGCAGTGTTCCGGCGCTCTTTTCGGACGAAGAAAAAGATTCATTGGTGAACACGATTCGTGAATCGTTGCACGAGAACAACGTGCCCGTGACGCGCGATGAAGGGTGGCGATTTTTCACGTCGCGATGCAGAGCCAACATGCACGTCGTGCTCGCCATGTCGCCCATCGGAGACTCGTTGCGACTTCGATGTCGAAACTTTCCCGGATTGGTCAACAACACGGTGATCGATTGGTTCACGGAATGGCCCAAAGAGGCGTTGACCGAGGTAAGCGCGTCGTTACTGTCCGCCATCGATCTACCGGAATCGATGTTCGAGCGCGTTGGCGCGCACATCGTGCACACGCACTACGCGGCAATTGCGCTCAATAAAAAGTTTGCGTCACAGCTCAAGAGATATAACTACGTGACTCCGAAACATTACTTGGATTTTATCTCCGGCTATGAGAGCTCGCTGAACAGTCAGCGCACGATGATCGATGACGCCATAAAACGTCTCAGCGGCGGGCTCGACAAACTGATTCAGGCGAGTGCCGAGGTGGACGCCATGCGAGAAAAACTCAACGAGGCGCAAGTCGTCGTCAATCAGCAAGCGGTCGAGTGCGACGCATTGCTGGATCGTATCACGAAACGAACGACGGAAGTCGAGGCGAAGACGGCGAATGCGTTGAGTAAAGAAGAGGAGTTGGTGAAAGATTCAGCTCGAATAGCCGTCGAGAAGACGGAAGCCGAGGCGGATCTCGAGGCAGCCATCCCCGCCCTCGAAGAGGCGGCGTCTGCGCTGAACAACTTGAAAAAGGAAGAAATCACGGAAATTCGTTCGTTTTCAAAGCCAAACATCGCGGTTCAACGGGTCTGTGAGTGCGTGATGATTCTGAAAGGATTACCGAACGTTTCGTGGTCGGGCGCCAAGGGAATGATGGCGGATACAAACTTTTTACGCTCACTCGTCGAATTCAACAAGGATGGGATCAAAGACAAGCAGATGAAAGCCATTCGTGAGTACACGAAAGACTCGAAATTCACGCCCGACGAAGTGATGAAGATCTCCACCGCCGGCGCTGGTTTACTCAAATGGGTGTTCGCCATGATCAACTACTACAAGGTCGCTCGCATGGTGAATCCAAAGCGCGCGGCGGTCGCGAACGCAGAAAAGACATTGGCGATCAAAGAGCGCGAACTGTTGGAGACGAAGGAGGAATTGAAAAATCTACAGGAAGAGCTGGGTGAACTGAGCGCGCAGTTTGAAGATAAGAGCGCTCGCCAACGCGATTTGAAGACGAGCGCAGAACTCATGGCGAGTCGTCTCAGCGCCGCCGAACGACTCATCTCGGGCCTTTCGAGCGAAAAAGTGCGATGGACGAATGAAATCAACGAGTTGGACTCGCGAAAATATCGTCTCGTGGGCGATTGTCTCCTCACGTCTGCGTTTTTATCGTACGCGGGACCGTTCACTTTTGATTTCCGTCGTCGGTTCATTCACGACGATCTCGAACAAAATTTGAAGAAAATCGGCGTGCCCGTGAGTCAGCCGTTCAAACTTCAAACATTACTCACGGATGACAACGAGACGAACGCGTGGCTTGCCGAAGGTTTACCGAGCGATGAGCTGAGTGTTCAAAACGGGATTCTAACGATGCGTTCCGAGCGCTTTCCGCTGTGCATCGATCCCCAAATGCAGGCGCTGAAATGGATAAAGTCGCGCGAGGGCGCGCAGCTCGAAGGGAAAATAAAAAGACAAACGGACGCGGACTTTCTCAAGCAACTAGAGCTCGCCATCGAGTACGGTTTACCGTTTTTGATTGAAAACGTTGGGGAGTACATCGATCCCGTGCTCGATCCCGTGCTCAAGAGGAACTTTTACTACGCTCCGAATGGCGCAAAAATGATCAAATTGGGCGACTCCGAGGTGGAGTGGGACGACAACTTCCGACTGTACATGACGACAAAGTTACCAAATCCGCACTACGATCCCGATGTCGTCGGTAAAATGATCGTCATCAACTATTCCGTCACCGAGCTCGGTCTTCAAGAGCAGCTTCTCAACGTCACCGTCAAGCAAAAACGACCAGATCTCGAGGAAGGTCGCGTCAAACTTATCAAAGAGTCGACCGCGAACAGAGCTCTGCTGAAAACGTTGGAGGACACACTCTTGTGTGAGTTATCCACGGCGCAAGGCGAAATAATCGACAACATCGAACTCATAGAGACTCTCGAAAGTGCGAAACTGAAATCGACTGAAATTTGTGAAAAACTCGCGTTAGCGGCTCAATCGCAGAATGAGTTGAATCGAGCGCAGTCGTGTTATCAATCTGTCGCAAAGCGAGGTTCCATACTGTTCTTTGTTATATCCGCGCTTTCGAATCTCAACCCCATGTACGAATACTCTCTTTCGAGCTTTTTGGACGTCTTTTGCAACACGCTTCGAGTGACTGCATCGAGCGACGACTTGGGGCGACATCTGAACGAACTCATCGATAAGCTGACGTACGACGTGTATAAGTTTGCATGTTTGGGTCTATTCAAACGAGACAAGTTGGCGCTGTCGTTCATGATGACGACGCGCATCAGTGACGGCGAAGGACGACTCAACGGAGAACTCATGCAATTCTTTCTCAAGGGCAACGTCACACTCGAGAACGACGAGCGCTCGAGTCCCTTCACGTGGTGGTCCGAACGCGGTTGGCAGGAGTTGGTACACCTGGACGAACACATCGCGATAGGCACGCCCGCGTGTGAATCTTTGAAGGGCGTGACGACGCGCGTGCAATCAAACGCAGAAACGTGGAAAACGTGGTACGAATGCGAGAAACCCGAGTCCTCTGACCTTCCCGACGGTCTCCAGCTTTCTGATTTCGAATTGCTCTGCTTAATCCGTTGCTCCAGACTTGATCGCGTCACAGCTGCGGTCTCAAACTACATCATAAAGACGATGGATTCCAGATTCGTCACGCCGCCAATTTCTGATTACGAAAGTATATTCAAATTGACGTCGGCGCACACGCCCGTCGTCTTCATACTCTCTCCGGGCGCCGATCCAGCATTCGATATATTCGCGCTCGGCGAGAGTTTAGGGTTCAAGGCTGGTAACAAACTCAAATTCATGGCGTTGGGACAGGGCATGGGACCGAAGGCTGAAGAACTCGTCGTCACCTGCGCGTCTCGAGGATTATGGCTCATGCTCCAAAATTGTCACTTGCTCCCGAAGTGGTTACCGACGCTGGAGAAAATCATCGACGGTTTACAAACTCCGCATCCAGATTTCAGACTTTGGCTCACGACCGATCCCATCAAAACCTTCCCTATCGGTATTTTGCAGAGGAGTCTCAAAGTCGTCACGGAACCGCCGGATGGTTTAAAGATGAATTTGAAGGCGACGTTCGCGCGCTTGTCCGAAGACGTCTTCGAGAGTTGCGAGAACCCCGCGTTCAAAACATTGGCGTACGTGCTCGCGTTTTTCCACGCGGCAGTCCAGGAACGGCGAAACTATGGTAAACTCGGCTGGAACGTCGCGTACGACTTTAACGAAACCGACTTTAGAATTTCATTCAGTTTGGTCAAGACGTACTGTGACAAAGTCGTGCGAGACGGCGGTGGACGAGGATCGCAAACGATTCCTTGGAAGGCGCTGAAATATTTAATAGGCGAAGCCATGTACGGCGGTCGAGTGAGCGATAACTACGATCGAAGAATACTCGGTGCGTACTTGGACGAATACTTTGGCGACTTTTTGTTCGACGGGTTTCATAAGTTTGCGTTTTACGCCGACGCAGAGGCGCGGACGGAGTACGCGTTACCATCATCAAACGGTTCGCACGCCGAACATATCGACGCCATCGAACAACTTCCCGACGTTCAAACGCCCGAAGTGCTCGGTTTACACGGAAACGCCGACGTCGCGCACTCGACGCACGCCGCCAAGGCGTTGTGGTCACACGTTTTGGCACTTCAGAGTAAAATGTGCGTATCCACGGACGATGACGGTTCGCACGCGAGTACCGGTGAATCTGAATCGCCGTTGCTCGCCATCGTGCGAGAGATTCTCAACGTATGCACGAATCCGACGTACGAGTTTGATTTGGCGGACGCTCGCCGCCGCCGCGGCGAAGCGACGCCCTCGCCGACGACGGTCGTCCTTTTCCAGGAGCTCGAGCGCCACAACGCGCTCAAAGTAGTCCTTCGAGACTCGCTGCGCGAACTTCTCAAAGCCATCAACGGTGAGATCGGGATGTCGCGCGAACTCGACGGGGTCGCCGAGGCGCTCTCGCGAGGTCGTCTTCCCGCGATTTGGAAAGCCGCCGCGCCGCCCACGGATAAGGATGCACAATCGTGGATCGCGTGGTTCAAACAACGAGAGACGCAGTTCGAATCGTGGATCGACCACGGCGAGCCAAAGGTGGTGTGGCTCGGCGGTTTACACTGTCCAGAGACGTACATCGCCGCGCTCGTGCAGAGCGCGTGTCGCGCGAAAAATTGGCCTCTGGACGCGAGCGCCGTGTACACCGAAGTCACGCGATACAGACGTCCGGAAGACGTCGACGCGAGACCAGAAATCGGGTGTTACATCTCCGGTCTCTACCTCGAAGGCGCCGTCTGGGACGAACGCGAGGGCGCGCTCGCCAATCCTCCCGCCGGCGACAAGACGCTCGTGACGGAGCTTCCCATTTTACGACTCGTCCCGACGCGACGAGGAGACGACGACGACGACGACGCGTCTCAAGGCGCGACGTTTAAAACCCCAGTGTACTTTACACAGAGTCGACGCAACGCCGCGGGCCAGGGCCTGTGTTTCGAGGCTGATGTAGCCACCAAAGACCATCCGTCGGCGTGGATTCTTCGAGGCGTCGCCCTCGTGCTCAACGTCGACGCGTGAAACGACGCGACGCGACGACCGACAGATCCATCCATCCATTCATCGTACGCACGCGCGGCACGTAGAGTCGAAACGCACGCACGCACGCACACACACACAAATTCCCATCGCCCATCGTCGCCTCGCCCACGCGCCTCGCCCACGCGTCCCGTCCCGTCGTCGCCGCGTCACTGTTCGCCTCTGGTCCCGATCACCGTTCCCATCATGTCGCGCGTCGAGGACGCGCAACGCCGCGTGCGAGGCATCGCCAACCACGTCGCCCCGGTGAACACGTTCGGTGCCGCCGGTTCGAACGCGGTGCGTCCCGCATCGTCGCCCGCGCGCGCGTGCCCGCGCCAATCACGTCGCCGCGCGCAGAAAAGTCGTTACGAGAATCACGTCGCCGTGCGCGCGCGCGCGCGTCCGTTCGCGACTCGCGTCGACGCCGTCGACTGACGAACGCACGCGTTTCTTTCGTCGCGCGCAGCGTTTCCAAAAATCTCCCGACGACGTCGTCATCGTGAGCGCGTGTCGAACCCCGATCACGCGCGCCAAACGCGGCGGCTTGGCGCGCACGCCGGCGGATGATTTACTCGCGACTGTGTTGCAAGCGAGCGTGGAGCGAGGGAAGATTAACGTGCACGACGTCGGTGATATCGTCGTCGGTTCGGTGTTGGGCGCGTCGAGTCAGAGGGCGAATGAGTGTCGCATAGCGATGTTTCTCGCCGGATTTCCGCAAGAGGCGCCGGTGCGCACGACGAATCGACAGTGTTCGTCCGGGTTGCAGGCGTGCGCGGACATCGCGGCGGGCATCAAGGCTGGATATTACGACATGGGTATCGGTGCCGGGGTGGAGACGATGACGGCGAATCCGATGAAGTGGGAGGGTGGATTTAATCCGAGAATTGCGTCGTCGAGCGACGCGCAAAATTGTTTAATTCCCATGGGCGTGACGAGCGAAAACGTCGCCGAAAAGTTTGGCATTTCGAGAGAGGCACAAGATACCATGGCGGCGAGATCGCACGCGCGGGCGGCGAACGCGCGGGCGACGGGACGGTTTACGCAAGAGATTGTTCCGGTTCGGACGAAGAATGCGGAGGGCGCGGACGTCGTCGTGGCGGAGGACGACGGCATTCGCGAGGGCACCACCGTCGCCACGCTCGCAAAACTTCCCGCGGTGTTCAAAAAGGGTGGCTCCACGACGCCGGGTAACGCCTCGCAGGTATCCGACGGCGCCGCGGCGGTGGTGTTGGCGCGACGCTCGTACGCGGAGAAGCACGGATTGCCCATTTTGGCGACGTGGCGATCCTTCGTCGCCGTCGGCTGCGATCCCGCCATCATGGGTATCGGTCCCGCGGTCGCGATTCCCGAAGCTTTACGCGCCGCAAACTTGAGCGTCAAAGATGTGGATTTGTACGAATTGAACGAGGCGTTCGCTTCGCAGGCGACATACTGCGTCGAAAAGTTGGGTCTCGATCCGGAGCGGGTGAACGTGAACGGCGGCGCCATCGCGTTGGGTCACCCGTTGGGAGCGACCGGAGCGCGATGCCTCGCGACGCTCATTTACGAGATGCAAAGACGCGGGGGTAAGGTTGGCGTTTGCAGCATGTGCATTGGATCTGGAATGGGAGCCGCCGCCATCTTGACGCGGGACGACTAACGCGTCTGAAGGCTCGAAATCGCCGAGCGTTGACTCGCAATTTTGATTCTCGCCGCGCTTAGATTTGACCTTCTTGTCACCATCCGCTTCTCGGAAATTTTGTCACACTATTACAGAAATCTACGCTACAAAGAAATCGTCATTCGCCTCCCTCCGGCGCTACGTCGACGCAAACTTTCTCTTGAGTTGCCAAAACGAACTCTGCACCTTGGTCTCCAACGCCGCGAGCGCTCGAACGTGCGGCGCGTACGCCTCGAGGTGCGCGTTCAACTCTTCGTTCACTTGTTCGTCTCGCGCCTTGCCGTACGCATCCTTCCCACGGACGCCAAAAGACTCCGGGAGTTCGTAGTTCGGCCCGAGCGGCGTCACCGTCGACCCGAGTCGCTTTTCAATCTCCTTCAACAAGTTTGGCTCGTCGTACCACGTCGTGTGTCCTCCATCCTTCATGAGACGAACGTCGTCCGGTTTCGGATCGAACCACGGCTTGTACCCCTTCTTCGTGCAGTACCACACGCGTTCCTTCTTCGCGGCGACGATGGAGATGGCCAAACCCATCGTATCCGCGCGTCCGACGCGTCCAATTCGATGAATGTAATCCTCGCTTCGATCCGGCAGCGTCAGGTTGATGACGTAGGGTAAATTTTTAATGTCGAGTCCTCGCGCGGCGACGTCGGTGCATATCAAAAACCGCACGTCCCCGTTCTTAAACGCTTGAAGATTGCGTCGTCGCTCGTCCATGTTGCGCGCGCCGCCCAACACGCAGCACGAGTACTTGCCCTCGACGCCGCCGACGAGGGCGCCGCGAAATCGTTTCCCGCCGCCGCACTCGTTGAGAAACTTTTCCAAATTGTCGCAATCAAAGTTTGTGCGACAAAAGATCAAACACTGGTCCATGTCGTGCGCGTCTATTATTTTACGCAACACGTGCGGCTTGATTCGTTTGATGGATTCGCTCATCGCGTCGTCTCCCGAGAGCGAGGAGTCGAGCGAGTGCGCGCGATCGGTGAGCGCCTCGGGCGCGTACGCGTCGACGTCGTGCTCCGCGGGATCGACGAGCACGAGGGCGTGGTGCACCGTGTCGGGCACCGCCTCTTTACCCTTCAGATCGACCCACGTCGCGTTCACGGTGAGATAATCAGCCAATTTACGAATCTCCGGTGAGTGCAAGGTGGCGGAAAAGAGCATGACTTGTAATCGCTCGGCGGAGGACGCCGCGAGTTTCGGCATGCGTTCAAAGAGCTTCAAGATGGTCGCCTGGTTCCCGGTGTCCAATAATCGATCGGCCTCGTCGAGAACGAAGAATCGTACGGCGCTCAGATCGAGCTTACCGTTCATGGCGAGCTCCAAGACGCGAATGGGCGTGCCCGTGATGACGTCGACGCCCTCGCGAAGTTGCGCGTGTTGCGGTCCCTCCTTGACGCCGCCGATGAATAAACCCGCGCGAATGGTTGGGTTTCTGAATTCGGACGAAAAATTGACGAAGAATTCATGAGTCTGTTCCGCTAAATCACGCGCGGGCTCCAAGATGAGCGCGCGAGGCTTTCGCGCGCCTCCGGACTCATCCGCGCTCGTCGCCGCCGAGTCGTCGTCGCCGTCGACGGCGTCCGATCCTCGCAAAGACGCGAACGCGACGTATCCATCCGGCGGCGGGTGCTTGAAATCCTCCGCCGCGAACCGAACGATACACTCGGCGTTCTTGACGCAGACGGCTGGAAATAATCCGTCGCACTTGGCGCTCTGTTCGCTCAAACGAAACGCCTCGCCCAGAGACGCGCCGTTCTTCGTAAACGACACGACGCCGCTTTCGACGTCGAGCAAACACCCGATACAATCGCCTCTCGTGAACGTCTCCCCGTACGCGTCGAACGATTTATTGTGCGACTTTTTTCCCGTCCCTCCGTACCCGTACGAGTGCGCGTCCGCGCCTAACCCGTCCAACGCGCCGAACCGGCTCGAAAAGCCCACGCGCACCAACCCTTCGTCCGTCGCCTCCACCTCGAAGCACACCTTGGTCGCGCTCGCGTCGTCCCGCCTCGGATCGACACCGAACCTTCCACGCACACCCGCCCACGACTGCGTCGCTCGACTCTGCACGACGCCGCGCTCGTAATCCACCGCCGTCGTCGCGCTCCTCGCGTTGGCGCTCAGTCGACACCGCGCCCGCGAGAGGGCGTCGACATCCCTCGCCTTGTGCGCCGCCTTCTCCGCTCGACGCGCTCGAGACGACAGCGCGCTCTCGTGCACCAGCTGTAACACCGGCGCACCGAACGCGAACGTCTTCCCGCTCCCCGTTTCCGCGCTCGCGAGCACGTCCCCGCCCGTGAGCGCGAGCGGAATGGCTTCGCTCTGAATGGGCGTCGGGAGCGCGTATCCGGCGCGTTCGGCGCACGCGATGAGTTCAGGGCACAGACCGACCTCTTCGAACGCCGCCGCGCTCATGTCGACTCGACTCGACGCGCGCGCGACGACGTAATGTGCGGACGAATAAATCCGAGTGACGGCTCAACTAGAGACTACGTATACTTTTTCTATTACACGACGACGCATCGACCGATGACGCGCGGTCGTCCGTCACCGTCTATTCTTCCCGGTCAACGCGCGTTTCTTTCTCCCGCCGCTCCCGCCCGCGGCCCCGACGCGAAGTTTTCTCGCGACGTCCCCCTCCAACGCGTCGACGGCGGCTTCGCGCGGTCCCTCTCGAAACGTCATCCGCATGTTGTACGCATCCTCCCCGTCGGCGTAATATTTCGCCTCCACGCCAACCTCCTCGTATTTTAGCACATCCTTGTACAGATGAATCGCCGCCTCGTTGCTCACGCGCACGTGCAGAGAGACGTCTTTGGCGTCGTAGCACTCTTTCAACGCGCGGTGCGCCGCGCGCATGAGCGTCGCCGCTAAACCTAATTTTCTGTGCGTTCGCAGAACGCTGAGCGAGGTGATGTGTCCGTGAACGTCTTCCGAGGCGTCTTCGTCCAGTTTCGCGAGCACGTACCCGACGACGGCGCCGTCGACGTCGGCGACTTGGAGCAGGGACGGCCAGGCGAGGGCGTGGTACAAGTAATACTTCATCTGGTAGTTCTCCGGTAAGCACATGAGGTTACACCGTTGCATGGCCCAGAGGTCGTCGACGGTGGCGGCGCGCACGCACACCCCCATGGTGAGAGGCGCGCGAGGTCGGGTGTGGCGACGGCACGCGCGGGCCGCCCCGATGGTGCGGTTCGATGATTGGTGGGTGTGGACAGCGCACATGTATAATCATGAGTAAACAGTAGTACAATACGACCTAAAAGTCCGAACCCTAGTGTTTAGTGACTACCTGCCGACGTGGGCGCGCTCGACCGGGACGACGCGCGCGAGCGCGCGACGCGCGATGAACGCGCGCGCGACGGCGTCGATGACGTCGAGGTCGTCCTCCTCCGCCTCTCCGCGGGTTGTCTCGTCGCGCACACGTGCACGCGCGATGAGACGACGGCGAACGAAGACGACGCGGTGCGCGCGCGCGCCACCGCTCGACGCGCTCGAACTCACCCGCGCGACGCGGTGCGCGCGGGCGTCCAACTTTGTGTACAAAGGGAACGACGTCGAGCGGTTCATGACGATGGATGGATTCACGCTTCGCGCCAAGGGGGTCACGGGCGCCACGGGTTGGGCGGTGTGCGACGACGTCGCGTCGGGCGAAAGATTCGTCGTCGTGCGAGGCGCGGCGTGGAATCAACCGGATACGGATAGAAATAAACTGAGTTGGCAGATCGCCAAGGTGTGGCCGCAATCACTGCGACGATCGACGCCCGTGGTCGGGCACCAGGGGGTGTTGGAGATGGTGGATGAGTTTTGGAGAGACGCGTCGCCGTGGTTGACGGATGCGACGTTTACGGGGACGTTTCGGTTCGCGGGACACTCGTTGGGTGGGTCCATGGCGCTCGTGCTCGCCGTGCGAGCGAGATTAGAGTTGGGAATCGAGGAGTCGCGTTTGGGGTCGGTGTTTACGTTCGGTGCGCCGCCGGTGTTGGCGTACGATCGTCTGAGCGCGTCGGCGTTCGCGCGCGCCGACGAGGCGGTGACCGCCGACGAGATTTTACGCGTGCTCGGATTTGAACGCGGCGCCTCCTTCGTGCGCCAGTACGTGTTGGCTAAAGACATCATTCCGAGAATGTGGTTGTCGGCCGACCCAGTGTTCGCGGCGGCGACGTCGAACGATTTCATCGGTGGTTTGCTCGACTGGCGCCGAGACGTCTTCGGCGAGGGCGTCTTGACGAAGAATCGGTTTCTGTACGAATCCATCGGTGATTTATATTGGTTGGAGTACGCGTCGGGGGAGCAAGGGACCCCATCGATCACGAGGTACGACGGCGACGACGTGTTGAAGAAATTATCCATGAATCTCGACGACATCACCGAATCGCCGCTCGCCGCACTCAGAACAATCGGCGAGCACAGTTCCCAGAGTTACGTCGACGCGTTGCAGTTTCTCACCGTTCGCGAGGTGATAAATCCCGGAAGTCAACGGAACGCGACGCCGTAGGTATATGTAGAAGCTACGCTGTGTATTGCTATAGTACTAGTATCTATTACCTCTAGGCGCGATGCCCGAGCAGAAATAATCGTTCCTCCTTTGTCTCGCCCGTTCGCAGGCACGGCGTCGCTCGTCCAACGGCGTCCATCGCGTCTCGGTACCTCTTCGTCATCCCGTCGTCTCCCGATCGAGAGAGAACGTCGTGAAAACACCAAGCCCCGATCGATGCGCGCGCGACGGCGACGAAGCGTGTGTCTTCGTGATTTTCCGCGCGTCTCGTGGCGACGTCGAGCGCGTCGAGCGTCGTCTCCAACGCGCGCGAGACGTCCTCTCGCGCGTCAAACGTCTCGACGACGCGTTTCGCGGCGAGTTGCGCGAGGAGTAACTCCTCGGCGTACGGATTGTCGGCTTCTCTGTCAAAGAGTCGACGCGCGTTCGACGACTCGTCGACGGCAAAGACAGGATCGTCGCGCGAAGGACCTCGCGCGAGGTCGATGACGAACCGTCGAAACGCGTCGGACGCGCCGAATTCGGCGCACGCGTGGGCAAAAACGTCGCAGAGCGTCTCTACGGCGTGCGTGCCGCTCGACGACGACGACGCGCGCCTCGACGCGACGGCGACGGACGCGGCGCGAGACGCGACGGCACGCACGTCGGCGTCGGCATCCTCGATGAGCGTCAACGCGCACGTCCACGCCGTCAACGCGAGATCGATCGAACGTTCGTTCGCGCACGTGGACGAGGAGACGTGCGCGAGAATCTCGCTTCGTCGCAACGCGTCCGCCGCCGCCAATCTCGTCTCGTCGGATTTGTCGGCGGCTGCGCCGTCGCGAAGCGCGAGGACGAAGGCGTTCGCCTCGCCGGATTCAATCGTCGCGCGCGCATTCTTCGTCAGACGTCGTCGACACAGCGTCGCGATGGCGCGTAAGCCCTCGGCTCGAACGCGTTCGTTTCTGCTGGAAAACGTCGCTTCGTGCGCGACGGTCCAGACGCGCGCGTCGTCTTCGTCTTCGGCGTCGCCGCGCGAAAACAATTCGAGACACCGAAGCGCTCGACGCGCGCACGTGTGTCGAGTCTCCGTCCCGAGCGCGTCCGCGATGCGCCGTCTCAGTTTCCGAACGTTCCCGAACGCGTTCGCGTCGCCTCGACGCGGCGTTTTGAACATCGCCTTGTACGTCTCGGCGCGATACTCGTAGTCGGCGTTCGCGGCGAACGCGTCGGATAACGCGACGACGACGTCACCCACGTCGACTAACGCGCGCATGGAATCCTCGAGCGGTTCGCCCCACGCGTCGTATCCCATCGCCAGGCGCGTCCGCGCGCCCGCCGCCGCTTTGTGCCACTCGCTCGATCCGGGGCCCGACGCGCGCGCGGCGAGCACGGGGGCGGAGCATTGCCACGTCATATTCGCCAACTCCCGAAACGCGTCGGGGTCGCGCGCGGCGCACGCGCACCGAGACCCGCGCGCACACCTCGACGACGCGATGTTTGCGATGGCGAGCGTCGTCTCGGCGCATCGTAACCACGCGGCGGAGATGAGAGGGACGCGCGCGTCGACGCCGTACGCCGCGCGAGCGCCGAGACGCTGCGCGGCGGCGGCGGCGATTTCCGACAGACACACGTCCTCGCCGTACGACCCCGATCGAACCGCGGCGAGAAGTTCCGACAGGAAGAGCATTGCGCCGTGCGCGGCGTTAGCGCTCGGTCTCGCGCGTCGGTCCGCGTCGAGCGACGTAAACGCGAGAACGGCATCCGTGTGCTCGAGCGCTCGCGACGACGGAACGACGGCGACGAGACATCTCGCCGCCGCCGCGCGCACGGCGAGATAGTTTCCGTACAGGCATCGCACGATGGGCGCGATGCACTCCGTTCCGTTCTTTTCTTCCGTGTACTCTGTCCTATCCTTGGCCGGACTCGGTCTCAATCGAGAGAACAACGCCAGGATGGGATATAAACTCGGATGCACGCCAAACGCGCCGTCCGTCGCCGACGCGGCGGTCGCCTTTTCCAATTCGTCGCGCAGGTACGCGACGAGCGATGGGAACCGCTGGAAGAACTCGATGACTCGCACCTCGCGACTCGCGCCGTCCGATGCGTGCTCGCGCGCCCTCGTCGGGGCGTTCATGTATCCGCACACCTTTGTGAGCAACGAGGCGTACGCGAGCGTCGCCGCGTTTTTAATCTGCGCGGATGAAACAAAAAACGAGCGACGCGTCAGTCGATGGCGCGCGCGGCGGACGAGACGATGTCGAGTTTAAATGTCCGAACGCACGCGAATGAGACGCGCGCGCTCTTCGTCCGAACTCTGTTGATGTTGCTGGGGAACAAGCCGTGCGCCCAATCGCAGCGCTCAAAGCGCAGGCAACGATACCTCCAGCGAAGACGACGAAGAAACGAGGAAACGAGAAAACGAGCGCGCGTCGAGTCGCAACGTACCTCCCACGTCGGCGCAGAAAACGCATCGATGCATATCTCCACGCCGCGCGCGGCGTACGGGGTCGTGTCGTGCGCTAAATCCCTGTCGGCGAACACCACGCGAATAACGTTGAACGCGTGCACGCGCGCGATGTCGGAAGAACTCGTGCGTCCGGCGGCGACGTCGAGGAGTCGCGGCAGAGCGTCTGCCAACGCCGTTCGAGGCTGATTTTTGGGTTCGGCCAAGAGGATGGCGATGAAGGCGTACGGTAAACCGGCGGAGCGTCGCACTCGATCTCTGAAATCTTGTCCGGGACGATTGAGTCGCTCGGCGACTTCGTCGAGCCAACGCTGCGGAAGCGACGTCAACGCGTCGTCTCCCGAGCGCAACAGTCGCGAACACAGCGCCGTCATCGCGATGCGCGTTTTAGCCAACGCGCCGGTGTGTTTGACGGAAAATAACACGCGCATCAGCCTCGCTCCGGCGGCTGTAATCTCATCCGGAGAAAATATCTTCGTCGACGCCGACGAGTCCATCGCGTCGCCCGTGAGCAGACTCCCTTCTTTCACCGTGAGCCAACACGCCGAGGTGATTATTTGCGCCATGGGTGCGAGTTCGGAAGAATCTTCGTCCTCGCCGTCGAGGTCGTCATCGATCATCGCGAAATCGGTGGATTGGAGCTTGACTTCCTCCGCCGACGCGCCCAACGCGTCGGGTTGGCTGATGTACTCCAACGACATCTCCGTCGCGCGATGTACGAGCGACATCATTCGATTCATGGTGGCCTGCGATGGGTTGAAAAACGTGAGTGTGTGCGTCGCGCGAAGAGTTGGGGTCACAAAACAAAGCGCGATCAATTTGAGAGCTCGGTCCTGGCCAGGGTAATTAGGTGTTCGATTCAGCCGACAGTTGTCCTCAACGAATTTCAGTAGAGGGAGCCTGGTTTTCGTCATCGCTCTTCGAAACGACGCAGAGAGAAAAACGAAATATGCGCGTACGCGTCACAGCACTCACCTGTAATCGAGCACGCGACGAACTCTTCACGCATCCATCCAAATCAATCTCTTGAAGCACGCATCTGAGTAAAAACATCGGACCGTGCGCGAGCGAGCGGCGACACGCCTCGACCACATCAATTCCGGCGAGGTTGATGTCGTTTTCCAGTAGGTCGCACAGGGAAGAGAGCACTTCGATCTGCTTCTCTGCGGCGGATAATCGTTCGCCTTCGACCTGCGAAACGCTCACGTCCGGGCTAAATCGCATTCGCCAGTGCGAATCGAAACCGTACTTCCGAATGAGCAAACGTATCAAGAGCGCGGCGGCGCCGCTCTCGCGCACGCGAGGCGATCTCAACAACTCGAGCGCCCACACGAGGCGCGCTCGAACCTTATCCGGCGTCTCCATGCCCGCGAACGGGGCGTCGTGCCGGCTTAAAAGTTCAAAAGCCTTGATTCGCAACTGTTCCCAACTATCGACGAGCGCGCCGAACAGTAAATTCGTGAACGGTTCGTGGTTCGCGTACCGGGCGTAAGGTGAAGTCAGCATGCGACGAGCGACGTTGACGTCGTGATCGTCCGTGATCGTCTCGTGCGTTCCATCGAGCGTGTCTTCGTACGGTTCCCACGTCGTCATGATGACGTTCAACAACTCGAGCGCGGTGCATCGTCTCTCAAAGGGCGCCCCCGGATACATGTTCGAGATGAGCATATCGATGATGGCTCCCATAAAGGCGTGATTCTCCATCGCGCGGTCGATGTCAGCCTTCAGCGGGTCTCGAGCGCCCGCCGGCGTCTCGATACCCTTTTTAAGCGCCGCTTCGCCTCTCCTTCGAACTTTTTGTCCCACGTTGTTCACCGCCGTCCATATCCTCGCGAAGAGCTTTGCGGCGAGAGAGACGACGGTGCCTCGAAAAGACACTGTCTCCCTGTATGACGAAAACATAACACAAGACGGATGCAGTTAGTCGTCCGTGCGAGTGTGGGCGCGTGCGTTGGGTGCGAAATCAAACGCGCGAGCTCTCCGAATGAGTAGGAGGTTAAGGATGCCTCATGGTCGTCAGCCCCTTAGGGAAAATATCGTCATAGAGCTCTCACGAAATCGCGATCGATCGAATCATCGCGCGTCGATATGTGACGCACCCTTTCAAGTTTGCCGAGAGTAATCGTTTGATGAGCGCGCGCTCATACGCGCCGGGCAAGGTGACGGCGCCCTTGCGCCCGCCGAGGCAGAGCCATTCGAGCGCGTCCAGTCGGGCTGCTTTATCGGCGCTCGCCATCGCTTGATCGACGATGCTCTGATCGACGGTATACGTTGGGCCATCCGACGTGGGCTTTATGACTGTGATGCGCTCTAGGTCCACCATTTGTAAATTTCGAGCAACCTTGAGAATCGATATGATAGACGCGCTGAGGTTGACGTCTTCATTCTTCTCCCCTTCGACGACGTGTTTCGCCAAGTGTACGATCGATTCGCGGTCCTGTTTGAACAAAATCGGCAAAACGTACGTCGTGATGGACGTGCGCACGTTCGCCGTCGTCAACATGGCTGTCTTGACGGGCTCCAGCCACCACCGACGCCACTCGTCGACGGAACCGAGCTCTTCCAAATGCTTCGCGGAGAGCTCTTTGAGCGTGTGCGACGCCGCGGACGCGATGGACACGTCCCGCATGGCTGCGAGCGTCACAGAGAGTAGTCGAGGTTCCGCGCTCAGAATCTTTCTCGCACCCACGCGCTCGACGAGCACGCTCAACATGAGGTACCTACTCTTTTGCTCGGTGGGACGTCTCAACGTTTGCTCGACGACGAGATGCACGTACTCGTCGCTCTTCGACAGACACAGAAGAATATCGAGTAAATAACCGAAGCACACCTGTATCTCTCGCACGGTCTGCGCGAGCTTATCTTCCCAATACGAAGAGATGACGTGCGCCACGCGATTGAACGAGCGCGTCGGAAACTCCTTTACGACGCGCGACTCAGTCGCCTCGCGCAGACTTTTCAGCGTCGCTCGCAAGCACATCACGGCGTGAAATCTAAAGTGTACGTCGTCACCGTCTTCGATCCAATCGCACATCTGAGGAAGGAGCCTGTCGAACATGAACTCGCCTCCGCGACGCTCGGCCAACACCTCGGGGCGCGCGACGGCGACGAAACCGCGCGCCACCGCGAGCACGCCGAACGACGTGCACGGCGCCTCGGAGAGCATCTCGTCGTTCGAAAACGCACCGATGCGTTCCAAAAGCCGAGACTTGTCGCACGCGCGTCCGCCATCCGTCGGAAAAAGCGTCTCCTCCATGACGTCCGCTGCGTCCCAGTCGCCGACGCACGCGCGCGCCACCGTCATCCCCGCCGTCACGGTCGCATCTCGCGACGGCGCGTTGTCTAACGTTAAAAATTCAACCAACGCGCGCAACACGCGCGCCTCGTCCATCTCGACCGCTGAACCATCCCTCCGAACGTTCCCAGAGGTGGTTAATAATTCGTACGCCAACGCCACGCTCTCCACCACCGCCTCCACCTCCGCCGGCGCGCACCGCCCTCCGCCTCTCATCTGCACCGCGAGGAGCTCCAACCCGCGCGCGAGCGCCCGCAACACCCCATCCCTATCGATGCGTTCGATCGCATCGCGCTCGAACGCGCCTCGAGGCGCCGTCCCGTGCGCGCTCGCCGCCGAGCCCAACCGTCCCAACGCCTCGCTCGACCGCTCGCACCGCGCCGCCGCCTCCATCTCCGCGTTCACCCGCACCGCGAACGCGCGCGCGCACACCGACGCGTGTCGTTCGCTCCACGAATTCACGCTCGCTTGCACGACGCGCCGCGCGCGTCGAAGCGCCGGATCGAAGAGTGTCTCCAGAGCCGCCGCCGCCGCCGCCTCGATCGCCTCGTCGCTCGCGTCCGCGTCCATCCCCGCGAGCGCGCGCGACGCGGACGCACACACCGACTTGACGAAACGTTCATCCGCGCGCCGATCGCTACCGCGCGTCGACGCACCGCTTCCCGCGCGCGCGCGAGACGCGTGGTCTTCGCGCGCAGCGGTGGCGGCGGATTCGTCGTCGTCGCGCATGTCGACGCCTCGCGCGCGTTTCCGACGATGTCCTCCCGCAAGCATGTACCGTAGGGACGGCGCGTCGTGCGCGTCGTCCGCGCGCGCGCGACGGTCTCCTTCCGCGCGACCGACGCCGCGCGCCGCGCACTGGAGTGAGACGTTCGCGTCGAGGTTCTTTTGGGGATGAAAAAGCGTCTCGACGACGACTCTCCTCTGCGTTGTGATTTCATCATTTCACCGATCGACGCGCGTCACGCGAGAGCGTAGAGCGAGAGCGCGTTCCCGGTGTCGGCGACGCACGCGACTCGAGCGTCGACGGCAAAGGCGAGATCGTTTACTTTTCGACGGCGGCGGCGCGAGGCGACGACGGCGGCGGCGGCGTCCTCGGCGGCGGCGACCCAATTCCACGCGATGAGACGCCGGTCGGCGCCTCCGGAGAGCACGATGTCGGCGCGATCGATCCATGGGATGAAATCGGCGCACGTCGCGGCGTTGGTGTGTCCGCTGACGCCGTCGGCGCCGAGTCGGACGCACTCGGCTTTGCCCTCGCGAAAGACGCCGGCGGAGATTCGCGAGGCGTTCTTCTTTTTTGACGACACCGACGAGGTTGAACCCTTCGTTCCGAGCGGTTTTTGATCGACGTCGAACACCAACACGGATCCATCGCCGCACGCCGACGCGGCGACGCGGCGCGCGCCCGGCGCGTTCGCGTCGCTCTGCGCGCCTCGGTACACGGCGACGGAGTGCAACATCGGAGGATTAAACGACCGCCGCGCGCCGTCGTCCATCACTGTCTCCGTCTCCCCACCACTCGCCGCGCGCGCTCGCTCGCGATCGTACTCCTCCACACCCTTCACCGTCCTCGCGTCCCACTCGCGCGCGGGCACCGGTTTCGTCTTGACGTCCCATTTCATCGCGCGACAATCCGTCGAAGACGACACGCACTCGCTCGCGCCGCGTTTCAATCGAAACGCCACCGACGTCACGCACCCCTCGTGTCCGCGCATGACGCGCGTGAGTGCACCGCTCGCTAATTCATACACTCGAATCTCCCCGTGATCGTCGCACGCCGCGAGAAGACCGTTCGCATCGTCGACGTCGACGCCGTTGACGACGTCGCCGGCGCCTCGAAACCGCCGCGAGACCCACGCCTCCTCCTCCCCGTTCGTCGACGCCTTTCGCGCGTCCGCCTCCACGACGACGTCGTCCGCGGCGTACAAGACGACGTGTTCGTCTCGCCAGCACACCGCGTTCGTCTCGCGCGACGTCGACGCCCGCGCGGTGAACGCCACGCGGGCCGAGCGCAAATCAAAGTGCGCGATCGTCCCGCGGTAGCTCGCGCACGTCGCCTCGCGTCCACCGCGCGCTCTCCGGGCCAACGCGCTCACGCCTTCATCGGCGTCGATCGGGAGCTCGAGCGCGGCGATCGGACGAAGCATGTCGACGCGCGCGCGCGTGTGAAGTGAACAGTCACACGACGGCATTCACAGACCGCCGCGCGGGAGTCGTCGCGCGCGCGCACCATGACGTCGCGAGACGCCGCCGCCGCCGCAGAAGATTGGTGGCGTTTTTACAGAACCGTCTGTTTCGTTCGATACGCCGCGTTCAAGGCGCTCGCGCTCGGGTTCGTCGTCGTGTCCGTGGTGTCAGAGTATTGGTTGGCGCCGCGCGCGCCGGCGAGCTCTGTGCCCGGACTCGCGCGCGCGGGGCTCTGGCGCGCGGAGTATCACGTCGGTGGCTTCGATGACGATGGCACCGCGTGTGGATTACCTCGATCGAGCGTGTCGAGATTTTGGTGCGAGCTCGAGGGATCGTTTCGCCGTCTCGGGGAACGCGCGAGCCGAGAGGGCCGAGAGGGACGCCCGGGACGCGTGTACGCGAACGTCTTCGGACGATCGCACGCGGTGCGATTCCGTCTCGCCCAGGCGACGGCGTTCGCGTTCACGTTCGCGCTGACGTTAGAATGGATCGTCTTGGTGTTTTACTTTGTGAGACGACGAGGACGACGAGACGGATTCGCGACGGCGTCGTCGACGGCGTACTCGGGAATCGGCGCGGCGATGGCGACGTGCGCGTGCGTCTCGTACGCCTCCATCGTGGCGTACGTGCGCGCGGACACGCCAACGCACGTGCCGGGATTACGCAAAGCCGCGTTCACCGCGTATCTCGGCTGGGGATATTGGATGTTTTTGACGTGCGCGTGCGCGCACGTCGCGACGTTTGGATTCTCCGCCTTCGATTGGGATCGAGCGTCCAAAGCGCGAGCGCGTCGTCGTCGTCGTCATAGTCGCGAGACGCGCGATAGTGTACGTGGCGGTACTACAGCGCTAGCTAGCTAAGATGCGAGAATGAAAATGATGCAAAAGAATGAAAGAAGAAGAAATCGGGCGGCGAGTCGAGGTTCACAGCGAACCGAATTTTTCCCAAAGCTCCTTCACCGCCGGTCCACCGCCGTTGATGACGTTCACGTACCCTTGGGACATTAAGTATTCCTTGGCTTTTTGCCCGCGCCCGCCTCCGCCGCAGTGCGTCACGATCGGCGTCGTCACGTCGCCGCCCGTTTTCGCGGCGACGACGTCGAGGGGCAACGATTTCGCCGCTCGATCGAACGGCGCGTTCACCGCGCGCGGTCGTTTCGCCGTCCCACATTCCGAGATCGGCGCGCTTCCAGCGTCTCCACCGTACGTCTCATCGTCCGGTTCGACGGTGAAATCGGGATTTCTCGCGTCGACGACGATGATTCTTGAACCGCCGTGCGTCGCGAGAAAGGCGTCGAATTCTTCGTCGGTGGCCACGCCGGGCTTGCGCGCGGCGCGCGGAACGACGGTGGACATTTTTGCGTCGCGCGTGAGCGTTCACGCGACGCGCGAGACGGCGCGAACGTGCGCGCGGGCGAGCATGAATGTGAGGGGAAGATTTTGGGGGACGACGACGGAAACGCTTCTCTAGCCAGACTGTTTTAAACGCGTGTCTCTACTCACTCTACGGATGCCTTCCTTCGACTCGTCGTCGTCGTTCGAACGAGGCGTGGCGTGGACGCATTCACCCCGTGTACTTGTCCCCGTTTAACTGCGCTGTCTCGCCGAGGAGATCGGCGGCGTCGAGCGTGCGGTCGCCGTTGACGTCGAGCTCGTCGAATCGAGCCGAGACTAAATCGAAATCCGCTTGGTCGCACTTACCCATGGATAAGAGCATAGCCTTGGCGAAATCGAATTGATCGACGTATCCTTTCTCCCCGCCCTGCGCCGCGAGCCACTCCGGGGTGAGCTTGAAGGCTTTGATCTGGGCGCCGTGCTCGACTTGGGATTGCACGCTCGCGTCGGCGACTTGCCCGATGGCCCACGCCATGACGCCGATGGTGATGAAGGCGTACGCAGAGGCAAAAATCTTACCATCCACCGTCTTCGGCGTCACGTCGCCGTATCCCACGGTCGTACTCGTCACGACCGACCAGTAACATCCGTCTAAAAAGCTGATACCTTCGATGGCGTGCATGATGGCGGCACCGACGAGGATGACGGTGGTCATGGCTAAGAGCGCCTTTTTAACGGGCGATACCTTCATCTCCTTGTCTCCCTTGATCCGCTCTCGCTCCGCATCCGCGCGCGCCGCCGCCGCCGCCGCCGCCGCACCCGCGTCGTCTTTCACCCCAACCTGCGCCTTCAGCTTGGCCATGTCCGCCTCCATGTCCGCCTGTTTCTTCTTCGTCAAATTGTCCATGGCGCGCTCCTGCGCGGCGAGAATCCAATCCGTCATCTTGGTCATGAACACCCCGGCCATGGCTACGCCGGTGAGGATGAACGCCATGACGAATATCTTGCCTTTGTCCGTCTTTGGGGACATGTCGCCGTACCCCACCGTCGTCGCCGAAATCGCCACAAAGTACACGGCGTCGACGTTGTTGTTGAAGTCGCTCTCGCCCAAACTTTGCAAGCACAGCACCGCACCGCCGACGTACAGCACGAACACGATCCACAGGTGATCGTAAAAGAATCGCACGATCCTCCGCAGTAATTTCTCCGGGGGCGCCGTGTCCGGCGGCGGCGGGCGTCGTCGCTTCAATCGCGTCTTTTTTGGTTTGTCTACTGGTGGCTTCTTCGTCGACGTTTCATCCGCCCACGCCGCGCGCACGCCGCTCTCCTCGTCGCGGGCGATCGCTCCGTACTTCCCGGGCTCTTCGCGCGGGGCGTTCGGGCGGTGCACCATCCTCGCCGTTCACCGCCGTGACGGTGAAAGGTGTTGGCAACTCGTCACCGCGTCGGGGTCGCGCCTCTCCACCGTCTCGTCACCGTCGCTCTCGCGTCTTCGCGCGGGATCGACCGACCGATCGTTCGCGCGCCTCGCCGTGCGTCTCACCGCGCGCCCGTGCGCGGCGCGCGACTCGTCTTTCGTCAACGCCGAGTGACGCCGAGGCGCGCTCCACCGCATCGCACCACTCGCATCGACCGCGCGCCGTCGAGCGACGAACCGCGCGCGCGATGGCGACGGACGCGTCAACGTCCGCGTGGGCGATTCTCGTCGTCTTTCTGCTCATCGACGCCGCGAGGTACGCCATCGGCGTCGTCTACGACCTGGAACCGTTGCTTCGCTTGCAGAGAGAAATCACATCCACGTCGCGCTCGTTACAGCGCTCGCGACGATCGGACGACGAGGAGGTGTACGCGAGACGTCTGCGTAAACTTCGAACCAAGCTCGAGACGCTGGAACTGCGCCGAACGACGCGAACGAGGAGGATGATGCGTCTGTGTCATTACTTGGGATTGGTCAAAGCGGCGGCGGGCGCGACGTTCGCGGTGATGAATCGCGACCGGGCCTCGTTCTCGTTGCCGGGCGAATTGCTCTGGCCGTTCGAGCGATGGTTGGCGTTTCCGGGAGGACTCGAGCGCGGGGACGTCGGGGCGGTACCGTGGACGCTCCTGAGCGCCGTCGGCGTCGAACGCGGGACGCGGGGCGCGTGGGGACCGATCCTCTTCCGACCTCTGCTGATTCGATTCGTACAGGTGGAGATCGCGGCAACGCCCGATTCGTCGCCGACGAGACGGGGGAGATCGCGCGCGAGTTGAACACGATCGGTCGCGTCGGTTCGGCTTGTCGGCGGTCGGTCCGCTGCCGACTCGACGACGTCGCCGCAGAACGCCGCGCGCGGTGGTCGATGCGTCGTGCGTCGAGCGTCAAGGTGACGACGACGTCGAGTCGACGGTGTGCGCTCGGCTCTCGCGCGCTGCGTCGGTGCGCGCGGGCGGCGCGAGGCGAGACGATCGCGAGACGGGTCGCCATGAGCGCCGAGCGAGCTCCGTCCGTGGCGGAGCGTTTACAGCCACGCGTGGACGCGTGTAACGAAATCACGGCGGCCGATTACGCGAAATTCATTCCTTTCGTCGTGGACGGTCAGTCTGTGGGTGCGCTTCAACCTTGGTTCGCGGAAGAGCTGCTCGAGGCGTGCGGCCCGGGGACGTTGCGGCAGGACGAGGGCGGCGCCGTCGTCTTCGTCGATGGATTAGACACACCTGACGCGCGTTCGGAGGCGCTCAAACCGGGTTTACTGGCGCTCAGAGATAACGGTACCATCACGGGATGGAGAGATGAGATTTTCCCCGTCACCATGGGCTACGGCGTGCCCCCGTTGTTGAGGATTGAGCGCGCGGCGGCGTCGCTCCTCGGCGTGCGCGCGTACGGCGTGCATGTCAACGGTTTCGTCACCCTTCCAAACGGCGAGAAAGAGCTCTGGGTGGGTAAACGCGCGAAAAACAAGCAAACCTTCCCGTCTAAGCTCGATCATCTCGTCGCCGGTGGATTACCGGACGGCATGCCGCCGAGCGAGTGCGTCGTCAAGGAGTGCGCCGAGGAGGCGAGCGTTCCGGAGCACTTGGCGAGAAACGCCAAAGCGGTCAACGTCGTGAGTTATTCCATGAATTACAACGGGTGCTGTAAGCGCGACGTACTGTTTTGCTACGATTTAGAGTTACCCTTAGACTTTGTGCCGACACCGGACGACGGCGAGGTGGAGAGTTTCGAGAGATTTCCCATCGCCAAGGTTTTAGACGTGATGATGACGACGGAGGACTTCAAGCCCAATTGTTGCCTCGTCATCATCGACTTTTGCGTGCGTCACGGGTACCTGACGCCCGACGAACCGGGTTACGTGCGATTAGTGCAGAGCTTGCGCGTCGGGAACGATTGATTTAATTTCTAGCAGTGTATTCGTACCGTAGCGATTACGACTTCGCGTCAACTGAACATGTCTCTGCGTGCGGCGCGTAAACCGAACGCCCCCTCCCACGACCGCGGCACGCGCCACGGACCGATGTACGTGACGCCCGGAACGGGATCTTTCGGTGTCTTCCCGATGTCTAATCCGCACACGCGCGCGACGGCGAGCGCCATGCCCGCGCCGTCCGCGCTGTTGTCGCCCTCGGCGCACACCGCCAAGACGCACCCGACGCGTCGGGACGCGTCTCGAGCGCGCAACGCGTCCACGAGCGCCCAGTGCGGATCCACCGACGGTTCCTCGTCGTCATCCGGCGCTTGAACGTTCGATTCGAGTTTGGGCAACTCGCACGCGTCGCACACCTCGGCGAACGCGTCGTCACCGCCCGCGCGCCGCCACTTGGTGCCGCCGATTTGTGAATCCAACGCGCCGTACGTCGACGGAAGACTCGACATGAGCACTATGCGTTTCGCCGACGCGAAGGATGTGATGAAATCGACGTATTCTTTGCAAAAGACGCGTCTCGCGCCGACGTTTGCGTCGCTGCGAATCTGCACGGCGACGACGCTCGTCTCGTCTCCGTTCGCGGCAATCACCTTTCCGGCGTATACCTCACACGCGCTCGCCACCGCGCCCGTGTCGTCGGGCGCGAGATCGTCGAACAGTGCGTCTCGTCCAGTCACCGGAACCAAGTGTTCGAAATCGACCGCCCCGACGCGGTGAAGGTTGAGGTTGAGCGCGAGCACATCCACCGCGAGTTGACCGACATTTCCGCACGTCCCGGGCGCGCACGCGATCAAGACGTCGCACGACGACGACGCGGAGGACGTGGACGTGACGATGTTCAAGCGCTCGGGCGCGGCGTTCACCTTGGGATGAAACGACATCGCGTTGACGAGATGCGGCGTCGCGGTGTGGCGCCCTCGCGCGCCGCGGCGTCGACTCTGGTACGGCGAGAGATTGGCTATCTACATCTCGCGAGCTAGCTAAAAAACGGGCGCGCGTCGCGCGTCGTGTTGTACTGATCTGAATGGACCGGTATCATCCCTCCAACTCGGTGAGGAGGTGTTTGAATTCCTTCTTCGCGGCGTATCGGCGCGGGTACGTTTCGCGCAGCGCCTCGTCGAACATCGGCGAGCCGTACACTTTGCTCGGATTCTTAAAGTTCCACGAAAGTGTCGTCGGCCACATGGCGTGAATGCTGTTGCGTATGAGCTTGATCATGTTCCGTCGCTCCGTCTTGACGTAATGACTCGGCGTCGCGGAGTAACATCCCTCGGGATCCGGTAGCGAGAGCGCGCCTCGACGATCGGCGCTCAGCGAAGCCTCTGGAGTGTAAATTGTTTGTTTAAACCACGTGACGAGCTGACCCCAGATGTACAGCGGGCTGTACTTTTTTTGCAACATCAACGACGCTTTCCCACGAAACGCGTTCGGGATGTGCGTGCGCCGGCTCACGCCGAAGACGCGTTGCATGTCGTCGATGTTCACCGGCGGCGAGACGACCATGTCCAACTTTTCAAACGTGAAAAAATGATGCGTGTTGGCGTAAAACCACAGGCAATCCGAAGCCTGCGCGTGGAAGGTGGCGTCCAAACATCGAAGTATCGCGCGCGCGGCGAGGAACCACTCTCGCGCCTGAGACGCGGACGTTGGTCGCGCGTCGAGATTCAGTTTCGCGTGAATCGCGCGCAGCGCCGCGTCGACGCGCGCGTCTCCCGTGTTCGCGGCGAAGGTCTCGCGCGTGTCGTTCGCGCACCTACGCTTGGATCCACCGACGCTCACCATCCCGCTCAGAAATCGGCGAAAGATGCTCTGCTCACCGCTCCAAAGGTGATCGATGATCTCGTCCTCAGAGAGCACTCGAAACACCGGCGCCTGCTTTTGCCCGGATTGATTCAACACGTAACGAACTTTATCCAAAGTCACGACGAGGTTCGTGAATCGCGTCGAAGCGACACCGACTGCTTCGTACTTGGCGCCGACTTCGTTGTAACTACCGTACGCCGTTGACGGTAAACTCATCAACTCTTGCGGAAGAATCTCCTCCTCCATCTTGACGTACTCGAGCGTCAACGCCGCCCACTTCACGATCCAATCCGGACAGTCTTCGAGCGCGCAATCGCGAAACCCTGCGTCGTGTAACTTTTTACGATCGGCATCCTCTAATGGAGTCGCACATGCGTTGAAGAGCACCGCGTTCCTATGTAAAAACGCGTGCTTTTTATTCATCACCGCCGTAAACGCGCCGCTTCCCGAATACGTCAGAAACGATCCTCGACATCCCGGCGAAGAACACAAACAAAACCCGGTGCGATACTCCTCGATGCTCTCGGTGATGCAACTATAATCCCACGTCATCTCTTCCCCACACGCAATGTCGCGCGTGGTGAACATACCGAGCGCGAGTCGTCCATCCTTGGCGAACGTCACCGTCTGACAATTCGGTTCGCACGAGTGCGACAGTCTCGACGCAAAGCTTCCCTTGTGCATCGCCTCGACGAAAATGACGTGACGACCTCGTTCGTCGTGCGGCGGTCGTTCCAGGGTGATGTTGAAAAACGTGGGAAGCTCCATGTTGGGAAAACACTTTTTAATGGCGTCTTGACGCTCGTACCACTTCCAAGGCTGATAAATTTCTCCGATGTAGTAATTGACGAACGTCCCGGCTTTGAGACCGTTCGGATTGATGCACACGACGCCGGTGCCCTTTGGATGTAATCGAAAACTGATGCGCTGCGTGCGCGGATCCACGGGTTCTTCCTCTTTGATCTCGTCGGGCGCGGACGTCGGTTCCTCGGCGACGTCTTCCTTTTTCGCCTTTTTCGACGCCTTCTTCTTCTTGGCCGCCGCCGCGTCCACCGTCTCGAGCCTGTCGTCGTTATCCACGATCGACCGCAGGAGCGCGCGACACGCCGCGGCGACGTGTTCGTCGCCCCTCCCCTCCGCGTCCGCGAGCACGCGCTCGGTGACGAGAGACATGTCCCATCCGTCTTTGCCCGACTCGTGTAATTTCGGAAGAAACCACCGTCGCAAGTATTCCAATCGTCTCTCTTTATTCTCATCCCCGGCGTAGTGCTCGACGACGCCTATGCTCGCGAAGATGGCTTCTCGAGTGAAACAATCCATCCCCCACAGCGGTCGCTCCTCCACGTCGACGCCGAATCGCAACGGCTCGCGTAACTTTTCCGAGGACAAATCCAACTCGAGTCGACAGTGCGTCTTGGGCGCGGGCTGTTGACCGTTCGTCATCCGCTCACCGCCGCCGTCGCTCGCGGGCGATGCCGCACTCGCGTCCACGGTTGCGGGGATGAAATCTGTCCACCCATCCTCGACGGATGTTCGCAAACGATCGAAGAGCGCGTCGCGCTGCGTGTCCTCGACGCCGACGCCGGCGACGTATTCCCCATCTCTCAACACTTCGTACGGCGTGACGTCGTACGGCTCCCGGCGCCACGTCTCGCAGGCGTAATAAGGTTCCTGCGACGCTAAACGCTTGAGTTCGCGGCGCACGACGGCCATCTGTGCGCTCGCCGTGAGTCTCTTCGGCGCGGGCGTTTCGGCAGCCGTTGGCGCGCTCGGCGGCGGGACGGGCGGCGGCGGCGCCGAGGAGCGACCGCGGCGGACCGCGACGGGCGGCGCGTCGTCATCCGCCGCCGTCATGGACGCCTCGAGATGAACGCCGCGACGTGACGCGTCGCGGCGCGGTATGACGCGACGTTTCGCGCGGCGTTCATTCCTCTCCACGACGCGCGACGGCGGATGACCATGGAGAACCGGCGCGAAAGAGTGACTCTACGTTCTACAGTGTGATTAAATAAATATATATCGGTCGTATCGGTCCGGGCGTTCGCGACCGCGCGCGCGCGTTCGAGAATGGCGCGCGGTGGCGCGACGGTTACCGCGAGGCGTCCAAAATCGGCCGCTTCGGCCCCGCGTATTCCTCGCTCGGCACGCCCGTGATGAACGAGAAAAATCCGCGACGGGGTTTGGACGCGGGCTCGCCGCCCGAATGCCCGTCTCCGTCGTCGTCGTCGCGAGGGACGCGCGTCGCGAGCTCCTCGCAGCGTCGCGTCAGCGTTTCGATCTCCGTCTTCGCGCGCTTGAGCTCATCTCTCGCGCCCTCCTCGGACATCTTCACGTCCACCATCTCTTGCTCTAGTCTGGCTAATTTATTCTTGAAAGCTTCCGCGTTGGCGTTCGCTTCCCTGACGCGCTGCGCCCATTTCTCCTCGAAATTGGAATCCATGTCCACCATGCGTCGCTCCAGCTCCGCCTCCAACAGACGAAGCTTTTCGCACGCTTTACGCCCGCGATCGGCGTCACCTCGCTCCCGCTCGACCGCTCTCTCCGCCTTGTCCAATCTATCCGCCAACCGAGACGTCGCCTCGCGTATCGCCTCCGCTCGACCCTCGTTCAACTCGCGCGCCACCTCTCTGGCGCTCGCCTCGAGCGCCCTATCCTTCGCCTCGATCTCCACCGCGAGCTCGCGCGCCGCCGAGCGATACCCATCCAACTCGAGCTTTAAATCCTCCACCACCGCCTCGAGCGTCGCCACGATCATCGTGCCCTCGTCGTCGTCCAGGACGTACTCGGGACGCACGGTGACGCACAACTTGATGGGCGGCGTCGACGCCTCCGTCTCGCCCGCGGACGCCTCGCTCTCGCCTCGCGCGACACCACCGTCCACCGACGCGCGCGCGCGCGTCGACTCGATCGATGGCTCGCGCGCGGCGGCGGCGGCGTCATCGACGCCGTCGTCGTCGCGCGCGCGGGGATGAATCGTCGGCGTTGAGTCTCCGGCATCCTTCTCCGTCGTCTCGCGCGGGATCGCCGACGCCGACGTCGTCGACGCCGCCACCGACGCGCGCGCGTGCGGCTTGGACTTGCCGTTCTTTTTGCGGCCCATGCGAACGAGCGAGCGAGCGACGCCTCGCGCGCGCGACTGCGGATCGTTGGCAAATTGCATTTTTTTTTATCCAGCCTTTTTTCGCGACGAAGAAAAGTTGAAATCGAATGGTCGTCGTCGTTACAAGGCGATGGAACCCCATGGCGCGGTGGCGATTTAGAGCGTGCCGAAGAATGGATTATTGATGGCGCCGTGTAATTCCTCGCCCGCGGTGCGCAATAAGACGGGATCGGCGTCCTCGGAGGCGAGGACGAGTCTCTTGTCGCCGGCGGCGTCGACGGTTTCGCGAAAGCCAAACTCCAAGAGGTAAATCTCCCCGCCGACGGCGGCGACGCGTTGTTGAAACGCGGTGTTGGTCATTTTGATAGAGCGGTACTTTTCCTCGCTCGGTGCGCGCGCGATGTTGCCGAGATAGGTCAATAGCGTCTTGAAACACGTCGTCACCGCGTCGAGGTCTTCGATGAAGGTCTTTTTAATATCCACCAAGTGTTTGCGCAACAGTTCCAATTTCGACACCGGTTTGACGTACATCCCCGCCGCCGCCTTGCGCGCGATCTCCTCCGCCATCTCCTTCGCCTTGAGCTCCTCGCGCTTTCGCTCCTCCTCCAATTCCTCGGGCGTCATCTCCTCCGGCAGACCGAGCTTTCGTCGTCGCTCGCGTCTATCCTCGTCAATCTTGACTCGAATCGCCGCTCGCGCGCGATCCATCTCCTCCTTTTCCGCCCGTCTCTGCTCGACGTTTCGCTTCAGACTCAACTCATCCTCCAACCGCTTCGCCTCGGTCAACTCTTTCCCGCTTCGAATCCGCTCTTGTTCTCGCAATCGTTCCATCTCTCGCTCCTCCAACAAACGCTCCGCCTTTTTCGCCGCCGCGTTTCTTCGCAACGCGTCAGCCTTGGCTTTCGCCTCCTCCACCGTCATCTTACTCTTCGTCGCACCACCGTTCCCTCCGCTTCCTTTCACACTCTCATCTTCGATCAATAACGGCTCGTTCACGTCCGGATCCTCCTCGTGGCGCTCGATCCAATCGACGGCGCGTTCCGCCGAGTCGGCTTTTGAAAAATACAAGGCGCGAATGGCTTTGTTTCGATTGAATCCCATCATGTCCGTCAATTCGGCGAGTAAATCCTCGCGAACTTTGGGTTCGATCATGCGCGCGGACGAGGAGACGGTCGTCGCGTCGTTCGTCGCGTCGTTCGTCGCGTCGGTAGCCGCGTCGTTCGTCGCGTCATTCCGAGTGTGGTCGTCGGCACCGTGGTCGCGGAAATCGTCGTGTCCCGTGCTCGCGCCGTGCGCGCGGGCGCGCTCGAGATCGGGAAAGGTTTCGCCGCACGCGGTACACGTGATGGCCATCGTCGCGGGGGGCCGCGCGCGCGAGCGGGGGTGCGTCGGGGTGTGCGGGACGGATCTGGTTGAGATTTTGGATTACGAGGCGGCGGCGAAGGCGAGGCGAAGGCGATACGGATCGTTTCGTGTGCGCCGTGCGTAGATGGATCGGTGGATGATTACAAAAGATGTATCGACGACGATGAGTGGTGCGACTCGTGGTGCGCTCGATTACGCGTCGGATTCGGCGGCGAGTTCGGCGGCGAGTTCGGCGGCGAGTTCGCGCTCGGCGGCGGCGACGGCTTCGTCGGCTTCGCGCTGCGCCTCGCGTTCGAGACGTTCCTCTTCGTCTTCGTCCTCGTCTTCGTCCTCCTCGTCTTGTTCAGCAATCGGAGAGGCGGTGATGTCTTCGTCGCGTTCGTCTTTGTCGTCGAGAGACGTCCACGCGCCATCCGTCGCGGTGGTGGATTTCACGAGCGTCTCTTCGACGTTCTCCTCCTCGGCGGCGGTGGTCCACGCCTCGGAGAAGATGCCGGCGCCGTGGAAACTGGACCACGCGGATTTACGGTGACCTGCGAGCGCGGTGACGTCCTTGGACGCGACGGGTTCGGCCGATTGAACGATGGGATTGCTCGCGGCCGCGGTGGGCGCCGTCGTCGCGGCGGTCTCCGTCTTGGCGCGCTTGGGCGACGCGTTCTCGACGATGGCTTCCGGTTCCGCGTTCGCCTCGGTCGTGGTTTCGACGAAAGATTGAGAGATGGCGTCGAACGAAAACGTCGTCTTCGGTCCCTCAACCACCTTGCGCTTCTTCGCCGCCGCGTCGACAAAGTTGGTGCCGAAGATGTCGTTTCCGCTTTGCTGTTTTCTCCAAATAGCCTGCGACTCACGAAGCTGTCGCTGCGCCGACGCCACCGCCACCGGCGCGCACACTTCCACAGCCTTACTCGAGAACCGCGCGCCCGCGCCCACCGCGCTTCGCTGCGTCGTCGGTCTCGAATCCAGCGTCAGCGGCTGTGCGCCCGCCGCCACCGCCTCCTCCAGACGTTCCACCAAGGCATCCTTACTCCCACCCGGATTCACCCCTCTCGCGCGACACGCCTGTCGCAACTCTTGCAGCGTCAGTGTTTTCGCGCTCACGACGTCGTATCTCGCGTCCACGCTCGCCAATTTCCCATTCGCGTTCGTGATTCGCGTCCCCGCCGCCGACGCCCCTCGTCCCGGCGCCTCCGCCTTGAACAGATTCGCCCCCTCGTGCTGCGCCGCGCGGTTCTCGTTCCACGCCCGACGCGCCCGACGCGCACAGGGGGCGTTTTCATCGCCTCTCATGATGGCCTCCACCCCAGTCGTCGGTCCTCGCCGCACGACGGGGTGATGCGTGGCGACGTTTCGTAATTTCACCGGACGCGGCGCGTGCGACATGAATCCACCGTCGTCGGCGTTCGCGCGCACGTCGGCGAGCGGCGAACGCGGGGCTTCGCTCGCGGGCGTCGTCATCGTCGTCGTTCGCGCGATTCTCCGATCGCGAGATGCGCGTCGAGCGTCGACGAGTGGCGTCCGATCGCGCATCGTCCGAGAGGAAGCTGAAGAGACAAAAAACATGGTTCCCCTCTGCGCGAATTGCGTTACATGAAAACCTCGTCGTCGTCGTTTAGGTTGCGTTTGCTTCGAAAGGCGACGGAGCGGAGAACGTCGCCGTCGTCCCCGTCCACGGTCGCTCGGGCGGCGGGGGCGTAGGGGGCGCCGACGCCGAGACGCGCGAGAAATTTCTTGGCGTTTTTGTACGGGCGGAAACGCCGCCGCTTTCGCGTCTCGAGACGTTTCGTCTTCGAATGGACTTTGAGCGCGGGCACGATCTCCTCGTCGACGTCTTCGGATGTGCGTAAACGCTCGATGGCGCGCTCGACGGCGGAGTTTTGGTCGATCTCGCTCTGCACGAATTTGCCTCGGAAACCCACGAGAGACTTGAGGACGCTCCACACGATGTGATTTTTGAGCACCGACGATAAATCTCGCCACGGACCCGAAAACTGATCAATGCTAAACGCGTCGACGCCGAGTTGAATATCTCTGAAGGAACGTCTCTGGCCTTCGTACGTCACCTTCATGTGCAACGGATGGATGTGGAATACGCGCAACAGAACCCTTTTGACGTCGTTTCCCACCTTTTTGGGCGGTGAAGTAATGTCTAGCTCGCTGCTCGAGCTATCGGGATCCAAATCGAACGCGTCGTAATCGGCGTCGTTGTCCCAGTGCCATTTTCGACCGTGTTTATTCGTAGGCGAACGTATCGATGAAATCGTCACGCTGGACGATGAGAGATTTCGCGTTCGCGAGCTCATCATGACTGTGTCGAGACTTTTGAGTTTTCTCAGCGAGTTTCTTCCTCCCGCGTACGATCTCGCGAAAATCTCGTGCTCGAGAGATGACTTGTTGGAAGGCGGAAACAAGTAATTGTTGATCTTCTTGTACTGCGATCGCACGATGTGCACTTCGAACGGTTGGACGCTCATCTCCATGTGATCGTACACCGGTTTTTCTGGAGGTGATCCCGCGCGTATCGAAAAGAAATCAATCAGGGGAGCGCCGTCGTAAGAAATCACCTCCCCGTTCGGCATCCAACGACTGAATACACGCCCCATTTGATTATTCTCACGCGAAACGAGACCCAAACCGTGTAACTTGAATCGCATGATGCCCGCAGAGTTCGCTTGGCGCTCGCGCGACAACGATAACCGCGACAACTTCGCCGTCATGAAAGCGTGTCCGCCCGAGAACATGGTCCACGCCGCGTACTCGATTTCGAGGCGCATGCGCATCGCCGCTCGACGACGATACAAACGAATGAAATCTTCCGCTTTCTCGATGGCGGTGAGAAGATACAATTCCGCCTTTTGAGCGATCGCCCAATGATTGTCGATGTCGCGAATGATCTTCTTCCTCGCGTTCAGATCTAAACCCGTCGAGCGTCTGTAACTCGACTCCAAGTTCTCCGCTCTCCATCGAGACACGATGACTTTTTTCATGGGTTTGGCAATCAGCGCCGCCGAGGCGAGCGACAGCGACGATATGAGTGTTCTGTCTATGTTCATCAAGATTTTAGAGGCTTGGAAACTCGGTCTCGATCTCTTCAAGTTCGGCGGCGTCAAGAAGAGACTCTCCATGACGTCCATCAAAACGGCGTATTGACTCGAGTTCATCTCCGCCTCAATTTCCGGTGAACGCACGGAAAACTCGCTCAAAGCCTCTGACGTGACACATTTCGATTTTGGTTGATCGATTTTCGCATCTGCACTCGTCGGTTCGTCGTAGGCATACAACTGCTCGTCCGTCACTGCGTCCGTCGTCGCCGTCACTACGCTACTGTGTTCGAACACCATCGAGCCTGGCTTGAAAATTCGTCTCAACAGCGATCCAGTCTGTTTTCGAGCATCGTCCGAAAATACATCTTCGCGAACCAGCAACGTTTCGGATCCCGACGATGTTCGTTCCTTGAGCCATTGCACGCCGGCGTTCAAATCGACGTTGGTCGGCGCGACGTACGCTTGCACCTGCTGCAGAGAAACCGTGACGAGCCGACGATTCTGAGAAACCATGTCGTCTATCCTGCGACCTACGACGAGTCCTCCCTCCGCGGCGAGTAACATGCGACCCGCGCCGTTGTTGCCTTTGAAATTTATCTGAGGAGTCGTGATCTGAATCACGAAGAGCACCTTCGTATCCGGCGCTCGCTTCGGCGAGTCTCTCTCCGCGACAAACTCTTCTTTGTCCAACCCCTTGAATGTCGGCGTCGAACCCGAAACCTTGTCGCGCAAGGTTTTTTCATCAAAGTTTGAAAGCTTCTCCGCGGATTTGACGATTCGGTCGAGCTCAGACCACGTCGGTTCTCTTCGTTGACTCTGCGACGCCACCCACAAACCTTTAATCCAACCCAAAATTGAATTTCTATTTTCAGCCTCGTACAGGATACGAGGGGCATCGACTTCGATCTGAATGCCTTCATCGGCCACGGACTTTTCGCGCCTCTGCGTGATCTCCATGCGTTTCGCGTCGAACACCACGGTCGGTTCGGTGGATTCTGGACGCGACGACGAAGACGAATACTCTCCCGTCGCGTCGACGGGACTCGTCGCCGAGTCCTGACCTAACATTTCTTTGATGACGTCGTCGAGCTCTGCCACATTGACTCTGTTACTCACCGAAGACGTGCGGTGAAATCGACCCGGGCTCGAAAACGTGCGTACCAAGAGAGAGTCGCGTTCCGGTACGTGGAACTGCGACGAAGCGGTGTGCAACGTAAACTCCATCCGTTCATTTCGAGCCTTTTTCGCCACAAACTTGACCGCATTGAGGGCGAAGCACGCCCCGTACACATCCGCAGTTTCATCGCTGGACGCGTTAACCACGTGTATGTTCTTCGACTCTAACACGGTGTCGACGCTTTCGAAGAGTTCGGGAAGACTAATCGAATCCGGATGCCTCACTCGGCGAGGTTTCCCCCACGGTCGTAAATTCCAGATTCCGCGCAAAGCTTTCATAGGATTCGTCATTCCGTCTTTCCAAATCTTGACGAATTCAATGTCGTCCGGCGTCAACGCAAACGTCGGCGACGAATATTCGGCCCTCGCCGCGCCGTCGTCAGTATTCTTCATCCCTCGGACGTGCTCAAAGAAATCACCCATCTCTCCGTCCTCCTCGTACTGTTTCTTCACAAAGTCCTCCTTTGATGAAAACGTGACGCCCAGGTTCACGGTACATCCGGTCGAACGCGTAAGATCGCGCGGGAAGAGCTCTTCACCCGTCTGCGAATCGTGTCTGTAGTGCGTGCGGTGCCCGTCGCCGCCGTCGAGCAAAGACTTGAACTCGTAGTCGGCGAGCACTTCCATCACCGGAAGAATGACAATCTTGTGTTTCGGCGTTTCGAGATTTCTAGCGACGTTCGACGTCAGCGAACACATTTCATCGTCCTGTATTCGAGAGACGGTGAAATCGGCGCACCGCACTTCGACGCACCGCGGTTTCATGTGAAATTTCCACATGTCGGCGGCGATCTCAAGTTCGCTCTTAAACACCTCTCCGCCGTGCGCGCCGATGTGTTCGATGCGTCCACGACCGTCCATCTTCATTCGGCTGCGCAACATCGTGATGTCCATGACGCCGCGCCACTGACTCCGGAGCATGTCCCACCAAGGCATCGACGGAGGTTGAGGATCGGCGGCGTCGTACTCCTTCACCTCGGGTCGACCGCCTCC
>Ga0181568_10000105_pt1 | contig 63971 bp, 62 predicted proteins | sample 101ome_20_FD_133758 | JGI IMG/M metagenome (GOLD analysis project Ga0181568, IMG submission 133758) | Coastal salt marsh microbial communities from the Groves Creek Marsh, Skidaway Island, Georgia - 101404AT metaG (megahit assembly) | ecosystem: Environmental > Aquatic > Marine > Intertidal...
AATCTTTCAATGAACTTTTTCACTCCTAAGATTACTACAATTTCCGTAGTAATCCCAGAAATGGCTGCAAATATAAAACCCTTTTTTTAATCCCTTGAACTTTATACTAAGTTTTTTTGAAAAAAAATTAAAGGGCCTCTAATATAAAAAAATGACGGCAATCCTGCAAATAGAAAATGGCCTATTTTAGGGGGTTGGGGCGCTTTTGCACACTCCATTTTTGGTAGAGCGAATCTAGATGATAATCCAAGGCAGTGTCTTGGTAATCGATTTGGTTGTTGACATAGGCACGTTGGAGGATGTCTTCGATCAGATAATCTTCGTAAATCGTCTCGGGATCGTATTCACTTTTGAGGGATAACTTAAAAAATGAAGCGGTGGTTTGGTAAACCATCGCACGCCAGCCGTTGCGCAGTTCTTTGATGAGTTCGTGAGTAGTCGCACCGGTTTGTCGGTGCACCAGTTTGATCAATATCCGACCTTGGGAACGGGTGAGTTTTTTAAGTTCTCCTTCAAATTCTTCATAGATAAACGACTCCAGGCGTTTGAGGTATTTTTTACGTTGGCTTTTGGACTGGATTTGCCCCAAGCGTTGGTTAAGCACCGTGAGCCGGTCGGCGGCTAACTTGGCATAGGGATACACTTTGAGTACCCGGTAACGCAAAATGGCGTATTGCTTGGCCTGATCGTAGGTTTTAAAAGACAGCGGTTTATAGACCACAACTTCTTTGAGCGGGATTTGGGTATTGGCAATCGTATCGCCGTCGATGATCAAATAGGGCGGTAGCTCGACCGGATCGCCATCTGGCTCTTGGGCAGGGCTCCAAGTAGTATAAAATAAACACGTAAGCAGGGCAAGTTTTTTCATCGGTGTAAAATTAATAATTCAAGCGAAGTCATCAACGTATATGGGGAGATTTATTACCTTTGGAGCCTTAGATAAATCTGCTATATACCTATGAAAATCATCGATAAAAAAGCCGAGGCTTTCCTCGAAAAATACCTAAACAACGCCGCCCCTACCGGCTATGAAAGCCAGGGTCAAAAACTCTGGATGGACTACCTTAAGCCCTATGTAGATACCTTTATAACCGATGCCTATGGCACAGCGGTTGGGGTCATCAATCCCGAGGCAGAATACCGGGTAGTTATCGAAGGGCACTCGGACGAAATTTCTTGGTATGTCAACTACATCACCGACAACGGTTTGATTTATGTAATTCGCAACGGAGGCAGCGACCATATGATTGCCCCCTCAAAATGGGTCAACATCCATACGACTAAGGGGATTGTCAAGGGGGTTTTTGGCTGGCCGGCCATCCATACCCGTAAAAACGGTAAGGAAGACACGCCCAAACTCGAAAATATTTTTATCGATATCGGCGCCCAAAACAAAAAAGAAGTCGAGGCCCTAGGGGTGCATGTCGGTTGCGTGATTACCTATCCCGACACCTTTCATGTCATTAACAAAAATAAATATGTGTGCCGCGCCATCGACAACCGCGCCGGTGGATTTATGATAGCCCAAGTCGCACGTTTACTTAAAGAAAATAAGGTAAAACTACCTTTTGGTCTATACATTACCAACTCCGTCCAGGAGGAAGTGGGCTTGCGGGGGGCAGAAATGATTACCCAAACCCTAAAACCCCATGCCGCTATTGTAACGGATGTATGCCACGACACGACCACTCCGATGATTAATAAAAACGTTGAGGGACTGATCGAACTGGGTTCCGGGCCTGTAGTGAGCTATGCGCCTGCCGTGCATCAATTGCTAAGGGACCGAATCATTGCCACTGCTGAGAGCAAAAAAATTCCATTCCAACGGATGGCTTCTTCCCGGGTGACCGGTACCGATACCGATGCCTTTGCCTACAGCAACGGCGGGGTGCCTTCGGCCTTGATCTCTCTTCCCCTACGCTATATGCACACCACCGTCGAAATGGTACATAAAAGCGATATAGAAAACGTGATTCGGTTGATTTTTGAAACCCTCCAAAACATCCAACCCGGCGAGTCTTTTTGTTACTTTGATTAAGTAGCTGACTTTTTACGACCGAAGCCCTTTTACCCAATCCCCAAGGGCTTGAAGTGTAAGGGTGGTGAACACAGCCAGGCTGTTAAAGACGATATCCTCAAGAGCAAATACCCGTTGGGGTAAAAAAGCTTGAAGCACTTCATCAAGTATTCCAATGGCTAGGGCGATAAATCCGGTTGCCAGGGCAATCCACAGCCGGGGTTTTCCGTTCCAGCGAAGCCCTAAAGCACGATGCAGACAGAGGGTCAGGCTACAGTATTCAATCAGGTGACTGCGCTCGGGGGCACCCAGCCGAAAAATCAACATCAACCCCACAGCACTTAGAGCCACCCAAAAGGCCAACTCTTTTCCCTTTGGGGCGCTTATTGCATACATCAACAGGGCCAGTGCGGTAAGGAGTAGGCCACTCAAAAACAGATAAAACTGCAGTTGTTGGTTCCACAGCAGGCGTTGCCAGGTTTGAGGGATAAACAGGCTGGTAAATATAACCAGAACAACGGCTGTCGTTGCCCGCCAATATACTTTTTCGGAGCGTGGACGAAAGAAAGAGGAATAAAAGGACATAAGCGTAGGTTTAATATTCGTGTATAGCAGGGTTTATGCTTCTAAGGTACAAAAAACAGATAGACCCATAGAGGGGTTTAGCGCAAGAGGGCTTGGTTGATTGCTTTGATCAAAGCAGGCCCTTGGTAGATAAATCCTGTATAGAGCTGTATTAGGTCGGCTCCGGCCTCAAGCTTTTCGAGGGCGTCTTCGGCACGATGAACCCCCCCTACTCCGATGATCGGAAAGGCCTTGTTGCTTTGCGTTGCCAAAAAACGAATGACCTCGGTGCTTCGGTCTTTTAATGGGCGGCCACTGAGTCCTCCTGTTTCGGCTTGGTTGGGATCTTTGAGGTTGTCGCGCGCTATGGTGGTATTGGTGGCAATCACCCCGTCGATTTGGGTTTGGGCAACTATATCGATGATATCAAGTAGTTGCTCGTCGGTGAGGTCGGGAGCTATTTTCAGCAAAAGGGGTTTGGGTTGGGCCTTTTGGCGGTTATCCGCCTGTAGGGTTTGTAGCAGTTCGGTGAGCGGAGCTTTGTCTTGTAGGGCACGGAGGTTGGGGGTGTTGGGTGAACTGACATTGACCACAAAATAATCGACATGGTCAAAAAGGGCTTCAAAGCAATAGCGGTAGTCGTCAATCGCATCCACGTTGGGGGTGATTTTGTTTTTTCCAATATTTCCGCCAATCAATACCTGGTGCTTTTTCTTCAACCGTTTTACGGCCGCATCGACCCCTTGGTTGTTAAAACCCATCCGATTGATCAGGGCCTGGTCCAGGGGCAGGCGAAAGAGGCGTTTTTTGGGATTACCCGGTTGGGGCTTGGGGGTCAAGGTTCCGATTTCGATAAACCCAAAGCCAAAATTGGAGAGGGGGCCAAAAAGTTTAGCGTCTTTGTCAAAACCGGCGGCCAATCCCACCGGGTTGGGAAAGGTCAGTCCAAAGAGGTTCCGTTCCAATTGAGGGGCTTGTTGTTTGTAAATTGCACGTACCAAGCCCCCAAATCCGGGGATGTAATGCAACAAGCGTATGGCTCCAAAGGTAAAATGATGTACCCGCTCGGGGTCGAACAAAAACAAAAAGGGGCGGACAAGGAATTGGTACATAGAGGATAAAAAATATCCCGCCGAAGCGGGATACCATTAGTTAGAAGTCTTGGGCTGTAGCTTGGCGCTGAGTTCGAGTGAAATAGCCGATCGCTCGAGTTTGAGCTTTCCGGCCAAGGTTTCAATCACGCAGGTGTTGTCTTTGTCATTGACTTCGAGCACTTTGCCGTGTAAGCCACTTTTAGTGATGATGCGGTCTCCTTTTTTGAGCGCATTCATAAAGTTCTTCTCCTTTTTTTGTCTACGCTGCTGCGGGAGGATGATGAAAAAGAAAAACACCACCAGCATCAACAGCAAAAAAGGGAGCTGCCCTGAGAATCCTTCCATATTAGTTAGATTGTTGTCTAGCGCGTGCTTGGTCTTCGCGTTGTTTTTGACGTACCGGGTCGGGAGTTACCATCGCCTTGATACGCAACATTTCTCTACCGCTTTGGGTGTTGGCCGAAAGGGTAACCGTTTTTTGTTGCATATTGGGCTTGTTGCTCGAGTCAAAACTCACCACGATTTCGCCAGTTCCCCCGGGAGGAATGGGTGTGTTTTTAGGATAATTAGGCACAGTACAGCCACAGCTACCACGGGCATCGACAATGATCAAGTCTGAATTTCCGGTATTGGTAAACGAAAAGGTGGTCTGAACACGATCGCCTTCGTTGATGGTCCCAAAATCGTGGGCCACTTTATCAAAAGTTATCACGGGAGCATCTGTCGATTGGGCTGCGCCGTTGTTGGTGTTTTGCACATTGGTAGAATTTACCTTTTTCGCTGCGCTTTCATCGCAAGCCGTCGTCATCACAAAAGCACCGAGTAGGGTTAAAAGAACAAGTTTTTTCATTTGAATTATGATTTTTTGATGCTCAAAAATACGAAAAAAAAGCTTACTGCAAGCCTCTTCCTTTCTTGTTCATCCGATTTGATGCGGTAAATTCTTTCACCAATTTGTCCAACACCCCATTGATAAAAATATTGCTTTTGGGGGTTGAGTAGTCTTTGGCAATTTCGAGGTATTCGTTAAGAGTCACCTTGGGGGGAATTTCCTCAAAAAAGAGCAATTCGGCGATGGCCAATTGCAGTAACAAATTGTCGAGGGACACAATACGCTCGGCCTCCCAATTGGGGGTTTTGCCTTCGATTTCTTTTAAAAGGGCCTCGGATTTTTGCGTCACTGTAGTGAGCAATTGTTCACCAAAGCGTATGTCGTCTTGCACCGCACCGATATCGGGCAGCACCAAACTGGAGGCTTCAGTGGGTTTGCAGGCTTTGAGTTGTTTTACGATAAAAGTATTGACCACCGGAAAATCATCGGACCAGGTCAGTTGTTGGTCTTCCAAAAAGTCGTAGAGTTTGTCGGTTGGGGCAACTAATTCGCTAAAGAGCCACACCACAAAAGCACGGTCTTCGTCCACGGTGGGGTTTTCTTTTGTGGCATACATTTTATAAGTGTCGTGGTCCAATACCTGCGCATAGAGCTGGTGTATATAGTCAAAATTGAGCTCCCAGATTTTGATTTTTTTGGTGCTTAGCGTTTGGGCAAGCAGTGGGTGATTGGCCAAAAAGGACAAGAATTGATTCGTCACCAAACTGGCTCCCAATTGTTCGTGACTATGCACCAGGGAAGACTGCTTTTTTTTGATTTCATACTGGGCAACAGCATGTTCGTGAAGTGCCTTGAGAAGGGTCATTAACACCAGGTGTAACTCAAAGGTTTTGAGGAGGCTGGCTTTAAAAAAAGTACGTTGTTCTTTGGGGGTGTCGATTCCGTCATAGACACTGGCATAGAAGGCTTGCATTACCTTAATTCGGATATGGCGTCTGGTAATCATGTCGAAGAACGTTTAGCGCTCAAAAGTAATAAAACCCCAGGGATAATCGTATTTTTTTTCAAAAGAACTGCTCAGCTAAATTGATTACCTTTGGCGGGCTAATCGATCATGAAAGCACTACAATACCTCAACAAATACCTCTATCAATACCGGGTCAAATTGGCCGTTGGTATTTTGATCACGGTCATTGCTCGGGTGTTTTCGCTCTTTGCCCCTCGCTTGATTGGTAACTCCATTACGGCAGCCGAAGAATTTCTCAATGACCCCAACGGAGACCTTGCTGCACTAAAGGCCACTTTGTTACTCAACATCTCTTTTATTGTTGGCACGGCTTTGTTGTCGGGCTTTTTTACCTTTTTGATGCGGCAGACCATCATCAATGTTTCTCGCTATATCGAGTACGACCTAAAAAATGAAGTTTTTGAACAATACCTACGGCTTTCCCAGGTGTTTTATAAAAACAACCGTACAGGCGATTTGATGAACCGAATCAGTGAAGATGTCGGTAAAGTTCGAATGTATGTCGGGCCGGCCATCATGTATAGCATCAATACTGTGGCCTTGTTTGTCATAGTGATCAGTTATATGATCAGCATTGCGCCGCAATTGACCCTCTATACCATCATTCCCTTGCCCTTGTTGTCGTTTTTGATCTATAAACTCAGCAGAATCATCAACATCCGCAGCACCAAAGTACAAGAGACCCTTTCAAAACTATCTTCCTTTACCCAAGAAAGTTTTAGTGGTATTTCGGTGTTAAAGTCCTATAATTTACAAGCCCAAAACAGTGGCGATTTTGACACATTAGCCCAAGAAAGTCAGGACAAAAACATGGCCTTGGTCCGGGTACAGGCCTGGTTTTTTCCTTTAATGATTTTGTTGATTGGCATCAGCAACTTGCTGGTAATTTTTATAGGAGGAAAACAATACATTGCCGACGAAATTACCATTGGGGTATTGGCGGAGTTTATCATTTATGTAAATATGCTTACCTGGCCGGTGGCCGTGGTAGGGTGGATTACCTCGATTGTTCAACAAGCCGAAGCTTCACAAGAACGCATCAACGCCTTTTTAAAAGAACGCCCGCAGATAATCGATGGACCTGGGGTAATGTCCAATACGCCTGCTTCTTTGGTGTTTGAAAAGGTAAGCCTGTATTACCCCGAAACCGAAATCATGGCCCTCCAGGGGTTAGATTTGGTCGTAGAAAAAGGTACGACACTGGGCATCGTTGGTGCTGTAGGATCGGGAAAATCAACCTTATTGGATTTGATCTGTCGTCTTTACGACCCCAGCGAGGGGAGCATTCGTTTGGGCGATCACCCCCTTAAGGAATTTAAAATTGAAGAATTGCGGTCACGCATTGGTTATGTCCCCCAAAACCCGTTTTTGTTTTCCCAAACGATTTTAGAAAACATTCAATTTGGTAACGCCAATGCCTCCTTTGAAGACATCAAAAAAGCGGCAGAAAACGCCGCTGTAGCCGATAATATTGAGGCCTTTAAAAACAAATACAAGACCGTTTTGGGTGAACGGGGAGTTACCCTTTCTGGAGGGCAAAAACAAAGGGTATCACTCGCTAGAGCCTTGGTCAAAGACCCGGAAATTTTACTTTTGGACGACTGTCTTTCGGCGGTAGATACCGACACGGAAGAAACCATCCTAAACAACCTTAAAAAGCTTCGTAAAAATAAAACGACCCTAATTGTTAGTCATCGACTTTCTTCGATTATTGAGGCTGATCAAATCATTGTATTGGACCGAGGGAAAATCATCCAAAAAGGAACCCATCAATCGCTAGTTAAAAGCCCGGGCTACTACCAGGAGCTTTTTATCAAGCAACAGTCAGAAAAAGAAAATTAATTTTGTTTTGTTTAATTTTTTTTTTGAAATTTGGGTAAATCAAGGAAACCAAATTAAACAAAATGCAGACAACAAATGACAGTTCTCAAGAGGAGATTTTCTCGAAAGTCTTACGCGCTGGTCGTAGAACCTATTTTTTTGATGTCCGAGAAACCAAGGCAAGTGACTACTATTTGACCATCACGGAGAGTAAAAAATTTACCAATGATGATGGAAGTTTTTACTTTAAAAAACACAAAATCTATTTGTATAAGGAAGATTTTAGTGATTTTGCGGCTATTCTCACCGAAATGACTGATTTTATCATCCACGAACGTGGGGCTGAAGTGATCAGTGAACGGCATCAAAAAGACTACAAACCCAATCAGGAAGAAGCCGAAATTTCGCCCTCGGCCAAAAGTTTTTCAGACTTAAATTTTAAGGATATTTAATCCATCCCAATTTATTCATTTCTAAAAAGCACTTTCTCAAGTGCTTTTTTTATTTTAGACAAATTCAACGATTCAACATGAAAAAAATCATCCTCCTTTACTGCTTATTGAGCACATTATGGCTATCGGCTCAAGTCGAGCAAAGCTATTATCTATCTGATAATCATCCGTATAACCCCGATATTCCTACTCCTCAAAGTGTTTTGGGCTATGAAGTTGGTGAATGGCATGTAAGCCATGATCGATTGGTGCAATATATGACAGCACTGGCGCAGGCCTCAGACCGGATTACCCTCGAAAATCGTGGATACACCTTTGAACGCAGGCCGTTGCTGTTGTTGACCATCACCAGCCCCGAAAATCACCAACGTATTGACGAGATCAAAGCACAGCACCAACAATTGACAACTCCTGAGGGAAGTAACTTGGCGGTAGAAAATATGCCCGCGGTCTTGTACCAAGGGTTTTCAATACACGGAAACGAACCCAGCGGGGCCAATGCAGGTTTACTCGCTGCCTACCACCTCGCCGCTAGTGAAGACCCTGAAACCTTAACGCTTTTGGATGAAGTTGTGGTGCTGTTTGACCCTAGTTTTAATCCTGACGGCTTACAGCGTTTTGCCTACTGGGCCAACACCAACCGCAGCATGAACCTCAACCCGGACAACAACGACCGTGAATACAGCGAAGTTTGGCCCGGAGGGCGTACTAACCACTACTGGTTTGACTTAAACCGTGACTGGTTGCCCACCCAACTTCCCGAAAGCCAAGCCCGTATCAAAACCTATATCGACTGGTTGCCCAACGTATTGACCGATCATCATGAGATGGGGACCAATTCCTCCTTTTTCTTTCAACCGGGCATTCCCGACCGTGTGAACCCCCTCACCCCGGACATGAATCAAAAACTGACCCAAGAAATTGGAAAGTTTCATGCGGCTGCCTTTGATGAATTGGGTTCGCTTTATTACAGCGAAGAAGATTATGATGATTTCTTTTACGGCAAAGGATCAACCTATCCGGACATCAATGGGAGTATTGGTATTTTGTTTGAACAGGCCAGTTCACGGGGGCATTTGCAAAACAGCGACAACGGCGTTTTGACCTTTCCGTTTACCATTCGCAACCAGCTAACCGCGGCCTTTTCGACGCTTAAAGCGGTTAAAACCCTACGGGTGAGTCTGCTCGAATACATGCGAAGTTTTTATAGTAATGCAGCCGCTGAAGCAGCCAAATCCAAGCAAAAGGCTTTGGTTTTTGGAAATCCCAAAGACCCAGCTGGGGCCTATGAAATGGCCCGTGTCATGGATCGACATGGAATTCAACTGCACAAGATTCGTCAAAGCAGTCGAATTAATGGGCAAGAATATCCCGAGGCCAGTAGTTATGTGGTGCCTTTAAATCAGAAAAAAAGCCGATTGATCAAGGCCCTATTCAACATACAAACCCAATTTAAAGACAGCCTTTTTTATGACATCTCGGCCTGGAGTTTTCCCCACGCCTTTAATCAAAATTACAGCTACCTTAACGATAGCAAACAACTCGGTGCTCCGCTAACCCCCCTTCAAAAACCAGAAGGAACCGTTTCCCAAAAAGGGAGCTATGCCTATCTGTTTGAGGGCCACAGCTACTATGCGCCCAAGGCATTGTACAGCTTGTTATCTAAGGGAATACGTGTAAAGGTCAGCATGTTTCCTTTTACCCGAAATGGTGTGCGCTATGACTACGGGACCTATATGGTACCTGTTCAGAACCAAAGCTTGGATGCCGATGCATTGTATGCCCTAATGCAATCCGTGGCCAAAGACAATGCCCTATCTGTTTTAGGTGTAAACGGAGGTTCTACCGAAGGCATAGACTTGGGATCGCGAAACTTTAGAGCAGTAGAACTTCCTAAAGTTGCCCTTTTGGTTGGAGACGGCGTAAGAAGTTATGATGCCGGAGAGATTTGGCACTTGATGGATACCCGCTACGAAATCCCCATCACAAAAATAGATGTACGCAATATGGACCGGGTCGATTTGAGTTCCTATACCCACCTGATTCTTCCTGCTTCCTATGGACGTGGGCTAAATGCTTTTAAGGACAAACTAAAGACCTTTGCCCAAAGCGGAGGAACTATCATTGGGTATGGAGCTACACTTTCGTGGCTGTCACGCAATGAATTGATCGACCTTAAGTTTAAAACAACTTCGCGTACCGCGCAAAACATTCGCTTTGATCAACGAAACCTTTTCCGTGGTGCCGAAGAAATTGGCGGGGCGATTTTCAATACAAAAATAGATCGCAGTCATCCCATCAACTTTGGAATTCACAGCTCGTATTTACCGGTATTCAAGAATACCGAATTGTTTTTGGAGCCTCAAAAAAACAGTTATGATAATCCCATACTGTACACCAGTAATCCTTTGATTAACGGTTATATTTCAAAAGAAAATTTGCAAACCCTAAAGAATACATCGTTTTTCCAAAGCAGTCGTTTGGGTAGTGGAAAGGTGATTGTCTTTACCGACAATACCAATTTTAGGGCCTTTTGGTACGGAACCAACCGCTTATTGGCCAATGCCCTGTTTCACGCTACGTTATTTTAACGTATGGCCTTACGACCTTCACAAATGTTGGCACTGGGCACGCAGGCCCCCGATTTTAACTTACCCAATGTAAAATCGGGGGCTAAGCAAAGCCTGGGACAACTTCAAGGAACCCATGGAACCCTGGTGGTGTTTATGTGTAACCATTGTCCCTATGTGGTTTATTTACTAGACGCATTAGTAGCATGGATTCACGAGCATCAAAAAAAAGGGATTAACACCGTGGCCATTTCGAGCAACTCCATCCTCACCTACCCCCAAGATGGGCCCGATGCAATGAAAAGATTAGCGTTGGAAAAAGGTTTTGAATTCCCCTACCTCTACGATGCAACCCAAGAAGTAGCTTTGGCCTATCAGGCGGCCTGTACACCGGATTTTTACCTTTTTGATGCCCAGTTAAAATTATTTTATCGGGGGCGTTTTGATGCCGCTCGGCCGGGCAATGAAATTCCGATCACGGGGGAAGACCTGTCTAAGGCTGCTTTGGCCTTACTCTCGGGTCAAAATACACCAGCAAAGCAATATCCCAGTATGGGTTGTAATATCAAATGGCACGAAGATCGGATGCCAGATTATTATTAGAGATTAAAAATCGACCAATTCGACTTCAAAAATCAATGTGGCGTTAGGGGGAATTACACCACCAGCCCCTTGTTCACCATAGGCCAAATGACTTGGAATGACCAACTTAGCAGCAGCTCCTTTATTGAGTAGGGCAATGCCTTCGTCCCAACCGGGAATTACTCGCCCTTCCCCTAGCGGAAAACGAATGGGGTCGTTGCGTTGGTAGGAAGAATCAAATACGGTACCATCGAGTAACATACCACGGTAGTGAACCGCCACTTGGTCGCCCTTAGCGGGGGTGGAACCAGATCCGGTTTTGGTAATGGAAAAATACAAACCCGAGGGGGTTTGGGTCATACCTTGGGTATGGGCTTCTAATTCTTTGGCGGCTGCTTCACGCTGGGCCGCTTCTCGAGCGGCTTTCGAGGCTTTAAAATTTTCAAAAGCGGTCACAGCATCAAAGGCCTGTGCAGCTTCGCCCACACGCTCAATCTGGATAGAGTCAAGGGTATCGCCCTGAGCAATAGCATCAACCACAGATTGCCCTTCGACCACCTTTCCAAACACGGTATGTTTACCATCGAGCCAAGGGGTGGCGGTATGGGTAATAAAAAACTGACTGCCGTTGGTACCCGGTCCGGCATTGGCCATGGACAAGATACCGGGTGCATCGTGTTTGAGTTCTGGAACTATTTCGTCGTCAAATTGATAGCCGGGACCTCCAACTCCTGTCCCTTGAGGACAACCCCCTTGAATCATAAAATCGGTAATCACCCGGTGGAATTTAAGACCGTCGTAATAAGGCTCTCCGGTTTGCTTTACCGAATTGGCGATGCGACCTTCGACCAAACCCACAAAATTGGCGACGGTGCCGGGGGTTTTGTCAAAGCTGAGTTGTAGGGTGATTTGCCCCTTAGGGGTATTGATTTTGGCGTATAATCCTTGCTCCATGGTACTGTTTTTGGCAAAGATAAGATTCCAAATAGGTTAAAAAAATTTTAGCATTTTAATTTGCCACTTCGCTCAAAAACTTCAATCGGTACAATCGCAATTCTTCTTCGTCATAGCTATCCCCAAGGGCGTCGATGGCCTCGGTGATATCGTCGGAAGTCGCCGCAAGAAAATAGTCATGTAGTTCTTCCTGGTCGTCTTCATCCAAAATTTCATCAATCCAATATGAGATATTGAGCTTTGTTCCGGCAAAAACAATGGTTTCCATTTCCTCCAACAAGGCGTTCATTTGCATGCCTTTGGCCGAAGCTATATCATCAAGTGGCAGTTTACGGTCGACGCTTTGAATAAGGTAAAGTTTAAGTGCCGAATTGACCCCAGTTGTTTTGACAATCAGGTCTTGTGGGCGCACGATATTGTTTTCATCAATATAGTGGGCAATTAATTTTATAAACGAGGCACCGTATTTTTTAGCTTTCCCCTCCCCAACTCCGTTGATGGCCACGAGTTCATCCATCGCAATAGGGTATTTTAGGGCCATATCTTCGAGGGAATACTCTTGAAAAACTGCATAGGGCGGCACCCCATTTTTATGGGCAATGGCTTTGCGTTCTTCTTTTAATAATTTAATCAATTGTTGATCGGCGGCTACACTATGAGTGGCTACCGGTACACTTTCAGCATGAATATGGTCCAGGGTCATCTTGAAGGACACCGGATTATCGATAAATTCAGCACCCCGTTTGGTAAGAAATAAAACCCCATAACTTTCGATTTCCTTTTTGAGAAAACCTTGTACTATGGCCTGGCGAATCAAGGCCATCCAATAGAGCTTGTCGTTGGCTTGGCCACTTCCAAAAAAAGGTTTTTCATGGGTTTTATGGGAAATGATTTGTGAATTGGTCGTACCGGTGAGGATATGCACAATCTCTTTTGCCTTGTATTTATTACTGGTCGATTTGACCACTTGCAAAAGAATTTTTAATTCGGCTTGTGCCTCGGTTTGTTCTTTGGGATAACGGGTATTGTCGTCCATATCCGCCCCCAAGCCATTGACCTCGTCAAAAGATTCACCAAAGTAGTGGAGAATAAACTTTCTTCGTGACATGGATGTCTCGGCATAGGCCACCATTTCTTGCAATAAGGCCATACCGATTTCGTGTTCAGCCACGGGTTTACCGGAAATAAATTTTTCTAGCTTTTCGATATCCTTATAGGCATAAAAGGCCAAACAATGGCCCTCACCTCCATCACGTCCAGCGCGGCCCGTTTCTTGGTAATAACTTTCAATACTTTTGGGAATATCGTGGTGGATCACAAAACGCACATCGGGTTTGTCAATTCCCATACCAAAGGCGATGGTGGCTACAATCACCTCGCATTCTTCGTTTAGAAACCGGTCTTGATTATTCACCCTGGTCTTGGCGTCGAGTCCCGCATGATAGGGCAAGGCATTGATGCCGTTTACTTGTAGGGTATCGGCTAGGGCTTCGACTTTTTTTCTGGAAAGGCAATATACGATACCCGACTTGCCCGGGCGGGTTTTGATAAACTTGATGATGTCCGAATCAACCTGTTGGGTTTTGGTCCGAACTTCATAGTAGAGGTTGGGGCGATTAAACGAGTCTTTAAACACCTTAGCCCCTTGAATCCCCAGGTTTTTGATGATGTCGTCTTGCACCTTTTCGGTCGCAGTGGCGGTCAGGGCGATGATTGGTATATCCAAAGCAATCTGATTCAACACCGGGCGAATCGTGCGGTAATCGGGCCTAAAGTCATGCCCCCATTCTGAGATACAATGGGCTTCGTCGATGGCTAGAAAGGAAAGTTTGACCGATTTAAAAAAATCGATGTTGTCTTTTTTATTGAGTGATTCTGGGGCGACATACAGCAATTTGGTTACTCCCCTTTTGATGTCTTGTTTGACCCTTTGAATTTCTGTTTTGGTCAAAGACGAGTTGAGTACATGGGCAATGCCCGGCTCATCACCGATTCCCCGCAGGGCATCCACTTGATTTTTCATCAGGGCAATTAGGGGAGAAATCACTAAAGCTGTCCCCTCTTTCATCAAAGCCGGGAGTTGATAGCACATAGATTTACCCCCACCCGTAGGCATTATAACAAAGCAGTTTTGATCGTTCAAAACCTCCTGAATGACGGCTTCTTGTTTTCCCTTATAAGCAGTAAACCCAAAATATTTTTTTAGGGAGGCAAGGATGTTTTCTCTTTCTCTCAATCTCAAAAAAATTTTATTTTTTGCTTAAGTTTGTACTAACAATATACTCAATCTTCCTCATATAGTTGATACTTTCGCTTGAAAAATAAAACAAGAATTCTTCACGTAGCTCAAAACACCTTAACCATCGAGCATCAGGCCATTGAAAAACTCAAAGCACAGTTGGACGATGTTTTTTACGAAGCAGTACTAAAAATCCATCAAAGCGGCGGACGCCTGATCGTGACCGGGGTAGGCAAAAGTGCCTTAATCGCGACCAAGATTGTCGCCACGCTCAATTCGACCGGAACACCGTCTATATTTATGCATGCTGCAGATGCGGTTCATGGGGATTTGGGGATCATTCAAAAAGGCGATATCGTACTTTGCTTGTCCAAAAGTGGCAATACGGAAGAAATCAAGGTCTTGCTTCCTTTTATCCGCAAAGCCGGTAATTTGTTGATTGGGGTTACTGCCGATCCCTCATCCTTTTTAGGGACTTCCTCCGATTTGTGTTTGCACACCCCCGTTGACCAAGAGGCTTGCCCCCACAACCTCGCCCCCACAACGAGTACCACCCTGCAATTGGCCCTGGGCGATGCCTTGGCCATGTGCCTACTCGATTTAAAAGATTTTAATGCCGTAGATTTTGCCAAATACCACCCTGGGGGTAGCCTGGGTAAAAAGCTCTACCTCAAGGTCGATGACCTTTTAAAACACCACGACAAACCACAGGTTAAGGCGACTTCATCCATCAAAGCGGTGATTCAAGAAATCACCGAAAAGCGCTTGGGTGCAACCGCCGTGATGGACGGTCAAAAAGTAGTTGGAATCATAACCGATGGCGATTTGCGCCGTATGCTTGAAAACACACCCGTATTTACCGATTTACAAGCCCAAGACATCATGACCCCAAACCCCAAAACCATTGACCACCAGCAGCTTGCTGTCGATGCCCTCAGCCAGATGGAAAGCATTAAAATCAATCATTTTGTGGTGACCAATGCCCATGGGGATTACCAAGGAATTGTCCATATTTTAGATTTTATAAGAGAAGGAATTCGATCATGAAAAACACCGATGAAATGTCTTTCTTAGACCACCTCGAAGAACTGCGGTGGCATTTAATTCGATCAACTCTGGCGATTCTGATTGTGGCTTCGGTGGCTTTTGTGATGAAGGACTTTATATTTAACTACCTGATCTTTGGGCCTAAAAAAATTGACTTTGTTACCTACCGTTGGTTTTGCTCCATCTCCGAGGCCCTAGGACAAGGAAATAGCTTTTGTATCACCGAAATGCCGTTTCGTATTCAAAGCCGCACCATGGCTGGACAATTTTCGGCCCACCTCTGGACTTCCATATTGGCAGGATTTATAGTCGCCTTTCCTTATATCATCTTTGAATTTTGGCGGTTTATCAGTCCCGGACTCCTAGACCGTGAGCGTAAACATGCCCGCGGGTTTATATTTATGGCGTCCCTTTTGTTTTTTATCGGTGTGCTCTTTGGCTACTATATCGTAACGCCATTATCCATTAACTTTTTGGGGAATTATACCGTAAGCAACGAAATCTTTAACGACTTCGATTTAAGTAGTTATATTGGGCTATTACGTGCTTCTGTACTGGCTTCAGGGCTTATTTTTGAATTGCCCATTATCATTTATTTCTTGTCCCAAATTGGTGTGGTGACTCCAGAATTTTTACGAAAAAACAGAAAATTTGCCTTGGTGATTGTCCTCAGCCTTTCGGCCATCATCACCCCTCCCGATATCGCAAGCCAAATTATTGTGAGCATTCCGATACTTATTTTGTACGAAGTGAGTATTTTTATTTCCAGATTTGTCGTCAGACGTCAGCAAAAAGCATTGCAATGAAACCCAATCCCGTCGAAACGTTTAATGCCTACAGAACCAAAATGAATGAGAAAATTTTGGCTTCTGATTCCCGTACAATCAAGCGTATTTTTAACCTCGATGCCAACACCTTTAAGGCAGGGGCTCTGGATGCACAAACCAAAGAACTTTTGGGCTTGGTAGCTTCGACAGTTTTGCGTTGTGACGATTGTATCAAATACCATTTGGGCAAATGCCACGAGCTTAAAATTGAAAAAGCGGCCGTTTTTGAAACCCTAGAAATCGCAACGCTAATCGGGGGAACCATCGTGATTCCGCACCTGAGAAAAGCCTATGAATATTGGGAATTCCTTGAAAACAATTCTGCCTTATGATCTTACGCGCCGAACATATCGAAAAATCCTATCGGGGGCGAAAAGTCGTCAAAGGCATCTCGATCGAAGTAGAACAAGGGCAAATTGTCGGCCTATTGGGCCCCAATGGGGCGGGTAAAACCACCAGTTTTTATATGATTGTTGGTTTGATAAAACCCAACGGAGGTTCCATTTATTTGGACGATATGGACATCACCCAATTTCCGATGTACAAACGAGCGCAAAATGGCATTGGGTATTTGGCCCAAGAGGCATCTGTTTTCCGAAAACTCAGTGTGGAGGACAATATTCGGAGCGTCTTACAATTGACCACCCTTAGTAAAAGTGCGCAAAAAGAAAAAACCGAAGCCCTACTCGAAGAGTTTGGACTGACCCATATTCGTAAAAACCGGGGAGATCTCCTCTCGGGGGGCGAACGAAGACGTACCGAAATCGCCCGAGCCCTGGCCACAGACCCCAAGTTTGTCTTACTCGACGAGCCCTTTGCCGGTGTCGATCCGGTAGCCGTAGAAGACATTCAACGGATAGTAGCCCTACTTAAGCAAAAAAATATAGGCATCCTGATTACCGATCACAACGTCCAAGAAACCCTGGCCATTACCGACAAGACTTTTTTAATGTTCGAAGGTTCCATCCTTAAAGCAGGAACCCCCGAAGTACTTGCACAAGACGAAATGGTCCGCAAGGTGTATTTGGGTCAAAATTTTGAATTGCGAAAAAAGAAGCTAGACTTTAGTAGCTAAGGCTTAGTCCCTCGAACATAAGTGGATTTACCCACTTAGGATGTTATTATTATTTTAGTTCAAGTTAAATCAACTACTCTATATTAATATGGGCGCCAAAGCATTTTTGTCTGTTTTTAACCACCGTGTACTTTTTGTTGTTGTCGAAACCTTGCTAATTTATTTTCTCTATGATGCCTACGATATTCATCTAGAAACCGATTTTACCATCATCAGTATTGCGATTGTTTTCCCGTTGGTCTTTTCGATTACTAGCGCCTATCAACGCCGACAAGATGCTGTAGAATTGTTTATCAATTTTAGAAATAAAATCATTGACCTGACCAATATTTTATTTGCCGTAAATGATTTTAAAAAAGAAGATTACAATAGATTACTCCACGCGCTGATTGGGCTTCAAAACAATTTTATCACCTACCTCAAAACGGACACCCAAAAAGCAGATTTTGACCAAATTAGGCAGCAACGCAAAGACCTATTTCAAAAAATCATCGCTTTTAAAACGTTGTACAACGAGCGTGAAAAAGACAGTATTATTCGGGTTAAAAATGAATTGTTTCTCTCCATCGAAAAACTCAACGGTATCAAAATTCACGGCACGCCAATTTCATTGCGTAAATACTGCCTGATCTTTATTTACTTTTCGCCCTTACTTTTTAATTCACAAATTATCGTAACCTCGGTTGAAATTGGGCTAAATCCTACTTCCTTTATGTCCTTGTTTTTTGCGGTACTGATTAGCTTTGTGCTTATGGCCTTGTACAACGTTCAAGAATACATCGAAAATCCTTTTGATCAAAAAGGCTTGGACGATTTAAAAATCGATCAACTCGCTGTGGAAAACAGTGAGGGAATTTACGACTGATTCAATATTTGATCGGCTAAAAAACAGCCTTTTTTACTACGCTCAACAGCAGATAAAACATTACAATAAGACTAAAGGCTCCCCACTGGAAAAAGTAATAAAGGGGTGCCAATCCAAGAACAAGTAATGCTGGGAAAAGGAGGTGCTGACCCGTTAATCCACGGAGTTTAAGCGAAAACATACGTAAGGGCGCATTCATCAATACCATACTTATCACCGATAGGCCCATGATAAAATATGGGGTAGTCAGTAGATCTTTCAACGGCCGAAAAATCGGATGGGCAACCAAAAATGGATAACCCATAAAAAACAGGGCATTCGCCGGGGTAGGTAAGCCCTTAAACTCATAGGTTTGCTCTGTGTCCAAGTTAAATTTTGCCAAGCGATAGGCGGCTCCTGCAGTGATCAAAAACCCTACGATGGCCAAGGGAGAAACCGATAAAAATACCCGATGCCCTTCCCATTGCACATTCCATTCGAACAGGCGCGCCCCATTGCTCACCATCAGTTGATAGGCCATTACACCAGGCAATACCCCACTGGTAATCATATCGGCTAAGGAGTCAAGTTCGGCACCCAACTGACTTGTCGCATGTAACAACCGGGCGACCATACCGTCGAGTAAGTCGGCAATGATTCCCACCAAAAAAAATCCAAAAGCGGCTTCGAATTGAAATTGCAATACCAGCATAATGGCGATACAGCCACTCAAAAGGTTGACGGCTGTAAACAAATTAGGGAGGTGCTGACGCAGTGTGTTCATGGAAAAAATAAAGTTACACATTGTTTAAATCGTCTACAATTTGGTAAAAAAAAATTAAAAAAATTACCTTCGAACTTAATTTACCTTCGTGATACAGCATTTACGTCTTGCTATACTCTCTGGCTTGCTTTGCATCCTAGCATGGCCTGTGGACGGTTTGGCTTTGGTCATTTTTGTAGCTCTGCTGCCCTTATTGGCGCTCGAAGCACAGATTCGCAACCAAGAACCAGGCCGTACGGGATGGAAGGTATTTGGGTACAGCTACTTGATGGCTCTGGTATGGAACCTCGGTACGACCTGGTGGTTGGTGAATGCATCAGTCTTTGGAATGGTCTTTGCCAACGTGTGTAACAGCAGTTTTTATGCTTTATTGATAACCTTTTATCATTGGGGCGCCAAAAGGATGCCCCAGCGCAGTGCGTATATTTTTCTCGTCAGTCTGTGGTTGGCATTTGAAAAAGGGCATTTGATATGGGATTTTTCTTGGCCCTGGCTCAATTTGGGGAATGTATTCTCGGAGTCGATTTATTGGGTTCAATGGTATGAATATACCGGTAGCTTTGGGGGCTCGCTCTGGGTTCTATTGGTCAATATTATAGGGTATGAAGCCCTTAAAAAATGGAAAAAATCACCGGGCTGGGCTTCCTTGCCTAAGGCCCTCACCCCTTGGCTTTTGGCCATAGCATTACCCATTGTCATTTCGCTGGTCATCTACCAAAATCAATCGCTGCCCGAATCCCAAATTAAAATTGCGGTTACCCAACCCAATATCGATCCCTACAATGAAAAATACGATTTTACCAACGAAGAATTTTTGCGCCAATTGCAGGCGCTAACCTCCGACTTGAAAAATGAATCCTTAGACTTTCTTTTCACCCCCGAAACTTATTTTGCCTCCGGCCTGGGGGAAGAATTAAAGACCTTTAATCAAAGTGCCTTTTATCGGCAATTAAAAGGCTTTGCGACGACAAAACCCGAAACCCTTTTTGTCACAGGCATACAGTTTTATGATGTGTATATGGGGGACACCCCCCCTACCGAAACGGCCAATCAAGTCCGTGAACAACTGTGGATTGATTACTACAACTCGGCCTTGGCCTTCCAGGCAGAAAACCCCTATGCTGTGTATCACAAATCCAAATTGGTGGTGGGGGTAGAAAATATGCCCTATAAAAAACTCTTTACCCCTTTGCTGGGGGGCTTTATGATCGACCTGGGGGGAACTGTTTCCAGTAGAGCAATTCAGCCTGAAAGAACCGTATTTACACACCCGCAAAAAGGCTATAACGTAGGTCCGGTTATTTGCTACGAATCCATATACGGGGCATTTGTCACCGAATATGTTCGTAAAGGAGCCCATTTTCTGGGGGTAATTACCAACGATGCCTGGTGGGGCAACACCCCGGGGCACAAGCAACTTTTGAGTTATACCCGCTTACGAGCAATCGAAAACCGGCGCGGGATTTCACGCAGTGCCAATACGGGGATTTCCACTTTTATCAATCCCCTGGGCGAATACGATGAGCAACTTGCTTATGACCGCCAAGGGATATTGACCGGAACCCTACCCAAGATGGAGCGGCTTACTTTTTACACCCGTTATGGTGATTTTATTGCACGGTTGGCCGTGTTAATCGCCGCCCTGTATTTTTTGTTGGCCTTGGGAGGTCGACTCAAACCTCAGCCATGATCCATTGGTTTCGGTATTTAATGTTTAGATGGAAAGCCACCAATCATCATGGCGTTCATTCACCGTTTGTATTCGAATTAATTACCGCATGTTTTTTTAATTCGGTTTGGAAAAAAGAGGTGTTTTTTCCTTTTTCCACCTGCCAATACGAGCGATTGACCCAGCTTTTTTTAGACAAACTTGAGGCCTGGCGGCAAAATAATGGCCTCAACTCCCCCCTAGAAATCGCCCCCTTTAGCCCCGAGATTAAACACAATAAATCCCCTTCAACACTTCCTTTTTTTATCTGCTATACCCAACTGCACCACCACCGCCAGGCCTGGACACAATACTGTACCGCTCAACCTGGCATTGTTTTGGACTTTTACTTTTGGGGATGCCATATTAAACGAAGTGCACAAGCGGATCAGGTGTTTTTATTGAAAATAGTATAGCCAAAACCCTTTTAAAGTCGTAGCTTTGTCAAGACGCTTGGAGGCTAATGCTATGAATATGAAGAAGATGAAGGTTTACACCAAAACAGGCGATGATGGAACTACAGGTTTATTGTCGGGAGAACGCGTTCACAAACATCACTTACGGGTCAAAGCCTATGGAACCATTGATGAACTCAATGCATGGCTGGGTTTAATTCGTGATTTAGACAAAAATCAGGACAATCAACAGTTTTTAACTTTAATTCAAAAAAAATTGATGATCCTTGGAGCACAGCTCAGTCTTGAAAAAGGAGCTCCTTCCCCGCGTTTTCTCGGTGCCATAGAAACCAAGGACACCGAAGCCATCGAACATCAAATAGACGAAATAACACAGCTGGTCCCCCCCTTAAGCAATTTTGTGATTCCCGGTGGGCATGTCTTGATCTCTTATGCACACCTCGCCCGTTGTGTCTGCCGTAGAGCCGAGCGTTTTATCACCGAATTACACGAAAACCATCATCCTGTTGCTCCTCCTATCATTGCTTTTATCAACCGGCTGTCGGATTACCTTTTTATGCTTAGTCGCAAGTTTGCCCACGACCATCAGGTCGAAGAGGTCAAATGGTCACCCGAATAAGCAAGAATTGCTCTTCGCTTAATCACTCCTAATAAAGTCCAAAGCCCAAGGCCCAATTTTTCCATCTGGAAAATTTCTTAATCATCGTTTCTTTAGGGTTAATCATTTTTTATTAGGATATTTTAAATTAAAATTTATTTTTGCAAAAAATAAGAACCACTATGTATTGGACATTAGAACTAGCATCTTACCTCAGTGATGCGCCCTGGCCCGCTACAAAAGACGAATTGATCGATTATTCGATCCGCACAGGGGCACCTCTGGAAGTAGTGGAAAATCTACAATCGATGGAAGACGAAGGAGATATTTATGAATCGATTGAAGAAATTTGGCCCGACTTTCCGACTGAAGAAGACTATCTGTGGAACGAAGACGAATATTGATCCACAAAACCACACCTAAAAGTCTCCTCGGAGGCTTTTTTTTTGCGTACATTTGGGCTAAATTCTTGTTTGACGTATGAGTATTTTAAATTCAATTTTAAAAACGTTTGTAGGAGATAAAACCAAAAAAGACCTCGCTAATATAAAGCCCCTTGTCTCGCAAATCAATCAATTGCAGGCCCAACTCGAAACCCTAAGTGCCGATGCGCTTCGCGCCAAAACAGATGCGCTAAAACAAGGGATACAAGACAATCGAAAGGCCGAAGATGAACAAATTCAAAACCTCAAAGAACAACTGGCGCAACAAAAAGAAATCGATGCGCGAGAAAGCCTCTACCAAGAAATCGATGGGCTAGAAGAGCAAGCCTACCAGAGCACCAAAGCCTTTTTGGACCAAATCCTTCCCGAGGCCTTTGCCATCATGAAGGAAACAGCCCGTCGTTTTGCCACCCAATCACAGATTACGGTTACCGCTACGGCGATGGATCGCACACTCTCCCAAGATAAAGAGTACGTCAAGCTACAAGGCGATCAGGCCCACTGGGCCAATAGCTGGGACGCCGCCGGAAAAGAAGTAACCTGGGATATGATCCATTATGACGTGCAACTCATTGGGGGTGTAGTACTGCACCAAGGGAAAATTGCTGAAATGCAAACCGGTGAAGGAAAAACACTCGTAGCTACCCTCCCTGTTTTTCTCAATGCCCTAACAGGCAAGGGCGTTCACCTAGTGACCGTAAACGATTACCTCGCCAAAAGAGACAGCACATGGATGGCCCCCCTTTTTGAATTCCACGGGCTCCGGGTCGATTGCATCGACAAACACCAGCCCAATAGCCCCCAAAGACGCAATGCCTACCTGGCGGATATTACCTATGGTACCAACAATGAATTTGGTTTTGACTACCTCCGTGACAATATGGCCCATACCCCCGAAGACCTGGTGCAAATCAAACACCATTATGCCATTGTCGATGAGGTGGACTCCGTTTTGGTGGACGATGCCCGAACACCTTTGATCATTTCAGGGCCCAGTCCAGAGGGCGACCGTCATGAATTTGATCAACTCAAACCCAAGGTGAGCAGTTTGGTCGAACACCAACGCAAACTCCTTACCGGTGTGCTGGCCGAAGCCAAAAAGAACATTCAAGAAGGTAACACCCAAGAAGGGGGTATACAACTTTTACGCGTCTATCGGGGACTTCCCAAAAACAAAGCGCTTATCAAATTTTTGAGTGAAGAGGGCATCAAGCAATTGCTGCAAAAGACCGAAAATCACTACATGCAAGACAACAACCGGGAAATGCATGTCATCGACCAAGAACTCTTTTTTGTCATCGACGAAAAAACCAATCAAATCGAACTGACCGAAAAAGGCATCGAAAGCCTTTCTGGCGATAAAGAGGACAAAAACTTTTTTGTATTGCCCGATATTGGTGCGGCATTGGCCCAAATTGAAAGCAAACAGCTGGAGGCCAAAAAAGAGGCCAAAGAAAAAGAAGCACTCCTTAGTGATTTTAATATCAAAGGAGAACGCATACACACCCTTAACCAATTGCTCAAAGCCTATACCCTCTTCGAAAAAGATGTGGAGTATGTGATGATGGAAAATAAAGTCAAAATTGTAGACGAACAAACCGGGCGGATCATGGAGGGACGTCGCTATTCCGATGGTCTGCATCAAGCGATTGAAGCCAAAGAAAGTGTAAAAATCGAAGCCGCTACACAAACCTATGCGACCATTACCCTGCAAAATTACTTCCGTATGTATCAAAAATTGGCGGGGATGACCGGAACCGCCATTACCGAGGCGGGAGAATTTTGGGAAATCTACAAACTCGATGTGGTCGAAATCCCAACGAATAAACCCATAGCGCGAGACGATAAAAACGATCTGATCTACAAAACCAAAAGGGAAAAATACAATGCGGTAATCGAGGAGGTTACTGCACTTTCACAGGCCGGGAGACCCGTGCTGATTGGTACAACCTCTGTTGAAATTTCAGAATTGCTCAGCAAAATGTTGACCATCCGAAAAATCCCACACAACGTACTCAATGCCAAACTGCATAAAAAAGAGGCCGATATCGTAGCAGAAGCGGGAAAAGCAGGAATAGTAACTATCGCCACCAATATGGCCGGACGGGGAACCGATATCAAACTCTCTGAGGCGGTTAAAGCCAGTGGAGGACTTGCCATAATCGGTACCGAACGTCATGACTCCCGAAGAGTCGACCGTCAGTTACGAGGTCGCTCAGGGCGACAAGGAGACCCGGGAAGCTCTCAGTTTTATGTATCTCTTGAAGATAACTTGATGCGCTTGTTTGGTTCAGATCGGGTGGCCAAAGTAATGGACCGAATGGGACACCAAGATGGGGATGTCATCCAGCACTCCATGATGACCAAGTCGATCGAACGCGCACAGAAAAAAGTCGAAGAAAATAATTTTGGTATCCGAAAACGTCTCCTCGAATACGACGATGTCATGAATGCCCAGCGTGAGGTAATCTACAAACGACGAAGACATGCCCTAGAGGGTAGCCGACTCAAATTGGATATTGCCAATATTCTCTATGATACCTGTGAGGAAATCGTGGCCAAAAACAAACCCCAAAATGATTTTAAAAACTTTGAGTTTGAAATCATCAGTAACTTTTCGGTCACCTCCCCGATTGCAGAAGAAGACTTCCTCGCCAAAAGTGATCAAGACCTGATTGTTGCGCTCTACGACGCTCTTTACGCTCAGTATCAAGCAAAAATACAATCCAGTGCAGCGACTGCTTTTCCGGTCATCAAATCGGTCTATGAACGCCCGGGAAACACCTTTGAACGTATCGTGGTTCCTTTTACCGATGGGGTCAAAACCCTTAATGTCGTCACCAAATTAGAAACGGCCTACCAATCGGAAGGACAACAACTCATCGAAGATTTTGAACGCAACATTACGTTGGCCATTATCGACGATAGCTGGAAAACGCATTTACGGAAAATGGACGAACTCAAACAGTCGGTACAATTGGCCGTTCACGAACAAAAAGACCCTTTATTGATTTATAAATTCGAGTCTTTTGAGCTGTTTCAAGCCATGATCAGTTCCCTCAACCGGGAAGTACTTTCTTTCCTTTTTAAAGGAAACCTGCCTACCCAAAAGGAAGGCGTTGTTCAGCAGGCCAAAACCCAGCGACCCAAAGAACAATACAAAACCACCAAAGACGATGTGCTTAACACCGAAGAACTGGCTGCCCAAAACCGTGCAGTGGGTGCAGCAGCAGGAGGTGCACAGCGTCAAGCCGTGGAGACCATCGTCCGGGAAACACCAAAAATTGGCCGTAATGAGCGTGTCACCATCAAAAATGTAGCCAATGGAACGACCAAAAGGCTTAAATTTAAACAAGCTGAGCCATTGATCAAATCCGGACAATGGGTCATTACCGCTAATCAATAGTACCCATGGAAGCCTACGCCAACGCTTTATTGGTTGCGATTCCACTCTTTATGGTACTGATGGGCATCGAGATGCTTTACGGACATCTTAAAGGCAAGCAAACATATACTTTGATGGATACCCTGTCTAGCCTTAGTTCAGGCATGACCAATGTCCTAAAAGACTCCTTGGGTTTGGTGGTTATCTTGGTTTCGTATCCTTACCTCAAGGACCATTTGGCCGTCCAAGAACTTTCATCCACGATATGGACCTATATCATCGCATTTATCTGCATTGACTTTGCGAGTTATTGGGCACATCGACTCAACCATAAAGTCAATATTTTTTGGAACCAACACATCATTCATCACAGCAGTGAAGAGTTTAATTTGGCCTGTGCCCTTAGACAGAGTATTTCAAATGTATTGGGTTTTGGGGCTCTATTTCTATTGCCGGCTGCCGTCTTGGGTGTACCCGAAAAGGTCATCCAAATTCTCGCTCCGCTTCATCTTTTTGCACAGTTTTGGTACCACACGCAACACATCGGCAAACTGGGTATTTTGGAGTACCTGATTGTAACCCCTTCCCAACACCGGGTGCATCATGCAATCAATCCGATCTATATCGATAAAAACCTTGCCGCCATTTTTTGCGTTTGGGACCGCCTCTTTGGCACCTTTCAAGAAGAACTGGAGGATGAGCCCCCAGTATATGGCACCCTAAAACCGGTAAACAGTTGGAATCCATTGTGGATTAATTTTCAACACCTATGGGGATTGATACAGGATGCCTGGCGCACGAAAAGTTGGAAAGCTAAACTCCTGATATGGTTTAAGCCCACCGGCTGGCGCCCCCAAGATGTGGCCAAAAAATGGCCCTGTAAAAGTATTGAGTCGGTAAACCATCAGGAAAAATACCAAACCAATCTTTCGAAAAATGAACGCCGATGGGCCATTTTTCATTGGCTTGGCACTACCTTGTTACTGATGGTATTCTTGGCTGTTTTTGCCGATCTCACCCCCCTGTATCGCCTGGCCTATGGCGCGCTCATCTTTATCAGTATTTTTGGCTATACCGCTGTTATGGATAGAAATTCCTGGGGAATTTCATTTGAATGGGGACGTACCCTGTTGGGTATTTCTACCTTGCTCCTTCTGGAATATTTTTCGGTTTTTTCCAATCAAAACAGTGGTGTTTTAAGGTATTACAGCACAGTTTATTTTGCCCTAAGTTTGCTTCTGCTCTTTGGATTTATCAACCAACCCAAAGCCGATGAGCAACCGGCCTAAAATATTTTTACTCGGGCCAACAGCTCCCTATCGAGGTGGAATTGCCGATACCCAAGCCGCTTTTGCCCGGGCCTTAGAGGCATTGAATGTCGACGTCACGTTGATCAATTTTAAAAAATTATACCCCTCCTTTTTGTTTCCGGGCAAATCACAATTTGTTGAGCAACCTAGCCCATTAGCACAACCCCAAAGTCATCGCTTGTTGCATACATATAACCCCTTAAACTGGCTTAAGGTCGCCCGATGGATCAACCGCCAACAACCCGACTATGTGGTTTTTCGGTATTGGACCCCCCTTACTGCCCCCTGCTGGTGGGGCATCCGGCTTTTTTTAAGTGCTACAATAAAAACTATTGGACTGGTGGATAATTGGGAGCCTCATGAAAAACGATGGAGTGATCGGGCCTTAAATGTGTTGTTTAAAAAAAGCTGTGACGGCTTTGCAACCCTCTCAGAACGGGTGGCTCATCAAATTAAAAAAGAAACGTCAAAACCCGTATGGACAGGCTTCCATCCCATCCACGACAAGCTTCCCAAAGCAGTCGATCAATTGGAAGCAAGACAACGATTGGGGCTTCCACAGAATCGAAAAATTGCGGCTTTTGTTGGGCTTGTTCGTCCCTACAAAGGCGTAGAGCTATTGATCGAAGCTTTTGCGTTGACCCAAAAACAAACCCCCGAACTCTTTTTGTTGATCGCCGGTGAATTCTATACTCCACTAGCGCCCTACCAAAAATTGATTGCAGAATACAACCTCCAGGAACACCTTTGCCTTATGCCCGAGTTTTTGTCTTCCGATACCCTTCGGGATGCTGTTTGTGCTGCAGATTTCATTTGCCAGCCCTATAAAAAAGCCACCCAAAGCGGGATTACTCCTCTCGCCTATGCCTACAAAAGACCACTGATTGTTAGTGATGTAGATGGGCTGTCTAAACCCATAAACACCGACCGAAGTGGCCGCGTTGTAGCAGGAGATGCACAACTTTGGGCAGAAGCCTTAACGACCTTTACAGAAACCTCAGTATTGGAACACCATCGTCAACAAATTCAAAAAGCAATTCCAAACTACAGCTGGTCCCGCTTTGCAAAGAACTTTATCACAGCCTTAGCGCAATCTTTTGCCTGACTTTTATCCGAACAGACTAGAGGATATAATCTGTTGACACAAAATTCGACTCGTTGGAATTGAGCAAGGCTTCTAAGATTTCGTTATTGTAGGGGTTGTCCTTAGCGGCTAAAAATGTACGAATTGAAAAAGACCGAAGTGCATCAAACACACTCAGGGTGCTGACTGCCGAATTTTTACGTCCCGTAAAAGGATACACATCCGGACCGCGTTGACAGGCACTATTGAGGTTTACCCGACAAACCAAATTGGCCAGGGTATCGACCAAGGGGCCTATTTTACGGATATCCCGACCGAAAAGGCTCACCTGTTGTCCATAGTCCGAAGCGGCCATGGCATCGAGCGGTTCGCTAATGTCTTTATAGGAAATGATCGGAATAACCGGTCCAAATTGTTCTTCTTGATACACGCGCATAGACGCATTAACAGGATACAAAACCGCCGGAAAAGAATAATTATCGGTCAATTCACCCCCACGCTTGTTGATGATTTTGGCGCCTTTTTCTTGTGCATCTTTGATCAGCTCCTGTATATAAGCGGGTTTACTCGGCTCGGGTAATGGGGTTAAAAAAGCACCCGGCTCCCAAGGAAGTCCAAATTTAAGTGCATCGACCGCGGCAGAAAATTTTCGGTTAAACTCATCGATAATAGAGTGGTGTACATAGAGCACCTTTAGGGCCGTACAGCGCTGTCCGTTGTAGGAGAGTGTTCCTGAAATACATTCTTTTACAGTTAACTCAAGGTCAGCATCGGGGAGTATGATTCCTGGATTTTTGGCCTCTAGCCCCAAAACCAGGCGTAGCCTGTTTTTATTGGGGTGTAAATCTTGAAGCGCTACGGCCGAAGAACTGTGTCCAATAAGTGCCAATACATCAATTTTTCCCGTCTTCATGATGGGGGTCGCAATTTTACGTCCACGACCGAATAGAATATTCACAACGCCCGGCGGGAAACTTTCCTGAAATGCTTTGAGCAAGGGAGTAATTAACAAAACACCGTGTTTGGCCGGTTTAAAAATGGTTGTATTCCCCATAATCAATGCCGGGATCAACAAACAAAAGGTTTCGTTGAGCGGGTAGTTGTAGGGTCCCAGACATAAAACAACCCCGAGTGGACCTCGTCGAATATGGGCATGCACCCCACCTTCTTTGTCAAATCGAGCACTGCGTCGGTCAAGTTTTTTATAGGCCTCCATGGTGTCGTAGATATAATCTACGGTACGATCAAATTCCTTTTGTGCATCGTCATGGTTTTTGGCGATTTCCCACATGAGGAGCTTGACGACCTCCTCGCGGCTTTTTTTCATTTTTTCAACAAAGGTCGCCAAGCACTTTAAGCGGTCCTGAACCTTCATGGTCGGCCAGTCGCCCTGACCACGGTCAAAAGCAGTTACAGCTGCATCCAGTGCCTCTAGGGCGGTTTCGGTTTCCATATCGGGAATGGACCCCAACAAGGTGGGTTCCATTTCCCCTTGATCGGAGGGTGTTTTGATGGTCGAAAAAACATCCGACCGCCCCCCCGTCCACTTCAACAACTTACCGTCGACCAAATATTGATTGACATGTAGGGGAGTTAATTGAAAAGCAGTGGGTATTTCATTCTTTTTCGTTTTCATAGCTTTTTTTTAAATCAGAAATTGAAACAAATCAGGCTGATTGTTTAAATATTCCCCGTAAAATTTACGGTTTTTCATGCGAGCAAGCAAAGGTTCAAAATCAGCGGCCTCTTTAAGTTCGATTCCTACCACGGCTGGGGCTTGTACTTTGCTGGTTTTTTTGTTAAACTCAAAATAGGTGATGTCGTCATTTGGGCCTAAAATTTCGTTGACAAATTCTTTTAAAGCTCCGGCCCGCTGGGGAAAACGCACGATAAAATAATGTTTCTTTTTGGCGTAAAGCAGTGCTCGTTCTTTGATTTCTGGGGTGCGTGTAATGTCATTATTCCCACCGCAGAGCAGGGCGATCGCATGTTTACCCTTGAGCTGTGAAGCATAATTTTCGAGGGCCGCTACCGACAGTGCAGCTGCGGGTTCGGCAACGATACCGTCTTTGTTATACAAATCCAAAATTACTTGACATACCTGACCTTCGGGTACCGTTACTACTTCGCTTAGGGCGTTTTTACAAACTTCAAAAGGAAGGCTCCCCACTTTTTTCACTGCGGCACCATCGACAAATTTGTCAATCTTATCTAAGGTAACGGGGGTGTCTTTGGCCAAGGCTTGTTGCATCGATGGGGCACCGGCAGGTTCTACACCAATGAGTTTGGTGTTAGGCGATAAGGCTTTGAAAACCGTGGCAATTCCGGCCATCAATCCACCTCCGCCTATGGGAACAAATAGATAATCGATTGGTTGTTGCGTTTGATTTAACAACTCCATGGCAATCGTGGCTTGTCCCTCGATAACATGTAAATCATTAAAGGGATGGATGAGGATTTTTCCTTCTTTTTCCGAAAAAGCATGCGCTGTGGCTTCCGAATCGTCATAGGTATCACCCGTCAGAACAATGTCAATAAAGTCACCACCAATCATTTCCACTTGATCGACCTTTTGTTGTGGGGTCGGTAAGGGCATAAAGATGGTTCCATTGATTTGAAGTGCACGACACGAAAAGGCTACGCCCTGGGCATGATTTCCTGCACTGGCGCATACAATTCCCTTCAAACGCTCTTCGGGAGACAATCCACAAATGGTGTTGTAGGCCCCTCGAATTTTAAACGAACGAACCTGCTGGAGGTCTTCGCGCTTAAAAAAAACCTCTGCCTGTGTTTGCTCAGACAAGCGTAGGTTTTTTTGCAAAGGAGTTTCTAGGGCTACCCCTTCCAAGTTTTTAACGGCCAGTTCTACGCCCGCAAGCGTGGGGAGCGTCATGGGAGTTACACAATTTTTTTCATCGCCGTCATCGAGGCGCGAAGATCGTATCCAATCAATTCAATTGGGTGGTAACGAATGATCTCATTCACGTCGATCAATTGCTTATTGTCAACCCCATTGCCTTGATCGGCCGCAAAAGATTTTCCGATAACATCCGTATCGACGTCTTGCATAAATGATTTTAACAAGGGTTTGGCCGCATGATCAAACAGATAACAACCATATTCAGCAGTGTCGGAAATGATACGGTTCATTTCAAAAAGCTTTTTACGTGCAATGGTATTGGCTATCAAGGGTGTTTCATGCAGGGACTCATAGTAGGCAGATTCTTCTTTAATACCGGCAGCAACCATGGTGTCAAAAGCCAATTCTACCCCGGCACGAACAAAAGCAACCATGAGTATCCCATGATCAAAATACTCTTGTTCGGGAATATCTTCAGATGTGATGGGTGTTTTTTCAAAAGCCGTTTCACCGGTGGCCGCTCGCCAAGTCAAAAGGTTTTTGTCGTCATTGGCCCAGTCTTCCATCATGGTTTTGGAAAAATGGCCAGACATGATGTCGTCCATGTGCTTTTCGAATAAGGGGGCTAAAATCGACTTTAGGCTCTCGGACAATTCAAAGGCTTTGATTTTGGCTGGATTGGACAGTCGGTCCATCATATTGGTAATACCTCCATGCTTTAGCGCCTCGGTAATGGTTTCCCAACCATACTGAATTAATTTGGCCGCATAACCGGGATCGATTCCTTTTTCGACCATTTTGTCAAAACACAAAATAGAACCGGTTTGAAGCATCCCACAAAGAATGGTTTGCTCGCCCATCAAATCAGACTTTACTTCGGCGACAAAGGATGATTCTAGGACCCCAGCACGATCACCTCCCGTAGCCACTGCATAGGCTTTGGCTTGTTCAAAGCCGTGTCCTTGGGGATCGTTTTCGGGATGTACAGCAATCAAGGTAGGTACACCAAATCCTCTTTTGTATTCTTCGCGCACTTCCGAACCTGGGCATTTGGGAGCCACCATGATCACGGTCAAGTCTTCGCGTATCTTCATTCCTTCTTCAACGATATTAAAACCATGCGAATAGGATAAGGTCGCGCCTTTTTTCATCAATGGCATCACTGCTTCGACAACAGGGGAATGGTTTTTATCAGGCGTAAGATTGATGACCAAATCGGCATCGGGAATCATCTCTTCATAGGTCCCTACGGCAAAATCATGTGAAGTTGCATTGAAATACGATGCCCTTTTGTTGTCGATAGCGCCTTGCCGTAACGCATAGGCAATATTTAGACCTGAGTCGCGCATATTAAGCCCTTGATTGAGTCCCTGTGCACCACAGCCCACAATCACAATTTTTTTACCCAATAGTGCGTCAACACCATTGTCAAATTCTTCTTTCTCCATAAACCGGCATTGACCGAGTTGATTTAACTGTTCACGGAGTGATAATTGGTTAAAATAATTTCCCATTAGGATGATTTTTCTTCGTTGTTTTTGGATTTAAATGTATTTAAAATTTCTGAGATACCCATTTTGGCTTTGGTCACCGAAATTCGGCCAGAACGCACAAACTGAAGTAACCCATAGGGACGGAGGTCCTCATAGAGTTTTTCTGTTTCTTCGCGGAAACCTGTTTTTTCGATGACAAAAAACTCAGGGGATACCGTCACCATATTGGCTTGACTTTTTTTAATGATATTTTGAATATGGCGCTCTTCAAACAACGCATCTGATTTGATTTTATACAAGGCCGATTCTTGAAAAATCGTTTCAGCGTCGGTATGGTAAAAGGCCTTGATCACATCGATTTGTTTTTCGATTTGCTTAACCACCTTAACAATGCTTTCATGGGACATATTGACCACGATCACAAAGCGAAAAACATTTTCAATTTCCGATGGGGAGGTCGTAAGGCTTTCGATATTGATGTGCCGTTTAAGAAAAATGGCGGAAATGCGGTTAAGCAAACCCACATTGTTTTCGGTATAAATCGAAATGGTGTATGTAGTTGGTTCCATCTTATTCTAATCGTATATCAGAAACCGAGGCTCCGGTAGGGATCATCGGAAATACATTATCTTCTTTTTCGACGCGTACTTCTAAGAAATAAGGGCCGTCTGTAGCCATCATTTCAGCGACTGCTGCGTCTAGTTCCTCGCGTTTATCCACCTTTTTGGCGGCTATGCCATAGGCTTGGGCAATCATCAAAAAATTGGGATTAATCATTTCGGTAGAGGCATAACGTTTGTCAAAAAACAACTGTTGCCATTGTCTCACCATACCGAGAAATTCGTTGTTTAAAACCACGATTTTGACGGCGAGCTGTTGTTGGAAAATGGTCCCTAATTCCTGTAAAGTCATCTGGTATCCCCCGTCCCCGATCACGGCCACAACATGGCGTTGGGGAGCACCCATTTTGGCACCGATGGCCGCAGGTAGTGCAAAGCCCATTGTTCCAAGTCCACCAGAAGTTACATTGCTTTTGGATTGGACAAACTCAGCATAGCGACAAGCCACCATTTGGTGTTGACCCACATCGGTCACGATAACCGCATCGCCTCCAGTATGGGTGTTTATGGCCCGAATCGCCTCACCCATAGTGAGTCCCGGTTTGGTTGGAAAAAGATCTTTGTCAATCACTTTTTCGGTTTCGATAGCCTTTAGGGTTTCAAATCGGCCGTACCAATCGTCGAGTTGTTTTGGCTCTACTAGGGGTAAAAGTTGCTGGAGACTTTCTTTGCAATTTCCCATTACGGCCAAGTCTACGGTAACATTTTTGTTGACTTCAGCAGGGTCAATTTCAAAATGTATGATTTTGGCTTGTTTGGCATAGGTCGTAAGGTCACCGGTTACCCGATCGTCAAACCGCATTCCTATGGCAATCAAAAGATCGCATTCATTGGTCAATAGGTTGGGTGCATAGTTTCCGTGCATGCCTACCATGCCCATGTTTTGAGGGTGGTTGGTCGGCAGGGCAGAAAGCCCTAAAATGGTCCAAACAGCAGGAATTTTTGTTTTTTCGACTACGGCCTGAAATTCCTTTTCGGCTTCGCCCAAAATAACCCCTTGCCCCCACACGATCATGGGTTTTTGGGCTTGATTGATCAGGGCAGCTGCCTGTTGGATGGCTTGGTGATCAACCTCGGTCTGGGGTTGGTAACTTCGGATGCCTTTGCAGGGGGAATAACTAAAGTCTAAGGTCTCAAATTGAGCATCTTTGGTAATATCAATCAGCACCGGACCGGGTCTTCCAGATCGGGCTATATAAAAGGCTTTGGCCAATATGGTGGGGATTTCACTCGCTTGGGTGATTTGGTAATTCCATTTCGTGACGGGTGTCGAAATCCCGATAATGTCCGTTTCTTGAAAAGCATCGGAGCCCAAAAGATGTGAGGCCACCTGTCCGGTAATACACACCATAGGGGTTGAATCTATTTGTGCATCGGCGATACCGGTTACCAAATTGGTCGCCCCCGGTCCTGAAGTAGCCATGGCTACCCCTACTTTTCCAGAGGTACGTGCAAAACCCTGAGCCATATGGGTTGCCCCTTGCTCATGGCGGGTAAGCACGTGGTGTAACTGATCTTGGAATTTAATCAACTCGTCATAAATGGGCATGATGGCCCCTCCGGGATACCCAAAAACCAAATCGACACCTTCGGCCAGTAGGCAGCGGATAACCGCCTCGGCACCAGAAATTCCTTTGGCCTCGAGCAGGCCTTCCTTATTTTTTACGGCTGACTTCATACGGTTTATTCATCGGTCACACAACCTTCAGAGGCCGATGCAACGCTTTTAATGTATTTGTATAAGACTCCTTTATTAAATTTATAGTCGGGTTGCACCCATTGGGCACGTCGTTGGTTTATTTCTTCATCGGTCAAAGCCACACTAAGGGTATTGGACTCGGCATCAATGGTGATTAGATCACCGTTTTGTAGCAACGCAATCGGGCCTCCTTCTTGGGCTTCGGGCACGATATGGCCCACTACAAAACCATGGGTTCCTCCGGAAAAACGACCATCGGTAATCAACGCGACCGACTTGCCTAAACCGACTCACATAATCGCCGCTGTTGGCTTTAACATTTCGGGCATACCGGGACCTCCTTTTGGTCCTTCGTAACGAATAACGACCACTTCTCCTGCTTGTACCTCTCCACGGCCAATGCCGTCGTTGGCATCAAACTCGCTATCATAAACTCGGGCAGGTCCTTCAAACAATAAACCCTCTTTACCGGTGATTTTGGCTACACTCCCTCCGGGGGCCAAGTTGCCTTTTAAAATTCGGATATGTCCTGTAGCCTTAATGGGCTGATCCAATGGGCGTATAATGGCTTGTCCCGCTTGTAAATCAGGAACATCTTGAAGATTTTTGGCTAGGGTTTTTCCGGTTACGGTCATGCAATCTCCGTGTAGCATGCCGTGGGCCAACATAAATTTGAGTACAGCAGGCACCCCACCGATTTGATGAAGGTCTTTCATCAGGTATTTACCACTGGGTTTGAGGTCGGCCAAAAAGGGTGTAGTGTCACTGACTTTTTGGAAATCATCAATGGTCAAAGGGATATCAGCCGCTTTGGCTATGGCCAACAGATGAAGTACGGCATTGGTCGAACCACCGAGCACGGCAATCAGGCGCATAGCATTTTCCAAGGCCTTTCGGGTCACGATGTCTCGTGGTTTTAAATCTTTTTCCAATACATTTTTTAGGGCTGCTCCAACCGCCATACACTCGTCTTGCTTGTCTTGGCTTACGGCCGGGTTTGACGAATTGTAAGGCAGGGCCATCCCCAAAGCTTCGATGGCCGAGGCCATGGTGTTGGCGGTATACATTCCACCACAGGCTCCGGCTCCCGGACAGGCCTTGTGAATCACGCTTTTGTATTCTTGCTCGTCGATGGTTCCGGCAACCTTTTCACCCCAGGCTTCAAAAGCTGAGACTACATCCAACTCTTTTCCCTTGTGACATCCCGAAGCAATCGTTCCTCCATAAACCAATATTCCCGGGCGGTTAAGGCGTAGCATCCCCATCAAAGCCCCTGGCATATTTTTATCGCAGCCGACCACCGTAACCACAGCATCGTAGGACATGGCCTGTACAACAGTCTCTACTGAATCGGCAATTACATCACGGGAAGGCAACGAAAAACGCATCCCGGGAGTACCCATCGAAATCCCATCACTCACCCCTATGGTGTTAAACACCAAACCGACAAGATTGGCCTGGTCTATCCCCGTCTTGATTTTTTGCGCCAAATCGTTTAGGTGCATGTTACAGGGGTTGCCTTCATAGCCTGTACTGGCAATTCCGACAAAGGGTTTTTGGAAATCATTATCGGTCAGTCCAATGGCGTGTAACATCGCTTGGGCTGCGGGTTGGGTAGGGTCTTGAGTGACCCGTTGGCTGTATTTGTTGAGTTTCATGTATGCTAACTTACCTACGAAATTAACAGTTTTAATCCTTTTTTAGACCCTCCGTATAATAGGGTACAATACTCAAGGGTAAACAAATTTACTTATCTAATTGATTTTCATTACTTTAGATTAAATAAAATAATACGTCCAGCCCAGATATTGGCTACAAAAATTTTAGCCCGTATCTTTGCCAAAAATTGTTGTGAACGCATGCTAGTTCGTGCCTAAATTTCATTCGACCATGTCAAAAAAAACGGTTACTGACGCCCTTCTACACCGACGTTCTATTCGTGTCTATGATCCGGAACAACCCTTAGACACGCAAAAGGTGAAGGACTGTATAGAAAACGCCACCCTTGCGCCCAACAGCAGTAATATGCAGTTGTGGGAATTTTACCATATTGAAAATTCAGCCGTTATTCAAGCCATAGCCGAAACTTGTTTTAACCAACCTGCCGCACGAACCGCCAAGCAACTGGCCGTTTTTGTGGTTCGAAAAGACCTTTGGAAACAACGTGCTCAAGCCAATGTCGCATACCTCAAAGAAACGTTTGCCCAAGAAAAGGAACGCAATAGCAAACGCGAAAAAATGGCCTTGAATTACTATCAAAAAACCATGCCGATGCTTTACGGAACTCGTTTACGTCTGGTAGGACTGCTCAAGTACTTTTGGGTACAATTTTCGGGGCTACGTAAACCCGCCTACCGCCAAATTAAGTTGGAAGATTTACGTGTAGTAGCCCATAAAAGCACTGCACTGGCAGCCCAGAGTTTTATGTTGAGCATGGCCGAAATCGGATATGATACCTGTCCAATGGAAGGCTTTGATTCACTACGCCTCAAAAAGGTGCTTAACTTACCGGCTAGCGCTGAAATCAATATGGTTATCAGTTGTGGAATTCGAAAAGATGAGGGGGTTTATGGTAGGCGTTTTCGGGTTCCCTTTGATACGGTGTATCACAAAATTTAGTCGGACAATTCATCCCATCGAAAACGCAAGGATTGCCCGGTGCGCAACTGCGCAAGTTTTGCCGCCTCAGGAGTTTCTAAAAACAAAATTCTAGGGTAACCGCCCGTGACCTGGCCATCGGCCATAGCAACCAACATGCTACCTTCGGGGGTCAATTGTACAGTTCCGGGTAAGACAAAGCTACTGGGAAAAGAAAAACGGTTGGTCGGTAGCCCTCCCTTGATTTGGTACCCCATACGATCGTTACTGCCAATCTTAAAGTCCGAAGACATGATTTGGTCTTGAAGCTGAGTTGGAAGCTTGGCCCAATCGGGGCCGGGAAGCACGGCGAGTTCCCTGGCAGTCCCTATCCACTCGATTGGAGGAACAGTTAAGGACTTAAAATTCTTTTTATCCATGGGCTTGAGGGGAAGTAATGCGCCTTTTTCAAGAACTTTTTCGGGAGTAACCGGAAAATAATAAGAGTGACTACCCAAGATTTTTTGCGTAGCCAAGCCACCTTGAAAGGCAATATAAGACCGCATGCCCACCGTCATTTTGCCCAAGGTCAATACCGTACCCAAATCGCAATCTATCGCGTGATACATGGGCATGGGTTGACCATCGCGAAGTAACTCGATGGGTGCACCAGTAACCACCACGCGGCTTGGTGCATTAAACAATAGTGTAGGGCCATGAAGGGTGCATTCCAATAAGGCTGCTTCCGGGGGGTTGCCCAACAGGCTGTTGGCCAAGGTAAAATTCAAATGATCCATGGGCCCAGAAATTGGAACTCCCCAATGCCGATAGCCTTTTCGGCCCCCGTCTTGGACCGTGGTATAAAATCCCGGTTGAATTACTTGGACAGGGTGCCTCACATTTCAATTTTTTTGGGTAAAAATGGTGCAGCTTCGTAGGCCTCCACTAGCGTTCCATATTCTTTGACATCGATGGCCATAAAACGCACCAATTCTCCAGGCTGAAGAAAAAAAGGAGATTTACGGCGGATATCAAAAAAGATAAAGGGTGTTTGCCCGATAAGCTGCCATCCGCCGGGACTTTTTTGAGGATACACAGCCGCATAGGAACCACCCACACCCAACGCACCTTTGGGAACCTCCAAACGGGGATGGTCTTTACGGGGCATTTGCAACTCAGGGAGTAGCCCCCCCAAATAGGCAAAACCCGGTAGAAACCCAAAAAAATACACAAATAGTGATTGGTCGGTAAAGTCCTTAATATAAGAAGCTGCTTTATCATAATCGCCCTCAAAGTAATCATAGAGATCGGGTGCAAAGTCCGGTTCAAAACAGGCTGGAATCTCCCACAAAACTTTGGGACCTTCAGGGGCTTGATGCGCAAATTGCTCCAAAGCATTTTCGATGATGTTTTCCAACTCCGCCTGATTCATCGGTTTTTTTAGGACAAGGTTTACATCCAAATGACTTACCAGCACGGTTTCAAAATGCCCATTGTCTTGCTCCCTTAGGACCGTTGCCCATCTGTGAAGCCATAGAATATCCTCACGGTTTTGCTCCAATGACAAAAAACGCACAATATAGGTCAACCGACCAAATGGAACCAGTTCAAAAGGTTTCATGTTAATTTTTTAAAACTAAAATGATTGTTTAATGCCCGGGCGATGTCCACCGCATTGGGTGTATCACTATGTAGGCAAAGAGTGTCCCAAGTAGCAGTAAATCTGCTTCCTGTATGGGTTTTTGCGCCTCCCTCCACCCATTGGGTTACTTGGTTCAACACCGCGGGAATGTCCGAAAGTACAGCACCTGCTATACTTCTCGATACTAAGTTTCCATTCGGTCTATACTGCCGATCGGCAAATACTTCTTCCCAAACGCAAAAGCCCAGTTTACGGGCCCGATCTACCACGGGCATTTTGGCGGGTAGAAATAATCCCTTGACCGAAAAAGTAGCAAATACCTCCAATACGGCATCGGCTAATTTTTCATCCTTTGCAAGGTCGTTGTAAAGGGCACCATGGGGTTTTATGTGCTGCCAAGTAGTTTGATGCTCTTGACACACTGCGGCAAAAAGTTCCAACTGCGAAGCCAGCGATTTTTGCAATTCGGCCAGGGGTATTTTTAGGGAGTACCTACCAAAATTTTCCGGGTCTGGATAAGCCGGGTGCGCCCCAACTGCCACTCCATGTTCTTGGGCCAAGGTAATCGCTTTGGTGATGGATTCTTTGGTACCAAAATGTCCTCCACACGCAATGGAACATGAGGTCAAATAGGGCATCAAAGATGAGTCTTCCAGTCCTCCCTCTCCAAAATCAGCATTTAAATCCATTGATTCTTTAAGTTAAAAATCCCAAACTGCGAAGGGTCATTACAATAAAAAAAAGGACAATTAGCCCAATCAATCCACGCTGGTAGGGACGGACGTTGAGTTGCTTTTTTTGTTTACTAAGAATAATAAACAAAAAAAGCCCGACCAAGGGCAATAACAACCCATTGGCCCATTGGGCCATTCGAATAATTTCAAGGGGGCGTACATTAAAAAAAGTCATCCATAGCCCAACCCCCAACACCAACAGCGCAGTAATTTTGGTCTTATAACTGTGCGCTTCCCAGCCCCAACACTCTTGTGCTACATAGCCAGCCGCTAATGGAGCGGTCAGTGCCGAACTAAAGCCAGCTGCAAACAAACCAAAAGCAATAAAATAAGACGAGGCAGGTCCATACAAAGGAACCAAACTCTGCCCGAGGTCAGCCACCGATACGATTTCGGATCCTTGGACTGCCGAAGCAGCCAGGATGATACAAGCCGAAATCAGTCCTCCTATCCCCACGGCATAGCGGGTATCTTTTTGCATCGCTTCCAATGAAATTCCTGTTTTTCGTTTGCTTTTGACCAAGGCTGCATGTAAAAACAAATTATAGGGAACCACCGTGGTGCCCAATAGAGCAACGAGTAAGGTCCATTCTCCTTGCGGAACTTGTGGAATCAGTAGCCCGTTGAGCAACGAACCCAAATCAGGTTGCACCAAAAATGCCGAAAGCAAAAAAGAAGCGCTCATCAAAAGCACAACGACTATCAGTATTTTTTTGATCATTTCGGTGTTTCCCAACCAAAGGAGACTACCTACGGCCAAGCCCATCAAAATTTTACCGAGTGAAAAGGAAGTTTCCCCAACCACCATTTCTGGTGTTGGTAACAGGGTATTTAAACCCAAAAAAGCGCCGCTTAAATTCCCCCCTTCATAGGCGGCATTCCCCCCAATGATGGCTAGCAAGAGTAAGACCATCAAGACCGTGCGTACCATCGGATAACCCGTACTGCTTAGGAGTACTGTTGCGAGCCCTTGCTCAGAATGCCAGGCAATACGCGCCGCTACATTTTGAATAAAAATGGTAATCAATGTTGAAAGTACCACCGCCCATAGAAGCTGTGTCCCCGTTTGGACCCCCGCCATCGTACAGATGGTGAGTGTTCCCGGGCCAATAAACGCAGCGGTTACCAAAACGCCGGGACCGATATTTAAAGTTTTCAAAGCTTTTGTTTATCGGTTCAAAATACAAATTTTACTGCAGCTGCCGTCAAAAAGCCAATGGATAGACCCTAGAAGGGTACCTCATCGTCATCTCCGCCAAAAGCCTCATCTGCCGAAGGGAAATTGGTGGGCGGTGGAGGCTCATTAGGATTCATTTTGGATTGAAACTCAAAGGGTGCATCAAAGTTTTCGAGGTCTTCAAACTTCCCAAGGTTACCGACAAATTTTAATCGGATATTGTCCAATCCACCGTTTCGGTGCTTGGCCACAATCAATTCGGCTTGGCCTTGCGCGGGTGTCCTTCCCTCATCGTCCCATTCGTCAATACCATAGTATTCGGGGCGGTAAATAAAGGAAACAATGTCTGCATCCTGTTCGATGGCCCCCGATTCACGCAAGTCCGAAAGTAGTGGTCTTTTGGACCCCCCTCGGGTTTCTACAGCACGAGACAACTGGGAAAGTGCAATCACGGGGATGTCCAATTCTTTGGCCAGTGCTTTTAAGTTTCGGGAAATGGTCGAAATTTCTTGCTCCCGGTTCCCAGCCTTGTTATTGGTCGCCGCTGTCATCAACTGAAGGTAATCGATGATGATCAGTTTTATTTTGTATTGAGAAGCCAAACGTCGGGCTTTGGCCCGTAGATCAAAAATCGACAAGGAGGGAGTGTCGTCTATATAAAGTGGCGCTTTTTCCAAATCGGCCACTTTCACGTTGAGCTGCTGCCATTCATGCCCGGCCAATTTACCAGTTCGCAACTTTTCGGAAGAAAGGCCGGTTTCGGAAGAAATCAATCGGGTAATCAATTGCACAGAGGACATCTCCAAGGAGAAAAAAGCCACGGGAATTTGCCGCCCTACCGCAATATTTCGCGCCATGGACAAGGTCAATGCCGTTTTTCCCATCCCGGGACGCGCCGCGATGATGATCAAATCACTGGGCTGCCAACCCGAAGTGAGCTTGTCCAATTTTTCAAATCCGGTAGCCACTCCACTCAATCCTTCGCGATTGGCGATGTCTTCAATTCGTTTTTTGGCTTGAATTACCAGACTTTGAGCGGTTTCCGAAGTTTTTTTGATGTTGCCCTGGGTCACGTCATAGAGCTTGGATTCGGCTTCATCCAAGAGGTCAAAAACATCGATGGATTCTTTATAAGAGGACTCTATGATTTCGTTAGAAATGCGAATCAAACTGCGCTGGATAAATTTTTGGAGTATGATCCGTGCATGAAATTCGATATGGGCAGAACTGGCTACCCGTTGGGTAAGCTGAACCAAATAATAGTCCCCACCGATGGCCTCCAATTTTTCCATTTTTCGCAACTGGGAAGAAACGGTCAATAAATCGATGGGTTCAGAATTTTTAAAGAGCAGGTGAATGGCTTCAAAAATATACTGATGCCCGGTTTTGTAAAAGGCCTCCGGCTGAAGGATATCTATGACCTCATCGACTCCTTTTTTGTCGATAAGCATCGCCCCGAGCACCGCCTCTTCTAGGTCTAATGCCTGTGGGGGGAGCTTTCCTTTTTCCAAAGGAATGACCACTCCTTTGTTGCTCGATTTTTGTACAATTGGTTTGCGTTCTTCCATGGGACTAATGTACTGTTTACCCTGTAAATCAGCTTGATTTTTGGGACAAATAATCTCTTACAGCTATAAACAAATCGACTGTTTATAAGTTGCAAAAAATGTTAATATCGTAAAAAAAATAGGCTAGCCTTCGTAGACGCCCATTTTTAGGAATTTTTTTCGGCGTTGGTGTACCCGTGCATTGGGGTCGATTTTAGACAATCGTCGATAAGCCATAAGCACTTCTTTTTTGACCGCTGCAAAAGTTGCTTCACGGTCGTTATGTGCTCCACCTTTGGGCTCAGGAACGATACAATCGACCAGCTTGGCTTGCATCATATCGGTGGCCGTTAGCTTTAGTGCCTCGGCCGCTTTTTCTTTATACTCCCAACTGCGCCACAAGATAGACGAACAAGACTCTGGGGAAATGACCGAATACCAGGTGTTTTCTAACATACAGACATGGTCGCCCACACCAATGCCCAAGGCACCGCCTGAGGCCCCCTCACCGATGATCATCACGATGACAGGTACTTTTAGTCCGAGCATTTCGAATATGTTCCGTGCGATGGCCTCTCCTTGCCCGCGCTCTTCAGCTTCTAAACCGGGATATGCACCAGGGGTATCGACCAAACAAAGGATGGGCAGATTAAATTTTTCGGCTTTTTTCATCAAGCGCAGGGCTTTTCGATAACCTTCGGGATTGGCCATCCCAAAATTGCGGTATTGCCGGGTCTTGGTATTATAACCCTTTTGGGTACCGATACACATAAAGGTTTGATCACCGATTTTTCCGAGGCCTCCAACCATGGCTTTGTCATCCCCAAAATTACGGTCACCGTGCAACTCCAAAAAACTTTCGCCGCACAAGGCGCGTATATAGTCTAAGGCATAGGGTCTGGAGGGGTGACGCGACAATTGCACCCGCTGCCAAGCTGAGAGGTTGCTGTAAATTTTGGCTTTGGCTTTTTCGAGTTTCTCTTCGAGCTTTTTACAGGTATCGGTTACATCTACCTGGCTCTCATCGCCCAGCACACGACATTTTTGTATCTGTTCTTCTAGTTCTTTAATGGGTAATTCAAAGTCTAAATATTCCATAAGCATCCATCGGTTCGTAAGACAAAAGTAAACATTCTTGGTTTTTTGGCGGCTTTTTTTGGGGATTCCTCACACTTATTGTAAAGGGGGTGCCACAGCCCGAGTTTTAAAATATCCATTACAGCCTATGGCCACCAATATGACCAGCAATCCCACATAAAAAGTGGGGCTCATATATTCTTTTTCTCCAAAAATGGCCAACGACAATAATATGCCATACACCGGCTCGAGGTTGATGATGATCATGATAGTAAAGGGATTGAGCTCTTTCATAACCGAGACCGATACGATAAACGCATAGGCGGTACAAACCGACCCTAAAATCAACAAATACACCAAGTCAGAACCTTGTACAGCCATAGAGCTCCAGGCAATTTGTGGGTCAAATTGGATGTAGAGCATTACGGCAACAAAGCCGATAAACAATTCGTAAAAACTGACCGAACGGGCCGGTAGTCGGTGGGTGAGTTTACCGTTAATCAGGGTAAAAAATACGCTGAGAACTGCCGAAATAAGTGCGACAACCATTCCCCATAGCTGGTCGTATTCGGCCCGAAAGATCAAAAGCAACCCCAACAAGGCCAGTGCCCCAAACAGCAATTCATAGACCACCATTTTTTTTTGGTAAAACAAGGGTTCTAACAGGGCTGTCATAAAAGCCCCCGTGGCCATCATGGAGAGGGTCAAGGATACCCCGGCGATTTTTATGGCATGAAAAAACGTAATCCAATGCACGGCAATCATCAAACCACCGGCGATTACCAACGGCCATTGAGAAGAAGGGATTTTAAATTTCTCCGGGTGACGCACCGCCAAAAAAAGACCGATCAATAGACTGGCAATTCCCATACGCCAAGCAACAATTGACAGGGCCGGCAGTTGAATCAATGCACCCAAAATGGAGGTAAACCCAAAAAGGAATACAATAAAATGAAATTGAAGTAAACTCTTCTGTCTAGCGTTTTGCATAATTGAGCAGATACACGGCCAAGACCCCAAAAATCAACAATGGCAACCAAGCCGCTACCGCCGGATTAAAGTTTGACTTAACCACCATGACACTAAAAATTTTGTCAAAAAAGATAAACATAAAGCCAAGCGAAATCCCAATCGCCAGGTTGACACCCATCCCCCCCCGACGCTTAAACGACGACATGGCCACTGCAATGATGGTAAGGACAAAAGCCGACATGGGCAGGCTCCAGCGTTTGTGTCGCACCAACAAATGGGCATTGATGAGCTGAGACCCACTTTGGCGTTCTTTTTCGATAAAGCGATTGAGCTCGTGTAGATTTAGGGTTTCTGCCTTATAACTCTCCGGGGCTAAATCTTCGATTTTAAAATCAAACAGGGTGTCTTTACGCGATGACTTTTCCAAAAGGTCACGGTCTCCACGCACGCTTCTTTTTACATATTGAGACATTCTAAACACCGAATCATTTTCGATCCAGCGCAAACTGTTGGCCATGATTTTAAAGGTCATCACGCCCTCTTCAAAATGTTCTAAGGTAAAATTACTGGCCCGTTTACGCACCGGGTCGTAGTTGCTGACATAAATATATTCCTGGTCATTGATCTGTTTGTACAGCTCTTGGGTTTCGCGTTCTTTTTTCTTCGAGATGTATTTGTACTGAAACGCATTGAACCCCTCATTGGATTTGGGCACTACATACATCCCGGCAAAAAATGCCACCACCGCAATCATGCCCGCCGCCATCAGGTAGGGTTGTAGAAAACGTAAAAAAGACACCCCCGAACTCAAAATGGCGATGACCTCAGTATTGGACGCCAGTTTGGAGGTAAACCAAATCACAGCCAAAAACAAAAAAATAGGAAACAACAGATTGGCAAAGTACCAAGTAAAGTCGATATAATAGGCGACCAAATCGTCAAAAGGCACTTCTTTTTCTTTAAACTTATCAATCTTTTCGGCCACATCGACCATGATGCCTATGGGGATAAACAAAAACAACATCACCGCAAAGGTGCTGAGGTATCGGGTAATGATATAGCGGTCGATGAGTTTCATTTAGAGCCGTCGATCTAATTGGGCCACCATGTTGGTTTTCCAGGAGCTAAAGTCTCCTGCTAAGATATGTTTTCTAGCTTCACGAACCAACCACAAGTAAAAGGATAAATTGTGTAGGGTAGCGATTTGCTTGCCTAGCATTTCGTTTACCGTAAACAGGTGTCTGAGATAGGCCTTGGAATAGGCCGTATCGACAAAACAATAGTTGGCTGGGTCGATGGGCGAAAAATCATTTTCCCATTTTTTGTTTTTGATATTGAGCGTTCCTTCGGCGGTAAAAAGCATGCCGTTACGGGCGTTACGCGTGGGTATGACACAGTCAAACATATCGACCCCTAGGGCTATATTTTCCAACAGGTTGACCGGCGTACCGACCCCCATCAAATAACGGGGTTTGTCCTGGGGCAACACCCCACAGACCACCTCGGTCATGGCATACATCTCCTCGGCAGGTTCTCCAACCGACAGTCCGCCTATGGCGTTGGCTGGGGCTTGTTTTTCAGCGATGTATTCGGCCGACTGCAAACGCAAGTCTTTATACACACTCCCCTGGACAATCGGAAGCAGTGTTTGGGTATATTCATAGGCAAAAGCCTCTTGCTGGTGTTGTTGGATACAACGGTCGAGCCAACGGTGGGTCCGATGCATAGAGTTTTTGGCATAGTTATAATCACAAGGATAGGGCGTACATTCGTCAAAAGCCATAATGATGTCTGCACCAATTTTTCGTTGTATAGACACCGCCTCTTCGGGGGTAAAAAAATGGTATGAACCGTCAATATGGGATTTAAACTTGACCCCCTCCTCTTTGATTTTTCGGTTGGCCGCCAACGAATAGACTTGATACCCCCCCGAATCGGTCAGTATAGGTTGGTCCCAGTTCATAAATCGGTGCAAGCCCCCAGCCTGTTGTAGAATTTCGGTGCCCGGACGTAGATACAAATGATAGGTATTGCCCAAGATAATATCGGGTTTGACATCGTTTTTAAGTTCCCGTTGGTGCACCCCTTTGACGGTAGCGGCCGTCCCGACCGGCATAAAAATGGGTGTCTGGATGGTCCCGTGGTCGGTGGTGATGGTTCCGGCGCGCGCCTGCGAATGAGTGTCGGTTCCCGAAAGTTCAAAAGTCATGTCTGTGCTTTGCGCAAAGATACCATTTCGGGGGGATTCCCCGGCTTTGCACAATTGTTAATTATTTTGGAAAAATCCTTTCCGCTTTGCGTTCCTCAATCCCGAGGCATGTTTATTTTTGTACAAATCATCGACTATGGCAGATTTGCAACACCTCCAAGCTACGGTTCAACAAATACGGCGTGACATCCTACGGATGGTACACAAAGTCAATTCGGGGCATCCCGGAGGCTCACTGGGCTGTACAGAATTTTTTGTCACCCTATTTAACGCCGTAATGGAGCGCAAACCGGGTTTTTCTATGGACGGCAAAGACGAAGATATTTTCTTTTTATCCAACGGACATATCTCCCCCGTTTTTTATGCCATCCTGGCGAGAGCGGGTTATTTTGAAGTCGATGAACTCAATACCTTTCGCCTACTCGATTCCCGTTTACAAGGGCATCCAACCACCCAAGAAGGACTACCGGGTGTACGGGTAGCCTCGGGTTCTTTGGGCCAAGGATTATCGGTAGCCGTGGGTGCCGCCCTGACCAAAAAACTCAACCGGGACAACAAACTGGTCTATGCCCTGCTTGGAGACGGTGAATTGCAAGAAGGACAAAATTGGGAAGCGATGATGTATGCAGCCGCCAAGGGTGTGGATAACCTGATTGCTACCGTTGACCTAAACGGTAAACAAATCGACGGAAGCACCGACGAAGTATTGGCCCTGGGCGATGTAAAGCAAAAATTTGAAGCCTTTGGTTGGACCACCTTCCAACTCGAAGCAGGCAACGATATTGCCGCCCTGCTCCAACAGTTTAAAACCGCCAAAAAGGCCTGTCACCAAGGCAAGCCTGTCGCCATACTCATGAAAACCGAAATGGGCAACGGGGTCGATTTTATGATGCATACCCATTCCTGGCACGGTAAGGCCCCCAACGACGAACAACTGGAAGCTGCCCTGGCGCAAAATCCCGAAACTTTAGGAGACTATTAATCACACAACTATGAATCCATACACCAACCAAGGGAGTCAAGATACCCGTTCGGGCTTTGGCGCCGGACTGACCGAACTCGGTAAAACCAACCCTGATGTCGTCGCCCTTTGTGCCGACCTGATCGGTTCTTTAAAAATGGACGATTTTAAGGCCAACCATCCCGAACGCTTTTTTCAGGTGGGCATCGCCGAAGCCAATATGATGGGCATAGCCGCTGGGATGACCATCGGTGGAAAAATTCCCTTTACCGGAACCTTTGCCAATTTCTCTACCGGCCGGGTGTATGATCAAATTCGCCAGTCGATTGCCTATTCGGGTAAAAACGTAAAAATATGCGCCTCTCACGCCGGGCTTACCCTGGGCGAAGACGGGGCTACCCATCAGATTTTGGAAGACATCGGGCTGATGAAAATGCTCCCGGGCATGACCGTGATCAATCCCTGTGACTTTAACCAAACCAAGGCCGCGACCATCGCTATTGCCGAGCACCAAGGCCCGGTTTACCTGCGTTTTGGCCGACCCAAGGTCCCCAACTTTACCCCGGCCGATACCCCTTTTGAAATTGGTAAAGGACTCGTCCTTAGACCCGGAAAAGATGTGACCCTGGTCGCCACCGGACACCTGGTTTGGGAAGCCCTAGAAGCCGCCGCTAACCTAGCGCAAGAGGGCATCGATGCTGAAGTCATCAACATCCACACCATCAAGCCCCTGGACGATGCCCTGATTTTGCAATCGGTTGCCAAAACCGGTTGTATCGTCACCGCCGAAGAACACAACTTTTTGGGCGGACTGGGCGAAAGCGTGGCCCGAGTATTGGCCCAACAGGCCCCTACCCCCATGGAAATGGTCGCCACCCAAGACACCTTTGGCGAATCAGGTACACCCGTGCAATTGATGGCCAAATACGGCCTGGACCAAACTGCTATTGCTGAAAAAGCACGAAAAGTACTGCAACGTAAATCCTAAACCTTCCTCCTATGAAAAAGTCCCTCTTATTCACCGCCTGTTTCCTTTTTACGGCCCTAGCGGCCCAGGCCCAGTTTGAGTTTGGCCTTAAAGCCGGACTCAATTCCAACGCCACCGGAAACATCAAGAATGCCCAAAACGAAATCCAATCGCTGTCCAAAAGCAGTAACGGCTATTTTGTTGGGGGCTACCTCCAAGCCAAAATCGCCATACTCTATCTACGGCCCGAACTGCAGTTGGCCAAATACAAAAGCAGCTATGAGGCCTCCGAGTATGAAACCACCAAATTGGAAGCCCCGATTTCTCTGGGCTATGTGGTCCTCCCCGGATTGAGTGTATTTGCCGGGCCGAGTTTCCACTATATCATGGACCAAAAAAGTAGTTTGCAACTGGGCGACCTGACCACCAAAAGCACGGTTGGCATGCACTTGGGTACGCGACTCAATTTGGGTCCTGTGGGCATCAGCCTTCGTTTTGAACGCAGTTTGACCCCCAATACGGTTGACCTGCTTAACGCAGGGGCTTTGGTGGGCGACCGACTGGACACCCGCAGCAGCGTGTGGGCGCTGGGCCTTTCTTATAAATTAGCAGATTAGACCGTCTCGTCTAGGTAATCGGGAATCCCGTCGTTGTTACTATCGTCCGGGATGCCATCGTTATTGGTGTCGTATTCATCAATGGTAAGCACACCATCGTTGTCATCATCCCGATCGTACATATTGGCGGTGCCGTCTTCATCGGTATCATCGTTAAAAGGATTGCCATCGCCATCCAAATCTTCCAACATAGAGGGAATACCGTCCCCGTCATGGTCAGCGGTATTAAAGGTATAGAGGGAAATTCTAAAAATCAAAGGCGCGTATTGGGGAACCAAACCCTGGGCACGGTCAAAATAGCCCAAGCCCGAAGGCATAAAAATGATGCCCTGTCCAAAATCATAAAACTCAAAAATACCATCGTTGTTGACCGTATAACTCCCCGCTTTGATATGGGGAACCCCCTCACGGAAGCCGGTAACCACCGAGGTAAGGTCAAACCAAATGGGGGTTTCGCGTTTGTCAAAAGACGTACCGTCCAACAGGTTACCGCTATAGCGGATATAGGTCGAATCGACCTTGGTGGGGTTTTCGCCCCGGCCTTCACGGGCGACCAAATAATACATTTTATGGGGGATGGTTTCACCTTGGTAGGTTACATCGACCCACTGCGAAACCACTTGATCGATGAGTGGGGTTTTGTTGCTGTTGTCCCCGGCTATCGTATCTAGGGTGATGCGAAGGCTGTAGTCTTCGGGGGCGGCTTCAAAATCTTCGTAGTTGTAAAAATGCGTTTGCAAATAGGCCTGCAAATCCGACTCATCGGTTACCAACTGCTCCCGGGGATCACGGCGCTCTTCGCCACTGTCTTTTTTACAGGCTCCCAACAGCACCAATAGCCCCAAAGTGAGGACTACAAAGGTACGGATACGGGTGTTGAGGACGAAAGTAGGGTGTATCAACATAGGGTTTTACTACGGTATGGGCCAATTTTTTAAACCGCCGCAAGATACGATTTTACTTTCTTTTAAAAGTTGATTTTAATAAAGTTTTAAACATCTCCCCTTTAGCACATGACCAGGGCCATGCCTCCTTTTTAAGCCCTAATCGTCTTTTATACAGCGGATGGGAAAACCTGTGGTTGTATTTATAGATGCAGTTGATGCCGTTGAACAAACCGTTTTTACCGAACAATGGCAAGTTGACGAATACGACCCTTCGTGTCGAAGAATCATTGTAAAAAAGAGGTTTCGGGTCTATTATAAGGTAGTTGATGAAATGGTTTGGGTAACGCGTGTGTACCCTACTCGGAAAAATCCCGAAGGTATTTTGCATAAATAAAAAGTTGGGCGTGTCGTTGTCCTACGTGTACAAGGTGGTCTTAGTATCGTTGGTGGATGTCTCAGGCCTAAAGAATTTAATATCTTAGCAATCTGGCAGAAGCCGGTCAAAAAATAGGCCATGCGTATCGATCAATTGTTATGGTGTTTACGGTATTATAAGTCACGGGCGCAGGCCAACCAGGCTTGCCGTAAAGGGGCGGTCAAAATCAACGACCAAACCGTCAAGCCCTCGCGGGAGGTGATTCCTACCGACCGGGTGGCGGTACTAAAAAACCAGCTGTGGTATCGCTTTACCCTGTTAGATGTACCCAAAACCCGTATGGCGGCCAAACTGGTGGACATCTACCGTATGGACACCACCCCCAGCGATGCGCTTACCCATCAAGAGATGCAAGACCAGGCTTGGGTCAAGGGACGCGACAAAGGCCTGGGCCGACCCACCAAAAAAGACCGACGGGCCATGGACGATTTTCAAGAAGAAAGCACCCAAACACCCGACCCCCCCACTGAAGAATAAAACTAGTTGTATCTTTGTCCTATGCGTGCCGAAAACCATCAAATACTCGATGCCGAAGCGATTGCCAGTTGCAGTCGACGGATGGCTTTTCAAATCTATGAAGCCAACCTCCACGAAACCCAGCTTGTGGTTTTTGGCATTGCCCAAAAAGGGATGGCCTTTGCCCAACTGCTGGTCGATGAACTGCAGAGTATAGCGCCTTTTGAGATTCTACTGGTCGCTCTAGACCTGGACAAAAGCCAACCCCAAGGAAGCATCCGCACCAGTGTGGAGCCCGCCCGTTGGGCCAACCAATCGGTGGTGGTGGTGGACGATGTCCTCAACACGGGCAAAACCCTGATGTATGCGGTAAACTTTATTTTGCAAACGCCCCTAAAACAAATCAAAACCGCGGTGCTGGTGAACCGTAACCATAAAAAATACCCGATCAAAGGCGATTTTAAAGGCATCTCACTATCGACCTCCCTTAAAGAGCATATCGAGGTATCGTTTGAGGGGGAAAATATCGGGGCGTATTTAAGCTAATTCAGCCAGAATTTTTTGAACCACCGCTTCGGGCGAAGCCTCACCCAAGGCCAACTCAAGGGTTGCTTTTTTGTAATAGGGTGTTCGCTCAAACAAATGCTTACCGACAAATTCCAGCAGTTGGGAATGCTGCGCTATATCAGCAATAAGAGGGCGGTGGGCACGTTCTTTAAACAGGCGGTCGGTCAGGGTTCCCAAGGGCAGCTGTAAGTAAATGGATAAAAGGCCGGGGGTTCGGCTTAGGGTATCCATATGGTCGTAATAACAAGGGGTGCCTCCGCCCAGGGCGAGGACCATGGCTTGGGGTTGGGCCAGGGTTTTTTCAAAAAGCTGGTGTTCGAGGGCGCGGAATTTGAGTTCGCCCTGCTTTTGGAAATAGGTCGATATGGGTCCACCGATTTCCTCCTCGATCAATTGGTCGAGGTCGTAAAAGGGAATTTGAAGGTTTTGGGCCAGCAATTTACCCACGGTGGATTTGCCGCATCCCATATACCCCAACAAGACAATTTTCTGATATTTCATGGCCGCTAAACGGGCCAAATTTATAATATTTTAGGGTTGAAATCTAAATATTAGATGCTATATTTGCAGCCTCAAAGTTCGATCCGATAGCTCAGCTGGCAGAGCATCTCCCTTTTAAGGAGAGGGTCCTGGGTTCGAGCCCCAGTCGGATCACTTTTTGACCTGGTAGCTCAGTTGGTAGAGCATCTCCCTTTTAAGGAGAGGGTCCTGGGTTCGAGCCCCAGCCAGGTCACACTTGCGCACGTGGCGGAATTGGTAGACGCGCTAGGTTGAGGGCCTAGTGGGAGTTAAATCCCGTGGAAGTTCGAGTCTTCTCGTGCGCACTTTCTAAAATTTTTTTGTTTACCCTTTTCGGCTTGTTGTATTTTTTTTAACTATATTTGTTTAAGCTTTTGCGTAGCAGTATTAGACAATGAAAAGGATTAAAAGCACTTTCTCGATCAAGAACCTCGAGAATATCTCGGGGATTAAGTCGCATACGATTAGGATCTGGGAAAAGCGCTATGATTTATTGCAACCCGAACGCACGGATACCAACATCCGGCGCTATAGCCTTTCTAGCCTCCAAAAGCTGCTCAATGTCACCTTGTTGTATAACCACGGATTGAAGATTTCGAAAATCGCCAAATTGGACGAGGCCGAAATTCCGATGTTGGTGCGTGAAATTGCACTAAAGTCGACTTCCGAACAAGTGTCGATCAATGCCTTTAAATTATCGATGGTCAATTTTGACAGTGTGTTGTTTGATGTGACCTATGACGAAATATTGTCCCGAACAGATTTTCATTATGCCTTTACCCGGATCTTTTTGCCCTTGATGAGCGAATTGGGAATACTTTGGCAAACCGGTGCTATCAGCCCATCGCATGAGCATTTTATCACCAATTTGGTCAAGCAAAAAATCCACGTTCAGACAGAAATTCTTCAACGAAAACAAGACCCCAAGGACAACAAAAACATTTTTGTATTGTTTTTGCCCGAGAATGAAATTCACGAGTTGGTCATTTTATACCTCAATTACTACATCCTGACCCAAGGATATAAGACCATCTTTTTGGGGCAGTCGATTACCACCGATAGCCTCGAGACGATTTTGACCTACAGCACCCAAATGAAGTTTGTCACCTACCTGACTGTGGAACCCAACCAAGATGAGATTGACGACTACTTTAAAAAGTTCCACGACTTGATTTTAGAAAACAGCGATGCTGAACTCGCCATATTGGGCCCACAGCAAGTTCAACTCAACATGAGTAAGCTCTCTCCGCAAATCAAAACCTTTAGAACCATGGAAGCTTTTGTAGAAGCTTACTTCCGTGCACGGGTTTTTGTTTAGCCTTTTTTATTTTCGTCTAAAATTTTATTACTTTTATTAAACTAGATTAAAGTAAAAAATTGTTTATGAAAATATTGTTTGATAACGTATCTGAAGCCTGTAGTAAAATGGTTACCCAGCGGTACAGCACATCCTTTTCGATGGCGACTAACCTGTTGGGCAGTTCGATTCGCTCGGACATTTACAACATTTACGGCTTTGTGCGCTTTGCCGATGAAATCGTGGATACGTTTCACGAATACCCCAAAAGGACTTTGTTAGAACGCTTTGAGCAAGACCTTAATTATGCGTTGGAAGAGCGGATAAGCTTAAATCCAATCTTAAACGCTTTTCAAAAAACGGTACACGAAAACAACATCGACAAGGCCTTGATCGATGCATTTATGCAAAGCATGCGTTGGGATTTGGACAAAGAGGTGTATGCCTCGCAGGAAGAATACCTGGCCTATATTTATGGATCGGCCGACGTGGTGGGCCTAATGTGCCTAAAGGTGTTTGTCAAGGGTGATGAACAAAAATATCAGGCATTAAAGCCGGCGGCCATGGCTTTGGGTTCGGCCTTTCAAAAGGTCAATTTTCTCAGAGACCTGAATGCCGATTTTGATTTGCTAAACCGTAGTTATTTTCCCGGAACCGACCTCAATGAGTTTAACGAAGCGTCCAAAGCACGTATCATCGAAGAAATCGAAGCAGATTTTAAAAAGGCGTTGCCCGGGATTTTTAATTTGCCCAGCGAGGCGAAGTTTGGTGTTTATACCGCTTACAAATATTATTTTAAGTTGCTGAGTAAACTCAAAAACACGCCCTCACGCAACATCAAAAACACCCGTATCCGGGTGCCCAATTACCAAAAAATGGGCGTTTTGGCCCAATCCTATGTCAAATTCCGTTTGAATTTATTATAAAATGCATACCCTAGTTCTTATCCTTATTTTTTTGGCCACTTTTGTTTTTATGGAAGGCGTAGCCTGGTTTAGTCACAAATACATCATGCACGGTTTTTTGTGGGTGCTGCATAAAGATCACCACAAAAAAGACCATACATCGTGGTTTGAGCGCAACGATTTCTTTTTTGTGTTTTATGCGCTGGTCAGTGCTGTTTTTGTCGTACTATGGGGCCAAGGATTCTGGCCGGGCTTGGCCATTGCCTTAGGAATTTTTGCTTATGGGTTCACCTATTTTATGGTGCATGATATCTTTATTCACCAACGGTTTAAGCTGTTTAGAAATGCAGATAGCCGCTATGCACGGGGTATTCGTCGTGCGCATAAAATGCACCATAAAAACATTCACAAAGAAGAGGGGGAGTGTTTTGGGATGCTTTGGGTTCCCCGAAAATACTTTAAGTAAAATCAGTCGGTGACTTTGAGCCAATTGTTGGCAAAGTCGCAATAGCGCGAATCCTTGTTGACGTTGACATAGGTCTCCTCAATTTTTTCACGAATCCACTTTTGAATCGCTTTTAACTTTTTGTCCTTTAGGGCCAATTCTTTGATTTTGGTGTAGTCTTTAAGGAAATCGGCCGTGTGTTCTTCAAAGCGGTTAGTCACCTTGAGAATTTTGTATTTCTGTGCTCCAGATTGTTCTTCTTCGAGCAGGGGTTTAGAAATTTCGTTGTCTTCCAAATAGCGGATTTGGTTGTAGAGTACCGGGTCGATTTTGGTCAATTCAAAACGGGTGTCTCCGGTGGCTGGATTGACCAATACCCCACCATTGAGCCGGGTTTCTTTTTCGGTTGAAAACTGCAAAGCAGCTTCTTCAAAACTGATCTCGTTGTCCACAATGCGCTGGCGCAGGGTGTCTAACAATTCTTTGGAGTCACGCAATTGCGTTTCTTCAACCCTTGGAATCAAAAGGATATGGCGGACATCTACTTCCTGCCCTCTGATTTTTTCGACCTGTAAAATATGCCAACCAAAATCGGTTTTAAAGGGATCCGAAATTTCTCCTTCTTGCAGGCTAAAGGCCATATCGCGAAACTCTTTGGCCATACGTGGTCGCTTGCGGTACAGGGTATATTTGCCCCCTTTGGAACGCGAACCGGGGTCCTGGGAATACAAAATTGCTTTGGAAGAAAAACTCAAGCCCTTTTCCAATACATCGGTACGCATGGCTTTGAGTTGGTTGATGATTCGCTCTTCTTCGGTTTTGGAAACTTGAGGAGCGATGACGATCTGGGCAATTTCTAGTTCGGTGCCAAAAACCGGCAGGTCATAACTGGGGATGCTTTCAAAAAACAAACGGACTTCCTCGGGGGTGACTTCGACATTACTGACGATTTCTTCCTGCATCAATGCCGCGAGTTTTTGGGTTTTGTTGATTTCAAACAACTCCTCTCTAAAACTCATCTGGTCAGGTTTGTTGTAAAACTCCAAAACCTTTTCCATGCTACCTATTTGCTCAATAAAGTACTCGATACTTTGATCGACATAGTCGTAAATTTCCTGATCGCTGACCTCCAAGCTGTCCTGGATAGCGTGGTGGGCATAGAGTTTGTCTTCCATAAGCTTGCCCAACAATTCACAACGGCTGACATTGTTGGTCGAAATTCCCTGGGATTGCATTTCCATGATGGTTTTATCGATGTCTGAGTCGAGGATAACAAAATCACCCACCACCGAGGCAACACCATCAATTTTTACTCGATGGGCTTGTTGCGCATAACTCCCCAGTAGCCCGGAGAAAAAGAGTATTAAAAGGAGTGATTTATTGATAAAATTCCACTTTTTTCGTTTGGATAGCATCTTGTATAATTTCGTTATCAAATTGACGTAAAAAAGCCAGTTTTCGCTGGTTAAGTATGATGTTTTTTAAGGTGTTGGACACATACGAATAAGGTGCAGTATCGCCTTGGTCCAACAAATCCTTAACGAACAACAAATATACCTCTAAACTGTCCCTAATCTCAAAAAAATGTGATTTTTTTAAATAGCGTGTCAATCGCTTGGCCTCGTCAAAATTGAGCTGTTCCCGCAGTTTATCCTGGGGCTGCCAAAGGCTGTCATTGAGTTGAAAGTCGGCAAACTGAAAGGAGAGTGAATCCAAATTGACCCGGTCTATAGAGTCGAACCTACGCAAGCTGCGGCGCAGCTGATTGAGTTCGACATTTTCGAGGGGGACCTTGATCAGTCGGTACTGGCACAACGGTTCTTTAAGGGTAAAAACTGCTTGATTTTGGGTATAAAACTCCCGGAGTTGCGTTTCAGGAACCAGGGTATCCAAACGACGTGTAATGAGGTTTTCTTTATAGGTTTGGGCATAGAGATCAACCCGGTATTGATCGATCAGCGCGTCTAACTGCGCTCTTTTTTCAGGACTGGTGTTGATGGTGGACAGTTCGTACAACAATTTTTTGCGGGCCCAATTGCTGATATAGGCTTGGGCTTTTATGGTACTGTCTTGGGGGCTATTATAACTGCCGATGGCCTCACGCAATTCAGAAGCGTATAAAAAAGCATTTTCTACACGGGCCACCGGACGATCGGTAACAGTTTGTAAATTGTCGCATTGAATAAAAAAGAAACTCAATCCGACCACAAAAAGTAGGTATCTGCTGTGGGCAGGAAATTTTTGCCAGTGCAACGTAAAAAGCTTAAAATATTGTATCAATTGTTAATATTCGTTTAATAAATCCTACTGATATTTTATAACTAATTGTTTTTAAGTAATTTAAATTGTTAATAAAATTTTTCAGTTATTAAAAATTAAAGTAAATTGCGATAAGAAATAGTTGTTTTGAGACCGTCTATTGGCCTTTTATATTGTCTTTTATTTCTTTCCCCACCCCTTGGGGCTAGGCATTTACCCGCTAAAAATAATCAAAATTTAGTTTTTGTCTTCCAGTCCAAACCGCAAATTGTTTACCAAAACAACCATTTGGTTTTTGAAGGTTTGCAAGGTCTGGGCCGTGTTGAAGTCTATACGTTGATCGGGAACAAGGTCGCAGATTTTGACCGTGTCGATTTGCAAAATGCCGTGCTTCAGCTCACCCTGATTCCCAACAATTTGTATATCGTTAGGGTTCTTCACGACGATGGCCGTGTACATACCTTTAAACTTCGTGCGTCCTAGCGATTAGCGACTGTAATTGGGTGCTTCTTTGGTAATGTGGATGTTGTGTGGATGACTTTCACGAATACCGGATGCTGTTAGGGTAACAAAACGTCCTTTTTCTTTAAGATCAGCTATGGTGGGTGTCCCGCAGTAGCCCATACCGGCTCGGAGCCCTCCGACAAACTGATGAATACTTTCTTCAAGCAGTCCTTTATAGGGAACGCGACCAACAATTCCTTCGGGAACCAGTTTTTTGATATCGTCCTCTACATCCTGAAAATAGCGGTCTTTAGAGCCTTTTTCCATGGCTTCGAGTGACCCCATTCCACGGTAGGTTTTAAATTTTCTCCCTTCATAAATCACCGTTTCTCCGGGAGATTCTTGGGTGCCAGCCAATAGGGAACCGAGCATGACAGCATCGGCACCCGCCGCTATGGCTTTGGGAATATCCCCTGTGTAACGGATTCCACCGTCGGCGATAACGGGCACCCCCGATCCTTTGATGGCTTGGGCCACTTCTAAGATGGCTGAGAGCTGTGGAAAACCGACTCCGGCAATTACCCGTGTGGTGCAAATCGACCCTGGGCCTATACCCACTTTGACCGCATCTGCACCCAAATCGACCAGGTATTTGGCGGCTTCGGCTGTGGCGATATTCCCCACCACTACATCGAGATTGGGAAAATGCTTTTTGATGGTATCCAAAGCTGCGGCTACCCCTTTGGAGTGTCCATGGGCTGTGTCAATCACTACAGCGTCCACATCGGCCTTGACAAGGGCCTGGGCGCGCTCCAATATATCAGAGGTAATGCCCAGGGCAGCGGCTACTCGAAGACGACCGTATTGGTCTTTGTTGGCTATGGGCTTTTTACTGTGCTTGGTGATGTCTCTAAACGTAATCAAACCAACGAGGTTGTTCTGTTCATCGATTACCGGTAGTTTTTCGATTTTGTGCGCCTGTAGAATTTCTTCGGCTTCGGGCATGGAAATCCCCGCTTTTACGGTGATTAATTTTTTGGAAGTCATCACTTCGGTAATGGGTCGGGCATTGTTTCGTTCAAAACGAAGGTCTCGGTTGGTGACGATTCCTGCGAGTTGGTTTTTGGCATCGACAATGGGTATTCCCCCTATGCGGTGTAAGGCCATACTCTGTTTGGCATCGCCTACGGTGGAGGATAAGGGCAGGATAACAGGATCCATGATCATCCCAGATTCTGACCGTTTGACGGTACGTACCTTTTCGGCTTGGGTCTTGATCGACATGTTTTTGTGTAACACGCCTATACCCCCTTCCCGCGCCATAGCAATCGCCATTTTACTTTCGGTTACCGTGTCCATCGCCGCGGAGATAATGGGTACGTTGAGCTTAATGTTTCTAGAAAATTTACTCTCAATAACGACCTCCCGTGGGAGGATCTCAGAGTAAGCAGGGGTCAACAGCACGTCGTCGTAGGTAAGCCCTTGTCCGAAAAATTTAGATGAATCCATGTGCAATTCGCTTGTAATTGCATGCAAATATACGTAATTATATCCGATAATATATCGCTAGTTAGGTCCCCAAAGTTCATAGAGAACTGCCGCTACTCCCAAGACATAGGCCAGGGTCATGAGGATACCCGAAACCATGACGATATAGGTCCAGACTACACTGCCCATCCACACCCCCACCAGACCGCCAAAGGTGCATAAAATGGAGATAAAAGGCTCGATGGTCAACACCGCCTTCCAAAGTATCGGTAAGCGGGTTAGCCACACCAATACCCCCAAAAACATAAAAATAAAACCAACCGATAATACGTGGGTATGGATGATGGTCAGCATTTCACGGGGGCTTTTTTCAAACTTCAATACCCGGGCATCGGCTTGGTCTTCGTTTCCTAAGTAGTTTTCTGCAATCCCTTTGGGTGTGGTACTATCGGTATGCGACACAAAAGAAATTCCTGTAAAATAACCCACACTCAATACCAGTAAAAATGCTGATAAAAAATATTTGATCTCCCGAGGCAGGCTATGTAGGGAAAATCCTTCAATGCGCATCGGTCGGAGAGATTAAGTGGGTTTCTATGTAGTCAAAAACCGTGTTGATCGATTGCGTCATGGAGCGCACCGAAATCGTAGCGCCGGAAATCCCACTGATGTTGTCACCGGTCTTGAACTGGGTCGCCAAAGGCTGATCGTAAAACTGCGCCAACCAGCGTTTACTGGCAATTTCGCCTCCATAATCCTCACGGTAAACAAGGATTTTAGATTTTTTTAAAATAAAGTTTTTATCCAAAATCAGGAGGTAGTCAAAGGTATCGGTTCGGCTTGGTGCCACCCCATAAAAGGCATAGCCCAGGGAGGTGTCAGCGCTGTTGATTTTAAAAAAGCGTCCTTTGAGCAAAAAAGGCGAGGTCCACTCGGTTTCCAAGGCGGGAACCAAGGTCTCTAAATCATCGGAAGCAGGATATTGTTTGGCCACTTCTTTTTGTATTTTTTTAAGGATAAATTGAGGCAAAGGCTCGGACTCTTCTATGTTTCCTTGAGGAAACGGAAGTAAAAAAAAGATAAATAGCAACAAACGCATCATAGACAAATATTAATAAACTAGAACCACACCCCTAGCCCAATATTAAATTGGGATAGTTCGTTTTTCTTTTGATAATCCATTTTAAAAACACTTCCTTGAGAAAGGTGATAACTCCACCCCACCGTCCATTCTTTACGGTGAAAGTCTGGGTTGGGCGACAAACTGCCCGCAACTTGATGATGGGTGTTGTAGTTTTCATAGCGGACAAACGTTACCCAACGTTGCCGTGCCGACAAGGGCAACAAATTATACGCCATCTCCGTATAATAGCCGTGAAGGGCACTACCCAAATCACGACCGGTCTGCACATTATAGGCTTCGGTATCGGTCAATTGGGCATAGATCCATTGTCCACGGGCCGACCACTTTTTTTGGCTATACCGAAGATCGGTACCCAACATACGAACGCCCACCACGGTTCCCAGTTTTGGCGCATCCCCTACCGCTTGCGTTCTCCCGGCATAAGCCGATAAGCCCAAACGCAAAGCGGGGATTCCGTAATAATCCAACTTGGCGGAACAATTCAACTGGTCAAAGGTCGATTGTGCGCCTTTTTGCCTCCCAGAACGCAAGCCATTCGATCCTTTTAGTTTTCCTTCCACTTCGTCGTGGGACAAAAAACCGTTGAATATATAGGCCTGGTAGCGCAAAGACAAAGCATCCATTCGACCGGCCACGCCCATTCCCATCTCACGCCAAGTGGTGGGTACGATTTTATTGTCCAAACTTGGTCGCTCAACACCGTTAAAGGTAGTCGGTTCGTGGTATTCATTGATGATTCCCATGGGCACTAGCATCAATCCACCCCGAAGGTTCAATCCGTTGGATACCGCATAATTGACAAAGGCTTGTTCGACATAGACTTCTTTAACATGCTCGTATTCGATTTCAGTAACAAATTGAACCCGCTCGTCAAATTTGTACCCAAACAACAAAACCAAGCGTTGAATATCCATTTCACCGTCACCGGTATTGGGCTGGTTATAGGTCGCTTCTGCATAGCCCCCCAGAGTTACGCCCGTGGGTATTCCCTGTAGGTTTTGCAAGATTCGTTGGTACCCATTGATTTGCAATTGAATACTATCCGATAGGCTAAGGTAGGGGGGGGTACTGTTCTGTGCCTTTATAGACCAACCAGCCAGTAAAACCCAAAAGAAAAGGGCAATTTTTTTCATTTATTTAGATTGAATAAAAATTATAAATGCAAATATATACACCCTAGACTTGCTAGACAAGTCTATTTAGAATTAATTTAAATAAAAACGTTATGTGACTGATTATAGGCGATTTCAAAGTGCAGGGGGTGAATTCCGGTTGCTCTTTTTTGGGTGAGAAAATAGGAAATCAATTTTTCGGTTGGCATATTTCCGACCAGTTCATCTTTGGCCATAGGGCAACCGCCATGTCCCTTGATGGCACCGTCAAAACGGGTACATCCTGCATGGAAGGCTGCGTCGACCTTTTCATGCCAAGCCGTATAGACCGTATGGAAATGAGCGCCAAATTCGATATGGGAAAAACGAGGAATCAAAGTGGAAAACACCGCACGGATATCATCCTGTGAAGCAGTCCCAACCGTATCCGAAAGGGAGATAATCGGAAGGTCTAAGGCAGCCAATTTATAGATCCATTCTTCGACAATTTCGGGGCTCCAGGGGTCACCATAAGGATTTCCAAAACCCATGGACAGGTACACGATCAATTGTTTGTTATGGGCCAGGGCCTTTTCTTGTATCTGCTGCAAGAGGGTATAGGAATCGTCTATGGTCTTGTGGGTATTCCGCATTTGAAAGTTTTCGGAGATCGAAAAGGGAAAACCCAAATAATCCACCTGGGGAAAACTGCACGCAGTCTCCGCTCCCCGGAGGTTGGCCACAATAACCGATAAACGGGTGTTGGTCTCACCTAGATCAAGCCCTTGCAATACTTCTGCCGTATCTGCCATTTGAGGAATAGCCTTGGGGGAAACAAAGCTACCGCAATCCAAGGTATGAAAACCCACCCGTAACAATTGTTGTAAATAGGCTATTTTGGTTGGGGTAGGAATCCAATTTTTAATGCCTTGCATGGCATCTCTGGGGCATTCGATGAGTTGGATGGGCTTCACCCTTCAAAATTACGAATTTGCTTGTAAAAGCAGATAACCGGCCAACAAGAATAGTACAGTTGGTGAAATGTAGCGAATCGGAAAATGCTTAGCCCCGGGTCCTTTGTGCAACCAACGACTCAATCGTGCGCCCAACAATGCAACCCCAGTAAACACCACTAAAGAAATCAGCATAAACAACATACCCATAAGTCCAAATTGCTTTTGAATTGACCAGCTTTGGTGAAAGAGAAAACCCGGAAAAAAAGCCAAAAAAAACAAACTTACTTTCGGGTTTAGCAAATTCATCACTACCCCACGCTTATAGTCTTTGCTCCATCCCTCGGTTACCTTAACCGTAGGAGATCCCGCGGATTTTTGACCAAAACCTCGAATCGCTAAATAAAAAAGGTAGGTGGCACCTAGATAGATCAAACCGGTTTTGAATTGTGGAAAACGCTTGAGTATTTCGGCCAGCCCAACGATAACCAGAGCCGTATGCACCAGCAGACCACTGACCAAACCCAAGGCCGTGGCTATGGCCGCAGCAATTCCCCGTGACACCGATAGCGATAATACATAAAGCAAGTCAGGTCCTGGGGCCAATGCCAGAAGAAAAACCGCCAACATATAACTTTGGAGTATGTCCGTATTCATTGCGATGCAAATTCAAAAGCTGCTTACAATAATAACGTATATTTGCAAACCACGAAAAGATTGCATGATGATAGAACGACTTGAAAAAGAAATCCAGCCCCTTAAACAACAACTCATTTCACATCCCCTTTACCGACAGCTACAAACCGTTGAAGATTTAAGGGTGTTTATGGAAATACACGTCTATGCCGTGTGGGATTTTATGTCGTTGGTCAAAAAACTTCAACTTTTATTGACCCACACTAGCCTACCCTGGGTACCGAGTCGCTATCCCGAGGCAGGCCGGCTGATCAATGAAATTGTTTGGGGCGAAGAGACAGACCTCAATCAAAATCAGCAAGCCATGAGTCATTTTGAAATGTACCTTGAGGCGATGCAAGCCATCGGTGCAGACACCCAAACCATCCGGAAGCACGTCCAACAGTGGGCCCAATCCGACCAACTTTTGGACGATATCCAAGCGGCAGCTCTCCCAGAGGCCGTCCACTCTTTTTTACATTTTACCTTTTCGACCATTCACACCGACCAAGCCCATATCATTGCTTCGGTCTTTACCTTTGGACGGGAAGACCTGATTCCCGATATGTTTATCGAAATTCTTAAAGAACTCAAGGCCGAGGCCGGTACAGCCCTAGACCCCTTGATATATTATTTCGAACGACATATCGAAGTAGACGGTGATCAACACGGTCCGATGGCCTTACGGATGATGAAATCCCTTTGTGGAGAAGATCCCCAAAAGTGGAACGAGGCAATTGAAGCCGCCCAAGAAGGCTTGCAAAAACGTATCGCGCTTTGGGACGCCATCCAAAAAAGGTTGACAAATCCCGTCTTGCAATAATTGCCGATTCCTAGGATTGATTATCTTAGTAGTCAATCAAAAATACAGACTATGTTACGATCCTATTTAGGACTTGGCCTGGCTTTATTAAGCCTTAATCTCTATGGGCAAGACCGCGCCAGTATATATGCGGCGACGATTCAAGAAAATGAACTTATGGAACTCCTTTATGTTTACGCTTCCGATTATTTCTCCGGAAGAGAAACCGGGACCGAAGGACAAAAAATTGCCGTTGATTTTCTTAAAACCTATTACAAAAGACAGGGAATAGCCCCAGCAGAAGGAACCACCGATTATTTTCAAAAAATGAGCCTAAACATCAAGGGCACCACCATTAACACCGAAAATGTGGTAGCCATTATTCCAGGCTCCGAAAAACCGGAAGAATACATCATCATTTCTTCTCACCTAGATCATGTGGGTACCAAAGATGGCGCTATCTATAATGGGGCCGACGACGACGGCTCAGGCACCGTTGCCCTAATGGAAATCGCCGAAGCCTTTAAAAAAGCCGAACAAGAAGGCTTTGGACCCAAAAGATCTGTGGTTTTTATCCACCTAACCGGTGAAGAAAAAGGGCTGTTGGGGTCCAAGTATTATTCAGAAAACCCCCTCTACCCCATCGCCAACACCGTGGCCAATCTCAACATCGACATGGTGGGTCGCCTGGACCCCAAAAGGGAAAACCCCAACCCCAATTATGTGTACCTAATCGGTAGTGACCGACTTAGCCAGGAATTACACGACCTTTCTGAAG
>Ga0181568_10000107_pt1 | contig 63437 bp, 63 predicted proteins | sample 101ome_20_FD_133758 | JGI IMG/M metagenome (GOLD analysis project Ga0181568, IMG submission 133758) | Coastal salt marsh microbial communities from the Groves Creek Marsh, Skidaway Island, Georgia - 101404AT metaG (megahit assembly) | ecosystem: Environmental > Aquatic > Marine > Intertidal...
GAGCCACCCTCGGTCTGTTCGTCGGACTCCCGACGTTCTTCCACGTGTTGCTGGTGTGGCTGCCGGCGATCGCGACGATCCTGCTGTCGTTCACGTTCTGGACGGGGATCAACTTCTCCGACATCACCTGGGCCGGGGTCGACAACTACGACAACATCTTCTTCTCGACCCCGGCCTTCTACGACGCGCTGCGCAACAACGCGATCTGGCTCGGATGGTTCTTCCTCATCGCGACGCCCCTCGGTGTGCTGCTCGCCTACCAGATCGACCGGGAGATCCGAGGGCACCGCTTCTACCAGTCGGCCTACTACATCCCGGTGGTGCTCTCCCTCGCGGTCACCGGCATCATCTGGAACTTCATGCTCCGACCCGACGGCTTCGTCAACGGTCTGCTCGGCCGCGACATCGACAACGCCGTCTCGTTCTTCGGCAACTACGACATCAACATCTACGTCATCATGGTGATGGCGTCATGGCGGCACATCGGCTACATCATGCTGCTGTACTTGGCCGGGCTGAAGGCCGTGGATCCGGCGCTCCGCGAAGCCGCGGCGATCGACGGCGCCACCGAGTGGGAGACCTTCCGCAAGGTGGTCCTCCCGACGATGCGTCCGGTCAACATCATCATCGTCGTCATCACCATGATCGAGTCGCTGAGAGCCTTCGACATGGTCTACGTCATCTACGGCACGAGCGCCGGCCTGCCGATCCTCGGCATCCTGGTGTTCCAGAACATCGCCGGTGAGGGAGCGTCCATGAAGGGGGCCGCCTACGCGGTGATCCTGTTCGTGCTCTCGATCGGTCCGATCATCGCCTACCTGCGACAACAGTTCCGACAGGACGTCTCATGACCGCGACCATCGCGCGCCGCTACCGGGGACGCCAACGGGTGAAGGACCGCTTCATCTCGATCTTCATCTGCGTGTTCGCCCTGGTCTGGATCTTCCCGATCGTGTGGACACTGTGGAGCTCGCTCCGTCCGTACAAGGAGATCCGGGCCAACGGCGTCTTCTCGGCGCCCGAGAGCATCGGATTCGGCAACTACAGCACAGCGATCGAGCGCATGGACCTGCCGACCTACCTCTGGAACTCGCTCATCATCACCGCCCCGGCGGTGTTCCTCACCCTGCTGTTCGGGTCGGTGACCGCCTTCGTGGTCTCGCGCTACTCGTTCCGCTGGAATGTCTCGATGCTCCTGTTGTTCACCGCCGGCAACCTCTTGCCTCCGCAGCTGGTGTTCATCCCGGTCTTCAAGGCGTATCTCACCGTCGGCGACTGGCTCGGCAACCGCCGGCTGTTCTACGACTCCCAGTGGGGTGTCGTGCTCATCCACGTGGCATTCCAGATGGGCTTCGCGACCTTCGTGCTCTCGAGCTACATGAAGACCATCCCGAAGGAGATCTCCGAGGCCGCCAAGGTCGATGGGGCGTCGGTGTTCCGGCACTACTGGAACGTCATGCTCCCGCTGCTGCGACCTCCGCTGGCGTCGCTCGCCGTCCTGATGACGACCTGGATCTACAACGACTTCTTCTGGGCCCTCGTGCTCATGTCGAACGACTCGAAGCGTCCGATCACCTCGGCGCTCGGTCGACTCCAGGGAGAGTTCGTCACCGACTACAACCTGCTCGCCGCGGGCGCGATGATCGCTGCGCTCCCGACGCTCCTCGTGTTCTTCATCCTGCGACGTCAGTTCATCTCCGGCCTGACGCTCGGTGCGACCAAGGGTTGACCCGGAGGGTTCGCCGGTGGGGCCCGTTAGCATCCTCCGAGACGTCTGACCCTCTCGTCGGGCGCATGCAACAAGTAAGGGAGTACCCCACATGGCCACCGGCACCGTGAAGTTCTTCAACGATCAGAAGGGCTTCGGATTCATCAGCCGCGACGGCGAGGACGACCTGTTCGTCCACTTCTCGAACATCGAAGGCACCGGTCGACGCACCCTGCTCGACGGTCAGCAGGTTGAGTTCGAGGTTGGCGAGGGACGCAAGGGTCCTGAAGCCATCAACGTCAAAGTCGTCTGATCCCCAGACCCCGTTCGACTCGGGTCCTCCCGATAGCGCGCGCCGACTCCCGCCTCGCTGAGCGAGCCGGGAGTTCGTCGTTTTCGGGCCCGTTCAGCCGCTGTTGCGGAGGCCGGTCGCGATCGCGTTGAGCGTCAACTGGATGCCGCGCTGAACCAGTTCGCCCTCGTCGCCGGCGCGGAGGCGCTCCAACAGGTCGACCTGGAGCACATGCAGTGGGTCGAGGTAGGGGAACCGATTGGTGATGCTCCGCGCGAGCACCGGGTTGTCGGCCAAGAGGTCGTGTGAGCCGGTTACCTCGCCGAGCAGGCGCAACGTCGTGGCGTGCTCATCGAGGATCCTTGCGAAGATCCGCTCGGCTGACCCCCGGTCGACCGCGAGCCGCTCCACGTACCGTTCGGCGATGCCGACATCGACCTTGGCGAGCACCATCGAGGCGTTCGAGAACGCGGTGCGGGTGAAGCGCGAGTCGCGGTTGAGTTCTCGGACCTCATCGAGACGCCCCGCTGACTCGGCGGCCGCGAGGGCCGACCCGAGGCCGAACCAGCCCGGGAGCGAGAGACGGCACTGGCTCCAGGCGAAGACCCACGGGATGGCGCGGAGGTCGTCGATGCGGTCGGAGGCCGACCGCGATGCCGGTCGGCTGCCGACGTTGAGTCGGGCGATCTCGGTGACCGGGGTGACCGACCGGAAGAAGGCCGGGAACTCCGGATCATCGTGTACCAGTTGCCGGTAGGCATCGAAGGACGCCTCGGAGAGCAGATCCATGAGGTCGCTGGCGACCACCGGGTCGTTGTCGTCGCCGGCTCGGAGCGTCGCGGTGAGCGTCGCCGACACCAGGGTCTCGAGGTTCCGGGCGGCGGTGACCGGACGCGAGTACTTCGCGGCCACCATCTCGCCCTGCTCGGTGACGCGGATGTCGCCGTTCACCGTGCCCACCGGCTGCGCGAGGATCGCCTCATGGGCGGGGCCCCCGCCGCGACCGACCGTCCCGCCGCGTCCGTGGAACAGCCGGAGGTGGACCCCGTGACGCCGGGCCACAGCGACGAGGGCGCGCTGGGCCCGATGGAGCGACCACTGCGACATGAGATAGCCGCCGTCCTTGTTCGAGTCGGAGTAGCCGATCATGACCTCCTGCAGGTCACCGAGGGCGGCCACTCGTTCGCGATACACCGGCAGTGACAGCAGGCGGTCGATGACCTCGGGGCCGGACCGCAGGTCGGCGATCGTCTCGAAGAGGGGCGCGATGTCGAGTCGTTCGAGTCCGGCGTGGTCGGCGAGGACCGCGACCTCGAGCACGTCGCTCACCGACTCGGCCTTCGAGATGATCAGCTGTCCGAGCACCGTTCGTCCGTGACGTCGCTGGGCCCGCGCCGCGGTGGCGAGCACCTCGAGTTCGGATGCGGTCGTCGCATCGACCTCGGTGGCTGGCTCGAGGGGTGACGCGCCGGTCAGGACATCGGTGAGCATCTCCACCCGGCGCTCCTCGGACTCGTTCGCGTAGTCGACACCGGTGGGCCGCATCAGATCGGCGACGACGTGCTCGTGGACGGCGGAGTTCTGGCGCAGGTCGAGACGGCACAGATGGGTGCCGAAGGTCGCGATGGCGCGCCGGAGCGGCTCCACCCGATGTTCCGCCAGGTCCGTCGCGCCGTGGGAGGCGAGCGACTCCTCGACCACACGGAGATCGGCGACGCAGTCGGCGACCGAGTCGTAGGGAGCGAGAGCATGACGGGGCTCGGGCCCGGGAACCTCGTCGAGCACCTCGGCGAAGGTCCCCCAGAGCCGCGAGTGGACGCCGCGCAACGCCCGCCGGTAGGGCTCATCGGCCCGGAAGACCGAGTCATCTCCAGAGGCGTCGGCGAGAGAGACGAGCGCATCGGAGGGGGTGACGAGCCGTGCGGACATCGACAGGCGTCGGGAGAGGTCGATCAGGCCGAGCAGGTGGTGTCGGGCCGCGGCGGTCGCGTTCGCCTCGACGGCATGCTCGAGTACCTCGGCCGTCACGAAGGGATTGCCGTCACGATCCCCGCCGATCCACGAGCCCATACGGATGAGGCCGGTGGCGTCGACCGTGGTGCCGAGTCGCTCGGAGGTCAACCGCTCGACCTCGGCCTGGAGGCTCGGCACGACGGTGAACAGGCTCGAGGAGTAGTACCGCAGCGCTTCGTTCACCTCGTCGTTGACCCGGAGTTTCGAGAGTCGCAGGATGGCCGTCTGCCACAGGGTGAGGACCTCGTCGCGGATCTCGGACTCCACCTCGGCCACCGCCGAGCTGGAGTCGATGACGAGGCTGCGGTATTCGAGCAGGTCGGCGATCCGTTCGACGACATCGAGGATCGTCTGGCGACGTACCTCGGTGGGGTGAGCGGTGAGCACCGGCGCGATGCTCACGCTGCCGAGCGCGAGGGCCACCTCGTCCGGTCCGTGCTCCGACCCGAGAAGGGAGGTGACGGTCGCGGCGACTCCGCCGGGGCGTTCGGTGCTCCCGGCATCGAGGTGGAGACGGCGTCGTCGCTCGAGGTGGAGATCCTCCGCGGTGTTCGCGAGCAACGCCAACCAGCCGAAGGCCCGCACCAGATGGAGCACGGCCTCGATCGGGGCGTCGGAGAGGTCGTCGGTCAGGGGGCCGATGGGTGACCGGCCCTCTCGGCGGCCGTCGACAGCGGTGCGACGCACCTGCTCGACGAGTTCGAAGACCTGGGTGCCGGCCTGCTCGGAGACGACCTCGCCGAGGATCCGCCCGAGCAGTCGGATGTCGTCTCCCGCCTCGATGTCGCTCATGCACCCCCATTGTGCGTCGGATCGTTCTGGACCGGACATCCGAGCCGCCCGATGTGCACCGAGTGAGTGTCAGTCGCGGCCTGGTCGACCACAATGTTCGGGTGCGCATCACCTTCGCGACCGCCGAGTTGGCACCGCTGGTCTCCGTGGGTGGGCTCGCCGCCGCCGCCGGCGGGCTGGTGCAGGCACTCCGGCGTGCCGATGTCGAGGTCGATGTGCTGCTCCCCGACTACGGCGGCGTGACCCTCGACTCCGAGGAGCGGATCCATCTCGACCTTCCCGACTGGGCCGGGCCCGGCTCGATCCGGATCGGTGATCACCCCGCGATCGGACGGGTGCATCTCGTCGACGTCCCGGGCATCGCCCGCAGCCACCCCTATCTCCAGCCCGATGGGAGGGGATGGCTCGACAACACTGAGCGGTTCCTCCGCTTCGCTCGGGCGGTGGCGGCCCACGTCGACGCGACCCGGCCCGACCTCGTGCACCTCAACGACTGGCACACGGCGACAGCGATGGCGGCGATCGACGCCTCGATCCCCTCGGTGCTGTCACTCCACAACCTCGCCCACCAGGGGGCGACCGGGGCGGAGTGGATCCCGCTCATCGGTGATCGGGGACACCACTTCGAGTGGTGGGGCGGGATGAACCCGTTGTCGGGCGCTATCGCCCTCGCCGATCGCATCGTGGCGGTCTCGCCGAACCATGTCGGCGAGATCCTCACCCCGGCAGGTGGTTTCGGTCTCGACGGACCGCTCCGCGACCGTGGTCAGGCGGTGGTCGGCGTCCTCAACGGCATCGACACCGAGGTGTGGAACCCCTCGGCCGACCCCGCCCTGCCGGCCGCGTTCTCACCCACCGATCTCTCCGGTCGGCAAGCGAGTCGCGTCGCCCTTCTCGAGCGGCTCGGTTTCGCCGACGACGGGCGTCTGCTCGCGGTGTGCGTGACCAGGCTCACCGATCAGAAGGGGATCGACCTGCTCGAGCCGGTGGTGCCACTCCTCGATGAGTTCCCCCTGCGACTCGCCGTGCTCGGATCGGGCGAGCGCGACCTCGCCGATCGCCTCGCCGTCCTCGGTGACCGCTTCGGTGATCGGTTCGCCTTCGTGGAGGGCTACGACGAGAGCCTCGCCCATCTCATGTTCGCCGGAGCCGACCTCTTCGTGATGCCGAGCAGGTTCGAACCCTGCGGTCTGGCTCAGATGCAGGCCATGCGCTACGGCGCGATCCCGGTGGTCACCGCGGTGGGTGGACTCGTCGACACCGTCCCCGACGCCGAACGGCATCCCCGGGTCGGTCGCGGGTTCATCGCCCCTGAGCCGTCGGTTGCCGCGCTCGTGTCCACCCTGCATCGCGCGGTTCGACGCTGTGGCGATCGCCGGCGCCTCGAGACCCTCCGGCGTCGGGTGATGTCGGTCGACTGGTCATGGGACGCCCCGGCCGCGGAGTACCGCGCCATCTACGGGCACCTCATCGACTGAGGCGACGAGCACCCGACCTCTGACGCCCGGGAGCGGTACCATCGGCTGCGATGGCGCTCGATCCGAAGGTTCTGGTGATGGTGCTCGCCGGCGGTGAGGGCAAGCGCCTCCTGCCGCTGACCAACGACCGGGCGAAGCCCGCGGTGCCCTTCGGCGGCACCTATCGCATCATCGACTTCGCCCTGTCGAACTTCGCGAACGCCGGCTATCTGAAGATCGTCGTACTGACCCAGTACAAGAGCCACAGCCTTGACCGGCACATCTCCCAGACCTGGCGGTTCTCCACCCTGCTCGACAACTACGTGACCCCCGTGCCCGCGCAGATGCGTCGCGGCCCGCAGTGGTTCCAGGGGTCGGCGGACGCGGTGTACCAGAACCTCAACCTCATCTACGACGAGCGTCCCGACATCGTGGCCGTCTTCGGGGCCGACCACATCTACCGGATGGATCCGAGGCAGATGGTCGAGCAGCACCGCGCCAGCGGTGCCGGGGTCACGGTGGCGGCCATCCCCGTTCCGAGGGAGGAGGCCTCCCAGTTCGGGGTGATCGAGGCTGATCACGACGGACGGATCCTCGCCTTCCATGAGAAGTCGTCGAACCCGCCGACCATGCCCGGTGACGACACGCGCTGTCTGGCGAGCATGGGCAACTACGTGTTCGACACCCAGACCCTCATCGACATCGTGACCCCGAACGAGGCCGAACCCCTCGTCGACATGGGTGGTGACGTGATCCCGGCTCTCACCAAACAGGGGGTGGCGTGGGTCTACGACTTCTCCACCAACGTCATCCCCGGGCAGGACGAGCGCGAGAACGGCTACTGGCGCGATGTCGGAACCATCGACGCCTACTACGAGGCGAACATGGATCTCATCGCACCGGTCCCGGTGTTCAACCTCTACAACGAGCGCTGGCCCGTCTACACCTACCGCAAGGCGCTCCCGCCGGCGAAGGTCTCACGCGGGGTCGGGGGAGAGCCGGCGTTCGTCGACGGCAGCCTCCTCAGCCAGGGTTCGATCGTGTCCGGATCGCACGTCGAGCACTCGATCATCTCGCCCCGGGTCTTCATCGACCACGACGCCCACGTCACCGATTCGATCATCATGGAGGGTGTGCACATCGGCGCCGGGGCGCGGCTCAACCGGTGCATCGTCGACAAGAACGTCGTCATCCCGAAGTTCGAGCGCATCGGCCTCGACCGTGATGCCGACTCCGAGCGCTACACGGTGAGCGACAACGGGATCGTCGTCATCGAGAAGGAACGTCGCTTCGGCTGATCAGCTGCCGGACAACGCGGCGACCACCGGCGCGAAGGCCTCGGCCTCGTCGGGTCCGACGATCACATAGGAGAACCCCCACCGCTCCCTCCGGGCGAGCAGATCCTCGATCAGCTTCGACGGCGGACCGATGAGGGCGAACGGCGATTCGGCGATCATGTCGGCCGAGGCACCGGTGAACGCCGCGATGCCGTCGATGGCGCCTGAGACGTCGTCGGTGACCTGCACGAGGAACGCGCGGACGTTCATCTCGATGTCTGACATCCGCTCGCCAGCGGCCTCGACGACGATCGCGTGCTTGGCATCGACGGCATCGGCCGACATCGAGTCGAAGGTCGAGCCGTCGACGGCTCCGGAGGTGAGGGTGGCGTTGATGCCGACGATGTCGGCGTGTCGAGCGGCGAAGCGCAGCACCCGCGGGCCGCCGCCGCCGATCAGGATCGGAGGGCACGGGCCCTGGACCGGCTTCGGGAGGCCGTCGTAGTCGCTGATCGTGTAGTGCTCCCCGGAGAAGGAGAACGGTCCCGGCGCCATGCAGCCCCGGATGACCTCGAGGCCCTCGATGAAGCGACTCACCCGGACACCCGGTGGGTCGTAGGGGATACCCGAGCGCTCGTAGTCGACCGCCATCCAACCGGCGCCGAGTCCGATCTCGAGACGCCCGTCCGAGAGCACGTCCATGGTGGCGAGCTCCTTGGCGAGGACCAATGGATGCTTGTAGTCGTTGTCGTGGACGAGTGCCCCGACGCGCAGGGTGGTCGTCGCATCGGCCACCGCCTGGAGGGCGGGAACCGGCGCGAGCTGCCCATCGAAGTGATCGGGCATGGTCAGGGCGGCGTAGCCGAGCTCCTCGTACCGGCGGGCAGCGCCGACCCATGAGGCGCGATCGGACGCGGACGACGCTTGGACGCCGAATCGGAAGGGTCGAAGGGGGGTGGTCATGACCGATCACCGTAGTCGCCCATCGGTACGCTCGATCCGTGGGCCGCATGAGTTGGATCCTGCGCCTCGGCCTCGTCGTCGGCGCCGCCTCGCTGCTGGTCACCGGTGTCGTCGCGGCCGTCGCTCCGCAGATCTGGCGGGTGGCGAACGCCCATCGGGAGACCCCGGTGGAGCTCCCCGACTTCATCCCGCTGTCCCAGCGCAGCTACGTCTACGACCGGGCCGGCAACGAGATCGCCGTCTACGAACTCGAGAACTCCCAACCGGTGACCCTCGCCGAGGTCCCGGGCCACGTCATCGATGCCTTCGTCGCCGTGGAGGACAACGAGTTCTGGGTGCACCACGGCGTCAACGTGCGCAGCCTCGTCCGCGCGACGCTCTCGAACTTCGCCTCCGAGGGGCCGGTGCAGGGGGCCTCGACCATCACCATGCAGGTGGTCAAGAACGACTTCATGGCGGGCTTCGAACGGGACAGCCGCTACAAGATCCTCCAGATCGCCTACGCGGTTCGACTCGAGAAGGAACTCTCCAAGACCGACATCATGGAGCGCTACCTCAACACGGTGTTCTTCGGCAACAACTCCTACGGCATCGCCGCGGCCGCCGAGACGTACTTCGGCAAATCGGTCCCCGAACTCGACTTCATCGAGGCCGCGTTCCTCGCCGGACTGGTACGAGCACCGTCGAGCTACGACCCGATCAACCGCCCCGAACGGAGCCGCGCCCGGTTCCGCCAGGTGCTCGCCCGCCTCGTCGAGGATGAGTTCCTGACCGAGGCCGAGGCCGAGATCGTCGAGGCCGAGTTCGTCATCCCCGAACGTGTGAAGCGGATCCCCACTCGCGAGGTCGACCGCACGTACTACACCGAGGCCCTCCGCGAGTATCTGCTGAACGGGAGCGATCTGCTGGGGGAGACCTACGAGGAGCGCTACACCGCGCTGTACCGGGGTGGTCTGCGCATCCACACCACCCTCGACCCGGCCCTGCAGGCCGCCGCCGAGGAGGCCCGCGACCTGCTCCCCGACACCGCGGAGGGGTTCGACGCGGCGTTGACCTCCCTCGACACATCGACCGGGGCGATCCGCGCCATGGTGGGAGGTCGCGGGTTCGTGCCCGGTCAGAACGAGGTGAACCTCGCGCTCGCCCCGAGTCAGACCGGCTCGAGCATCAAGATGTTCATCTTGGCGGCGGCCCTGCAGGCTGGGGCCACCCCTGAGGACATCATCGACGGCACCCGACCGTGCTCCCTGCCCAACGTCGGCAACAACATCGAGCCGGTCTTCGAGATCACCGGCGGCGTCGATGGTGGCGTCACCACCCTCCGCGAGCACACCTACCGCTCGATCAACTGCGCGTTCGCGCGCCTCTCCCAGATCGTCGGGCTCAACCGCGTGGTCGACACCGTGTACCGGATGGCTGGTTCGATCTACCTCGACCGTGACCTGCCGGCCGATGTCCGTCTGCCGATCGAGCCCTTCGCCAGTTTTGCCACGGGGGCCAACGAGATGAGCACCCTCGACATGGCCGCCGGCATGCAGACGCTGGCGAACGTCGGTGAGCACGTGGAGCCCTACTACGTGGACCGGATCGAGGACTCGGCCGGCCGCCGTCTCTACACCCATCAGAGCGAGCCCAGTCGCGTGCTCGATCCGGGGGTGGCGCTGACCGCGATCGACATCATGAAGGACACCCTCACTCTCGGTACGGCGCGCCGCGCCCTGTCGGACTTCGCCGCGGTGCGCCCGGCGGCCGGCAAGACCGGTACGCAGCAGAACAACTACACCGCCTGGTTCGTGGGTGGCACCACCGATCTCGTCACGGCGGTCATGGTGCGCGACCCCGACCGCTACACCGCGATGGTGTCGATCCCTGAGTTCGTCGACGAGGGTGTACCGAGGGTGCAGGGCGGTACCTTCCCGGCCCGTATCTGGGGCGCCTACATGGAGGCCGCGCACCGGGGGCTTCCGGTCACCGACTGGAGCCCGCCACCCCCGGGCCTGCGGTCCCCGGTCCGGTTGTACCTGCCTGGCACCGAGTGCGCCCAGATCGTGGTCGGCTACGAGCAGCCGGCTCCGACGACAACGCTCCCGCCGGTGATCGATCCCGACACCGGTCTGCCCGTGGAGACCGTCCCTCCGGTGGTGGAACCGCCGGCCGACGGCGTGGATCCCAACGCGCCGATTCCGATCCTCGAGCCGGTGACGACCGGGACCACCATCCCGCCAGAGGTACTCGATCCGTACGCGCCACTGCCGTCGGTGCCCCTCGACGCCTATGTTGAGGCCTGTGCACCCGAGAGTGGACCGTGACCATCGATGAATCCTGACGAGGCACTGCTCGCCCTCCAGCACGTCGACACGACCGCCGATCAGTTGCGCCACCGACGTGAGCATCTCGACGAGCGCGATCGCCTGGCCACGGCGTCGGAAGCCCTCACCGCATGGGAGGCGCGTCGGGTCGAACTCAACGAGCGGATCGCTTCGGCGTCGGAGGTGGTCGAGTCAGCCGAGACGGAGGGGGAGCGACTCGCCGCGGAGAGCACCCGACTCAACCAGCAGTTACGCACGGTGATCGCGCCACGCGAGGCCGAAGCCCTGCAACATGAGATCGAGAACCTCGCGGCGCAGCGATCCGAGTCCGATGAGCGCGGGCTGATGGCCCTCGGCGACCAGGGTGAGGCCGAGACGCTCCTCAGCGAGCATCTTGCGCGGGAGGGTTCAATCCGAGAGGCGCTGACGCTCGCCGATGAGCGACTGCAGATCGCCGAGTCCGGGATCGACACCGAACTGGGCGACCTCGACGGTCAGCGATCGACGATCCGGGGCGAACTCGACGGGCAACTCCTGTCCCGATACGACAGGGTGCGGGCCAAGGTCGGGGTTGCCGCCGCCCGGCTCGCTGGATCGAAGTGCGAGGGCTGCCACCTCGACCTCTCAGCGGCCGAGGTCGACGAGGTTCGGCGCGCCCCCGACGACTCGTTCCCCGAGTGTCCGCAGTGCGGACGGCTGTTGGTCCGCTGATGCTCTTCTGGTTCGTGGCCACCGCAGTGGTGTCGGTCCACGTGGTGTTCCGAGATGCCGGTTTCGATCACCGTCTCCTGATCGTCGGCGCGGTGATCCCAGTGATCGGCGCGGTGACGGGACCCTGGTCGGCGGTGCTGCTGTCGGTCCTCGCTCCGGTCGTGGCCCTCGTGGTGGTGATGGCGGTGACGACCGGTCGACGTCCCATTCGTCGAACACTGCTCGGTCTCCCGATCGGGATGTTCCTGCATCTCGTCTACACCGGTTCGTGGACCGACAGCGGGCGCTTCTGGTGGCCGGCGCTCGGTGGCGCCCTCGACGAGGTCACCTCGCCGATCGCCGCGCGTGGGCTCTGGAACGTCCTGCTCGAGGTCATCGGGTTCGTCGGCGTCGCCTCACTGGTCCGCCGCGCCGGTCTCGATCGCGTCGATCGTCGTCGCGCTTTCATCGAGCGGGGAACGCTCACTCTCGGCGGGGGCTGAGATGCTCATCCTCGTCCGTCACGCGCGCACGGTGCTCAACGCCGAGGGCCGCCTCCAGGGTCGGAGCGACCCCGAACTCGACGAGGTGGGGGCGCGTCAGGCGCTGTCACTCGCTGAGCGGTTGTCGACCGACCCCGTCGCGAGGGTCATCACGAGTCCGCTGCTCAGGGCGCGCTCGACCGCCGAGGTCATCGCCGCCCGTCACGGCCTCGTTCCCGAGGTCGACCCGGCCTGGATAGAGATCGATTACGGCGCACTCGAGGGCGTGGCCATCGGCGACGTCGGTGCCGATGTCTGGAGGGCCTGGCGCGAGGATCCCGATTTCGCGCCGGATGGCGGCGAGAGTTTCACCTCCCTCGATGAGCGGGTGCATGGGGCCTGCGAGCGCATCCACGCAGAACGGCCCGACGGTGATGTGGTGGTCGTGAGCCACGTGTCACCGATCAAGTCGGCGGTGGCCTGGTCGGTCGGCGCTCCGACCACCATCGCGCATCAGATGCGACTCGGGCAGGCAGCGGTCAGTCGGATCGACACATCGGGGGAGCGCCCGGTGCTGGTCTCCTTCGACGAGTGGGCTCCCGAGTAGCACCCGGCTCGGGGCACGACCCGCTGGGTCAGCGCTCGTAGACCGGTACGTCGGGTCCGAGATGAGCGCGGAGGAGGTCGAGTACCTCGCCGGGCTCAGCGTGTCGACCGGTCTCGTGCTTGGAGTAGAGCACCTCACCGTCGATGACGACATCGAACACCCCGGCGGACCCGGTCACGAGGGTCAACTCGGAGATCACGTGCTGGTAGTCGTGCATGATGTCCCTCACCGCGCTCACGGCGCGGTCGGAATAGTCTCAAGGGACGCAGTAGGTGATCGAGATCCGATGCACGGAGACGACCCTAGTCGGAGGTGCGCTCGGTGTCGTCTCGACTCCGGAAGGCCCCGTCAGTGCCGAGGAAGACGAAACAGGCGACGGCCCAGACCACGCTGCCGAGGATGACCAGCCAGTCGCCAGCGCGGATGCCGGCCACCAGATAGATGAAGGCCGACAGCAGAAAGAGCATCCAGCCGTAGAGGTGTCCGCGACGCATCCGGCGACCCTAGCGAGGCGGAGTTGATCCGCCAGGGGATGAGGTCGATTGGTCGCGGCAACAGTCGTGATGCCCCGGGCATCCCCCTCTCAAGCGGACCTGTCGGTCTCGGAGCATTCACCGGCAGCAGGGTGTGCAGCGCGTGCGAGCTCCATTGGAGGGTCATCGGCTGTGGCGTCGCTGATGTCGCGGTAGGCGGGCGGTGGATCCCTGCTCGATCCATCATCAAAATGCGCGTTGGGACATGATCGGCAAATGAGAGGAACAGCGCGAAAAGGGCGACGTCCGGTCCGCGTGACGCGTGAGATCTCCGCTCCTGCCGAGGATGTCTGGAAAGCAGTCGCTTCTCCCGGGTACCTCGAGAAGGTGCATCCCTTCTGTGAGCGCAATCCGGTGACCGTGTGGCCGGGCAGTGCGGCGCGTGACGAGGTCCACTACCGCAGTGGCTGGGTCTACCAACGATCCTTCGCTGACTGGATTGAGGGCGCTGGTTACGACCTCGACATCGGTGCAGATGGCGAGCCGACCTCACACGTCACTTGGCGCATCTCCACTCACACCGGTGGGGTCTGTCGGCTCACCATCAGCGTGTGGCCTCGAGCCATCACACCTATTCCGGGGCTGAACTGGCTTGTTCGGTTGGTGATCATCGGTCCAATGATGCGCCGCTACCTGCGTTCGGTGACCGAGGGCGTGGAGTGGTTCGTCACGACAGGCGAACCAGTTGTCACGGACCAGTTCGGGCGTCACCCCTGGTTCTCGGCATAGAACCAACGAGCCGACGCGACCTCCGAGAGCTGGTGACGAACGCTGTGGCAACTGGTCGAGTCCTGCGAGAGAGGAGGCAGGGGTTATGGGGTCACGCCGTCCGCTGCCTCGGCAGACAGGCAACCTGGCGATCTCAGCGCCGATCCAGATCGCGGAGCCCGCGGTCCCGGTTTGCCGGGGGTCCCGGTAGGTATTGTCGAGCCATCGCGATCGCAGCCCGCTTGATCACCGTTGTCCTTGCAGCCTCCTTCGCCGGTTGTGGCGGTGGAGCGTCGTTCGTCGAGGAATCGGAGGAACAGGCTGATGGTGCCTGCGCGTGCGAGGACTTCGACTGCACCACCGACTACATCGCCTGGTTCAACGAGGTGTCGATCATGCGCGCCGACGAGGTCGAATCGCTCAACGCGAACGACCAGGTGACCTACCTGGCCAACTCCCTGCGGGCTGCTGCCTGCCAGAACGCCCTTCGCTGACACCGTCCAGCGCTCCTGGTGGGTGACGGGGAGTCGGTCTGTAAGCGGGATTCTGTGGTGCCGAAGCACCGGTGACCATCCATCTGTGCGGCCTACCCGGGAGTTCCCGAAGGTGGACGGGCCGTCCCCTCCCTGCGTGGCCTTGCTCCGGATGGGGTTTGCCGAGCCACAGGGATCGCTCCCTGCGCTGGTGCGCTCTTACCGCACCGTTTCACCCTCACCTGTGCCCGGTCTCCCGGGCCATCGGCGGTCTCTCTCTGTTGCACTGTCCGTCAGGTCGCCCCGACCTGGCTCTCGCCAGCACCCTGCCCTGTGGAGTCCCGACTTTCCTCGACGCGGTCATGCCACGCCGCGGTCACCCGACCGACTCCCCGTCGCAGCGGAGTGTACGGGTCAGCAGGACTGGTAGGCGTAGACGAAGGTGTTCTCCGCCGGAGTCTGCAACAGCGTCGAGAACCGGGAGCCCTCGTCGTCGACGGCGCCGACGACCAGTTCGATCTGGTCGACGCGCCCAAAGGTGGACGGCACCGCGTACGAGATCGGGAAGCCGTCAGCGGTCTTCTCCGGCGAGTCGGCCAGATCAGGTCCGAGGTAGCCGTGAAGGGCACCGGTGCTCTGCGCGGCGAGCGTCGCCGAACGTCGGCTCGCCGCGGCTCCCTGGATCATGGCGGCGCGGCGATGCGCCGGACCGTCGAGGAGGCCGACGACGTGCTGGTAGGAGTGGGCGAGCATCGTCTCGAGACCGTGCGAGATCGCGCGTACATCGCGCAACTGATCGTCGGTGCCCTCGACCGCGGCGAGGATCGGCTCGACGTAGCGGGACATGACCCACTCATTGGGGCAGGCGTACTGCTCGCCCCCACCCGCTTCGATGATCTCGCCGAGCGCCTCAGAGGCCGCCACATGGTCGGCGATGAAGCGCTCGATGTAGGAGAGCTGGGCCGCCGAGTACATGCCGGCATCGACCATGGCGGTCAGCCCGGCCACCGCCGTGTGCTCGAGTGACTGCATGGTGCGCATGAGCACCACGTCGTCGACGACACCGTCGGGGAGGGCAGCGCCCTCATCGGCGAGGCCGACGCGACCCGGGGCCGTGTCGCCTCCGAAGTCGGCGGCACAGGCCGAGAGCACCGCGCCGCCAAGCAGGGTGACCCCTCCCGCGCGCAGGAGGGTCCGGCGGTCGAATCCGGTGGTCTGGGGGACGGAGGAGTCGTTCATCGTGATCTCCGGATCAGGCGGGGAGGATGGGTTGGGCGTTGTTGACGAGCAGCGCGGTGAGGTCGGTGCTGCGACCGGTGAGGTCGGCGAGCACGACGCAGTGGCGGGACTCGGCCGAGATGATCGAGGCGATCAGCTCGGCGGCGGGACGATGGCTGAGCAGACCGAGCACCTCGATATGCGTGGCAGCTGCCGCCGACTCGAGGTCGTAGGCCGCCTCGGCGGCCGCGGAGGAGCCGAAGGCGGGGGCGAGGGCATCGTAGACCTCGTCGTTGCGGCTGTCGGCCGACATGCCGGTGAGACCGGCGATCGACTGGGCGTAGGCCTCGTGCTGTTCGCTCATGGCCTCCCAGACCGCGCCCGTGGCGCCGGCGGCGATGGCCGCGTCGTAGAGGTCGCGGGCGGACATCTCGAGCTGCTGGGCGAAGCGGAGGATGTCGAGCTCGGCTCCGGTGAACTCGTTCTCGGCGGCGTTCGCGCGCCCGGCGGAGGCGAGGGCGAGTACCGCTCCGCTCAGCCCAGCGGTCAGCAGGGCGCGTCGGCCGCTGGAATCGGGGCGCGGCGCGCTCTCGTCGATGTGTTCTGTTCCCCCAGGGGCGTCGTTCACGGGGAGGTCCTTTCGCTGGTCGTCGAGCGTCGGCGTCGCGGACATTCTGCCCTACGGCCCCGCCGGCTCCACATTCTAGAAGTCGAGGGCGGAGAGGCTGGGAATCCATCCCCGGGAGCGCTCCACCGCGTCCTGCCAACGGTCGCGGAGGTCGGACCTCGACGGTTGGTGGATCTCGAGAGGTGCCCACTCGTCGTGGAGGCTGTCGACGCTCGGCCAGACCCCGCCGGCGACGGCGGCGAGACGAGCGGCTCCGAGGGTGGTCGCCTCGACCTGGGGTGACACCTCGACCGGCCGGGATGTGGCATTGGCGAGGGCATCAAGGAACGTCGGATTCCTGCTCATCCCCCCGTCGACTCGGAGATCGGTGATCGGTACGCCGCTGTCGGCCTCGGCCGCCTCGACGAGGTCGGCACCGCGGTTGGCGACGCCCTCCAACACGGCTCGCGCGATGTGGGTGCGGTCGGTGCCGCGGGTCAGGCCGAGCAGGGTGCCGCGCGCGCCGTAGTCCCAGGCGGGGGTGCCGAGCCCGAGGGGAGCGGGGACGAACACCACCCCCTCGGTGTCCGCGCAACGGCTCGCCAGGTCATGGCTCTCGGCACTGGTGGCGACGAGGCCGAGATCGTCGCGGAGCCACTCCACGTTGGAACCGGCGGCCAGCATCACCGCCTCGAGTCCCCAACGCTGTTTGCCACTCTCGGACCAGCCGACGATCGGGAAACAGCCGTTCGGGGCGCGACGGGCCTCGGTCGGGGCGTCGGCGCCGGTGACCATGTCGAGCATGCCGCCGGTACCGAAGGTGATCTTGGCGACCCCGGGCCGCACGCAGGCCTGGCCGACCATGGACGACTGCTGGTCGCCGACGAGGGCGCGAACCGGCAGTGGGGTCGACAGCGCGGTGGCGACCGCAAGATCGCCAAAGGAGTCGACCACGGTCGGGAGCGAGGCGGGATCGATGCCGAAGACCGCGCACAGATCGGGATCCCACCCAGACAGCGGGGCGGAGTAGAGCCCGGTCACCGCCGCGTTGGTGTGGTCGGTGATGTGGGAGGCGCCCCGAGTGAGCGTCCACACCGCCCAGGCGTCGATGGTCCCGATGAGTACCGAGGCCGGGTCGACTCCGGCGTTCGTGATGAGGTGGGCGGCTTTGGTGGCGGTCTGGTTCGGGGCGATCTCGACCTGGTGCTCGGCTCGCGCCGTCAGGCAGTCGACCACCGTCCTCAGGTCCTGCCAGCCGAGACCGGGTCCGATCGGGACACCGGTGCTGCGATCCCACACGACCGTGCTGGCGCGTTGGGCGGTCACCGCCACCGAGTGCAGGTCGCGGTGGCGTGAGCAGATCTCCTCGGCCGCGTCGAGGAGCGTGGAGGCCAGATCGGCCGGGTCGAACTCGACGAGGCCGGGAGCGGGCGTGGACGGCGCGAACGGCCGTTGGGTGACGTCGACGAGTTCGCCGGCCTCGGCGTCGACCGCGGCTGCCCGCACACTCGAGGTGCCGATGTCGACGACGAGGATCAACGCTCGGCTCGCTCCTGCGATGGGACCATTCCCCGGGCTCGGAGGCGTCCGCCGAGGAATCCGCCGATGAGCCCGGCGCCGAGGACCACCGTCAACTGGAAGATCACGTTGAACCAGTCGACCGAGTCGCCGGTGAGCAGCTCGACGACGATGAGCACGGCCTGAGCAGCGGCGTAGGTGGCGCCGGCAGCGACGAGTCCGTGCATGAGCGGCATCCCGACGCGCTGCACCCAGGCGGCGCAGCCCCCGCCGACGATGAACCCCCCGATGAAGACCAGATAGAGGAGGGGGATGATGCCGGGTCCGGCCGAGTCGGCGACGAGGCGGGCGATCACAGCGGCCGGAACGGCGAAGACCAGCGAGACCGAGGCTCCGGCGCGGAGGGCGGCGCTGTCCCAGCGCGAGGCCGCCGGCCGTGGGGATGATGGCGGGGACATCGGGCCGAATGTAGATCAGGTGACGCCCGGGTTCACTCAGAGTCAGAAGATCTTCACGAGAAGTTTGTCTGCACGAGTTGCAGATTAGAGACGGGCGCCCGTATCTTCTCCCTCATGCGATCACCGGCCGAGCTGACGGATGCCTTCCGGGCCAGTGGCCTGAAGGTGACCCCCCAGCGTCAGCTGATCTTCCGTCTCCTCGACGGCAACACCGGTCATCCGACCGCCGACCGGCTGTTCGCCGAGGCGAGCGACCTCATGCCCGGCATCTCACTGCGCACCGTGTACCAGACCCTCAACGATCTCGCCGCGATGGGCGAGCTCGGTCAGGTCGCGATCGGCGGGGGAGCGACCCGCTTCGACCCGAACACCGACGACCACCACCACGTGGTCTGCTCGTCCTGCGGAGCCGTTCGCGACGTCTACGTCGACGGCACCGACCAGCTCGCGATCGAAGGACTCGACGGCTTCGCCGCCACGTCCACCTCGATCGTGTTCCACGGGGAGTGCACCGAGTGCGCGCCCCGGGAGTCCACGTCATAACCACCCCCGAACAAGGAGACACACATGGCAAGCCTCGACGGCACCAAGACCCATGAGAACCTGAAGGAGGCGTTCGCCGGCGAGAGCCAGGCCAACCGCCGCTACCTGTGGTTCGCCCAGAAGGCCGATGTCGAGGGCTACCCCGACGTGGCTGCCCTCTTCCGCTCGGTCGCCGAGGGCGAGACCGGCCACGCGCACGGTCACCTCGAGTACCTGGCCGAGGTCGGCGACCCGGCTTCGGGTGAGCCGATCGGCGACACCGAGGACAACCTCAAGGCCTCCGTGGCCGGAGAGACCTACGAGTACACCCAGATGTACCCGGGCTTCGCCAAGACCGCCCGCGACGAGGGCTTCGACGAGATCGCCGAGTGGTTCGAGACCCTCGCGCGCGCCGAGAAGAGCCACGCCGGGCGTTTCACCCAGGGCCTCGAGTCGGTCTCCTGACCGACCCGACACCCGTCATCTGAACCCGCGCGGTCCGTCGGGCGTCATCGACGCCCGACGGACCCGGGTCACCACTGCATTCCCGCGCCACCACGGCGCGACCCTCCCCCCCCGGAGCCCCGATGACCACCACCTATGACCCGCGTCATGAGAAGTACCTCGACGAGGCCGACGTCCGCGAGGAACTGACTCGCGTCTACGACCTCTGCCACGGCTGTCGCCTCTGCTTCAAGTTCTGCACCTCCTTCCCGACGCTGTTCGACCTCATCGACCGGTTCGACGACCAGGACGCCGGACGCCTGACACCGGCTGAGCAGGACAAGGTCATCGACGAGTGCTTCCAGTGCAAACTCTGCTACGTCAACTGCCCCTACATCCCGGAGCTGCACGAGTGGGCCCTTGACTTCCCGCGTCTGATGCTCCGCGCCGACGCCATGCGTCACGACACCGGGCAGAAGTCGGTCCGCTCGCGGGCGACCACCCAGATCCTGAGTCGCACCGACCTCATGGGCAAGGCCGCGACCACGGTCGCCCCGGTCGCCAACAAGATGGTGGCTGGCCCCAAGGGCTCCCCGGTGCGCAAGGCGGTTGCCGCCGTCACCGGCGTGTCGTCGATCCGCCTGCTCCCCCCGTACGCGAAACAGCGCTTCTCGACCTGGTTCAAGAAGCGGGTGTCGGCGTTGCGCACTCCGTCGCAGGGTCGCGTCACGGTCTTCCCGACCTGTCTCGTCGAATACCAGGAGACGTCGATCGGGAAGGACCTCGTGAAGGTCTACGAGCGCAACGGCATCGAGTGCTCGATCACCGAGGCCGGTTGCTGCGGTGCGCCGTGGCTGCACTCCGGTGACCTCAAGCAGTTCACCAAGATCGCCGAGAAGAACGTGAAGACCCTGGCCGATGAGGTCCGCCGCGGCGGCGACATCGTGGTTCCCCAGCCGACCTGCGGTTACGTGCTGAAGAAGGACTACCTCGACTACGTCGGCGGCCCCGACGCCGAACTCGTCGCCTCCCACACCTACGATGCCGCCGAGTACCTCGTCGGCATCCACAAGGGCGAGGAGACCTCTCTCGACACCGAGTTCACCAACGAGGTTCCTGAGAAGGTCACCTACCACGCGCCGTGCCACCTGCGGGCGCAGAACATCGGCTTCAAGAGTCGAGACCTCATGAAGCTCACCGGCGCCAAGGTCAAACTCGTCCAGCAGTGCTCCGGCATCGACGGCATGTGGGGTTTCCGCGCCGAGAACGAGGAGATCTCGATCCCGATCGCCGAGAAGCTCGCCGAGCAGATCGACAAGGCCGACGGCGATGTCGTCGCCGGCGACTGTCATCTCGCCAACACCGCGATCGCCGAACAGACCGGTGAGGCGCCCCTGCACCCGATCCAGTTCCTCGCCCGGGCCTACGGCATCGACGCCGAGTGACCCGGGTCGTTGACCCAACCCCCCAAAGGAGAGCGATGAACACCATGACCCCCCGCAAACTGGTGCTCGCCGACATCGCCGACGTCCGCGCCTACGAGCGCGAACGCGACGAGTTCCGAGCCCATGTCATCGAGTTGAAGCGGCGTCGACGCGTCCATCTCGGCACGATCGTCACGTTCCTCTTCGAGAACCGCGACACGATCCGGTTCCAGATCCAGGAGATGGCCCGAGTCGAGAAGCTCGTCAGTGACGAGGACATCCAGGTCGAGCTCGACATCTACAACCCGATGATCCCCGAACCCGGCCAGGTCTGCGCGACGATGTTCATCGAGCTCACTAGCGACGAGCAGATGCGCGAGTGGCTCACCAAGCTGGCCGGCGTCGAGAACTCGGTCCTGCTGGTCGCCGCCGACGGCACCGAGGTGCGCGCCGTGGTCGACGAGCAGCATGAGGAAGGACTCACCCGAGAGAACGTCACCGCAGCGGTCCACTACCTCCGGTTCGAGTTCAGCGAGCAGGCGGTCGAGGCCTTCGCCGCTGGTCCGGTGCAGCTCAGGATCGACCATCCGAACTACCTGGAGGCGGTCGAGCTGGGTGATGCCACCCACGAGGAGTTGCTCTCCGACCTCCGCTGAGCCCTATCGCTGTGAGCGATAGGTGACGTTCGGATATCGACGTCGGCGACTTCACCCCCTCGCCTCTGGCGCCCGCTCCCGAGGCCCACATATTCTCGGGGCGTCTCAACGGAGACGAGGGGGTTTCACGTTGTCGAACCACGAACTGGAATGGCGGATGCTCGGGGCCTGTCGCGGCCTCGATGCCTCGCTCTTCTACCCGGACGAGGACGACGCCGCCGAGAAGGCCAAGTCGGTCTGCGAGCACTGCTCCGTCCGGGTCGCCTGCCTCGAACACGCGCTCGCCGTGCGCGAGAAGGTCGGTGTCTGGGGCGGCGCGACCGAGCGCGAGCGACGCCGTCTGCTCCGCCAGCGCCGGCGCTCGGCCTGACGACGACTGCCGGCGGCGCGAACGCGCGTCCTAACCTGACCGCGATGTCATCTGAAGTTCCGCTCGTGGCCCATGGCGGCTGGCCCGGTCTCATCGGCGCTCTCCTCGCCCGCCAGCACCTCACGTCCGTCCAGGCGCGTGACGCGATGGCGACGATCCTGAGGGGCGACGCCACCGCCGCCCAACTGGTCGGTCTCGTCGTCGCGCTGCGCGCGAAGGGAGAGAGCGCTGAGGAGCTCTCCGGTCTGCTGGATGCCGTGCTCGCCGAGGCCGAGACGGTCCCGCTCGACGGCGCCACCCTCGACCGCGCCGTCGACATCGTCGGCACCGGCGGCGACCGCTCCCACTCGATCAACATCTCGACCATGGCCGGTCTGGTCACCGCCGCCGCCGGCGTGCCGGTCTGCAAACACGGTGCGCGAGCAGCCTCGTCGAAGTGCGGCACCGCTGACGTGCTCGAGGCGCTCGGCGTCGCCGTCGAACTCGGACCGGAGGCCGTCGCCCGCTGCGTGTCCGAGGTTGGCTTCGGCTTCTGCTTCGCTCCGCGTTTCCATCCGGCCTTCCGCTTCGCGGCGCCAGCGCGACGCGAGATCGGGATCCCCACGGTCTTCAATCTGCTCGGCCCGATGGCCAATCCCGGTCGGGTCCGCCGTCAGGTCATCGGAGTGGCCGACCCGGGGTTCGCCGATCGCATGATCGAGACCCTCGCCGCGCACGGGTCCGTCCACGCCTGGGTGGTCCACGGCGGTGGTCTCGACGAGTTGAGCACCACCGGCCCGTCGGAGGTGATCGAGTTCCGCGATGGAGCCACTCGGCGCTTCACCGTCGACCCCGCCGAACTCGGACTCGTGAGAGTGGATGACGACGCTCTCCGCGGCGGTGATCCGGGGCACAACGCCGGGGTCGTCCGTCGGGTGCTCGGCGGTGAGAGCGGGGCGCACCGCGAGATCGTGTTGCTCAACGCCGCTGCCGCGCTGTGTGTCGCCGGGGTCGCCGATGACCTCGCTTCCGGGATCGATCTGGCCGCCTCCGCCATCGATGACGGTCGGGCGACCGATCTGCTCGACCGCCTCGTCCACCGATCGACGGAGTTGGCCGATGAGTGACCCCGCGCCGTACCGCGACGCGACGGCTGCCCACCCCGCACCGAGCGAAGTGCAGGGACCGCGATGACCGCGGTGTCCGCACCGGCCTCCTCGGCCAACCTCGGACCCGGGTTCGACGTGCTCGGTCTGGCCCTCGATCGACGCACGACGGTCGGCTCCGGTCCGGCGCCCGAGGGGGCTCAGGCCCTCGATGAGCACCACCCGGCGGTCATCGCGCACCGGCGGGCTGGCGGCGCCGGGGATCTCTGGGGTTTCGGAGGTATCCCGATGGGTCGTGGCCTCGGATTCAGCGGAGCGGTTCGGGTGGCGGGAGCGATGCTCGCCCACGTCGAGCGCGATGGTGCGGACGCCGCCAGCGACGCCGCGACCCGGGCATCCGTGCTTGATCTCACCGCCGACCTCGAGGGACACCCGGACAACGTCGCCCCATCGGTCTACGGCGGCCTGGTGATCGCCGACGGCGACCTCGTGGTCCCGGTCGCCGTGGACCCGAGCCTCGCCGTGGTCGCCTGGGTGCCGGATGCGGAATCGACCTCGACCGACCGTTCACGGGCCACGCTCCCGTCGACCGTGGATCGGGTCGACGCGGTCTTCAACATGGCGCGTGTCGCGACGCTGGTCTCGGCGGTCTCGGGAGGCGACCTCGACCTGCTGTCCCGATGCGTCGACGATCGACTGCACCAGCAGGTCCGCTACGCGGCGGCTCCGGCCTCCGCGGCCGCCGCCACGGCCATGACCGGCGTCGACGGCCTGCATGGGGTGTGGCTGTCGGGGTCCGGTCCGACCGTCGCCGCCTGGGCGTCGCTCTCCGGGATCGACGGCGTGGTCGAACGGGTGCGCGCGGCAACCGGCGCGGATCACGTGCTCGGGCTCGCCGTCGACCGCGTCGGCGTCCGGGCCGAAGTGGGGGACTAGCCCGCCAGCGCGAGCCGCGGCACGGTCGTGTCGAAGAGCAGCGGGAATCTCCACTCGCCGCTGCACTCCACCACCTCGGCGCGGCCAGCGATGCGCTCGAGGTGCCTCCCGAGCATCAGCGCCTCGCCCACCGGGTCGACCGGTTCGTGGGTGTCGAGCACCGGGTGATGGAGCACTCCACCCTCGATGCGCAACTCGAGATCGCCGTCGAGCACCGTGACCGAACCGGCATCGAGGACCGCCCTCACCAGCGCCGTCCGTTCGAGGGCGCCGAGGAGCTCGGTCAGACGATCCCGCCCAGCGGCGGCCTCCTCGAAACGCTGAGCGAGGGCGAGGTCGCGCATCCGGGCCGTCGCCGACTCGATGACAGCGGAGGTCTCCCCGTCGAACAGCGCGGTGATCACGGCGACAGCGTCGTCGTAGGCGGCGCGGTCGGCGAAGCCGGCGCATGGGCACGGGGCCACACCGAGTTGATGCGCGGTGCATGGGGTCGCGTCGGGACGAGCGACGTGCCCGCGGGGGAGGCGGACCGAGCAGCGTCGGATGGGCACCACCGACTCGATCGCCTCGATGACGGCCGCGGCCCGCCGATGGGACCCCACCGGTCCGAGATGCGGGGAGCGGGGGTCGACGGTGCGCACCACGGAGAGTCGGGGCCACTCCTGGGTGGTGTCGAGTCGGACCCATGTCGGGCGTCGCGGATGTCGGCCCACGCGGTTGAAGCGGGGGCTGGCGCTGATGATCAGTCGGCGCTCGAGCACCTCGGCGGTCAGTGGGTCGGGCGTCGGGAGGTGATCGATGGACGCCAACTGCCTGAGCATCGGCCCGACGGTTCGCCGATCGTCTCCACCGAAGTAGCTGCGGACCCGTTGGCGGAGGTTGGTGGCCTTGCCGACATAGATGACATCGCCGAGCGAGTCGCGGAAGATGTACACGCCAGGGGAGCGGGGAAGATCGGTGGTCATGCGGAGCTTCGACGACTGTGGGTGCCCCCCGATGGTGCCGAGCTGCATCAGGTCATCGATGCCGGTGACCCCCCAGGCAGCCGCCCGTTCGATGAGGAGATGCAACAGGTCGCAGGTCGCTCTCGCGTCGTCGAGTGCCCGGTGGCTGGGCTGGCTGGCGAAACCGAATCGCTCGGCGAGCGTCCCGAGTCGACAATTCGGCACCTCGTCGCGAACGAGGCGGCGGGCGATCGCGAGGGTGTCGAGCACAGGTGGTCGGAACTCCTCGCGCCCGGCCCGCTCGTAGGCGGCGCGGAGGAACCCGATGTCGAACCGCGCGTTGTGCGCCACCACCACGGTGCCCTCGACGAAGGAGGCGAAACTCGGCAGGACCGCCTCGATACGCGGGGCCGACGAGACGACGGCATCGGTCAAACCGGTGATGAGCGTGATCTGGGGTGGGATCGGACGTCCCGGGTTGACGAGAGTCTGGAACGTCCCGAGGACCTCGCCGCCGCGCACCTTCACCGCGCCGATCTCGGTGATCGCATCGCTGTCGGCGCGGGTGCCGGTGGTCTCGAGATCGACGACGCAGAAGGTGACATCGGAGAGCGCGAGCCCGAGATCATCGAGGCTGCGCTGTCGGATCACCCTCCCAGTCGAACACGAACATCTGTTCGTGTCAAGCCATGGCAGTGGCGGGTCCGCCGGTACCATCGACCCATGGCTCGAGCGGGGGCGCGACGGACGGTGCGAGCTGACGATCCGCGTCACCTGCGACCCGTGGTCGAGATCCTCATCGAGCGTCTGGTGCCGCGCGGCGCCGAACCCATCGAGTGGTGTCCGGAGGCCGTGGTCGATGTGGTCGCCAGCGCGCGTCGCTCGGGTCGGGTCGGCGTCGGTCATGTCGCCGAGATCGTCGCCGCCCTCGCGTCCCTGCGTGGGCGATGCGCCGAACTCGTCGTCGACGAGACCCTCGACCCACGCTGCCGGGCCTGGCTCGACGGCGATGACGAATGGTGGCAGCAGGCGGATCCCGCCGATGGTGGTGCAGGAGCCGATGATGACGATCCGCCGGGCCTGCGGCGCGAGGTCCGCAAACGCCTCGCCGCCGAGGAGAAGGCCTCGCGGGCCAGCCGCGAGGTCGCCGAGCAGGCGGCGACGATCGAGTCCCTCCGCAGACGAATCGACGAGATCGAGGTGGCGCTCGGCGCCGCCGAGGGGGAACGTGACACCCATCTGGAGGAACTCCGGGCCGAGCGGGTCGCCCTGCGCAACGAGCGCGACCGCCACGCCGCCACGCGCGCCCGCCTCGAACGGGCCGCGGCGGCCACCGAGCAGGCCGAGTCGGACCGGGCCGAGGCCGAGGTCGTGCGCGACCGGGTGATCGACGAACGGAGGTCGCTGCTCGACGACACCGAACGGCTCACCGAGATGGTGCACCAGGTCGAGAGTCTCCTCGCCGGCCTTCGGTCACTCATGCCCGAGCGGGGAGCCGATGATCGACGGCGCCCGGTGCCGATCCCCGGCTCGTGCGCCGGTCTCCCAGACCGGGCCGCCGAGTTCCTTCTCGGGGTGGGCGGCACCGTGATCATCGATTCCTACAACGTGACGATCGGACGTCTCGGCCATCTGCCGATCGCCGAACAGCGCGATCGGCTGCTTCAGGGGTGCGAGCAGCTCGCTGCCCGAACCGGAGCGGACATCGTGGTCGCGATCGACGGCGCCGACATCGCCGGAGCCCACACCCGGGCCCGCCGTCACATCCGGGTGCTCTACTCGCCCGAGGGCATCGACGCCGACGACGTCATCCGCGACGAGATGGCTCGCATCCCGACGGCGCGGGCGGTGATCGTCGTGACCGACGATCGCGCCATCCGCGACGACGCCCGCAAACTCGGGGCCAACCTCATCGACAGCAGCGTCTTCGCCGAGCTCCTCTGGGGTCGGTGAGCGGTCGCGAGGCCGATGAGATGAGACGCCCCGACCCGCTCCCGACCATCGAGGAGATCCGCGATCGACTCGCCACGCACGGTGTGACCGCTGTCGGTGTCGCACCGGCCGATGTCCTGAGCCGCGCCCGTTCCGAACTCATCGCCCGACGGGCCGAGGGTCTCGCCGACACCATGGAGTTCACCTACCGCGATCCCGAGCGGTCCACGGACCCGAGCCGTGCCGTCGAGGGCGCCCGATCCATCGTTGTGGCCGCCATGCCCTATTCCGACGGTGTGGAGCAGGAGCCGATCCGGCCTGGGTGGGCGAGGGTGGCCCGCTACGCCCGAGCCGATCACTACGAGGACCTGAGGGCGGCGCTGCGGGCTGAGGCGCGCTCGATCCGCGCCGCCGGGCACCGAGCGGTTGCCTTCGCCGATGACAACTCGATCGTCGACCGAGAGGTGGCCCATCTCGCCGGTCTCGGCTGGTTCGGCCGCAACGCCAATCTGCTCATCGCGGGGGCCGGGAGCATGTTCGTCCTCGGCTGCATCGTCACCACCGCCGACTACGAGGTATCGGCGCCCGTCCCCGACGGTTGTGGGACCTGTTCGCGATGCGAACCGGCCTGCCCCACCGGGGCGATCGTGGCTCCCGGTGTCATCGATGCCCGTCGATGCCTGGCCTGGCTGATGCAGCGACCCGGTGTCTTCCCCCCGGAGTTCCGGGAGGCGCTCGGCGATCGGCTCTACGGATGCGACGACTGCCAGGAGGCCTGTCCTCCGACGGTGCGACTCAGTCCCCGGTCGGCGCCGGCGGTCCTGACGTCCGGCCCCTCCCACGTCGACGCCGTCGAGCTGTTGGCCTCCTCCGATGCCGAGCTCCTCGAGCGTCATGGACGCTGGTATCTCGCCGACCGGGATCCGCGATGGCTTCGACGCAACTCGCTGCTCGTTCTCGGAAACACCGCGGAACCGGGGGATGAAGCCGTGGTCGCCGCGCTCGATCGGTACGCCGGGGGTGACGACGAAGTACTCGCCGAACATGCCGAGTGGGCGCTCGAGCGACTGCGTGAACGCTCGCGGTCCCTGCCCGTCGGAGGAGCCGAGCGGTGAGGCACCTGCTCGTCACCAACGACTTCCCGCCGAAGGTGGGAGGGATCCAGTCCCTGCTCTGGGAGTGGTGGCGGCGTCTTCCACCCGAGTCGTTCTCGGTGCTGACGAGCCCCCACCGTGACGCCAGGGCCTTCGATGCCGATCAACCGTTCCGAGTCGACAGGGTGCCCGAGCCGGTGCTCCTCCCACATCCGCTGATGGTGTCGCGGGTGCGGCGACTCGTCGAGCGCACCGGTTCGGATCTCGTCGTCCTCGACCCCGCGGTGCCCCTCGGCCTGATCGGCCCCCACCTCGGGCTGCCCTACGACGTCGTGCTCCACGGTGCCGAGGTCACCGTCCCCGGTCGGCTGCCGCTCAGCCGTCCGCTCCTCGCCCGCGTTCTCCGCGGTGCGCGACGGGTCATCTCGGCGGGGGAGTACGCCGCCGCCGAGGCCGAGCGCGCCGCTCGATGCGACCTGCCCGTGACCGTGATCCCACCCGGAGTCGACACCGCTCGGTTCCGTCCGCTGGACCCACTGGAGCGGGTCGCGATGAGAGGTCGATTCGACCTCTCGGCCGAGGACGAGGTGGTCGTGGCCGTGTCGCGCCTGGTGCCGCGGAAGGGCTTCGACACTTTGATCCGCGCGGCGGCGCGCCTCTCACCGAGTCGCCCGCGGCTCCGGGTCCTGATCGCCGGCTCGGGTCGCGACGACCAGCGTCTGCGCCGCCTGATCGCGGAGACCGGTTCGCCCGCTCGGCTCCTCGGTCGGGTCGACGACGCCGACCTCCCGGGCGTCTACGGCATGGCCGATGTGGCCTCCATGCTCTGTCGCACCCGCTGGCTCGGACTCGAGCAGGAGGGCTTCGGCATCGTCTTCCTCGAGGCCGCCGCCTGTGGCGTGCCCCAACTCGCGGGCCGCAGCGGCGGTGCGGCCGAGGCGGTCGAGGATGGGGTCTCCGGGCTCATCGTCGACCGGCCCGACTCGGTGAACGATGTCGCCGCTGCGCTCAACGCGCTCCTCGACGACCCTGCGAGACTGAGCGATATGGGATCGCGATCACGGCAACGGGCGGTCGAGCACTTCACCTACGACCTGCTCTCGGCCCGCCTGTCGTCGGCCCTGGGGGCGTCATGAGCGATCCATCCGAACGGAGCGTCATGGCCGACGGGCTCGTCAGGGTCCACCTCGGCCTCACCGCCTGCTTCGTCATCACCGCCTCGTACGCGGCCGCATCGTTCTCGACGCCCGCGCAGTGGGTGGGAGCGGTGACGGCGCTCGCGTTGTTCACCGTCGGGGTCGCGTCGTTCCTCTGGGGGTTCTTCAACGCGGTCCAACGCTCACGCACCGAGGAGATCTCGGTGACGCAACTCTTCCTCCTGCTCGGTCCGGCCACCCCTTCGCCGGTGACCCGAGTGATGAACGTCGCGCTCTCCGTGCAGGTGATCACCGCCCTCACCACCACGCTCGCCCGACCCAACGGCTCGGATGGCAACCCGGGCTCCTCCCTCGCCGTCGGGTTCCTGGTTCCCATGCTCGGCCTCGGACTGAACGGGCTCTGGGCAGCCCACCACGGCAGGTTCGAGCCGCGGCGACGTGCTGTCACCCAACCGGAGTGAACGATCGGGCAGAATGGGGCCATGGCTGACAGCGCCTCGGAGACGATCACCATCGACGCCCCGATCGACCGGGTCTGGTCGATCGCGACCGACATCGAGGGTTATCCCGGATGGGCCCACGATGTGAAGGAGGTCGTGGTCCGCGACCGCGACGACGAGGGACGGCCGGTCGAGGTCGAGTTCCGGGCCTCGGCGCTCGGTCGCAGCACCCACTACACCCTCCGCTACAACTACTCCTCGGCCCCCGGCCGGCTCGAGTGGTCCATGGTCGACGGTGACATCCAGCGGTCGATCGACGGCGCCTACACCCTCGAATCGGTCGACGACGCGCGCACCAAGGTGACCTACGACCTCGCGATCGAGCTGGTCGTCCCGCTGCCGGGCTTCGTGAAGCGCCGCGCCGAGCGCCGCATCCTCAACGCGGTCCGCGGGTTGAAGGACCTCGCCGAGGCCTGAGGTGTCAGCTCCAGAGTCGGGGCGTTCGGCCCCGTGAGCACCGGGTTCCGGCTCGGTGTCGACGTCGGTGGCACGAAGTGCCTCGGGGTGGTCCTCGACGACTCGGGTGAGGTCATCGACGAGGCCCGCCAGCCGACACCGCGCGGACCGGGCAGCCTGCCGCTGCTGATCGACACCCTCGTCGGGATGGTCGCTGATGCCGAGCATCGGGTGGGTCCGGTGTCGACCGTAGGGATCGGTGTCCCCGGTCTCGTCACCTACGCCGGTGTGCTCCGAGCCGCCCCCAACCTCGACGGGGTCGCCGACTTCGACGTCTCGGGCCTGCTCAGCGCCCGGGTCGAGCAACCGGTGCGGGTCGACAACGATGCGACCTGCGGGACCCTCGCCGAATGGCGTCTCGGTGCGGGGAGGGACAGTGACGACATGATGCTCGTCACGCTGGGTACTGGGATCGGTGGAGGTGTCGTCGCCGGGGGCGCGCTGCAGCGCGGGGCCCACGGCTTCGCCGGCGAGTACGGGCACATGGTGGTCGACCCGGACGGCCCTCCGTGTCCCTGCGGGCGGCAGGGCTGCTGGGAGCGGTATGCCTCGGGCTCGGGCCTGGCGAGACTCGCCCGCGAGTACGCCGTGGGGCGACGGGTCTCGAGGGTGCTCGACCTCGCCGGCGGAGACCCCGAGTCGGTTCGCGGCGAGCACGTGCAGGCCGCGGCCCGTGAGGGCGACACCGATTCCCTCCGAGTGATCGACGCCTTCGGACGCTGGGTGGCCCTCGGGCTTGTCAACCTGACGAACGTCCTCGACCCGGACCTCTTCGTGCTCGGCGGCGGGCTGGCCGCAGGGGCCGACCTCTACCTCGATCCGATCCAGCGCTGGTTCGGCGAACTGCTCTACCAACCGGATCTCCGACCCCACCCCCGGGTCAAGTTCGCCGAGCTGAGCGAACGGGCCGGTGCCGTCGGGGCGGCGCTGTTGCACGAGACCTGAGCCGCGCAGCCGCCGGTAGCGTGCTCCGGGTGGAGTTCCGGCGCATCACGAACCTTCCCCCGTACGTCTTCACGATCATCAACGGGCTGAAGCTCGAGGCGCGTCAGGCCGGTGCCGACGTGATCGACCTCGGCTTCGGCAACCCCGACATCCCCTCGCCACCCATCGCGGTCGAGAAGCTCGCCGAGGCCGCGCGCAATCCGCGCAACCACCGCTACTCGCTGAGCCGAGGCCTGCCGCGCCTCCGCGAGGAGGTCGCGAAGTACTACGCGGCGAACTGGGGTGTCGAGCTCGACCCCGAGCTCGAGATCACCAACACCATCGGATCCAAGGAGGGCTTCTCCCACCTCATGTGGGTGCTGCTCGAGCGCGGCGATGCTGCGATCGTCCCGACCCCGTCGTACCCGATCCACATGTACGGGCCGCTCTTCGCCGGCGCCGACCTCCGCCAGGTGCCGATCCGGGGGCTGAGCAACCCCGAGGATCGCGAGGACTTCGAGGAGGGCTTCTTCGAGTCGCTCCACACCGCCTACGAGGTCGGTTGGCCGAAGCCGCGCGTGCTCGTGATCTCCTTCCCTCACAACCCGACGGGTGCCTCGGTCGATCTCGCCTTCATGCAGCGGGTCGTCGACTTCTGCCGAGTGCGCGGGATGATCGTGGTGCACGACTTCGCCTATGCCGACGTCGGATTCAACGGGGTGCGACCGCCGAGCATCCTCCAGGCCGAGGGGGCTCGGGAGGTGGCGGTCGAGCAGTACTCGATGACCAAGAGCTTCTCGATGGCCGGATGGCGCTCGGCCTTCATGGTCGGCAACTCCGAGGTGGTCCAGGCCCTCGTCAAGTTGAAGAGCTACCTCGACTACGGCATGTTCCAGCCGGTGCAGATCGCGGCCACCGTGGTGTTCCGCGAGGAGCCCGACTACCCGAAGGAGATCTGCTCGATCTACGAGAGCCGCTGTGACACCCTCATCGACGGTCTCTCCAAGATCGGCTGGGATGTTCCGAAGCCCGGCGGCACCATGTTCGTGTGGGCTCCGATCCCTGAGCCCTATCGCGAGATGGACTCGGTCGAGTTCTGCTCGATGCTGGTGCGCGAGTGCGATGTCGCCCTCTCGCCCGGCGTCGGTTTCGGTCCCGGCGGTGAGGGGTTCGTGCGTTTCGCGCTCATCGAGAACGAGCAGCGCATCACTCAGGCCATGCGGAACCTGAAACGCGGCCTGACCAAACTCGGCTGAGGTCGTTCAGTCCGCGGCCCAGCCGCGAGAGCGCTCGACGGCGCGGAGCCACTCCCCGTGACCGAGGTCGGCAAGGGTGCGATCGGGCTCCGGGTCGAAGGACGCCTCGACGGCCCACGCCGCGGCGAGCGCCTCCTCATCGGGCCACACACCCTCGGCGAGACCGGCCAGATACGCCGCTCCCAGGGCGGTCGACTCGCGGTCGACCGGACGGACCACGCGCACGCCGAGCTGGTCCGCCTGGAACTGCAGCAACAGGTCCATCACCGCCGCGCCCCCGTCGACGCGGAGGTCGGTGATCGGGACGCCGCTCGCGGTGACCATGGCATCGACGACGTCGCGCACCTGATAGGCCATCGACTCGACGACGGCGCGAGCGAGATGCGCCCTCGAGGACCCGCGCGTCAGACCGCAGATCGTTCCGCGGGCGTAGGGATCCCACCAGGGCGAACCGAGCCCGGCGAAGGCCGGCACCACGAACACGCCCCCGGAGTCGGGGACCGATGCGGCGAGCGGACCGATCTCGGCCGCCTCGGAGATGATGCCGAGACCGTCACGCAACCACTGGATGGCGGCCCCGGTGACGAACACCGCGCCCTCGAGGGCGTAGGTCACCGATCCGTCGGCCAGCTGCCAGGCGACGGTGGTCAGCATCCCCGGTGTCGGATCCGGGCAGGACGGTCCGACGTTCAACAGGACGAAGCTCCCGGTGCCGTAGGTGTTCTTCGCCTGTCCCGGTCGGAGGCAGTTCTGGCCGAAGAGGGCGGCCTGCTGGTCTCCGGCGATCCCCTAGACCGGGATGCCGCTCGGCAGGCCCTCGGCCGCGGTCACGCACAGCCGACCGCTCGAGGGGCGCACCTCGGGGAGCGCCCCGATCGGCACGCCGAGCAACTCGCAGAGCTCCGCGTCCCAGGAGAGCGACCCGATGTCGAAGAGCATCGTTCGCGAAGCGTTCGTGACGTCGGTGAGGTGCTCAGCGCCGGAGGTGAGGCGATGGATGAGCCACGAGTCGATCGTGCCGAGGGCGAGACGATCGTCGGTCGGCAGTGAGCGCTCACGGATCATCCACTCGAACTTCGTGCCGCTGAAGTAGGGGTCGAGGACGAGACCGGTGCGCTGTCTGATGAGTTCGAGATGACCGGCGGCCGCCAGTTCGTCGCAGCGTTGTGCGGTCCGTCGGTCCTGCCAGACGATGGCGGTACCGAAGGGCTCGCCGGTCGAACGGTCCCAGGCGACGACCGTCTCACGCTGATTCGTGATGCCGATACCGGCGACCTCGTCGACACCTACCTCGGCGATGACCTCGTTCAGGGTGGCGACCACCGCCGACCAGATCTCGTCGACGTCGTGCTCGACCTCGCCCGGGTTCGGGAAGTGCTGGGTGAACTCACGATAGGAGGCGACGGGCGGGCGACCGTCGGTGAAGACGGCCCTGGAACGGACCCCGGTGGTCCCGGCGTCGATGGCGATGATGCACGTCCCGGCCATGGTGCGATCGTAATCGCCGGCCGCATCATCGCGTCCGAGTCGGATGCGGTGTGCTCGTCGAGCGACGGTCAGCGGCGCGGGCGCCCGCCACCGGTGCGCCTCGTCGGCGCCGGTCGAGGACGCGTCGTCGGGGCCGGCTCGGCCGCGGGTTCGCGACGGCTCGCGCGCTTCAGTCGCTCGCGCGAGTAGCCGAACTTCGCGAGTACCGCGCCGAAGGCGAGATAGAGCGGGCCCGAGACGAGGAGGCCGGCGACCGCGCCGATCCGGTCATCGCCGTCGACCACGACAACGAGCACGACAGCCATGATCGCGACGTAGAGGAGCCACTCGCGGACGAGGCGACGCCAGGGAACCTCACGGCTCGAATCCCATGCCACGCGTTCGTTCTAGCAGTGGTGACTCGTAGTATCCGAGTGGTGCGCGTGGGAGTCCTGACAGGGGGCGGAGACTGTCCCGGGTTGAACGCTGTCATCCGGGCGATCGTCCGGAAGGGTGAGCGCGTCCTCGGTGACGACATCGTCGGTTTCCTCGATGCTTGGGACGGCGTCATGGATCGTCGAACCATGCCGCTCACCGTCGAGAGCATGCGGGGGAGCCTGCCGCGCGGCGGCACCGTGCTCGGGACGCGTCGGGGCAGTCCGCTCGAACATCCCGACGGCGTGGAGCGAGTCAGGTCGGCCATCCACGACCTCGGAGTCGACGGCATCATCGTGATCGGCGGCAACGGCTCGCTCACGGTCGCCGAGAGCCTGCACCGCGAGCACGGGATCCCGGTGCTCGGTGTGCCGAAGACGATCGACAACGACATCGTCGGCACCGACCTCACCTTCGGTTTCAACACGGCGGTGCAGATCGCCACCGATGCCATCGACCGGTTGCACACGACCGCCGAGAGCCATGACCGCGTCTTGGTGGTCGAGGTGATGGGCCGCCACAGCGGGTGGATCGCCACCCATGCCGGCATCGCCGGAGGGGCGACGGTCGTGCTGGTCCCTGAGCACCCCTTCGACATCGACCAGGTCTGCGAACGCCTCGTCCGTCGTCACCGTCGTGGGCGGTACGCCTCGATCGTGGTGGTGGCCGAGGGCGCCATGCCCGTCGACGGCACGCTCCAGACGGCAGCGGAGCCGAAGGTGGACCAGTTCGGTCACGCCCAGCTCGGAGGGATCGGTCACATCGTCGCCGACGAGATCGGCCGTCGGACCGGGTTCGAGACCCGACCGGTCCTGCTCGGTCACGTCCAGCGAGGTGGTACCCCGACCGCCTTCGACCGGGTTCTGTCCACCCGGTTCGGAGTGGCGGCCATCGACGCCGTCCATGCCGGCGCATGGGGTTCGATGGTGGCGCTGAGAGGCACCGAGATCACCACCGTGCCCCTCGCCGAGGCAGCCGGACGGAGTCGCCCGGTCGACCTCCACCTCTTCACCGAAGTGGCTGAGATCTTCTTCGCCTGAGCCTCACACGCGTGCCGGCAGCACCGGGTAGTCGGGCTGTGATGAGACCGCGTAACCCGGGTAGTCGTAGGAGCGGAGCAGCCCTGTCGTCGTCGCTCCGTCCCCGCGCGGCCAGGGGAACCGCTGGCCGTCGACGGTGAGCTGGACCGCGTCGACGCCGACGAGGTCGGTGGCCGTGAAGACGATCTGGGCGACCGCCAGGGTGAGGCCTGCTCCCGAGAGTTCGGCGATGGCGGGGGAGAGGTCGATGTAGAGGACCGAACCGACCGATCGGGTGCTGAGCACCTCGAGCTGGGCGGGGAGGGCCGAGCTGAGCTGGAGTGAGAGTTCGTCCTCCGTCGGGCCGGCGACGAGGGCTGCCAACAGGTCGTTCCGTGTTCCCGAGGATCGCGTGACGGACCGGACCTGTCGGGGCTCGGTCGGAGTCAGCAGGTAGATGCGGGCGTCACCACCGGCGACGCCCGCCGCCGAGACCGGCGCGCCCGGCAGGGAACGGTCGTCCACCGGGATGTCGCGAGGCGCCGCATCGGGCCGGATTCCGCAGCCCGCCAACGTCAGGGCGAGCGCGATCGCCGCCATGGTCCGGGGCACCCGAGTACGAACGCTCACGAGTCGTCTCCAAGGTCCTCGGCCGGGAGTTCGATCACGAAGGTCGAACCGGATCCACGTCGTCCGGTCTCGACCCAGACCGAGCCGGAGTGAAGTCGGACGTGCTCGGCTACCAGCGCGAGACCGAGACCCGCACCGTCGTTGTCGCGTCGGCGACCCGCCACGCCTCCTCGGGCGAACCGCTCGAAGATGAGGCGCCGTTCCTCGTCGGGCACGCCCGGGCCGTCGTCGGACACCTCGATACGCACCCGCGACACCTCGGCATCGGCCGACGGAACGCCGACGTGCACGGAGGCGGAGCCTCCACCGTGGATACGCGCGTTGTCGATCAGGTTCGCGATGACGCGAGCCAGTCGTCGACGATCACCGGTGATCAGCGTCGAGGCCGCGCGCTCATCGACGATGACCTCGGTCTCGGGAAGCGAGCTGACCGCGACGGCCTGCGCGACGAACTCGGCCGTGAGGAGTTCATCGAGAGTGGGGCTGATGGCCCCCGCGTCGAAGCGGGAGATCTCGAGGAGATCCTCGACGAGGGTCCGGAACCGTGCGACGTCGCTCGACAGGAGATCGACGGCGGCCCGCGCGCGGTCGGGCATCTCGTCGCGTCGTCCCTCGATGACCTCGATCGAGGCGGCCAGGGTCATGAGCGGGGAGCGGAGCTCGTGACTGACGTCGGAGGCGAAACGGGCATCTCGCTCGATCCGCTCCTGGAGGGCCCGCGCCATCTCGTTGAACGAGTCGGCGAGCGCGCCGAGATCGGGGTCGGCGGTGGTGGCCAGTCGGGTCTCGAGCCGACCACCGGCGATCGCCTTCGCCGCCATCGCCGCGTCGGCGACGGGTCGGACCGCCCGACGGGAGAGCACCACACCGGCGACGATCGCGAGCGCGATGGTGATGCCACCCGCGAGGTAGAGCGAGAGCTGCACGCTCTGCAGGGTCGTCGACACCTCATCGAGGGTGAAGAACTCGAAGTACGCGGCTCCCTCCTCGAGGGGCCATCCGATGACCACGTGGGGCTCGCCGTCCACCTCGTTGATCATCCGGGCCGGTACGACGTCGTCGATGACCCGGTCGACGAGGGCCTGGGGGAGCGCGCTCGACTGGTACCGGTTGCTCGCGGCCCACCACTGGTCGTTCGACCAGATGAGGGCCCGCTGGACGCCGAGGGACTCGAGGGCGTCGATGGCCGGTTGCGCCGACGGGGTTGGTCCGCGGAGGTTGTTCTGCACGGTCCTGGCGTTGCGTCGGGTGGCCTCGATGCCCGCGTTCTCGGTCTGTTGGACGACGTTCGATCGCGTCAGGGCGTAGGTGGCGCCGGCGAGCAGGAGGGCCAGGACGGCCGAACCGAGGGTGAAGATCAGCAGGATGCGTCGGCGCAGACCGCCGCGCAGCCGTCGGACGCGCTCCCCGGACCCCGGCGTGATGACCTCCGGGGCGGTGGTGGTCACGTCTGGAGGCGGTAGCCGAGGCCCCGGACGGTCACGACATGCCTCGGGTTCGCCGGGTCCGCCTCGATCTTGGTGCGCAGGCGTCTGACGTGCACATCCACGAGTCGGCCATCGCCGAAGTAGTCGTAGCCCCAGACCTTGTCGAGCAGTGCCTCACGTGAGAAGACCTTGCCGGGGTTGTCCGCCAGTTCGCAGAGCAGACGGAACTCGGTCTTGGTGAGGTGCACCTCGTCGCCGCCGCGCAACACCTTGCCCTCATCGGGGACGAGCTCGAGGTCACCGAAGACGAGTCGGGCATGGGGGGACGACCCCGGTCGCGCGCGCCGCAACAGCGCGCGGATCCTGGCGGAGAGCTCCTTCGGCGCGAAGGGTTTGGTCAGGTAGTCGTCGGCCCCGGCCTCAAGGCCCGCCACGATGTCGTGGGTGTCGTTCCGGGCGGTCACCATGACCACCGGGACGTCGCTCGAGCGACGGATGCCGCGGCACAGCTCGAAACCGTCCATCCCGGGGAGCATGATGTCGATGAGCACGACGTCGGGTGGAGTGGTCTGGAAGATCGCCACGGCGTCCTCGCCGCTCTCGGCCTCGTCGACGGTCCAGCCCTCGTCCTCGAGCGCGAGTCGGACCGCTGTCCTGATCCGCTCGTCGTCCTCCACCGTGAGGATGCGTGTTCCCACGCTCACAGTCTGCCTGATCCGGAAGCGGGTTACCCGTCGTCGGCCGGTCGGACGGTCCCGCTCAGTCCAACCGGCGCGCGTCTGCGAGCACCTCGAGCAGGGCGCGGTGCACTCCCGGGGTGGCCGCCACCACCGATCCCGGGTGGACGGGCTCGCCATCCAGATCGCTGATGCGGGCCCCGGCCTCGGCCGCGATCAGCAGTCCCGCGGCGACGTCCCAGTCGTTGAGGTGCTCCTCGAAGTAGGCGTCGACGCTGCCCTCGGCGACCAGGCAGAGGTCCACGGCCGCTGACCCGGTGCGGCGGATGTCCCGAACCCGCCCGATGAGGCGGGTGACGATCGTGGCCTGTGACACCCGGAGGTCGGCGGAGTAGCCGAATCCGGTGGCGACCAGGGTCGAGTCGATCCTCTCGGTCGTCGACACGGCGATGGGTCGACCGTTGCAGGTGGCGCCCCCGCCGACGTGGGCCGAGTAGGTGCGCCCGAGCGCCGGCAGTCGCACAGCCCCGGCCACGGTGGAGTCGTCGAGCGCGACGGCCACCGACGTGCCCCACATCGGGAGCCCGTAGAAGAAGTTGGTGGTGCCGTCGATCGGATCGATCGACCACCGGTAACGAGTGGTTCCCTCGCGAGTGCCGGCCTCCTCGCCGAGCACCGCGTCGTCGGGCCGTTCCGCCCCGAGGGTCGCTCGGATCGACCGCTCAGCGGTGAGGTCGTGTTCGGTGACGAGGTCGGTGACCGATGACTTGGTGGAGGTCGCCGGTCGGTCATCGCCGCGGTGGGCGAGGGCGGCGTCTCCGGCCTCGGTGGCGAGGCGCTCGCAGAGGGCGCGCAGTTCCGCGGCGGAGTCCGGTCGGGGGTCTGAGGTCGCGGTCACGGGCCGTGTCCGGCTCGCTCCCGGTCCTGGATCTCGCGCCACTCGCCCATGGCGCGAAGGGCCAGCACGCCGACGACCGCCATGCCGAGCGCGGCGACCACCGATCCGAGGACGAGGCCGAGCGCTGTCGGGGTGCTGCAGTCACCGGTGCACTGGATGTCGACCAGGGAGTGACCGATGAGCCCGCCCGCGAGCCCGCCGAGCAGGACGCCGAGGAACGCGACCGCCCTCGCGGTGACCGAGGGCAGCGCCGACAGGGCGCGCTCGGGGGGAGGATCGGTCTGTTGGCTCACCGGCGCGAACCTAGCGGCACCGTCGGCGACGGTCGACGTGGGAGGATCGGTGTCGATGTCCGAGTCCGGCCAGCAGCGGGTGATCCTCCATGTCGACATGGACGCGTTCTACGTCTCGGTCGAGTTGCTGCGTCGACCGGAACTGGTCGGACTGCCCGTCGTCGTGGGTGGCGATGGTTCCCGGGGAGTGGTCGCCGCCGCCTCCTACGAGGCCCGACGCCACGGGGTGCACTCGGCGATGGCCTCGGTCACGGCGCGTCGCCGATGTCCCTCCGCGGTGTTCCTGCCCGCCGACCATCAGCGGTACGCCGAGGTGAGCGCTGAGGTCCGAGAGGTCTTCGACTCGGTGACGCCGCTGGTGGAGCCCCTCGCCCTCGACGAGGCCTTCCTCGATGTGACCGGGGTGCGCTCCCTGCTCGGAGAGCCCTCGGAGATCGCTGAGACGGTACGTCGGAGGGTGGCGGATCGCGTCGGTCTCAGCTGCTCGGTCGGGGTCGCCTCCAACAAGTTCGTCGCGAAACTCGCCTCGGTGGAGGCCAAGCCGATCGCCGACCGCGACGGCGTTCGCGCGGGTCCGGGGGTGGTGGTGGTCGAGCCGGGGATGGAGGCCGCCTTCGTGGCGACCCTCCCGGTGGAACGGCTCTGGGGTGTGGGGCCGAAGACGCTGGCCCGACTCCACGACATCGGCATACGCCGTGTCCCTGACATCGTCGCCGCCCCGGACGGTCTCCTCGAGGGCCGGTTGGGGGCCTCGGCGGCCACACACCTCCGACGCCTCGCCCTCGGCATCGATGATCGTCCAGTGGAGACGGATCGGGGAGCCAAGTCGATAGGTCAGGAGGAGACGTTCGGCTCCGACATCTCCGACCTGGATGTCGCCCGTGCCGAGATGATCCGGCTCGCGGATTCGGTGGCATCGCGCCTCCGAGGTTCGACGGTCGCCGCGCGCACCGTGACCCTCAAGGCCAAGTTCGCCGACTTCGACACCGTCACCCGGTCGGTGACGGCCGGGGAACCCCTGGACACCGCCGGGGAGATCATCGAGCGGCTCGAACCCGCGCTGCGGGAGCTGATCGCCCGCGGTCCGGTCAGGCTTCTCGGCGTGTCCGCCTCCAACCTGGTCGAGCCGGCCCGGCAACTCGATCTCTGGTCCCAGGCGACCACCGGCGACGGGTTGGGGTCGGAGGCTCACGATGGCGCCGACCGGGCGCTCGACGAGATCCGGGCCCGATTCGGCCGCTCCTCCATCGGTCGGGCCAGTGGACTGCGTCCGCGCACGCGTTGAGGATCGGCTGCTGGGATGACAAACTGAGGCTGGCGAGCAGACGAGCCGCCGAAGACTCCAGGAACCGACGACATGCCCCTCTCCGAAGACGAACAGCGGATCCTCCGCCAGATCGAGCAGGAGCTCGAGCAGGACCCCACCTTCGCCGAGCGCGGTTACCGCGTCTCGCGCCGTCGGTTGGTGCTCGCCGCGGTCGGCGCGGTCATCGCGCTGTTCGTGACCGTGATCGGTCTGGCAGTCAGCTTCCTCGTGTCGTTCATCGGTTTCGTGGTCGTCCTGTTCCTCGCCTCGGTGGTCGCCTCGGAGATGCGTCTCATCGGACGCGAGCGCCTGTCGGAGTCCCCGGTCGCGAACTGGCTCGCCTCCGGTTGGCCTCGGCGTGGCTGAGCCCGACGAGGGTCCCTCCGACGCGACCCCGCACGTTCTCGCGGTCGACCTCGGCGTCCGTCACCTCGTCGCTGGAGTCGTCGGTCCCGATGGTGAGGTCGGTGTTCGAGATCGCGTCGTCCCGCCGACGCGTCAGCCCTGGGTGGCGCTCACCCGACTGGTCGACCGAGTGCTCGCCGCGACGCCGGAGGAGTCCCGGCCGACGGTGTGTGGGGTCACCGGCCCGGGTCCGGTCCTCGCCGATATCGGTGAGTTCCGGTCGGTGACCGTCACCGGCTGGGAGGGGGTTCCGATCCGGCGGTTGGTCGCCGAGACGACCGGACTGCCCACCGTGATCTCCTCCACCGGGCATGCCCATGCGATCGCCAACGCCCCTGATGACGGACATCTGATCGGCCTGTACCTCGGCGATCAGGTGGACGGGGGCATCGTGCGGGACGGCCAGTTGCTCTCGGGGGCGAACGGGCATCTCGGCGCCTTCGGGCACCTGCTGGTCGACCCCGATGGTCCGGTCTGCGCCTGTGGAGCCACCGGTTGTCTCGATCTCTACGCGGGTGCCGTCAGTCTCGAGGCCCAGTTCGGACGCGAGGTCTCCCGCGTCCCCGATGCCACGGTCGACCGGGCCGGCATCATGGTCGCCCGCGCCTGCGCATCGCTCGCGGCGATGCTCGACATCCACCGCATCGTCCTCGGCGGTCCGGTCGTGACCGCCCTCGGTCGCCGTCTGACCGATGCCATGAGCGCCGAACTCGACCAGAGGAGTCGTCTCGTGCACCTCGAGGAGATTCACATCCGCGCCGTCCGTCAGCATGTCCTCGTCGGGGGTGCGGCGGTCGCTCGACACCGCGTCGCAACCGGGGGGATCGATCCGGCTCCGGCGGTGACGGCGACCTGAGGTCGCACTACGCTCGGCTCATGCGCCCCACCTACGAACCCTCCGCCGAGGCCTACCGGGAGAAGGTCCAGGCCTTCCTCGCCGAGAAACTCCCGTCGAACTGGTCGGGTATCGGATCCCTCGAGGGGAGCGCCATCGAGGAGTTCGTGGCCGAGTGGCGGCAGACGCTCTTCGAAGCCGGCTATCTGGCACCCGGCTGGCCGGTCGAGTTCGGCGGTGCCGGACTCTCGGCCCTCGAGCAGGTCATCCTCGCCGAGGAGTTCGCGCGCGCGGGGGTGCCGACCGGCGGCCCGAACGACGTCTTCGGTATCCAGATGCTCGGCAACACGCTGCTCCTCATGGGGAGCGACGAGCAGAAGGAGCGCTACCTGCCTCGGATCCTGTCCGGTGAGGACACCTGGTGTCAGGGCTACAGCGAGCCCAACGCGGGGTCGGACCTCGGCAACGTCGGGCTCAAGGCGATCCGCGACGGTGATCAGTGGATCCTTAACGGCCAGAAGATCTGGACCTCCGCCGGTCATCTCGCCGACCACATCTTCACGCTGGCCCGGACCGATCCGGACGCGCCGAAGCACAAGGGCATCTCCTTCCTGCTCGTCGACATGCGTCAACCGGGCGTCGAGGTCCGCCCGATCCGCATGATCTCCGGCGAGAGCGAGTTCAACGAGGTCTTCTACACCGACGCCGTCTGCCCGGTCGACGAGGTGGTCGGTGGGGTCAACAACGGCTGGGCGGTCGCGATGACCCTGCTCGGCTTCGAGCGCGGTGAGGCCGCGGCCACCGCGCCGATCCGGTTCCAGGCCGAGGTCGACCGGCTCGTCCTGCTGGCCCGCGAGCGCGGTCTGGACCGCGACCCGGTGATCCGACAGCGCATCGCGCGCGCCTACTCGAAGGTGCAGGTCATGCGATACAGCGGCATGCGCGTGCTCACGCAGTTCCTCGCCGGAGCCCACCCCGGCCCCGACGGCGCGATCTCGAAGCTGTTCTGGAGCGAGTACCACCTCACGGTGACCGAGTTGGCGGTCGACATCCTCGGGGCCGAGGCGATGGTGCCCTCCGGTCGCATGCCGTCCTCGGCCTTCCAGACCGACGACGCGGGAGCACCGAACTCGTCGGCCTCCTGGGTCGGCACGTTCCTCAACGCGCGCGCTGGGACGATCTATGCCGGGTCGTCACAGATCCAGCGAAACATCATCGGTGAGATGGTCCTCGGTCTGCCGAAGGAGCCCCGTCCCGCGTGAGGCCTCGCGTGCTGCTCGGGGTCGCCGTTGCCGTCCTGCGTCGACCGGCGCTCTGGCCGACGGCACTCCGGCAACTCTTGGCGCTCTCACCCTCGGGCTGGTGGCGTGAGGGGTCGCGCCGACCGGGACCTCCGTCGGACTACCTCCACTTCCGGTTGGTCACCCAGTACGGCGGGAGCGGTCGCTCGATCGCGTCTCGCGATGTGGTGAACTATCTCGCGTGGTGTCGCGACTGGCGGAGGATGAGCCGCTCGTACACGACCTGAGAGGGTCGGCCTGACCGATGCGCAATGTGCTCGTACTGAACGCCTCGTACGAGCCGCTCAGCATCGTGTCGTTCCGGCGGGCCACGTGCCTCGTGCTCGACGACAAGGCCGAGATCATCGAACACGACGGATCGGTCCTGCGGTCACCGTCGGTGACGTTGCCGGTGCCCTCGGTGGTGCGGCTGCGCTACATGGTCCGCGTCGCGCGTCGCCGTCAGGCGGTGCTCTCCCGGCGGGCCGTGTTCGCTCGCGATGACCACACCTGCCAGTACTGCGGTGGTCCCGCGGACTCGATCGATCACGTCCTGCCGCGATCTCGCGGTGGCGGGCACGACTGGGAGAACCTCGTCGCTGCCTGTCGGCGCTGCAATCTCGCCAAGCGCGACCGCACCCCCGAGGAGGCCGGTATGCGGCTCCGCCGACCCGGATGCCCTCCGAGGCCGAGGTCGTGGGTGGTCGTCGGGGCCTCCCGTATGCCCGAGGCCTGGAAGCCCTACCTCGCCCGGGCCAGCTGAGGAGAGGCGACGGCTGGGGCCCGTAGGCTCCGACGGGTGCTGCCGTTCCGACAGGAGCAGGCCCACGGGTCTGCTGGAGTCCTCCATGGCTGGAGTCCGCCGACCGACCCGATCGTCACGGTTCGTCGATGCCGCGCGGACCGCGCCGCCCTGGTGCTCGGATCGAGGCAGGGGGAGGAGCTCCTCGATCCGGCCGGGGTGACCGGGGCGGGTCTCGAGATCGTCCGGCGAGCCTCCGGCGGAGGGATCGTGCTGGTGGACGACACGGTCGCCGTGTGGGTCGATGTGTGGCTCCCGGCGGGAGCCTCTTCGGTGACCTCTGACGTCCGTGGCTCGATGGAGGCCGTCGGTTCGGCCTGGCTCACCGCGCTGGCTGCTGCGGATCCGGATCTCGCCGGTCATCTCTCGATCCATGAGGGGCCGGTCTCGAGGGGAGCCTGGGAGGAACTGCTCTGCTTCGCCGGCCTCGGGCCCGGCGAGGTGCTCCTCGACGGACGCAAACTGGTCGGGCTCAGCCAGCGGCGCACACGGGAGTGGTCCCGGGTCCAGTGTCAGGTGTTCACCGGAAACCCCTCGGCCTCGGCGGCTGCCCTGATCGCGGAGTCGCACCGTCCGGACGACCCGGTCCCGGACGACCCCGCCCGGGTTCCGCGCGATGTCGTCGAGTCGGCAGCCGCGGCTCTCGCCGGCCATCTGGCCGAACAACTCACCGATCGCTGACCGCTCGCATCCGGTCCCGTGCCCGGTCGGGTGGCGACTCGAGGGTGTCTCCCGAGTCCCGCAGCGCTTCCGCGTCGCCCGCTTCCGGCGTCGCTCCCGGTGTCGCGCCCGTCCCGCTCTGCGCGTCGTTTCTCCCGTCATGTGGCACGTATGCGGCCCGTTCTGGGGCTATTTGGTGAAGGATGGTTGACATTGGTGTGAATTGGCGGACATACTTCGGATGCCGTCGGGACCGCCTCCCGATGCGTGGCAGAGGCAGCCAACGAAGGCGGATGACAGGAAGGCGAGGGCACGGAAGGTGTTCGTCGGGGTCTACGACCGCAGCATCGACGACAACGGTCGTCTGGCGCTCCCCTCGTCGTTCCGTGTCGACCTCGGCGATCGGTGTTACGCCACCCTCGACCCCCAGGGATGCGTGACCCTTCGAACGGCCGCCGTCTTCGAGTCCGAGGCTGCCGAGGTCATCGAGGCGGTCAAGCGCGAGGAGGCCGCCCCCGGGGTGCGCCGCTCCCTCGCCACCAACACGACGGCAGTGGCTGTCGACAAACAGGGCCGACTGACCCTGGACGAGAAGGCCCGCGAGTTCGCCGGACTGGTCGGCGCGGGCACGGCGATGATCGTCGGCAACCTCAACACGATCGAGCTGTGGCGTCCCTCCCGGTACGAGACGGTCGCCACGGAGGATGACTACGAGGTCGCCCCGCGGGTCTGGAGGGACGAGTGAGCGTCGCCGACGACTTCGAGCACCAGCCGGTGATGCGCGACGAGATCGTCGATGTCTTCTCCACCGTTCCTCCCGGCGTGGTCCTCGACGCGACCCTCGGTGGGGGAGGACACACCGAGGCCATCCTCGAGTCCCGAGCCGATCTCCGTGTGCTCGGTATCGATCGAGACCACACCGCCCTGAAGGCCGCCGGAGCTCGACTCGAGCGGTTCGGGGAGCGCTTCGCCGCCGCGCACGCCCGCTTCGACGCCCTCCGAGAGGTCATGGATGACCATGAGGTCGCCGAGTTGAGCGGGGCGCTGTTCGACCTCGGCGTCTCCAGTCATCAACTCGACACCGCCGACCGGGGTTTCTCCTACCGCCACGAGGGCCCCGTCGACATGCGGATGGACTCCTCGGGGGAGTGGTCGGCCGACGACGTCGTGAACGGCTACGACGAGGACCGCCTCGCCGACATCATCGAACGACACGGCGACGAGCGCTTCGCCCGCCGCATCGCCCGCGCCATCGTCGCCGCGCGACCCATCGAGCGCACCACCGACCTCGCCGAGGTGGTGACCGCAGCGATCCCCGCCCCGGCGCGACGCACCGGAGGGCACCCGGCCAAGCGAACCTTCCAGGCCATCCGGATCGAGGTCAACGGCGAACTCGACATCCTCCCCTCGGCCATCGACCGTGCGGTCGAGGCCGTCGCCCCCGGGGGTCGTGTGGCCGTGCTCACCTACCACTCCGGCGAGGACCGCATCGTCAAGGATCGCTTCCGGGAGGCCACCGACCGCTGCGTCTGCCCACCCGAACTGCCCTGCATCTGCGGCGCGGTCCAGACCGTGCGCCTCGTGAGAGGACACGCCAAACGGCCGTCCGCCGATGAGGTGGCCGGCAACCGCCGCGCATCGTCGGCCCGCCTGAGGGTGGTCGAGCGAGTCGCCGCCGAGGAGGAGCACGGCTGATGGCTCTGCCCCTCATCGACCTCACCCGGGTGCGACGGCCGCAGATCCGTCCATCGCTCAACCTGGTGCAGGCGGGAGGGCGCGCCGCTCGGGTGATCATCGTGACCTTCGCCGCTGCCGCGGTCGGCATGGCCATGATCGCGGTCCTGCACACGCAGATCGCGGCTCGGCAGTACCAGATCGACCAGCTCGACCGCCGTATCGCCGTCGCCAACGAGGACTTCGACTCCCTCCGCAGTATCCGCGCCGAGCTCCGCTCGCCCACGCGCCTCGATGCCGAGGGGCGCCGTCTCGACATGCGGCCCGCCACCTCGAGCCGCTTCCTTCCGATCGACCCGCAGGTCCTCGCGATCACGATCGCGCGAACCGGTATGTCCCCTGAGGTCTCGCAGGCGCCAGACAACCTCGGCCCGCTCGACCAGTTCCGCCTCGTGAAGCGGGTCGGAGGGATGGAGCGATGAGCAGGAGGCCCTCACCCCCGGCATCGGCGCGCCGCCGCACGCCGACGGTGTCCCGACGCAACGGCCCCACGCGCCGGTCGGGCGTGACCGTGCCCCAACGGCACCGTTCGCGGCGCCCGGTCGAGCCGGGTCCTCGTCTCCGGACCGTGCGCACCTCGCGTCCCGCCTCGACCCTCACCGGTGGTAACTCGAGGCGGCGGATGCGCCTCATCACCTGGCTGATCTGCGGGGCCATGATCCTCGTGGTCCTGAAGATCGTCGAACTCCAGACCGCCGGGGGAGCCCCGCTCCGAGCGGCCGCCGCCGACCAGTGGACCCGGTCGGCCACCATCTCCGCCGACCGGGGGACGATCTTCGATCGCAACGGCGAGGAACTCGCCGTGTCCATCCCGGCGAGCACGATCAGCATCAACCCCAAACTGATCGACGACCCATCCTCGACCCTCGCCGTGCTGACCTCGGTGCTTGGACTGGACGCCTCCGAACAGGAGCGTCTCTGGGGCGAGATGATTGCGAAGGAGCGTGGTTTCGTCTACGTGCGTCGGCAGGTCGACGATGCCCTCGGGGAGCAACTGGCCGAACTGCGTCTCTCCGGTGTCAACGTCGACCCGGAACCCCGCCGCGTGCTGCCCGGTGGTGACACCGGTCGGTCGGTCATCGGGCTCACCGACATCGACGGCATCGGGATCGCCGGACTGGAACTGCAGTACGACACCATGCTGACCGGAATATCCGGAGAGCGTCAGCGCGAGGTCGCGCCGGGGGGCCGCTCGATCCCGGGCAGCGAGGTCGTCCTCTCGGCCCCGGTGCCCGGTGACGACCTCATCCTCACCATCGATCGCTCCATCCAGCACGCCTGCGAGGCGGCTCTGACCGCGCAGGTCAATCAGATCGGCGCCAAGGCCGGCCAGTGCATCGTGATGGACACCGATTCGGGTGACCTCCTCGCCATGGCCACCGTCAAGCGCGAGGCCGAGTCGGGGGAGGTCCGGGTCACATCGGGCAACCTGGCCGCAGTCGACTCCTACGAGCCCGGCTCGGTGGCCAAGGTGATCACGGTCGCAGCCGGTCTGAACGAGGGGGCCGTCACCGAGGACACCACCTTCATCGTCCCCTGGCGCCGCGAGTACGGCGAGGATCTGCTGGAGGACTCCCACCAGCATCCCGATGAGGAGATGAGCGTCCGCCGGATCCTCGTCGAGTCGTCGAACATCGGCACGATCGACATCCAGGAGGCGACCGGTCGCCCGAAGCACTGGGACTACATGCGCCTCTTCGGCCTCGGGTCGGTGTCCGCGCTCGGGTTCCCCGGGGAGTCGGCGGGCATCCTGCATCACTGGACCGAACTGCAGGGCTCCGAGCAGGTGACCGTGAGCTACGGCCAGGGTGTCTCCAGCACCGGCATCCAGCTGGTGTCGGCGGTCAACGTCATCGCCAACGACGGCCTCTATGTCGCGCCCCGTCTGGTCCGGGCGACGGTCGACCGCGGTGGCGCCATCGAAGCGAACGTCGCGTCGGCCACCCACGAGGTGGTGACCCCGGAGGTCGCCGAGACGGTGCAGTCGATGATGGTCGACGTCATCTGCGCCGGAACCGGTTCACGGGCCCGAGTCGACTCGTTCAACGTGGCCGGCAAGACGGGTACCGGGCTCAAGGCGCAGCCCAACGGTGGCTATCTCGATGAGAACGGGCGCTACGCCTACTACTCCAGCTTCGTCGGTTTCTTCCCCGCTGAGGACCCGCAGATCACGGTGCTGATCAGCATCGACGAGCCCCCGGCGGGGACGATCAACCGTTTCGGCGGTACCGCCGCGGCACCGGTGTTCTCGCGTCTCGTCCCCACCGTGGCCCACGAGCTCGGCCTCCAACCACCTGACACGGCCCCGGCCTGCGAGCAGGCGTGATCACCGTGGCAGCTGCTCTCGGTCTCGATGAGGTCGCCGGGCGACTCCCTGCGGACCTCCTGATTGCGGTCGACACCGGTGGTGCCGCGCTCGACGCGTCCACGGTTGCGGTCTCCGATGTCCACCACGACTCGCGGCGCGTGGTCCCGGGTTCCCTCTTCGCCTGTCTGGTGGGCGCTCACCACGACGGGCACGACCACGCTGCTGAGGCCCTCGAGCGAGGAGCGGTCGCTCTCCTGGTGGAGCGTCGCCTCGCCGTCGACGTCCCACAGATCGTCGTCACCGACGCCCGGACGGCGATGGCTCACGCGGCTCGGACGGTGCACGGCGACCCCGCCACGCGACTCCTCATGGTCGGGATCACCGGTACCAACGGCAAGACGACGGTGGCGCATCTCCTCGGGCATGTGCTCGCCTCGGCCGGACACGACGTCGAGGTGATCGGCACCCTGAGCGGCCCGCGCACCACTCCTGAGTCGACCGACCTCCACCGTGGTCTCGCGCGGTCGGTCGAGGAGGGGCGGACAGCGGTGGTCATGGAGGTGTCATCGCACGCGCTGACCCTGGACCGCGTGCTCGGCATCCGTTTCGATCTCGCGGTCTTCACCAACCTCGGTCGAGACCATCTCGACCTGCACGGCTCCACCGAGGAGTACTTCCGGGCCAAGGCCCAGCTCTTCGCTGCCGATGCCTGCCAACGCGCCCTGGTCAACTCCGACGATCTGCATGGCCGGCTCCTCCTCGACGGAGCAGCGGTCCCGACCCTGGCGTTCTCCGCCGACGAGGCATCGGAGGTGGCGGTCGGCGTGACCGAGACCGCCTTCATCTGGCGCTCCCAGTCGGTTCGGTTGCCCATGGGTGGTGCGGTGAACATGCAGAACGCGATCGCCGCCCTCGATGCCGCCGATCTCCTCGGAGTCGATCCGGCGGTGTCGGCCAGCGCGCTCGCTGACTGCCCACCGGCTCCCGGTCGCTTCGAGCCGGTCGTCGGGGCGGATGGTGAATCCCCGGTGGTCGTCGTCGACTACGCGCACACCCCTGACGCGCTGACGCGACTCATCGAGGGGGCACGCGAGGCAGCCCCGGGAGCGCGGTGCACGGTGGTCATCGGATGCGGAGGGGGACGCGACCGGGAGAAGCGACCCGAGATGGGCCGAGCAGCCCTGCTCGCCGATGCCGTCGTGCTGACCTCGGACAATCCTCGGGGTGAAGCCCCGGAGGACATCCTGTCGGACATGCTCTCGGGTATGACCGAGGGAGAGCGGGCCGGTGTGGTCGTCGAGGTCGACCGAGCCGAGGCCATCGGTCGGGCGATCCGCGCCGCTGGCCCCGGTGAGATGGTGCTGATCGCTGGCAAGGGTCACGAGACCACGCAGGAGCGCAACGGAGAGATCCACCACTTCGACGACCGTGAGGTCGCTCGCGCCGTTCTCGGAGTGGACCGATGATCGCGATCATGATCGCGGGAGCGGTGGCGACCCTCGTGTCGCTGTTCGGCACCCGCTTCCTCATCATCTTCTTCCAGGCCCGAGGTCAGGGTCAGCCGATCCTGGTGGAGGACGACAAGACCCTCGGACTCGAGCACCACATGCCCAAGCAGGGAACCCCGACCATGGGCGGTCTCGCCATCGTCGGCGCGGCCCTCGTCGGTTGGATCGCGGCCCATGTGCGCGACCTCCCCTTCTCGGATCAGGCGATGATCGTGTGGGTCGGCGTGCTCGCCATGGCGGCCATGGGTCTGGCGGACGACTGGATCAAGGTCCGCAAACGGCACAACCGGGGCATCTTCTGGAAGCAGAAGAACTACATCACGATGCTCATGAGCATCGGTATGGCCTGGTGGCTGGTCAGCTCGACCGGCGTCTCGGAGACGATCAGCCTGACCCGCGCCGGGGACCTCGGCTTCGAGGTCCCGCAGTTCGTGTGGGTGCTCTGGGCCGGCATGCTGATCTGGGCCACGACCAACGCGGTCAACGTCACCGACGGACTCGACGGTCTGGCCGGTGGCTCGGCCCTCATGGGGTTCGGCGCCTTCATGATCATCGGGTACTGGGCTCTCAGGAACCCGGAGATCTACGAGGTGGTCAACCCCCTCGACATGGGCGTCTTCGCGGCGGCCTTCGGAGGGGCATGCCTCGGCTTCCTCTGGTGGAACGCCGCGCCGGCCCGGATCTTCATGGGTGACGTCGGAGCCCTCGGGCTCGGGTCCGCCCTCGCCTTCCTCGCCCTGACCATGAACACCCATCTGCTGCTGGTGCTGATCTGCGGCATCAACGTCATCGAGGCCGGCTCGGTCGCGGTGCAGATGACGGTGTTCAAGGCCTCCGGCCGACGCAAGCGCCTGTTCCGCATGTCGCCGATCCATCACCACTTCGAACTCGGCGGTTGGCCGGAGACGACGGTGATCATCAGGTTCTGGCTCCTCGCCGGTGTCTCGGTAGCGCTCGCCCTCGCGATCTTCATCGCCGACTTCACGAGGATCGCGGCCGGATGACGATGACCTCCCTCGTGCACGGGCTCGGCATCGCTGGTGTCTCCACGGTGCGGGCCATGCAGCGCCTCGGCCACCGGGTGCTGGTGACCGACGACGCGATCGATGACGCCAAGGTGCTCGAGGCCGCGCGACTCGGCGTGGAGATCGAGTCGCTCCCGAGCGACCTCGACAGCTTCGTCCGATCGTTCGACATCGTGTCGCCGGCCCCCGGGGTTCCGGAGGGACACCCGCTCATCGCCGCCGCGATCGCGGCCGACCGGCACGTCGCGAGCGAGATCGAACTGGCATGGATGTGGGAGCAGCAGCGGCCGGGGGGCGCGAGGCCGATGATCGCCGTCACCGGCACCGACGGCAAGACGACGACGGTCTCGATGGTGGCCTCGATGCTGGAGGAGGCGGGACATCGGACCGTCGCCTGCGGCAACACCGACACCCCACTCCTCGACGCCCTCGAGTTGGAGGTCGACGCCTATGTGGTCGAGTGCTCGAGCTTCCGCCTCGCTCTCACCGAGGGATTCCGCGCCGAGGCCGGCCTATGGCTCAACCTGGCTCCCGACCACCTGAACTGGCACTCGTCGATGGAGTCCTACGAGGCCGCCAAGGCCCGGATCTTCAGCCAGCAGGGCCCCGATGACATCGCGATCGGCAACGTGGACGACCCGATCGTGCGGCGTCATCTGCGTGAGGCCCCCGGGCGTCGTGTCGGGGTCGGCAGCGACGGTGACTACCGCGTCGTCGACGGCGTCCTCCGTCATCCCGGGGGAGTGGTGATCGAGGCGCGCGAGATGCGTCGGAGCCTTCCCCACGACATCTCCAACGCGCTCGCCGCCGCGGCCTCGGTCATCGAGACCGGCATGGCGACCCCAGAACAGGTCGCGGCCGCGCTCGCGCGGTTCGAGGCCCCCGCGCACCGGATCAGCCTCGTCGGCGAGGTGGACCGCATCCCGTGCTTCGACGACTCCAAGGCGACGACACCTCACGGCGCTCTCGCGGCGATCCGCTCGTTCCCGCGGGTGGTCCTCATCGCCGGTGGACGGAACAAGGACCTCGATCTGTCGGTCCTCGGGGAGGCGGCCGCGCATGTTCGGGCCGTCGTCGCGATCGGGGAGGCCGCCGACGAGATCGCCGCGGCATTCGACGGGCGGGCCCCGGTGCGTCACGCCGGATCGATGGAGACCGCCGTCGAGTCGGCGATCCATGAGGCCGAGGAGGGTGACGTCGTCCTGTTGTCACCGGCCTGCGCGAGTTTCGACTGGTATCCGACCGGTGGGTACGCCGCTCGGGGGGAGCACTTCGCTCGCGTGGTTGCCGACCTCGCGCAGCGTGGAGCCGCGGTGAAGGGAGCATGACATGGGTCTCGCGCTGATCAGGGGAGACGACATCGCCCGTCGGCGTCAGGCGGCGATCGACAAGAGCCGTCAGAGTGGTCGGGGGAGTCGTCGACATCAGGGCCCGTCGGGTCGCCGACACCTGGCCGGAGCCCTGCGACGCGAGCAGCTCGACACCGCGCCGCTCTCGTACTACGCGATCATGGTGATCGTCGCCGTGCTCGTCCTGCTCGGCCTCGTGATGTTGCTGTCGGCGTCGGCGGCGAAGAACGTCGGCGGAGACGCGTCCCCGTACTCGATGGTGCTGCGCCAGGTCATGTGGACGGCGGTCGGCGTCTTCGGCATGGCGGTCGCCATGAGGGTGCCCTACCGCTCGATCCGTCCGCTCGCCGTGCCCGGATCGATCCTCGGCTTCGCGCTCATGGGTCTGCCCTTCGTCGATGGCGTCGCCAAGGAGGTGAACGACGCTCGGTCCTGGGTGAATCTCGGGCCGATCGGGTTCCAGCCGTCGGAGATCCTGAAGATCGTGGTCATCGTGCTCATCGCCGACATGGTCGCCCGTCGCGAGCGGGCGGTCGGCGACTGGAGGATCATGGCCCTGCCCGTCGCCGGTGTCGGCGGTCTAGGCGCGGGGGCGTGCATGGCCCAGGGTGACGTCGGCTCGGCGGTCGTGATGATGGCGGTGGTCATGACGATGTTGCTCTTCTCCGGGGCCCCCCTGCGTCATCTCGGAGCGATCGCCGGGGCGAGCGGCTTCGTCCTGCTGCTGGTGATCATGGCGACCCCGCGTCGCTTCAACCGCTTCGTCGCCTTCCTCGATGTGGAGGGCAACAAGGACTACCTTGCCTACCAGTCCTGGCAGGGCCTCCTGTCGATCGCGAACGGCGGCCTAACCGGCTCGGGGATCGGCGGCAGTCGGTCGAAACTCGGGTATCTGCCGCTCGCCCACAGCGACTTCATCTTCGCCATCGTCGCCGACGAGCTCGGCATCGTCGGCTCGGTCGCCGTCGTGGGGGGCTTCGGCATGTTGGTCTGGTTCGGCGTCCAGGCCGCCCTCGCCGCCCCGGATCGCTTCGGACAGATGCTCGCTGCCGGTATCGCCTCCTGGTTCGGCCTGCAGACCCTCGTGAACGTGGGCGGTGTCGTCGCCCTCATGCCGGTGACCGGTCTCACCCTGCCGTTCTTCTCCTACGGCGGTTCGTCGATGTCCACCTCGCTGGTGGCGGCCGGTCTGCTCCTCAATGTCGCCCGGAGGGGTGTGTCCGAGGATCCGGCCCGATCCACGGGCGCGGGCCGTCGTCGCCGCGGATCGAACAGCCGCTGAGGTCATGGCCACCACCGGCGCCAGTCATCTCCTCGTTGCCGGTGGAGGCACTGCTGGGCATGTGCTGCCCGCCCTCGCGGTGGTCGAGGGGGCCGTCGCAGCCGGCCACGACATCGAGGACCTCCACTACGTCGGGTCGCTCCGTGGGGTCGAGGCCGAGATGGTGCCGCCGACCGGGGTGCCCTTCACCCTGCTCCGGGTGGTGGGCCTCCAGCGACGCCTGACGGCCCGGAATCTGCTCTTCGTGCCGCTCATGCTGGGCGCGGTCCTGGCGTCGGTGCGCCTGCTCCGTCGCCGCCGGCCGCGGGTCGTGGTCTCCGTCGGCGGGTACGCCAGCCTCGGCCCGGTCATCGCGGCCGTCGTGCTGAGGATTCCGATCGTGGTCATCTCCTACGACCGCCGTCCGGGTCGCTCGAGCGTGATCAGCGCCCGTTTCGCGGCGGCCTGCGCCGTCGCCTTCCCGGAGTCGACACTGCCCCGGGCGACCTTCACGGGGGCGCCGCTGCGACGAGCGGTGCTCGGAGTGGATCGCCTTGGCGGCCGGGCCTCGGCTCGGGAGCGCCTCGGAGTGCCCGAGGATCGATTCCTGGTCGTCGCCCTCGGTGGCTCGCTCGGATCGGCCGCGCTGAACGCCGCGGTCGCCGACTTCGTCGCGGAGCGTGGCGATGACGCCGGTCTGACGGTCGTCCACCTCGTCGGCGAGCGGTTCCTCGAGACGGTTCCCGGAGCCTCCGAGGGGTCGGCGGGCGCTCAGTACCTGCCGAGCGGGTTCAGCGACGACATGGCCAGCCTGTACGAGGCCGCTGACCTCGTCATCGGACGAGGGGGCGCGAGCACGGTGCACGAGGTCGCAGCGGTGGGCGTGCCGTCGGTGCTCGTGCCCTGGGACGGCGCGGCGGAGGATCATCAGCGGGCCAACGTCTCCTGGCTGGCCGACCAGGGTGGGGCGGTGCTCCTCGCCGAGTCTGAACTCGGGCGCCTCGGTGGGCTGATCGACGATCTCCGCTCGGACCCCGAACGGAGGAGGTCGCTCGCCGAGCGCGCCGCCGAGGTGGGGGCGGTGAACCGATCGGGGCGGCTCGCCGAACTGATCGACTCGGTGGCCGGCGGTGACACCTAACGTGACGACCGTGAGCGACACGCGCCTCCCGACGGTGGTTCCCGACCTGTCCGAACCGCGTCGAATCCATGTGGTCGGGGTGGGTGGCCCCGGAATGAGCGCGGTCGCCATCGCACTCGCCGGGATGGGTCACTCGGTGTCCGGGAGCGACATCAGGGAGCGGCAGGTGCTCGAGCGGCTGCGTGCCGCCGGTGTGGAGATCCACATCGGGCACGACCGTCGACATGTCCACGGGTGCGATGTGGTGACCGCGTCGACAGCGATACCGGTCGACCTCAACGAACTCGACGAGGCCCGTCGACGCGGTGTCACGGTCACCTCGCGCGCCGGCATCCTCGCCGCGATCTGCGCCCGGACCGGGGCGCTCGCCGTCTCTGGGACCCACGGCAAGACGACCACCTCGTCGATGCTCATGCTCATCCTCGCCGCAGCGGGGCGGCGGCCGGGTTTCATCATCGGAGGCGATGTCGCCGATGTCGGCACCGGCGCCGAGTGGACCGACTCGGGGGTGTTCGTGGTCGAGGCCGATGAGAGCGACGGGACCCACTCGCACCTTCCGCTCGTCGGCACCGTGCTGACCAACATCGACCGCGACCATCTCGACCACTTCGGTTCGTTCGAAGCGCTGGTGCAGAGCTTCTCGGACTATCTCGATCGGGTGGAGGGCCCTCGGGTCGTGTGCGCGGACGACCCGGTCGCTGGATCCATGGCGAGGCGGGATGACTGTGTCTCCTACGGGTTGGCGAACGACGCCCAGTACCGCGCGGTGGACGTCGTCGCATCGGGTGGTCGTCAGGACTTCACGATCGTCCATCCGGGAGGCTCGACCGCGGTGCGTCTGCCGTTGCGCGGAGTCCACAACGCGGTCAACGCCACCGGTGCCTTCGCCCTGGCGGTGGAGTGCGGGGTCGACCCGGAGGTCGCAGCGGCGGCGCTCGCCGGATTCGGAGGGGTGGCCCGACGCTTCGACATCCGCGCGGTCGACGGGGGCGCAACCTTTGTCGATGACTACGCGCACCTCCCGGCAGAGATCTCAGCGGTGCTCGCGGCGGCGAGGAACTCCGGTGACGGCTGGCGTCGCGTGATCGCCGTCTTCCAGCCGAACCGCTTCAACCGCATGTCGGAGATCTGGCCGGAGTACGCCGGATGTTTCACCGATGCCGATCTGGTCGTGCTCACCGACATCTACTCCTCGGGCACCGTGCCGATCCCGGGGGTGACCGGGAAACTGGTGGTCAACGCGGTCACCGAGGCGGATCCGGGCAAGCGCGTGGTGTGGATGCGTCAGCGGGATGATCTCGTGCGGTACCTCGCCGGAGAGGTGCGCGACGGTGATGTCTGCGTGTCGATGGGCTGCGGAGACATCGCCTCGCTCCCCGATGAGGTCGTCGCCGTTCGGTCGCGTGGCGGGCGGAGTTCGGTGGCCTGATGGTCCAGAGCGACCTGCTCTCGGTCCTCCGTTCGGTCCCCGGAGCCGAGGTCCGAGTCGATGAGCCGCTCGGCGACCTCACGACCTATCGAATCGGCGGCGCGGCGCGAGTGCTGGTGCAGGCGGTGGACCTCGAGTCGCTGGTCGGCGTCGGTCGAGCGATCGTCGACTCCGGAGTCGACGTCGTCGTGCTCGGGCGCGGTTCGAACGTGCTGGTCGCCGACAGTGGTTTCGACGGCGTCGTGGTCCGTCTCGGAGGGTCATTCGAGGGTGTCGAGATACCCATGCCCTCGGACCCGCTCGCGGCGAGGGCCGGCTCGGCGGCCGCGCTCCCAGTCGTCGCCCGTCGCACCGCTGCCGCCGGACTCGGTGGCTTCGAGTGGGCGGTCGGGGTGCCCGGCACGATCGGCGGCGCCATTCGCATGAACGCCGGAGGTCACGGCTCCGACATGGCGGCGTCGATCTCGGAGGCCTCGGTGCTGCGACTCGGCGACGATGCCGCGCGGGTGCTGTCGGTCGACCAGATCGGTTTCGGTTTCAGAAGTTCGGGTCTCCAGCACCTGGATGTGGTGCTCGACGCGGTCATCGGGCTCCGCCGGGTCGATGTGGCGACCGCGGAGACCGAGATCGATGAGATCGTCCGGTGGCGTCGGGAGCACCAACCCGGGGGGCAGAACTGTGGATCGGTGTTCGTGAACCCGGTGCCGGGGGTGGTGTCGGCCGGCCAGTTGATCGACGGGCTGGGTCTTCGGGGCCTGAGCGAGGGCACCGCGACCGTCGCCGACAAGCATGCGAACTTCATCCTGTCCTCGCCCGGCGGAGCAGCCGATGACGTCGTCCGGCTGATGGCTCGGGTTCGTTCCGCGGTGTTGGAGGGCACCGGGCACGATCTCCGGTCGGAGGTGCGCCTGCTCGGGTTCGACGAGGAGGTGGCGCGGGCAGCGGGTGCCCGGCGGGCCACCGGCGAGGGTCACTAGGTTTCGATCATGTCCGAGCGGCGCGACGAGGAACCCAGCGGCCTCCGTCGGGTGCTGTCGATCGTCGATGATGACGGTCCCGACTCGGTCTATCTCGACGGCGACCTCGACCCGGGTGGGGCGAAGCACCGGGTGGTCATCGTGGATGAGGGCGGAGACGGTCAGCCCCGTGCCACCCGGTCGGCGGCTGAGAACCGGCTCCGCTCCCGGCGGATCGCCGTCAACCGTCAGGCCGGCCGCCGCCGACTGCGGCGGTTGCTGATCGCGCTGGTGCTGGTGTTGATCGCCGTCGGGGTGCTCGCCTCGCTCGGATCGTCGTCGTTCGGGGTGCGCGAGTCGGACGTTCGTGTCTCGGGCAACGTGTACACCGATCAGGCCGCTCTGCGCTCGATCATCGACTCGGTCGTCGGCACGCCGGTCATCCTGGTCGACACCGAGGCGATCGAGACCGAGATCGAGGCCATCCCATGGGTCGATGAGGCCTCGGTTCGAACCGACCTGCCGTACGGCCTGGTGATCGACATCGCCGAGCGGGAGCCGGTGCTGTCGTATCCGGGTCCTGACGACCTCTTCCGAGTGCTCGATGGGGACGGCCGAGTGCTGGATGTGATCGACGGATGGCCCTTCGAGTACCTGCTCCTGGTTGGGGTTGACCCCCCAGCGCTCGCGGCCGGTGAGTTTGCGCCACCCGGATACGTCGGGGCGGCGACGCTCGGGCGCACCCTGACCGGTTCGGTCCTCGACCGGGTGTCGCTGATCCAGGTGGACGAAGCCGGGAACGATCTCGTGCTGGTGCTCGACGACGACTCCGAGGTCAGGTTCGGCGCCGCGCGCGACCTGTTCGCGAAGCTCGTGCGGCTCGAGACGGTCTTCGCTTCCGGGGCGGCGTCGTCGGCTTCGGTGATCGACGTTTCCACGGACGAGGTGACGATCCGCTGACCTGCGCTAACATCGCCCCCGTCCCGGCTCAGGCCGCGAGCGCGGCGGAGGCAGACGGTCGGGAGTGAACTGCTCATGATGCGACGTACACCCACCACCGATCGCTGCGGCACGGCTGTGTGGATGCTGACGGAAGGACCGACGAGATGAACGGCGCACCCCAGAACTACCTGGCAGTCATCAAGGTCATCGGCGTCGGTGGCGGCGGTGTCAACGCTGTCAACCGCATGATCGATGCCGGACTCCGCGGAGTCGAGTTCATCGCGGTCAACACCGACGCGCAGGCCCTGCTCATGAGTGACGCGGACGTCAAGCTCGACATCGGTCGTGACCTCACCCGTGGGCTCGGAGCTGGCAGCGACCCCGAGGTCGGTCGGGAGGCCGCGGAGGCCCACGCCGACGAGATCGCCGAGATGGTCAAGGGTGCCGACATGGTGTTCATCACCGCGGGCGAGGGCGGGGGCACCGGCACCGGTGCCTCGCCGGTCATCGCCGAGATCGCCCGAGAGGCCGGCGCGCTCACCATCGGCGTCGTCACCCGCCCGTTCTCCTTCGAGGGTCGCCGCCGCTCGGTCACCGCCGACGCCGGCGTTCAGCGTCTCAAGGAGAAGGTCGACACGCTCATCGTTATCCCGAACGACCGGCTGCTCTCGGTCGCGAATGAGAAGACCAGTGTGACGGCGGCCTTCAACATCGCGAACGAGGTCCTGCTCCAGGGTGTCTCGGGCATCACGAACCTGCTCACCATTCCCGGCCTGATCAACACCGACTTCGCCGACGTGAAGATGGTGCTCGCCAACGCCGGTTCGGCGCTGATGGGTATCGGCGAGGCCTCCGGTGAGGATCGCGCGGTCAGCGCCGCCAAGTCGGCCATCTCGTCTCCGTTGCTCGAATCGGCCATCGACGGTGCCCGCGGGGTGCTGCTCAACATCACCGGGCCGTCGAGCATGGGCCTCTTCGAGATGAACGCCGCCGCCGAGATCATCCACGGTGTGGCGCATCCGGACGCGAACATCATCTTCGGCACCGTGATCGACGACGAGATCGGTGACTCGCTGCGGATCACCGTCATCGCTGCCGGGTTCGACCGCGTCGAGGCCGCAGCTCCCGCTTCGGGCGATCGACCCTCCTCGACCCTGGCGGACCTGTTCGCCTCGGACGACGACGAGGACGACGGATTCGACGTCCCCGAGTTCCTCCGCTGACACCGTGAGTCCCGGTCCCGGACCGGTCGATCCCACGCTCGTCGCCGAGCGCCTCAACGCGATCCGGTCGAGGATCGCGGAGGCCGGAGGGGAGTCGGTCGCGGTCGTCGCGGTGACCAAGGCGTTCCCGGCTGACGCGGTGTCGGCTGCGGTGGCTGCGGGAGCCGACGGAATCGGTGAGAACTACGCGCAGGAACTCGCCGCGAAGGCGGAGGTCGTCGATGTGGCGACCAGGTCCGGCCATCCGGTCCACTTCATCGGTCAACTCCAGTCGAACAAGGTGCGAACCGTCGTCCGGCACGCCCAGGTCATCCAGTCGGTGGATCGTGGGTCGCTCATCGACGAGATCGCGAAGCGTGCCCCCGGTATGCGGATCATGGTCCAGGTGGCGCCCGAGGGCGAGGTGGGCAAGGGGGGATGCGCGACCGCTGAGGTGCCCGCGCTCGTCGACCGGGCGCGAGCAGCGGACCTCGAGGTCGTCGGCCTCATGTGCGTCGCCCCGACCCTCGGTGGGCAGGCCGCGGCGGGACCGCACTTCGCGGCCACGAGGGCTCTCGTCGATCGTCTGGGGCTCGGCGAGTGCTCGATGGGGATGAGCGGTGACCTCGAGGTCGCGGTTCAGGAGGGATCCACCATGGTTCGGATCGGGTCGGCCCTGTTCGGCGCCCGTATCTGACCGGCGGGCTGTCCCCCGATGGACGGTGACGGTGAACTAGCGTCGTCACCGAGGAGGAGCGCGATGTCGATGTGGAAGAAGACCATGGACTACTTGGGCCTCGGGCCCGATGAGGCGTATGACGACTACGACGTCGACGACGACGCTGAACTGGACGAGGGTGAGGTTGAGATCGGCGGCGCTGTCGAGCAGACCCGCCCCGTGTTCCCCTCGAGGGGCGACACCGGTCCGATCCGGCGTCCATCGACCGATGACCCCTCCGTCAAGGTGCGCACCGTCCGGCCCTCACCCCGCAACGCCGAACCGGTGACGGTTCGACCGCGGGGTTTCGAGCAGGCCCAGGAGGTCGCCGACGCGTTCAAGGTCGGCCAGCCGGTCATCATGAATCTCGAGGGCTCGGAGCGCGACATCGCCCGGCGGTTGATCGACTTCGCGAGCGGTCTCTGCTACGCGCTCGACGGCACGATGGAGAAGATCGCCAACGGCGTCTACCTGCTGAAGCCGTCCAATCACCCCGGCGACTAGAGCCGGACCCCATCGGCGGGGCCCAGCCCACCGGTAGCATTCGGCGGGCCGTAACGACGGCCGAACGAGCGATCAACGTGAAGTACCCCGACGTCCCCCCACAGCCTGATCTGCCCTCCATGGAGGCCGAGGTCCTCGCCGGATGGGAGCGGGACGACACCTTCCAACGTTCCGTCGACTCGCGCGAGGCCGGCCCTGATGGCGCGAACGAGTTCGTGTTCTACGACGGTCCTCCCTTCGCCAACGGTCTCCCGCACTACGGCCACCTGCTCACCGGATACGTCAAGGACGCGATTCCCCGTTACCAGACCATGCGCGGTCGACGCGTCGAGCGTCGTTTCGGTTGGGACTGCCACGGGCTCCCGGCCGAGGTGCAGGCTGAGAAGGAGCTCGGCATCTCGGGCCATCCGGAGATCTCGGCGTTCGGTATCGACCGCTTCAACGACGCCTGCCGGACCAGCGTCCTCCAGTACACCAACGAGTGGCGCGCCTATGTGAATCGTCAGGCTCGCTGGGTCGACTTCGACAACGACTACAAGACCCTCGACCTCGACTACATGGAGAGCGTCATGTGGGCCTTCAAGCAGCTCTGGGACAAGGGGCTCATCTACGAGGGCTTCCGGGTGCTCGCCTACTGCTGGCGCTGCGAGACGCCGCTCAGCAACACGGAGACGCGCATGGACGACGTCTATCGCGACCGTCAGGATCCGGCGGTCACCGTCTGGTTCCAGCTCGACTCCGGGGAGCGGATCCTGGCCTGGACGACCACGCCCTGGACGCTGCCGTCGAACCTCGCGCTCGCGGTCGGACCGGACATCGAGTACTCGGTGGTCGCCCTCGAGGGCGAGCGGTACATCGTCGCCTCGGCGCGGCTCGAGGCGTACGCGGCCCAGCTCGACGGGGGAGAGGTGGTCGCGACCATGACCGGGTCGGAGCTGGTGGGGCGGCGGTACCGCCCGGTCTTCGACTTCCTCGCCGACACCGACAATGCCTTCCAGGTGCTCCCGGGTGACTTCGTCACCACCGAGGACGGCACCGGCGTCGTGCACATGGCTCCGGGGTTCGGTGAGGAGGACCAGAACCTCTGCTCGGCTGCGGGCATACCGACGATCTGCCCGATGGACGAACGAGGTTGCTACACCGCGGAGATCTCACGGTGGGCTGGAACCCACGTCTTCGAGGCCAACCCAGAGGTGATCCGAGCGCTCAAGGAACTCGGCGCGCTCGTCCGTCACGACAGTTACGAGCACGCCTACCCGCACTGCTGGAGATGCGCCGAGCCGCTCGTGTACCGCGCGATCTCGTCGTGGTTCGTCGAGGTCACCCGCATCCGCGACCGCATGGTCGAACTCAACCAGCAGATCAACTGGGTGCCCGCCCACGTCAAGGACGGCAGTTTCGGCAAGTGGCTCGCCAATGCCCGCGACTGGTCGATCTCTCGGAACCGTTTCTGGGGTTCGCCGATCCCGGTCTGGGTGAGCGACGACCCGACGTACCCGCGGGTCGACGTCTACGGGTCGATCGCCGAACTCGAGGCCGACTTCGGTGTCGAGGTCACCGACCTCCACCGTCCGGCCGTCGACGACCTCGTGCGCCCGAACCCCGACGACCCCTCCGGTGCGTCGATGATGCGCAGGGTCCCCGAGGTGCTCGACTGCTGGTTCGAGTCGGGGTCCATGCCCTTCGCTCAGGTGCACTACCCCTTCGAGAACGCGCAGTGGTTCGAGCACCACTACCCGGGCGACTTCATCGTCGAGTACCTGGGTCAGACCCGGGGCTGGTTCTACACGATGCACGTGCTGGCCACCGCCCTGTTCGACCGGCCGGCGTTCGAGAACTGCGTGAGCCACGGCATCGTCCTCGGTGACGACGGATCGAAGATGTCGAAGTCGCTGCGCAACTACCCGGATCCGAACGAGATGTTCGACGCGCACGGCTCCGATGCCATGCGCTGGTACCTGCTCTCCTCGCCGATCCTGCGCGGTCTCGACTTCTCGGTCTCGGAGACCGGGATCCGCGACACCGTCCGACGGGTGGTCCTCCCGTTCTGGAACGCCTACTACTTCCTCACCCTCTACTCGCGGGCTGCCGGGCTGGAGGGGCGTGAACGCACCGATCAGACCGATGTGCTCGACCGCTACCTCCTCGGTGAGTTGAACCGGCTGGTGGCCGACTCGACGGCGGCGCTCGATGCCTACGACCTCTACGGGGCGTGCGAGACGGTCGAACGTTTCCTCGACACACTGACCAACTGGTACATCCGCCGCAGTCGAGAGCGGTTCTGGTCCGGCGATCAGGACGCGATCGACACCCTCCACACGGCTCTGGTGTGCCTGTGTCGGGTGTCGGCCCCGCTGCTGCCGCTCATCTCGGAGCACGTCCACGGTGGACTCACCGGTGGAGCGAGCGTGCATTTCCTGGACTGGCCCGAGGCTGGAGCGTTCCCGGTGGACGAGGACCTGTCGCGCGGGATGGCGCTGGTGCGTGACGCGTGTTCCACGCTGCTCTCCCTCCGCAAGTCGGAGGGGCTGAGGGTTCGCCTGCCGCTCGCCTCGGCGACGGTGGCAACCCCCGACGTTGATCTGGTGCGGCCCCATCTCGCGATCATTCGAGACGAGCTGAATGTGAAGGAGATCGTCCTGACCGACGATGTGGCCGCCCACGGTCGCCGCGAGCTCGTGCTGAACCCGAAGGCCCTGGGGCCCCGGCTCGGTGGCGCGACCCAGGAGGTCATTGGCGCGCACAAACGCGGGGACTGGGAGGAGACCGGTGACGGCGTTCGCGTCGGCTCCCACGACCTGGTCTCGGGTGAGTTCGATTTCCGTCTGGTGTCCGACTCCGACGGGGCTGCCGCGACCCTCCCGCGAGACGGGGGAATCGTCGTGCTCGACACCGCGGTCACTCCGGAACTCGAGCTGGAGGGGGTGGCTCGTGACCTGATTCGACGCGTCCAGCAGGAGCGGCGCGATGCCGGGCTGGATGTGAGCGACAGGATCCGTCTGACCGTCGGCGGGCCGGCCGATGTGCTCGAGGCCCTGGAGGTGCATCGTGATCTCGTAGCGGGGGAGACGCTCGCCCTCGAGGTGCTCCCGGGGGGTGCGGCAGATGAGACGTTGGTCTCTGTGGAGCGCGTCGCGGCGGAGTGAGTCCCGTGGGCACGTCCGAGCCCGGCGGTAGTGTTCCCCGCCTGATGACGGGAGGTCCCCCATGGCTGTGAGCAAGAAGCCGGCGCCGAAGAAGGCTGCTGTGAAGAAGTCGGCGCCGAAAAAGGCTGCTGTGAAGAAGTCGGCGCCGAAGAAGGCTCCCGCGAAGAAGGCGCCCGCGAAGAAGGCTCCCGCGAAGAAGGCTCCCGCGAAGAAGGCTGCTCCGGCGAAGAAAGCTCCGGCGAAGAAGGCTCCCGCGAAGAAGGCTGCTCCGGCGA